>Ga0209277_10000486_pt1 | contig 20004 bp, 21 predicted proteins | sample JI81AbrownDNA_FD_187503 | JGI IMG/M metagenome (GOLD analysis project Ga0209277, IMG submission 187503) | Wastewater effluent complex algal communities from Wisconsin, to seasonally profile nutrient transformation and Carbon sequestration -... | ecosystem: Engineered > WWTP > Effluent > Algae... | reverse complement strand
GTGTGTAAAAACGGCACGGTTTGGCAAACGCGATTTTTTGCCACGCTTTATTTAGCTATTAGACGTTGGCGAGTAGAAAGCGCAAAACAAGATCCGGTTTGTCTTACGTTTTTTGTCGATGAGACCGCGCTCGATCTCTACCCGCTCGCTATCGAGAATGACGTGTATTTGCGCCACTGGTTTCTTTCTCTGCTACCGCTCTATGATGATGGTATCAGTGAAGTACTTTGGCGTCAGAATGTAAAACTACGCACATCAGTATCTCTAGCAATGCCATGGTTATCATTGCCTGGTTTTCATAATGTTATTAAATCTATACGATTACCTGTTTTTGCTTGGGTTGAAAAACTCACACGACGACTTTCAGAATGGAAGTTCGTTGCAGATATCCGCTCGCAATTAAACAAAACGACCGCGGTCATTGCGAATGATCATATCTTAAAATTTCATGTTGATGATCGTCGCTTAGCGTATCGCAATCGTTATCTCGAGCTTTGCAAAACGTATGAATGTTAAACGCGCCCTCTTTATTCTCTTGATGCTCGTTTTGCCTTGGCAAACGCGTTGGTTTAGTGATGCGGGGTTGCTGGCCGGCTATCCATGGGAGCAGGGCAGAATCTCGATCTATGCTTTTTGGTTGATATTGCTTGTGTGTGCCACTGTCTCTCTTTGGCAAAAGCGTGTTCAATGGCGTAAACCACAAGTTATTGAACTCATACTACTGGTAGCGGTCCTTGTTCCTGCGCTTTTTTCGGGTGAGCCGCGTGCAAGCATTGCATGGCTTATCTCGGTCGCTTTTGCTGGGGTATTTGTTTGGGTGATTCAACGTGAACAGATTCGCCTAACGGATTTAGCGCTTTGGTTCTCTATCTCATTGATTCCGCATGCATTGCTGGGGATGTTTCAATTCGCCGTTCAATTTGGTTTTGATCAAAAATGGTTGGGATTGTCAGCGCTCGATCCTGCGACCAAAGGAACGGCGGTTATTTTGAATGAAGGCGTGAGATATTTGCGTGCTTATGGCGGGTTTCCACATCCAAATATCTTTGGTGGATACTTGGCGCTGGCATTATTGGGCATGGCTTATTTCTGGTCGACCTTTTCAGATTGGGTCAGAAGGTTTTCGGTCTACCACTTACCGTTATTAGCGATGGCGCTTGCACTGACGGCATCTCGTTCGGCGTGGCTTGTCTTTGTTTTTGGTTCAATTGCTCTTTTCGTCACCCCGAGCAAGCGAAGCGCCGTCGAGGGGTCTCGTCGCTTATGGTTGGCAATCTTTTTACCCTTCGTTTTAACGCTCGCGATTTTTCCTTTTCTCGTCCGTCCTGTCTCCGCACCAAATCAAGGAGCAGCTGAAGCGCAGTCGGTGAATGAGCGCGTTGTCGCACTTCAACAAGTACCTAGCGTCTTTGCTCGTCATCCGTTTTTTGGTACGGGGCAAGGGGCGCTAGTACCCGTTCTTATAACAGCAGGGCAGAAGCCTCTTTTACCTCATGTGGTGCCGGTTATGGCATTGCTCGAGCTTGGTCTTGTTGGATTCGCCAGCCTTCTAATTGCTCTCGGACGCTTTCGATGGGATTGGAGGAGGGTGTCGATCGTCAGTGTAGTAATTTGGCCTTTATTGCTACTGGATCACTATCTCTGGAGCTATTGGTCGGGGCATATTTTGCTCGCTATTATTTTGTTATTCATTGGTCTTGAACGTCGTCAAGAGATTCGCTAACCTTGAAGCCGATTAGCACTCTCACTGTTTGAATGCTAATCTTCATTCATGAAATCTACTATGATATTACGACCACTTCATGATCGCGTTATTGTGATCCCGACGTCCAAAGAGACGCAAACCGCATCAGGATTTCTTTTACCAGATACCGGTGAGAATGAACGCTCTGAACAAGGAGAAGTCATTGCTGTTGGGCCAGGTCGCCTGCTTGAAAGCGGCGCCCGTGCTGCCATGACCGTTGCAATCGGCAACAAGGTGATGTTTAAAAAATACGCCCCAGACGAAGTAACAATTGATGGCAAAGAGTACCTCGTCGTTTCTGAATCAGATATTATCGCCGTGATTGAATAATATGAGCAAGATTATCACCTTTAACGAAGACGCACGCCAAGGCTTAAAACGCGGCGTCGATAAATTAGCGAATGCCGTCAAAGTGACCCTCGGCCCAAAAGGCCGTAACGTTATTATCGAGGGTTCATACGGTGCACCAACCATCACCAAGGATGGTGTTACGGTTGCAAAAGAAATCGAGCTCGAAGACAAGCTTGAGAATATGGGCGCCGAACTCGTCAAAGAAGTTGCCTCACGTACCAATGATGTGGCAGGTGACGGCACAACGACGGCTACCGTTCTTGCCCAAGCCATGATTGCAGAAGGCTTAAAGAACGTGACCGCAGGCACAAATCCGCTCGCGATCAAACGCGGGATGGAGAAAAGCGTCGAAGCCATGATCACCGAATTACGCCATCATGTTTCGCAGCCGGTGAAAGGCGAGATGATTGAGGCGGTGGCTTCGATTTCGGCAAATGATAAAGAGATTGGCAAAACCATTGCTGAAATTGTGGCAGAAATGGGCCAAGACGGCGTGATTACCGTTGAAGAAGGCCAAAGCTTTGGTATCACCAAAGACGTGGTCAAAGGGATGCGTATCGACCGCGGCTACGCGTCGCCTTATATGGTGACCAATCAAGAACGCATGGAGACCGAGCTCGCCGAGCCGATGATATTGGTGACCGACAAAAAGATTGCGTCATTTCAAGAAATCTTGCCAATGCTCGAATTGGTGCTCAAAACCAATCGTAAAGAGTTGATGATTGTTGCCGACGACATTGATACGGATGCATTGACCACGGTCGTGATGAACCGTATTCGTGGCATTTTTAATGCCCTTGTTGTTAAAGCTCCTGGCTTCGGCGATCGTCGCAAAGAGCTTTTGCAAGACATCGCCATCATGACAGGTGCAACCCTTATCAGCGAAGACATTGGACGCAAACTCGATACCGTCACGCTTGAAGACTTGGGCAGTGCACGCAAAGTCATCTCAACAAAAGAGACAACCGTCTTTGTGGACGGTAAAGGCGAAAAAGACGCGATTGAAGCGCGCGCGAATGCATTGCGCAAACAGCTTGAAATCACGGATTCTTCTTTCGACAAAGAAAAGATTCAAGAACGTATTGCAAAACTTGTTGGTGGTGTTGGTGTTATTAAAGTCGGTGCTGCCACCGAAGTTGAGATGAAAGAAAAAAAGCACCGTATTGAAGATGCGATCGCCGCAACAAAAGCCGCGATCGAAGAAGGGATTGTCCCAGGCGGTGGTACGGCGCTTTTACGTGCGGTCAAAGCGCTCGACGCATTGAAGTTGGACGAAGACGAAGACGTTGGCTTGCGCCTCATCAAGCGCGCCGTCGAAGAGCCATTGCGGATGATTGCACAGAACGCCGGCAAAGACGGCGCCGTGGTTGTAGAGTCTGTGCGCAAATTGTCGGGTGCTATGGGCTATAATGCCGAGACCGACGAGTATGTCGATATGGTCGCTGCAGGCATTATCGATCCAACTAAGGTCACCCGCTCAGCGCTCCAGAATGCCGTCTCAGCGGCCGCGATGTTTGTCACGACCGAATGTGCCATCGTCGAAAAACCAAAGAAAGACGAGCCTTCTATGGGCCAAGTCGGTAATGCGATGGGTTACTAGTTGCCAAAATCCCTTATTTCAGTAAAGCTATACCCGTATGGAACAAACAAACCCAACCCCGGAGAATAACCAAAACTCCCACCAGAGCCACTCCTCTGAAGCGCCAAAAATGGCTACCCCGGTAACCCACTTTGACGCCAAGGACATCGAAGACAATAAACTTGTCGCTGCACTCTCGTATGTCGGTATCTTGGTTTTCGTCCCGCTTCTTTTGAAGAAGGATTCAAAATACGCCTATGAGCACGCAAAGCAAGGTCTTATGATCTTCATTGCTGGATTGGTCGGTTCATTTGTCTTCTGGATCCCGGTTATCGGTTGGATCTTGGCAATTGCTCTCTTCATCGTAGATGTTATCGCTCTTGTGAAATGTCTCCAAGGTGAATTCTGGGAAGTCCCAGGTATTGGCCCACTTCGCAATAAGTTCAACTTGTAATTCGTTCAAATAAAAAACCCTCCCGACATTGCGTCGGGAGGGTTTTTTATTTGGTGAGTTGGTTGAACCGAATGCGGTACAGTATCGCACGAACAAATTTTGCTAATGGCGTTTTGATTTTCAAGAATCCGAGATCAAAGAGTCCATTGTCACCAAGCACCAGAACCGCGCCTTTGCTCAAATAGGTAAAAGCGACTTTTTGTTTGGTGATAAGACGTTTTGCCGCCGCTTCGCCCATCGGCATGGCAACTTGGGCGGTTTTTGGGGCTGGCATGGTGCCAAGCATCATACGCACATTGTCACCGGCACCCACAATGGATTCATCGAGCTCAAGATCATTTGGACAAATCCAGCCACCGCGTTCTTTTGGGAGCTCTGGTTGTACGTCGATAAAGTTTGGCTCGACACCGGCACACCACAGAATAGTGCCAGCGTGAATCGTCGTGCCGCGTGTCGTGAAGAGAGTATTAGACTCGAGTTTTTCTACGGGTTCGCCGAGAATGAGTTCGATACCTTGCTTGCGTAATTCGTCGGTCGCAAGACCGATGGCACGGCTATTGAAGCCTGGCAAAATCGTTGGAGCGCCTTGCACGACATAAAAATGTGCATAGGGTGCGACGCGGCACCATTGCTCACCGAGAGTTGATTCAACAAACTTCTTCAGCGCAAAAGCACTTTCAACACCGGTAGGACCAGCTCCAACAATAACAAAGCTTAATAACTCTTGTTTAGTGCGCGTATCAGAAGCGCTAAGGGCTTTTTTTGTGCATGAGCGCACATGCTCATGAATACGCTCAATATCGCTTAGCGTTTTAAGTGGCAAGGTATTTGTTGTTGCGCCTGCAATGCCATAGTAGCCCGTCTTTGCACCAAGCGAGAGAATAGCGTCATCGTAGTTCAGCGCTTGAGGGCCGCCTTTATGTAGCTGAATCGTTGCTTGATGTTGGTCACGTTGCAAACCGAGAACGGTACCGCGAACAAAGGTAAAGCCAAGTCTTGTGGCAAGTGTTTCATAGTCCATCGAGATATCGAGTGGAGCGCGTTCACCGGCTAGTGCGTCAATCAACCATGGAGTGAACACAAAGCGCTCGCCTGAATCGACGAGCGTGATGCGCATGTCTGGTTGCTTGCGCAATTCATGGATGGCAGAGAGGCCGGCGAATCCGCCGCCGAGGACGAGAGTGTGTTTCATGGTTAGAGTCCGCGTTCTGCGGCAAAGTCAGAAGCTTTTTTCAAGCTATCGAAGGTTCCGGCATCCGTCCAAAAACCGCGTACCGGGCGTGCCGAGAGTTCACCTCTCTGCAAATACGCATTGTTCACGTCGGTTATTTCAAGTTCGCCGCGACCTGATGGTTTAAGCGTCTTAATGATATCGAAAACGCGTTTATCATACACGTAGAGACCGACTTGCGCGAAGTTTGAGCGTGGCTGCTGCGGCTTTTCTTCGATAGTGAGGACGCGTCCTGTCGAATCAATCTCCATTACGCCAAAACGATGCGGGTCAGCAACGGGTTTATAAAAGCCCATGGCGCCGCCTTGAAAGCTTGATACCGGCGCATGAAAATTATCTTCAAAAATATTATCGCCAAGAATCACGGTGACATGGTCATTGCCAATAAAGTCTTCACAGAGCGCCAACGCGTGAGCGATACCGCCCGATTCGTCTTGAATGCGATAGGTGATATTGCAGTCATATTGTTTACCCGAGCCAAGCAAGTTCATAAAGTGCCCAGCATAGTCAGGGCCGGTCACGATGATGATATCGCGAATACCTGCCTGCAAAAGCGTTTGTAGGGGATAGAGCACCATCTGCTTATTATTAATCGGCAGCAAATGTTTGTTTGTGACATTGGTGAGCGGCGCTAAACGCGTGCCACGTCCACCCGCCATAATAGCGCCCTTCATCTTTGGTGGTTGTACTGGAGTAGGCTGATTGGTTGTTGCGGGTGTACCACGCAAAAACGACGTGGCATTTTGCTGTTGTGGCGTTTGTTGGGCGAGCTTATAGACGGCGTACTTCATCATGGTATCGCGAAGCGCGACGTCGATTGGACGCATCTGAATACCGAGTTCTTGCAAACGCGTTGATTGAAGGATGCAGTTTGAACGGGTTTTGGTGGCGAGACCTTTTGCGACAAGATCTTCTGCGCGAATCCATTCGGTTTGGATGGTTGGATCAACGAGCTCGCGATAGAGGTCAAGTAATGCGCGATGGCGCAATGTTCCCGGATTCACCACATGAAATATCCCTTGTCCACGTTTAACGCAAAGCTCATACATCGCACGAACAAGATCATCGATAACGGTGGCGCTATTCTCTACATCGACTACCTGTTTATAGGCTGCGAGCTTATCAATGAGATTGCGTTGGTTTGGACGATTGTCGATAGGCATGCGCAAACGAGCGATACCGACATTTTGCATCTTCGACAAAACGAGATCAGCGGCATATTTGGTGCGCGAATAAAATGCTGACGGATTCGCAAAATCATCTTCACGCCAACCGCGCGGGTCAGGGGAGTCACCGTAAAAAATACAGCCTGAAGCAAGATGCAAAAGATAAATACCATGCTCTTGGCAGGCACTAGCAAGGGTTAGTGGTAATTGCACGTTGCCTTCATAGGTCTCAACCTGGTGGTCTTCACACCAATCAACATTTGGACGCCCTGTGCGACCGGCGGCGTTCACTACTGCGTCAGGCTGGTGTTCGTCGAGCGCTTTTAAGAACGAGGCTTTATCAGTAACGCGTTCGCTAAAAGCAACGGTTTCGCTCGGATAGGTTTCAATAAAACGCTTTGCAACAAAGCCATTGGCACCAACGACAAGGATCTTCATAGATACCCCTTTCTTATCAACAAAACCTCGTAATTACGAGGTTTTTGTCAAGAGCGGGCGCCACCAGTCTTCATGATCGAGATACCATTGGACGGTTTCTTGCAAGCCTTGCTCAAAAGATTTCTTAGGCTCCCAGCCGAGCTCGCGTTTTGCCTTGCTTGAGTCGATGGCATAGCGGCGGTCATGGCCTTTGCGGTCTTCGACATAGCGAATCAAGGACTCCGGTTTATCGAGCGCTACAAGCACGCGTTTTACCACATCAATATTTGCTCTTTCAGCATCGCCGCCCAAGCAATAAGTCTCACCGACCTTACCCTTGAGCAAGATCGCTTCAATGCCACGGCAATGGTCTTCGACATGAATCCAGTCGCGCACATTCAATCCATCGCCATAAACGGGGAGAGGTTTGTCTTGCATCGCGTTCAAGATCATCAACGGGATGAGTTTTTCTGGAAAGTGATAAGGGCCGTAATTATTTGAACAATTACTGATCGTGATCGGTAAATGGTGGGTGTGATAGTACGAACGCACGAGATGATCAGATGCGGCTTTTGAAGCGCTATAGGGGCTACGCGGATCATAATGTGTCACCTCAGAGAACTTCTCATCCGAGCCGAGTTCTAACGCACCAAAGACTTCATCCGTAGAAATATGATGAAAACGCTTGATTTGATCACTTCGTTTTTTTGTTTCTTCGAGCAAGGTGAGTGTGCCAAGGACATTGGTTTGAACAAAAGGCATGCTACCCGTAATCGAGCGGTCGACATGCGTTTCTGCTGCGAAGTGAATGACGGTATCAATGTCGTCAAAGGCTTTAGCGACCGTTGCGACATCGCAAATATCGCCTTGAACGAAGTCGATATCGAGTCCTTCGAGGTTTTGGAGGTTGCCGGCATAGGTGAGCACGTCCAAAACACGAATCATATCTTCTGGATGATGCGTTTTCCAATAACGAACGAAGTTGGCACCGATAAAGCCGGCGCCGCCGGTGACGAGAAGGTGGGACATGGCCTAAACGCTAGCAAACGTGTACTGTCAGAGCAATCCGTATGCAGGTTGAAGGCGTAAATAACAATAAAATATCATGGCTAAACGCTGATCAACCGGGGGCAATCGACCTCACGGTTATTACGGTTACCTGGAACTCCTCCAAGCAACTCGAAGCCCTCGCCAAATCACTCGCTGCAAGCGAAGGCTCGATCAAGGCTGAATGGTTTGTTGTGGATAATGCCTCATCTGATGGGTCTGCCGAAGTCGCGATGAAGGCCTTCGCTCAAGCTCGTATTATCGCCAATGATCATAATGCGGGCTTTGCCAAAGCCAATAACCATGCCTGGGAGTTATCGCGTGGACGCCACCTTCTCTTATTGAATCCAGATACGACGGTAGAGAAAGACGCCTTGCAGAAAACGGTTGAGATCTTGGATGCCGACAAATCCATCGCCGTCCTCGGCGCAAAGCTTCTCATGGCAGATGGTCAGCCCGTCCCGCAATTACGCCGATATCCGACGCTCTTGAATCAACTTTGTGTTTTAACAAAGGTTGCTAAAGTCTTGCCATTTACTGTCTCAGACTATTTTGGCAAAGATCTTGATTTACATCAGGCGCAAGACTGCGACTCATTGCGCGGCGCCTATTTTGCTGTGAGCGAAACGGCAAAACGTAAGCTCGGCATGTTAGATGAGCGTTATTATCTTTGGTTTGAAGAAGTCGATTATTGTCGTGCGGCAAAAGCCGCTGGTTTGCGCGTGTGTTATGAGCCTTCGATCGTCGCTCACGATGACCTCTCGAGTGCGAGCTTCGCCCAACGAGAGAGTTTGTGGAAGAACAAAGTCTTCTCAGCTTCAATGATCGCGTATTTCGACAAATGGCATCCACATTGGCAGGTCGTGATGATTAAATACGCTGCAGCATATTCTTATGCGCTGACCAAGTTTTTTGTGCGCTTTGGTAAAACGTCTCTATGAGCAAACTCGTCATTCAAATCGCGCTCTATCACGGCAGTCAATACCTGCACCCACTTTTGCGCTCTCTCGAGTCACAAGCGATAAGTGATATCGAGGTGTTATTTTATGAAAACTCCTGTGACGCTTCTGAGCTCGCCAAAGTGCGCGTGCATCTCGCGAATTTTTCGTTGCCGTATCGTTTGACCGTAGGTGAGCGCAATCTTGGTTTTAGCGCCCACAATAATCTCTACCGCATGACGGATGCGCCATTTGTTCTTGTTTTAAACCAAGACGCCTATCTCGAGCCAGACTGTCTGCAAAAAATGCTCGCCTCGGTTGAAGCAGACGCGACCATTGCTTCTGCAACGCCTATTGTTTTGCGTTGGTACGATAAACCTACCGATGAGATTGATACGGTGGGTTTAGACTATGTGTGTTTAGGCATGGTGCGTGATTCGCGTCGTCTCATTACGGGCATTCGTGATCATTCTGGTATCGAGGTTTGGGGCGTGTCGGGTGCGGTAGCTATGTACCGCCGCGCTTCGGTAGATGCGGTTCGCACGGACGGTAATCTCTATGATCCGCGCTTCTTCATGTATAAAGAGGATGTTGAATTGGCCTTTCGTTTGAACCATGCGGGGATGAAGTCGGTTTGTGTGAGTGATGCGCGCGCCTATCACGTGCGCGCCATCCGCGAGTCACCTCGTGGTATCTTGAATCGCATTCTCGCTGAACGTAAACGTCCAAAACATCTTCGTGTTGCCGCGTACCGTAATCAGTGGCGCATCTATCAGATGCATTGGCGTGAGATCACGCTCAAAGATAAGCTTCTCACGATTCGTTACGAGATTGCGCGTACCGTTTTGTTTATGCTGGCCTATCTATGAACCAACCAAAAATCGGTATCATCTATCTGACCTATGCGACCCAAAAATGGGAGCGCGATATTGTGAATGCGATGACCTCGCTTGAAAAGATTTCGTATCCAAAAGACAGTATCGAACTCATTTGCGTCGAGTCAAAATCCAATCGTGAACCCGTTAAACCATGGTTTGAGCGTGAGTGGATGCCGAAATCCAATCAAAATCTGCCTAGTATCACTTATCTCGATTTCACCAACGAATCGCTCGGATTCGCGGCGAACAATAATCGCGGACTCGCAAAAGCAAAAGAGCTTGGTTGTGACTACGTCTATTTGTTAAACCAAGACGCCGACGTTGCGCCGAATTTTCTTGAACCTATCGTTGCAAGAATGGAAGGGGACAAGAGTATTGGTATCGCTCAATCACTTATTCTTCTTGGTGAAGATCGCGATCGTGTAAACACCGTTGGTAACGCCTATCACTTTTTGGGTTTCGGCTATTCGCGCGGCTATAAATGGACAACAGAGCAGGCAAGGGCCTTTTATAAAGAAGAGCGTCTCACGAATCCCGATCTTGAAATCGCTTATACTTCGGGCGCGGGCATGATGGTGCGAGTCGCCGCACTCGAAGATCGTCCATTATTCGATGAGGATTTTTTCATGTATCACGAAGATACCGAAGCTTCGTTCATGATGCGCATACAGGGTAAAAAGATCGTGGTTGTTCCTGAGTCTGTCATCTATCACTGGTATGAGTTTTCAAAATCCATGACCAAGTTTTTTTGGATGGAGCGCAACCGCTATGCCGTCATGTTCATGTATCTCAAGCCGTGGACGCTGTTTTTGATATCACCTTTTCTTATCGGGATGGAGTTCGTTCTTTGTCTCTTTTCGCTTGCACGCGGATGGTGGCCAGAAAAGAAAAAAGTCTACCAAGAACTTGTTTCAAAATCGTATTGGGAGTGGGTTAATAGACGCCGTGTTGAAATTCAGCGCCTTAGCAAAATAGACGATCGTGAACTATCACGTCTCTTTGTATCAGAGATTCTCTTTCAGGATGACAGTGCAAAAATTCCACTACTCGAACACGTTGGCAATCCGGTAATGAAAATGTACTGGTGGGTGGCGAGAAAATTTCTTTAGGATAAAAAGACCCCGCGAGCTGTGCTCTAGCGGGGTTGGTCTTTTAGTTGATATCACTGGACCCTTTTCTTGAAGTTTCAGCGTTGTAGTTCAAGATTGGCGAAGGTTCATGTGAGACGTGCTGCTTGTAGAACCCAAGAATCAAGCTTCTCACACTCGCTTCGCCGCTAAGGGGCAGATAGAGGGCAATCGGTTCAGGGATGACGAAGAGATCATGCGTGAGATGGTCTATGCGTCGACAAGCTACCTCGGTCTTAACGTGCGTTGCTTCGGTTTCGGCAATGTCGTATAGGCGGCGTAGTTCACTCGTGGAGACAGGGGTTCGGATTTTTACCGAAAGCGTACCCTCTACGGCGGTAACTTCGTAGTGAAGTTCGTAGGTCGCTATCCCTTCGTCATCGACGAGAACATAGAGCCCAAAGATGAAGAAGTAGTTGAGGGTAGGTGTCTCGATGTACACCCTACGAATAAGACTTGATTCACCTAGTACTAGGTAGTTTGTTTTTGTGTCCATGTAGACCTCCTCGCGGTGCTGACACTAGGAGAGTATGAGATTTTTGTCTGACTCATCACTCGTCTGATCGATGACTACAGCGTAGTCATGTACTTGGCGCTGAAAACGCTCAGAGATAAAGATGCCAAAGAGCACGGTAAACCGTTGAATGAATCTCTGAAAACCATAGGACCCCAAAAGCGGGATAATGATGGTCTGTGGCTCAAGAACCGTGTCATCAGGATCGGTTTCTTGTAGATAAGGGATAAATTTGAGCGTGTGCTGAGTAGCGTCATTTTTTGCCGCCTCTACGAGTGCTTCGAAGTCATCGGGAACAATTATCCCTTCGATTACTGATGGGTGACCATGAGGTTGGTAGATGAAGTGAATCTCACCACCATCATCGAGGCCGGTCTCTGGCGTAACCATTTGAATGTGCCGGACCCACCCAAGAGCAAGACTTGAATGAGTGGTCGTCTCACCCGAGGGGGTGACAACAAACGCGTGGGCCTGCTCCAATTCGAGGGCTTCGCGGATATAACGATCGGATGATTTTTCGGGTGGCATGACGAGCGTCTCCCTGGGTACGAGTCATTATTAACCCTAGGGGTATCGTCTTAGCGCGTCAATAATACCGGGTAATGACGACAAAAGAAGCCTAGTCTTGCGTATTTTCTAGGGTTCTGCTAGTATCTGCCCATTCTCAAATATCCCTATGAAGTCCGAAATCCACCCAAAATACCACAAGGATGCGAAGATCGTTTGCGCCTGTGGCAACTCCGTACAGGTAGGTGCAACGTTGGCAGAAATCAACGTCGAATTGTGTAATAAATGCCATCCGTTCTACACGGGTAAGCAGAATCTTATCGATGCGGCAGGTCGTATCGACAAGTTCAAGCGCCTTGCATCGCTTAAGAGCGAAGAAGCTACTGGCAAGAAGACCAAGACGGCAAAACGCACAGCGGTTAAAGCTGAAAAGCGTTCTTCAAAAGCAACCGTTGAAATCGGCGCTTAGCGGCCTCGACCTCACTTCTCGTACGTCTCCGACACCCCTACCAGGGGCAAGGGGCGGGCGAGGGGTGAGGTTTTTTGATACCATGAACCCTGTAAAATAATATGAACGCCTCCCTCAAACAAAAAGCCCTCGAAGCCCGTGCCACGCTCAAAGAAGCGGAGGCGAAGTTGGCTTTGCCCGAAACCCTGGCAAGCCAAAAGCTGATCAAAGAGGCTTCGATGGCGTTTAACCACGCCCGTCACATGGCGGAGGTTGCCGAGGTATATCTCTCATTAGTTCAAGCTATGGCCGACGCTGAAGAGGCGGCGGGCTCGGATGATCAGGAGATGAAAGACATGGGCATTGAAGAAACGGCACGCATCCAGCCAGAGCTTGCTGCCGCCGAAGAAGCCTTCGAACTCGCCCTCGTCCCACCAGACCCGCACGACCAAAATGACATCATTATGGAAATCCGCGCCGGCGCCGGTGGTGATGAAGCGGGGTTATTTGCTGGCGATCTTTTGCGCATGTACCTACGCTACGCCGAACGCCGCAACTGGAAGTCGAATCTCTTATCAGAGTCCACCAATGAAACCGGTGGTTATAAAGAAGTGATTTTGGGGATTCAAGGCGCCGGTGCCTATGGTTGGTATAAATTCGAGTCAGGCGTGCATCGCGTGCAACGTGTCCCAAGTACTGAAAAACAGGGGCGCATTCATACCTCGACCGCATCAGTCGCCGTATTGCCAGAAATCGAAGAAACCGAAATCGAGATTGAAGCCAAAGACCTGCGCGTTGATACCTTCTGCGCTGGTGGTAAAGGTGGTCAATCGGTGAACACGACCAAATCGGCCGTGCGCATCACTCACTTGCCAACGGGCATGTCGGTCTCATGTCAGGACGAACGCTCGCAGTTACAGAACCGTGAACGCGCTATGACGGTTCTTCGTTCGCGTTTGTGGGAAGCCCAAGAAGCAAAGCGCCACGCCGAACTCGACGCCGACCGCCGTTCAAAAATTGGCACCGCTGATCGTTCAGAAAAGATCCGCACCTATAACTATCCACAAGATCGCATCACTGATCACCGCATCAAGAAAAGCTGGCATAACCTGCCACTCATCCTCGATGGCGATATGGAGCAAATCGTGCTCGCGGTAAAATCCGGCAAACAAGGCAACGAAGAAGACGGGGAGTAATCCTCGTCTTTTTGATATAAAAACACCCCCTATCCGTAAAGATTCGGGGGGTGTTGCGACAGTACGTCGCACGAGTCAGATGACGTCGTCTTCGGTGCCGAAGGCGCCATCGCTACCTGCAGAGGTGACGCCGACTTCGTCGGTATCACAGCTGACGACGAAGGCATTGCCCCAGGGGTCGACGGTCTGCACTTGCCTGCCGCGAAGCATACCCGCTTGATGCAGGTCTTCTACGGTCGGGCATTCGACCTGGTCGCCTGACAGTAGTAGCTGTTCGGCGGCGGCACGGATGCTGCTCGCGTCGATGCGAGCCTGCTTAACGCGAGCGCGCATCATCTGAGGGATGACGGCAGCGCCGACGCCTGTTGCGATCATCGCCATGATGACCACAACGATCATGATCTCAACGAGCGTCATCCCGGAGATCCGGGGGTTCTTTTTCCTTTTCAAGGCGTGTTCCTTTCCGAGTATCAAGCCATGCGACATGCGTAGCCACCTTCAATCGTCCCTATCTCTCGATAGTAATAAATGAGAGGATATCAATACTCAAATACAAGTTATCATAAAATACGCATTTTGTCAATATTTAAATAGACATAAAAGGTACTGATTTTGGCCTAAGGCTTGCCAAAAAAGGGGGGATTGGGTAGGATCCTGTCACTAATTAACCTTCGTCTACCCCGCTATACGGCACCTCTTTCCTTTCCTCATTTGAGGCACGGAGGGCCAGGGATGAACGAATAAAAGGAATTATCTATGTCCAAACTCCCTTCAATGGAGGACATGCTCCAATCGGGCATGCACTTCGGTCACCAAACCTCTAAGTGGCACCCTAAGATGAAGAAATTCATCTTCGGCCAGCGCCAAGGTATTCATATCATTAACCTCGAAGAGACCGTCAAAGCTCTTGAAGACGCTTTGGTTTTCTTGAAAAAGACGGCAGCTCGTGGCGGTACGATTTTGTTTGTTGGTACCAAAAAGCAGGCTTCTCAAATCGTTGAGACCGCAGCAATCACTGCTGGCATGCCTTATATCAACAAGCGCTGGCTTGGCGGTACGCTTACCAACTTCCCATCCATTGCCTCCCAGATCCGCAAATTGAAGGATCTTAAGCGCAAGCAAGAAAAGGGCGAACTCGGTAAGTTCACCAAGCTCGAACAGCTTCGCTTTGCTGAGCAGATCAAACTTCTCGAAGATAAGATCGGTGGTATCCAAGAGATGAACCGCGTCCCTGACGTGCTCTTCATCTTCGATGTCAAAAAAGACAAAACTGCGCTTCAAGAAGCGCTTCGCCGTGGCGTAAAGGTTGTCGCTGTCTGTGACTCCAATGTGAATCCAACCGATATCGACTACCCAATTCCTGCGAACGACGATGCAGTGAAAGCTATTCAAATGATGGCAGACATCGTTGCTGGCGCCATCAACGATGGCAAGAAAGAATGGGAATCGAACCGTGCACGCTTGGGCAGCACCCTCGTTGCTTCTCCTCAGGCACGCTCGTTCGCTCAGCTCAAAAATAACTAATACCGTCTCGCTTTAGGCGAACGCTCATTACAAAATACTATGGCTATCGACAACAAGCTCGTCATGGAGCTCCGCAACCGCACTTCAGCTGGTATCGTGGACTGTAAAAACGCCCTCGAAGAAGCTGGTGGCGACATGGACAAGGCAATCGAAGTCCTTAAAAAGAAAGGCGCGATCAAGGCAGCAAAAAAAGCATCCGAACGCACCGCGTCCGAAGGTTTGCTTGCAACCTACTTGCACCACAATGGCAAACTCGCGGCTATCGTTGAACTCGCATGTGAAACCGACTTTGTCGGCCGCGGCGAAGATTTCAAAGGCTTGGCGAATGACCTCGCCCTTCAGGTTGCTGCCGCTGACCCAACCTATGTCAGCCCAGAAACGATCCCTGCTGAAATCCATGAAGCAAAGAAAGCTGAATTCATGGCAGAGATGGCTGAAGACAAAAAGCCAGAAGATATCAAAGCAAAAATCGTCGAAGGTAAGCTCAATAAGTGGTACTCCGACGTGTGTTTGACCAAGCAGTCCTTCATCAAAGATGAAGACACGACTGTCGAACAACTTATCACGGCGCTTTCTGCCAAAAGTGGCGAAAAGATCGAGGTAACGCGCTTCTCGCGCATGGCAATGTCCGCCCCAACGGGTCAGACCTGCTAATCTCTAGGCTCCCAATCAAAACCCCTCCTGTCAGGAGGGGTTTTGTGTGTTATCCTTCTTTGCAGATATGCGTTTATCACGTTTTGCCGTACCAGCTTTGGTGACGGTAGCTGCCCTCGCAGGCATGCCTGTTTTTGCGGCGACGAGTACTCCGGCCACCAATGCCGGCTGTACGCTTTCCATCCGCAACGAAGACATTAGTGTTTTGCCGGCGGCGCCTTTTGTAGGTTATGCGGCAAAGATCTATGCAACGGTTCAGCCACTTTGCAAAAGAGATACCGAAGGTGACGTGCTTTTTTATGCGAATAATAAGCTTATTGGCACCAAGCCAATTTCTTACAAAAAGAATGGCCTCGCCGAAGAAGTTTGGATTGGTTGGACACCAGCCGAGTATGGTAATCATTCATTGCGCGTAGATACGAAAGGCGAGACGGGTGTTGTGGGCGATTCAGCGTCAATCACGTTTTTTGTAGATCGTGATAATGATGGTGATGGTACTGGTGATAAGGTTGACCCGGATGACGATAATGACGGCGTACCTGATACAAAAGACCAATTTCCAACCGATCCAAAAAAGTCCAAAGATACGGATGGGGATGGGATCGATGACTCCGAAGACTCAGATGACGACAATGACGGGCTCTATGATTTTCAAGAACAATCCGTCGGTACGAATCCGTTAAAGTTTGATACCGATGGCGACGGTGTTGGTGATAAAGATGACGCGTTTCCGCTTGATCCAAACCGTTCTGCACCGGATCCTGTTGCGCCCCCTCCGACTATCCCATCCGAGCCAGCTTCAAGCACCGTGATTCTACCGACTGATACGAATCTGCCGACAGAAGAGGGTCGCGTTCTTGGCGCAACAACTGAACGTAAAACTGATGATAAGTCTGTCTTCGCGACCTATCCGTGGCTGTGGGCGATTGCGGCCGGCACCATGTTCTTAGCCTTCTTCTTTCTCTACAAATCGCGTAAAGAAGAGCGCGAATACGGTAAATACTAATTTCTTTTTCACTCGCTCTTTACGCCTATGACACGCATCGCTATTAACGGATTTGGCCGCATCGGTCGCAATGTTTTGCGCGCCGGTTTTAAACTGCCTGGTTTTGAGGTGGTCGCTATTAACGATTTAACGGATACGGCGACCCTTACACATCTCTTGAAGCACGACACCGTCTACCGCAAGTGGGACCAAGAGATTTCAGGCGATGCCAAATCGATTACCGTTGGCCGTAAAAAGATCCAGGTCTTTGCTGAAAAAGATCCAGCTAATTTGCCGTGGAGCAAGCTTGGGATTGATGTTGTTCTCGAGTGCACCGGGCGTTTTACTGATCTCGAAGGTGCGTCAAAGCATATTCTAGCCGGTGCAAAGCGCGTGATTATCAGCGCGCCAGCAAAAGGTGGTGATGTGCCAACACATGTGATCGGGGTGAATGAAAAAGGCGCAGGTAAAAAAGCTAAGGTGATCAACAATGCAAGCTGTACGACGAATTGCATCTCGCCCGTCGCCGCCATCATGAACGATGTCTTTGGCGTGAAAAAGGCGATGATGACAACGATTCATGGCTATACCGCTGATCAGAATTTGCAGGACGGCCCACATAAAGACCTTCGTCGTGCTCGTGCCGCTGCAGAGAATATCGTCCCAACAACAACGGGCGCCGCTCTTGCAACGACCGAAGTGATCCCTGAACTTAAAGGGTTATTTGATGGGCTTTCAATCCGCGTGCCAGTACCGGTTGTTTCGCTTTCGGACTTTACCTTTTTGTTGAAAAAGAAAACGACGGTAGAAGAGGTGAATAAAGCCATTAAAAAAGCGGCTGCGAATATTAGATATAAAGGCGTGCTAGAAGTAACAGAAGAGCCGCTCGTTTCATCAGATTTTATCGGTAATCCAGCGAGCTGTATCGTAGATCTCGAGCTTACAAAGGTGGTTGATGGCGATATGGTTAAAGTAATCGCTTGGTACGATAATGAATGGGGTTATTCAAATCGCCTCGCTGAAATGTCGCTCGAGGTTGGCAAAAATCTTCGCTAAAAACGTCCATGAAACTCCGCACCTTGCCCGCAAAGCTGAAGCTCCAAAACCAGCCCGTGCTCGTGCGGGTTGATTGGAATATCCCCCTAAATGGCACGCTTGAAGCTGAGCATCATTTAAAATTGCAGCGTTCAAAGGTGGTTGTCGAGACCTTGGTCACGCGAGGGGCTAAGCCTATTTTTTTGACGCATATCGGCCGTCCTCAAAAACGCGAAGCACGTTTATCAACCGAACGTCTTTTACCACTCCTCAAAAAATCCCTCGGAAAATCTGTTATTTTTTTGGATGGATCGATTAGCAAGGCAAAAGATCTTAAAGCGATGCAAGAACGTATCGCTCTGTCTGAACCGGGCACCTGTTTTATTGTAGAAAATGTCCGTTTTGAAAAAGGCGAAGAAACAAATGACAAGGTTTTAGCGAAGGCTTATACACAGCTAAGCAAGGTTTTTGTGAATGACGCGTTCTCTGCCTGTCATCGCAAACACGCCTCGATCGTCGGTATCACGGCTTATGCAGACACGTATGCAGGCCCTGCGCTCATCGAAGAAGTTGACCAGCTTGGCAAGCTATTAAAAAAGACGGCGTCACCCTATATCGCAGTACTCGGTGGTAAAAAACTGACGACCAAAATCGGCGTTTTAAAGGATATGTTAAAGCACGCTGACAAGGTCTTGGTTGGGGGTGCTATGGCCGCGCCTTTCTATAAAGCGCGCGGATTGTCGATCGGCGCTTCATATTGCGAAGACGCGGCATTACCGATCGTGAAAAAACTCCAAAAAGAACAAGCGATTTTAACTCCAACGGATGTCATCGTCACGAAGAAGCTTTCAGAAAAGCCGGTATTGCGACGCGTAGTGGTTGAATGCATTGAAAAAGATGACATCATTGTTGATATTGGTCCAAGCACCCTGCGCGCCTGGCATACCGAAATCCAAAAAGCGAAAACCGTCGTTTGGAATGGTCCTATCGGGATGACCGAAGTGAAATCAACGGGGTTCGGTTCTCGGTTTTTAGCCAAGAGTATCGCCAAGCGTTCTGACGAGGCGTTTACGATTTGCGGGGGTGGTGACACGATCCCGGTCATCTCACAAACCAAGACCTTAGCCAAAATGGATTTCGTCTCTACGGGCGGGGGAGCGATGCTTGAATTTCTCGCAAATGGCGGTGACCTACCTGGTCTGAAGAAATTGCGCTAAACTAAGCTCAGTCTAACCCTTCATTTTTTGTACACCTATGTTTCCATCCTACAAAGAAAGCCCAATGGCTAATATCGCTGGCATTGTTGTTTTGTGTTTTTTAGCGGTATTTCTCGGTCTCGCATCTTACAAGACCTTTCGCGAAGCAAAAGAAGTGGGTCATGTTGCACGTGATCGCGATACCATTACCATCGCTGGTAATGGCAAGATTGCAAGCAAGCCAGATCTCGCTGTCGTGAATCTTGGTCTTTATAGCGAAGGCAAAGAGGTGCCAGTGATTCAAGATGAGAATAGCCGCAAGGTGAACGCCATTATCGTCGCTCTCAAACAACTCGGTATCGCTGAGGATGACATGCAGACGTCCAATTACAATATCTCGCCAAAATACGACTATACCGATGGCGCACAAACGGTGATCGGTTATACCGTTTCGCAAAACCTTACGGTTAAAGTACGTGATTTGACCAAGGTCGGCACCGTGCTTTCACAAGCAGGCACCGTCGGTGCAAACCAGGTCAATGGCGTGAACTTCTCGATTGATGATCCTTCAGAGCTAGAGATTCAGGCTCGCGCCAAAGCCATCGAAGATGCACGCAAAAAGGCCGATGAATTAGCAAAGGCTATGGGTGTCAGTATTACGCGCGTTGTCACCTTCAGCGAGAATTCTTCTAGTATGCCAACGCCCCCTGTCTATACCTTTAGAGCTGAAGATGTTGCAGCACAGGCACCAGATATTAAGCCTGGCTCATTGGATGTTGAAGCAAATATCACGGTTACCTTTGAAATTCGCTAGTCACTAAGTTTTTCTTCGTTCTTTATGTTCGCTACTACTAAAATCAAATCTCTCGTCGCCCGCGAAGTTTTAGACTCGCGCGGCAATCCAACCGTGGCCTGTCGTGTCACGTTAGCTTCTGGCGCTTCTGCTGAGGCAAAGGTGCCTAGCGGCGCCTCAACCGGTTCGCACGAAGCCATGGAGCTTCGAGATGGTGGTA
>Ga0209277_10000485_pt1 | contig 20012 bp, 9 predicted proteins | sample JI81AbrownDNA_FD_187503 | JGI IMG/M metagenome (GOLD analysis project Ga0209277, IMG submission 187503) | Wastewater effluent complex algal communities from Wisconsin, to seasonally profile nutrient transformation and Carbon sequestration -... | ecosystem: Engineered > WWTP > Effluent > Algae... | reverse complement strand
TGCCGAAAATATCGAAGCTGCCGCCACGCAAGCCTTTCATCTTCGCCAGCAGTTTGAAAGCGGTGAAAATCCACGGCCCGTATTGCTGTTTCACCAGATGGCCGTTGCTGTCTTTCTTGCTGAACATCGGCGGTGCGAGATTGAAGTTGATCTTGAAATCGCCGTCGAAGGTTTCCTTGATGCGTTTTTCGAAGTCACCGGTAGTGTACAAACGGGCGACTTCGTATTCGTCCTTGTAGGCCATCAGCTTGAACAGGTATTTCGCGGTCGCTTCGGTCAAGCCCGACTTACCCGGCACATGGCGCGCTTCGGCATTGCGAACTTTCTCGACGAAAGACTTGTATTGCTCGGCGTAGGCATTGTCCTGATATTCGCTCAGGAATTTCACGCGCAAGGCGATGGTTTCCTCGAGCGTTTTCGTGATGCTGCCTTCGCCGACGAAAGCCGCCGCGGTCGCGACTTCTGTCGCTCCAACGAATGATGCAGCGGTCGGTGCAGCCAAAATACCTGCAGCCGTTTTCACAACATCGATATCGTGAGCAGCCATGCGACCCCAATTGAATGCCTTGCGATTCATTTCGACAGCGGCACCGTTGAGTTCGATCGCGCGCATCAGGGCTTCATGCGAAATCGGTACCAGGCCTTGCTGCCAGGCATAGCCGAGCATGAAAAGATTGGTCGCAATCGCATCACCGATCAACGCCATGGCCAACTCATTCGCATCCACCAGCATCGGATCGCGATTTCCCAGTGCGGTCTTGATCGCGGCCACGATATCGTTGGCCGGGAATTGCATATCGGTATTGCGAGTGAACGAGCCCGGCATCGCTTCGTAGGTGTTCAACACGACTTCGGAACGATCGGCGCGAATTTTCGACAGGGCCCAGTAGTCATTCACCACCACCATGTCGCAACCGAGTACCAGATCGGCTTCACCGGCGGCAATACGTACGGCATTGATGTCGGCCGGGGTTTTGGCGATGCGTACATGCGTGGTGACTGCGCCGCCTTTTTGGGCCAGACCGGTTTGGTCAAGCACGCTGCCGCCCTTGTTTTCCAGATGCGCGGCCATGCCGAGCAAGGCACCAATGGTTACCACGCCGGTACCGCCGACGCCCGTGATCAGGATATTCCAGGGCTCGCTCAAATCGGTTCTGAATGTCGGCATCGGCAATACGTCGAAATTCACTTCGGCGGCACTGCCTTTTTTCTTTTTCAAGCCGCCGCCCTCGATGGTGACGAAGCTCGGGCAGAATCCTTTGACGCAGGAGAAATCTTTATTGCAATTGCTTTGGTCGATTTCGCGTTTGCGGCCAAATTCGGTTTCCAGCGGAAGCACCGCGACGCAGTTCGATTTCACGCCACAGTCGCCGCAGCCTTCGCAAACCGCAGGATTGATGAAGGTGCGCTTTGCCGGATCGACCATCTTGCCGCGCTTGCGGCGACGGCGTTTTTCGGCAGCACAGGTCTGATCGAAAATAATCACGGTCGTGCCCGGTACTTCACGCAAACGCTTTTGTACGTTGTCGAGTTCGTCGCGATTCAAAAATTCAACGCCGCTCGGGAAAATTTCCGGCCGGCTCCATTTCTCGATGTCATCACTCAACACCACAATGGTTTGCACGCCTTCGCTACGCAGTTGGTGCGCGATATCCGGCACTGTCAGCGTGCCGTCCACCGGCTGACCACCGGTCATGGCGACTGCGTCGTTATAGAGAATCTTGTAAGTGATATTCACTTTTGCGGCAATCGATTGGCGAATCGCCAACGAGCCGGAATGGAAATACGTACCGTCGCCCAGGTTCTGGAACACGTGTTTTTCATTGGTGAACGGCGCCTGGCCGCTCCAGGTAACGCCTTCGCCGCCCATATGAGTGAAGGTATCGGTTTTGCGATCCATCCAGGTCACCATGTAGTGACAACCGATGCCACCCAACGCGCGCGAACCTTCCGGTACCACGGTCGAGCTGTTATGCGGGCAACCGGCACAGTAATGCGCCGGACGCGGGAACACAGGACGCGGCATCGCGAGTTCTTTTTCTTTTGCCGCAAGAAAGTTCAGACGATCGACGATATGTTCGCTGGTGAAGAAACGCGACAGGCGTTTTGCAATCACGCGCGCGATTCTCGCCGGCGTCAATTCATTGGTACTTGGCAGAATCCATTCGTCGCTCTCGTCGTATTTTCCGACGATGCTCGGACGCGTTGCATGATCCCAGTTATACATGTATTCCTTCATCTGCGATTCGATGAACGAACGTTTTTCTTCAACGACAATAATGTCTTCGAGACCGCGGGCGAATTCGCGGATGCCGACCGGTTCCAGCGGCCAAGTCATGCCGACTTTGTAAACACGGATGCCGATGTCTTCGGCTTCCTGATGCCCGATGCCGAGGTATTCGAGCGCCTGCAGCACATCGAGATAGCTCTTGCCCGTGGTGACGATGCCGAGACGCGCCTTCGGCGAATCGAAAATCGTCTTGTCGATTTTGTTTGCGCGCGCAAATGCAATCGCTGCCTTGACCGCGTATTGATGCAAACGCATTTCCTGATCCAGAGGTGGATCCGGCCAGCGGATATTCAAACCGCCGAAAGGCATTTCGAAATCACCCGGCATCACGATATCGAGTTGATGCGGATTGACGTTCACCGATGCGGAAGATTCTACGGTCTCGGCAATCGTCTTGAAGCCGACCCAGCGACCGGTAAAGCGACTCATCGCCCAACCGAGCAGACCCATGTCGAGAATATCCTGCACGCCGGCCGGATTCAGCACTGGCATCATTGCGGAAACAAATTCCAGTTCCGAACCGTGCGGCAAAGTCGAAGAACGGCAGGCATGATCGTCGGCAGCCAATGCAAGCACACCACCGAATTTAGAGGTGCCGGCGGCGTTGCCGTGTTTGAACACGTCGCCGCAACGATCAACGCCGGGGCCTTTGCCGTACCACATCGAAAACACGCCATCGTATTTGGCGCCATCGAACAAATTGGTTTGCTGCGAACCCCAGACCATGGTCGCGCCGAGATCTTCATTCAACCCCGGAGTGAATTCGATGCTGGAAGCGGCGAGATGTTTTTTCGCTTTCCACAATTCCAGATCGAAACCACCGAGCGGGCTGCCGCGATAACCGGAAATGAAACCGGCGGTATTGATGCCTGCGGCGCGATCGCGCATTTGTTGCATCAGTGGCAAACGAACCAGGGCTTGTACACCCGATAAATAAATACGGCCTTCACTGCGCGTATATTTGTGTTCGAGGGTGTAATCCTTATCAATCATCGGTACGGACATGGCAAACCTGTTGTGGCATAGAGCAAAGACTCGGAATTATAACCCGAGCAGGCTTCCGGCGCCCGTGAACATCCCGGCGAAACCGGAATAAGTCCTGCCCTAACGCGTAAATACGTCACTTTATTCGGGCAATACTGAAAATGATTCATCTTTCACCAAAGCCGCGTTACAGTTCGGTCAGGGGACAGGGAGTAGGCAAATGAGCGTGCATGAATTACACGTAATGCTGGTCGAGGACCATGCTTTCCAGCGGCGGCTGGGCCTGCGCCTGTTGGCCGATCTCGGCCTGACCCGACTCGAAGAAGCCGCCGATGGCTACCAGGCACTGGAAATCCTGCGCGCCGCGACTCAAAAGCCGGACGTCATTCTGGTAGACCTGGACCTGCCGGGCATGGATGGCATCGAATTCATGGGCTTTGTCGCTCAGGAGCGGCTGGCAAAATCGATTGCCGTCGTCAGCGCGATGGACCCCGCCCTGCTCCATACCGTGCAAGTAATGGCGAAAGCCTCTGGGCTGCGGGTGTTGGGCGCCGTCGAAAAACCGCTGACACCGGGCAAGCTCACCCACGTACTCTCGCTGTTCGAAGGCGGCCATACCCCGGTCGGCGAAGCGCCGGTCATCCTGGTCACGATTGAGCAATTGCGGCAAGCCATGCACAACGGCGAAATATTTCCGATGTTCCAGCCCCAGGTGGAATTCGGCAACGGCAAGGTCGTCGGTGTGGAGGCTCTGGCTCGCTGGCGTACCAGCGATGGCCAGATGGTACCGGCGGCACAATTCATTCCGATGATTGAAAACGGCGGCCTGATAGAAGAACTGACCCATCTAATGCTGGTGCAAAGCTGTGAGTGGCATCAGCGCTGGAAAAAGGAAGGCCTGAGCTTGCGAGTTTCCGTCAATGTCTCGGCCCATAATCTCACCGGCCCGGAAGTCGCCGATCGCTACGAAAAAGTATTGCGGGAACATGGCGTATTGCCCGAAGACATTATTCTGGAAATCACCGAAAGCTCGGTGATGGGCGACACCGCACGCGGACTCGGCATGCTGGCTCGCCTCCGCTTGAAAGGCTTCGGCCTGAGCGTGGATGATTTCGGTACCGGCTATTCGTCCCTTGCACAGCTTTCGCAAATTCCGTTTACCGAATTGAAAATCGACCACGGCTTCGTCAACGATTCGCCGAACCAGCCACGCAAACGTGCGGTGATCGAAGCGAGTCTCGACCTGGCACGGAAACTGAACTTGCATGTCGTCGCCGAGGGCGTCGAAACGATGGAAGAATGGCAATTGCTTGCGCAGCTGGGCTGCCATTTCGCACAGGGGTATCTGATTTCACCGCCGGTCGAAGGCGAAAAACTTCACGACGCCGTTCAGAACTGGCGCAAGGCGCATCATTAAACCAGCCCATTTATGCTGAAACTCGAGAAAACCTTCAGCATACGCAAACAGCTTCTTGGCCTGTTCAGCCTGATGGTGTTCGCCTTTGCCGGCTTGCTGTTGCTCGATGAGTGGGAACGGCAAAAAAATACCGCAGCACTCGAGCAACTCAAAAACGATTCGCTCAGCTCACTGCGCCGGATCAAGGCGGTGTCGGATGCCTATGGTCTGGATATAGTTGACACCACGTTTCGTGTCCGCAATTACCTGATCAGCTGGGAAGAAGGCGTGCAGGTGGTGGACTCGGCAAACTTGCGGATTGACGAGCACTGGAAGGCATTGCTGCAATCACAGCAAAACGACGAACAGTCCGTGCTGGTCGCGCAAATCACGCAAGCAAAGGTGCGTGCCGATCTTGCGGCGGCACGACTCAAAAGCATCCTGCAGAAAAAGGATATCGTGGCGCTCGGGCGTTTTGCCGATACCGAGTTGTATCCGGCCATTGATCCGGTCACCACACGCCTGAAACTTCTCAGCGATCTCGAATTGATCCAGGCCGACCGGCGCGTACGTGCCGAAGCCGAACGCTCACAGCATTCGGCCTGGCTTCGAATCGCCATCGTCGCGATCTTCCTGATCATCATCGTGCTGATTGCACAAGCCATCGTTCGCAATATCTACAAAGGTGTTGAAAGTCTGCGTGATCTTGCGGCACAGATGCGGCGACATGATTACAAGGCATTGCCGCGCTTTCGTTCCGAAGGCGAGCTCGGCGAGGTACTCGATACTTTCCTGTTGATGCGCGATGACGTGCAGCGTTTCGAAAACGAACTGAACGAACAATTGCTCAACACCGAAAGAGTGCGGGCCAGCTTGCAGCAAAGCGAAGTGTTCCAGCGCTCGCTGTTTGCCGCCGCGCGGGTTGCCGTCATGTCGCTGGATTTGCAGGGGCGCTTTACCAGCTTCAATCCGTTCGCCGAAAAGCTGCTGCATTATCGTTCCGAGGAAATGATCGGAAAGCGCAGCCTCGACAAGATCATGGTGCAGGAAGAAATCCAGAAGGTCGCCGATCATCTGACCGCCGCACTCGACAGGAAAATCAGTGCCGACAACAATCTGCTGCCGATCCTGATCGAGACCAGTACCGAACCGATGGAATGGACCCTGGTCCGCAAGGACGGCACCCGGGTCACCGTGCTGCTCGCGACTTCGGCCATGCGAGACGGTACCGGAAAAATTACCGGTTATCTCGGCGTCGCGACCGATCTGAGCCAGATCAAGCAGCTTGAGAAAAAACTGCGTGCCAGCGAAATTGCCGCGCGCGAGGCCAATATTGCCAAGAGCAGTTTTCTTGCCGCGATGAGCCATGAAATCCGCACGCCAATGATCGGCGTGACCGGCATGCTCGAAGTCCTGACGCATTCGAACCTGGATACCGAACAGCGCCGTACCGTACACGTGATCCAGCAATCGGCCGCATCCCTGCTGCAGATCATCGGCGACATTCTGGATTTTTCGAAGGTGGAAGCCGGTCGCATGGAATTGTCGCCGACCGTGATCAGCCTGCCTCGTCTTCTGCAGTCGACTGCGGCGAACTTTACCGGCTCTGCCTCAAGCAAGGGTTTGGTGCTGACCGTCACCGTTGATCCAAAAATTGCAGCGGCGCATTTGGCCGATGGTCTGCGTCTGCGCCAGATCCTTTCGAATTTTTTATCGAATGCCATCAAATTTACCGACAATGGTTTTGTCGAGGCGGCGCTGGAATTCGTCGAGAAAAATAACAATCAGCAGAAACTGGTTTTTCGCATTACCGACACCGGCATCGGCGTCACGCCGGAACAACAGGCGAGATTATTCCAGGCCTTCCAACAAGCCGAAGGCAGCACGACCCGCAAATTCGGCGGTACCGGCCTGGGTCTGGTAATCAGCCGTCGCCTGGCCGAAATGATGAATGGCCAGGTGACAATGGAAAGCACTCCCGGTGCAGGCACCACGATGCGGCTCACGGTTAGCCTGCCGATTGCCAATGAAGCCGATATCGAAGAAGAGATCGCGATCAGTGCGCCGCAAAGTTTTACCGCGCGCGCGTTACCGACCGTTGAACAGGCCATTGCCGAACACAGCCTGATTCTGCTTGTCGATGACCATCCAACCAACCGTCTGGTGGTATCGCGGCAACTGGCATTGGCAGGCTATCTCTGCGAAACCGCCGAAGACGGCGTGCAGGGAATCGAACGCTGGCAAAGTGGTCGCTATGCCTTGATCTTGTCCGACATACACATGCCGGTGATGGACGGCTACCAGATGACGCGCGAACTGCGGCATCAGGAGCAGTCCAAACATCTGCCCCGTATGCCGATTGTTGCGCTGACGGCCGCCGCCTTGAAAGGTGAATCCGAACGCTGTCTCGCCGCCGGTATGGATGATTACCTGATGAAGCCGGTCAGTATTTCGCAGTTGGTCGCCTGCCTGCAGAAATGGTTGCCTCACACCAAAACGTCGCAAAATGCCGTTGTGATGCAAACGCCTGCCGCTGTCCGGCTACCGCAGGCAAATTTACCGCCGATGCCGCTGGATAAATCGGTACTGGATGAATTGACCGGCGGCGACATGAAGGAAAATCGCATGCTGCTCGATGATTTTCTGCAGGCGACGGACATCGATACCGCCGCCATGCAGCGGGCCCGCGAACAAGGCGATTTAATCCAGCTCGGACGCGAGGCCCACAAGATAAAAGGCGCATCCAAACTGGTCGGTGCAATGGAACTGGCGCATGCCGCAATGGAACTCGAGCTGGCGACCAAGTCCGAAGACTGGTCGCAGTTATTGCCGCTCTGTGCCGATGTTCATACCTGTGCCGAACGTCTTCGGCAATTCGTCAACGTGAATTATCCGAACGCCTAACGCATCTGGAACGCGCAGTTGAAAGCCACCGTAATACGCTCGCCTTCGCCGTAAAAAGGCATGACGTAATGCATCAGGTGCGATGGGAACATCACCAGCTGCCCCGGAATCAGCGAGTAGGCAACATTGGCCATCATGTAGGGTTGCTGGAATTGGGCATTGCCGGCATCGATATACATATGGCCGCCCATGTTCGGATGCACGAAACTTAGTTTCCCGCTGTCGGGCTGGTTGGCATCATGCTCGCCTGGCGCCACGCAATAAACGCCCGACCAGCTCGCCATCGGATGATTGTGAACACCGAAATAGCCGTTCCTGCGCGTGATGTGGAACCAGGCATCGGTCGCAACATTGATGCGTTTCAGGAAGGCCATATCGTATTTGTTCATTTGCGCCACGGTGCGCATCAGGTTCGACAGGCAGAACTCGCGCAGCTCGGCGATTTCCGGTTCCGGCCAATCGAATATATTGAAATGGCTTTCGAATAAATCCTTGTTCCGTACCGTGTAAGGATTTGGGTTTGCGTGCTTCTGCCCTTCCTGCTCGCGCGCCAGAAACAGTTTGCGCAAGGCGGTATTCAGAGCGGCGGGATTGGGGTGTTGCTCAAAGGCAAACGGTGTAGCAAAGCGCGTGATAATCTGATGCATGGCTCATCTACCGGGGTTTGATATGGAATTACCGCATTTTATCCGACATTGTCGCACCGGGCTTTATTTAGTTTTGGGGCTGGGCATGGCCAGCAGCAGCATCGCCGGCGACCGCATCGCAAGCCGGGATTTTGCCACCCGCTCCGAAGTATTTGCGCCGCAGGCAATGGCAGCCACTTCGCATCCACTGACCACACAGATTGCGCTTGATGTGATGAAGCGTGGCGGCAGCGCAATGGATGCCGCCATCGCCGCCAATGCCGCGCTTGGCCTGATGGAACCTACCGGTAATGGCGTCGGCGGCGATTTGTTCGCCATCGTGTGGGATCCGAAAACCAAAAAGCTTTACGGCTATAACGGTTCCGGACGCTCGCCGAAAAATTTGAGCCTGCAGTGGTTTATCGATCACGGTTACAAGGATGTTCCTTCCTATGGCCCCTTGCCGGTCACGGTACCGGGAGCCGTCGATGCTTGGTTTGCCCTGCATGATCGCTTCGGAAAATTGCCCATGCAGCAAAATCTCGCCCCGGCCATCAGCTACGCACGCAATGGGCATCCGGTCGCGGAGACCATTTCCTACTACTGGAATCTTTCGGTGCCGAGGCTTTCGAAATTCCCCGGCTTTACTGAGCAATTCACGATCAATGGCCATGCTCCGCGAAAAGGCGAAATCTGGCGAAATCCGAACCTTGCCAACACGCTGGAAAAAATTTCCCGCGAAGGTCGCAACGGTTTCTACAAGGGCAGCACCGCAAAAACCATCGCCGACTATATCCAGACACAAGGCGGATTCCTGAGCGTCGAAGATCTCGCCGATCATCATGGCGAATGGGTGCAACCGATCTCGACCAATTATCGCGGTGTCGATGTCTGGGAATTGCCGCCGAACGGCCAAGGTTTGGCGGCTTTGCAAATGCTGAATATTCTTGAAGCCTACGATTTTTCGAAAATCCCGTTCGGCAGTGCCGAGCATGTGCATTTGTTTACCGAAGCGAAAAAACTCGCGTTCGCCGATCGTGCAGCTTTATACGCCGACCCCGAATTCAGTAAAACACCGGTCGAAAAATTATTGTCGAAAGACTATGCAGCCGAACGCCGCAAATTGATCAATCCAGATCGCGCCATGCAGGCCGTCGATGCGGGCGTCGCACTCAACCAAGGCGACACGATATACATGACCGTCGCCGACAAGGACGGCATGATGGTGTCATTGATCCAGTCGAATTACCGCGGCATGGGCAGCGGCATGGCCCCGCCGGGACTTGGTTTTATCTTGCAAGATCGTGGCGAGCAATTCGTGCTGAAAGCCGGACATCCGAACAGTTTCGCACCCGGCAAACGTCCGTTTCACACGATCATTCCTGCCTTCATCACCAAAAACGGCAAGCCATGGATCAGTTTTGGCCTGATGGGTGGCGCCATGCAGCCACAGGGCCATGTGCAAATCGTGATGAATCTGATCGACTTCCACATGAACCTGCAGGAAGCCGGCGATGCACCGCGAATACAGCATGACGGTTCGACCGAGCCCGCCGGACAAAACACGGCAATGGCCGATGGCGGCGTATTGAATCTGGAATCCGGATTTTCCTATCCTGTCATCCAGGCACTGATGCGCAAAGGCCATAAAATAGAATTCGCCGACGGACCTTACGGCGGCTACCAGGCCATCATGCGCGACCCGGAAACCGGTGTTTATGCCGGTGCCAGTGAAAGTCGGAAAGACGGACAAGCGGCAGGTTATTAGCGGCATCTGACAAAGGAAATATCTTACAACGCTTCAATATCCAGAGAGTCCGATGAAAGAGCCCACAAAAAATATATTGGGATATGGCGCCATACTTGCTGCTGGATTGCTGCTTGGATCGGCGATCGTTGGCGGGACTTTTCCCCGCCATGTTGAATACGACACCTCTTTATTCAGTAATTCCATACAAAACGGCATCAACAAAAGCCTTTATCGCCATGCCGGAAAACTGCAAAGCTCAGGCAATGCGCGTGATTTGGCAGCATCGGCTTTTTTCCTCGACAGCTATCAGCCGACACGACAGGTCGATTCTCCGGCTTCCGTCGAAAATATTGAACAACTAAGGCAAGCAATAGCAAGCAGCCCGAATGATGCGGACCTGGCCTGGCTGGAAGCGACTGATTGTGCGCGATTGTTCAAGGCTTGCGATAAGCAAAATGCCATTCGCCGATTGAACAGGATAGAGCCCGATAATCTTGCGGTTCATTTGCTTGAATTTAATCAGGCTTCCATAAACCACGATGACGATGTCCGGGACATGGCCTTGAACGCCATGGCGAATAGTCGCTATTCCGATATCCATTATTTTTCGTTGGGAGGTCTCTATTACGATGCATTACGCAACTGGAACAGCCCGGTTACATTAAAGGCCTCCGAGTTCTTTCAGGATGATACCGACCAAACACCGGTAACTATCGAAGAACAACGCAAGATGATCGCCATCGGCTATTCCGCGGCTTCCGCCATACCTGCATTGCAGTTTGTTTCCGACTTCTGCAAAAAAACAGACTTGAACCAGGAACAATTGCAAAACTGCAAAAGCGTAGCCCGCCTGATGACGACGGATAAAACCATTGTGGTACACCGCATCGGACTTCGCATAGGTATCGCTGTTTTCAAACACAGTCCGGAAGCGGAACAATGGCATGCTGCATACCTTCAGAGCCATTGGTTATCCAGCCAGTATGCCGTGCCATCCAAACACCATTCTGGACGAGATTCATTCAAGGCATGGCCGAATATAGACGAGTTTTCCACAATGAAACAAAAGCTGGCGGCCGAGGGTATTCCGCTGTCTCCGCCCGCAGACTGGATGCCCGACAGCGAAGAAATACGGAAGCTGCTGGTAGTACCCATAGTCTCCAATCCATAACAACGAGACTTGCATGATCAACAACGACCTCGATTTTGAAGGCTATCGAATCGACCTGGCCAAACAGACACGGGTGCAGATTCCGGATTTTCTGCAATTGCCGGCTGCCGAGCGTTTGCGTTCGTGTCTGCAAAACGAAGTACCGTGGTCGCTGGCCGAACGCAGTGACGGAACACCGAAGACCATTGCTGCCGACGACTATGCGGTGATGGATTCACAGGCACGCGCGGCAATACTGCAAAAAGCCTACGTACGCGCGAAAACCGAATTCCAGTTTTGCTATGAAAGCTACATGATGGTGAAGGCAGCCAAGGAAGGCCGCGACCCGGGTTTGATATTGCATGCGATTCTTGAATTTCTTAACTCCGAAGAGTTCATCGGCTTCGCCCGCTGGCTGGCGAATGATCCGAGGATCAGCCATGCCAGTGCCCAGGCAACCCGTTACCGGCCAGGACATTTTCTGACCCGTCACCAGGACAAGGAAAAAAACGAAGATCGCGCCTATGCCTACGTGATCAACCTGACGAAAAACTGGCAAGCCGACTGGGGTGGTTTGCTTCAGTTCGAAAATGATCAGGGCGATGTAACCCAAACCTTCGTTCCGCACTGGAATTCGCTATCGTTGTTCAAGGTGCCACAATCGCATACCGTCAGCCTGGTAGCGCCTTACGCCACGGAAGATCGATTGGCGATTACGGGATGGCTGTTGAGACCGATGTAGGAGCGTCCTTTAGGCGCGACAGATCTGGCAGGATTTTTCGCGCCTAAAGGACGCTGCTACCAGAATCAATCGGCAGGAACGGTGCGTTCCTGTGCCCATGCGCGTAGCGCTTCGACTTTCTCCGCCATCAATACCGACAAGGGTCGCGTATTTTTCAGTTCCATGGTCAGCACGCTCTCGCTGAGCGAGATTTTTTCGGCATGGGCGGCATACAGGGCACTGACAATCGCTTGCTCGATTTCGGCGCCGGAAAAGCCGTTGCTGTTTTCGGCCAAGCGCGTCAGGGAGAAACTGCTCCAGTCGATGCGCCGCTTATCCAGATGCAAACGGAATATTTCACCACGCGCGGCATGATCGGGAAGATCAACGAAAAATATTTCGTCGAAACGACCCTTGCGTAAAAGCTCGGGCGGCAGTTCATCCACCGAGTTTGCGGTCGCCACCAGAAACACCTTGCTCTTGCGCTCTGCCATCCAGGTCAGAAAATATCCCAATACGCGACGCGATACGCCACCGTCTTCGCTGGAATTGGAACTGGCAAGACCTTTCTCCAGCTCGTCAATCCATATCACGCAAGGCTGTAATTGTTCCGCGGACGACAAGGCATCGCGCAGATTCTTTTCGGTTTCGCCGTGGAATTTATTGTAAAGCGCACCGAAATCAAGACGCACCAGCGGCACGCCGAAACTGCCTGCCACCGCTTTCGCCGCCAGACTTTTCCCACAGCCCTGTACACCCAGCAATAAAATGCCTTTGGGTGGATCGAGACCGACAGGCAGGTTTTCATTGATGAAGGCTTCGGTGCGATGGCCCAACCATTTTTTGAGGCGCGACAAACCGGCGACATCGGCAAACTGCGTAGTGTCGTATTCGTAATGCAGATGCCCGCTGCGATTGAGCAATTCGAATTTCAGTTTTGCCAGTTCCGGCAAGTCACCGGCACCGATGGCACCGTCGCGAAAAATCAGATGGCGCGCAATCCGTCGGGCTTCGTTCATCGCCAGGCCGCGAAGATTTTTCACGATCGCCTTTAATGAATTCTGATCGACCACGACGCGGCGACCTTCGTTTTCACGCTTGTACAGATCGGCTTCGTCGTTCACCATTTTCAAAAGCGTGGCTTCATCCGGCAGACTCAGCTTGAAACGTACAGCGAGTGTTTCAAGCTCGGCCGGCAATTCGATTTTCTGCCCGACCAAGACAATGCTGTGCTCCAGGCAATGACGACGCTGGATGATGTCGCGCAACAGGCGTTGCGTACTGGCGTAGCCAAGATAGGGGTGAAAATCGAGTAGCAGGAAAATACCGCGCTGCGTTTCCGAATGGATGGCATGCAAGGTGGCACTGGCATCCGGCGCCACATCAGCTTCGTCTTCACGATCCAGATCGAAACGGCGCAGGCCCTCGGTAATCGACCAGCGGTACAGCGCACGCCAGACGTTTTTCAGCGCGTGCCGAAAGAGGTCGATGACCCGGGCTTCATCTTCGGTTTCAATCAGGATAAACGGGGTATTCGAGCGCAGCAGCGCGGTTAAATCTTGGAGTTCGTTCATGCCACATTATATTGGATATTGCGTATTGTTTGAGTCGTGGGAGGACCGCAAGGCCCGAATGGTAGGAGAAATTCGGGCCTTACGGCCCTCGCACGCTCTTCAGCCATTTGGCGATCGCCAGCCCCGCATCCCGCCCATCATGCACGGCGGTCACGACCAAATCGGCGCCGCGTACATTATCGCCACCAGCAAAAATTTTCGGCTGGCTGGTTTGATACGGCAGACCGCCTGAAACTTGAATGCGCCCGCTTTCCTGCAATTGAACGCCATGCTTCTCAAGCCAAGCCGCAGGACTCGGACGAAAGCCGAAAGCGGTAATCACGATATCGGCAGCCACTATTTTTTCAGTGCCGGAGGTTGCGGAAAACTCGGCACGCGATTTTCCGTTCGCAGCGACTTCGGTTTCCAGTAAACGAACACCGGACACTTTATCGCTGCCCTCAATCGCTATCGGCGCATGATTGAATAAAAATTGCACGCCTTCATCTCGGGCATTACCGACTTCACGACGCGAACCCGGCATGCTGGCTTCATCTCTTCGGTATACGCAAGTCACGCTTGCGGCATTCAAGCGAATCGATGTCCGCACGCAATCCATCGCGGTATCGCCACCGCCCAGCACTACAACGTTTTTATCCTTGAAATCCAGCGAAATATCGCTCTCGACATCGCTGGCCAGAATCTGTCGTGCATTTGCGATTAAAAACGGCAGTGCTTCCAGTCGTCCGGGCAATTGCTGTCCCGGTAATTTGGCATCAACTGCCGTGTAGCAACCGGTACCGACAAACACCGCATCGTAATCGGCCAGCAGTTTCTCGAAAGCAATATCCTTGCCGATGTCGGTTCGCAGATGAAACTTCACGCCCATCGCTTCCAGCACCAGACGCCGTGTCAGCATCACATGTTTTTCCAGCTTGAATGGCGGGATGCCGAATGTCAGCAAGCCACCGATTTCTTCATAGCGATCAAACACGTCGGCCTGGATGCCGGCGCGCGCCAATCTGTCTGCACAGGCCAATCCCGCCGGTCCAGCACCGATCACTGCGACGCGTTTTCCGGTCGCGATTACTTTCGATAGGTCCGGGCGCCAGCCTTGCTTGAACGCCTCATCGACAATGTATTTCTCGATCGAGCCAATCGTGACCGATTCGAATCCGGTGTTGAGAGTGCAGGCACCTTCGCACAAGCGATCCTGCGGACAGACGCGTCCGCACACTTCCGGCAAAGGATTGGTTTCATGCGCAAGCGTCGCCGCTTCGAACAGGCGGTTTTCCTGCACCAGTTTCAACCAGTTCGGAATGTAGTTGTGGACCGGGCATTTCCATTCGCAATAGGGATTGCCGCAATCCAGGCAACGCCCCGCCTGTGCAGCGGCATTGGTGTTATCGAAGTTGCCGTAAATTTCATCCCAGCCATGGATGCGGAGTTGCGACGGAATTTCCTTCGGCATCTTGCGCGGCAGTTCGAGAAACTGGAAATCTTTCTGGCTCATGCGGCCTGCCTCAGTGCATCGATCAATGACTCGAGGCTGGCGGCTTTCGGTTTCACCAGCCAGAACTTGCCGATCACGTCGCGGAACTCTTCCAGCAATTGCGTGGCCCAGACACTGCCGGTTTCGTGCTGATGGGTTTGCAGCAGGAAACGCAGATGCTGCAAATGGCTTTCCATGCCTTCGGGAGACATTCTCAAAATGTCGATCAGTTCCAGATTGCAGTGATCGACAAAATCACGCTCCAGATCGAGCACATAGGCAAAACCGCCGGTCATGCCGGCACCGAAGTTTTGACCGGTACGACCGAGTACGGCCAACACTCCGCCGGTCATATATTCGGCGCAGTGATCACCGGCGCCTTCGATCACAGCCGTGGCACCGGAATTGCGAACCGCGAAACGTTCGCCGGCGCGACCCGCCGCAAAAAGTTTTCCCCCGGTGGCGCCATACAAGCAGGTATTGCCGAGAATGCTGGCATCCCGCGCTAAAAAACTTGCGTTCTTTCCAGGCGCAATGACGATCTTGCCGCCACACATGCCTTTACCGACATAGTCGTTGGCATCTCCCTGCAAATACAGATGCAAGCCGCCAACATTCCAGGCACCGAGACTTTGTCCGGCAACGCCGGAGAGCTTCAAGGTAATCGGTGCTTCGCTCATGCCGAGATTGCCATGGTGCTTGGCAATTTCGCCGGATAATCTTGCACCAATCGCACGATCACGATTGCACACTTCGTAGTTGAAAATGCCGCCGGTTTTATTCGTGATGCTGTGTTGCAAATCCGCCAGCATGCGATTGGCCAATTCTGCGGTGTCGCGTGGTGGATTTTGCGCATCGGTGCAATACTGGCTCTCGTCGGAAACGAAACCACTAGCGGCAAGAATCGGACTCAAATCCAGTTGACGTTGCTTGTCGGTCTGGCCTTCGATGATTTCCAGCAAATCGGTTCGTCCGATCAATTCCTGCAAGCTGGCTACGCCGAGCGAAGCAAGGTGTTCGCGCACATCCTGCGCAACGAACTTGAAGAAATTCATCGCCATGTCCGGCAAGCCGGTGAAATGCATTTCCCGCAAGCGCTGGTCCTGCGTGGCAACGCCGGTCGCACAATTATTCAGATGGCATATGCGCAGATACTTGCAGCCCAATGCCACCATCGGCGCTGTGCCGAAACCGAAACTTTCCGCACCCAGAATCGCCGCCTTGATCACGTCGAGTCCTGTTTTCAAACCGCCATCGACTTGCACACGCACTTTATGACGCAGATTATTCATGCGCAGGGTTTGCTGCACTTCGGACAATCCCAATTCCCAAGGCGTGCCCGCATATTTGATTGATGAGATCGGCGAGGCGCCGGTACCGCCGTCATAGCCCGATACCGTAATCAAATCGGCATAGGCTTTCACGACACCGGCCGCGACCGTGCCAATACCCGCGTGCGAAACCAGTTTCACCGACACCAAGGCATCGGGATTGATTTGTTTCAGATCGAAAATCAATTCGGCCAAATCTTCAATCGAATAGATATCGTGGTGCGGCGGCGGCGAAATCAAACCGATGCCGGGCTTGGCATAACGCAATCTTGCGATCAGCTCATTGACCTTGTGACCAGGCAATTGGCCACCTTCACCGGGTTTTGCGCCTTGCGATATTTTGATTTGCAGCACTTCAGCATTGATCAGGTATTCGGCGGTCACGCCGAAACGACCGGAAGCAATCTGTTTGATCTTCGAGGATTTCTCGGTGTGATACCGCGCGGGATCTTCGCCACCTTCACCGGAATTGGAACGCGCACCGAGGCGATTCATCGCAATGGCCAAGGCTTCGTGCGCTTCCGGCGACAATGCGCCGAGCGACATGCCGGCCGAATCGAAACGCTTCAGAATCGCTTCGACGGATTCGACTTCGTTGATATCGATGGTGTTGGCTTCGCGCAGTTTCAGCAAATCACGCAGCGTTGATGCAGGGCGTCCATTCACATGTTGTGCATAAAACTGGTAGTCGGCGTATTCGCCGGTACGCACCGACAACTGCAAACTGGCAATCACGTCCGGGTTGTACATATGGTATTCGCCGTCATGCACGTACCGCAGCAAACCACCATTGGACAAACCCAGCGAGTTGTCGTTGGCTCGCTCTCTCAACAAGGATGCATCGGCCTGCAATTCGGCAAAACCGGCGCCCTGAATACGCGATGGCGTGCCTTCAAAGCATGCGTTCACCACTTCATCGGCCAAACCGACGATTTCGAAAAGTTGCGCACCTCGATAACTGCCGATCGTGCTGATACCCATTTTCGAAATGATTTTCAGCAAGCCTTTCTTGATGCCGCGCCGGTAGTTTCTTCCGAGTTCGGCATTCTCTTTTCCTCGCGGCAATTTGATCACGCCGCTTTCGCCGAGGGCATGAATGGTTTGATAAGCCAGATACGGATACACCGCTGTCGCGCCGTAACCAATCAGGCAGGCAAAATGATGCGCATCACGTGCAGTCGCGGTTTCGATAATCAGATTGCAATCGCAGCGCAGGCCGACACTGATCAAATACTTGTGTACTGCACCCGTGACCAATAGAGCATGGATCGGCAGTTTATCGGCATCGGGATAGCGGTCCGACAGAATCAGGATGATCGCGCCATTACGTACAGCTTTTTCTGCTTCGAGACACAAGCGTTGAATTGCTTTTTCAAAGCCTTCTTCTGCCGTGCAATATAGATGCAGCAAATGCCGGGCATCGCAAAATTCCGGCAACTTCAAAATCTGGTTGAGCTTGCGTTGCGATAACACGGGCGAATTCAGTGCCAGACATTTTGCCTGTTCGGCACTCGATTCAAACACATTACCTTCGCGGCCGATTTGCGTACTGAGCGACATCACCACGCGTTCTCGCAGCGGATCGATCGGCGGATTGGTGACTTGCGCAAACGCCTGCCGGAAATAATCGTAAAGCGAGCGCTGCTGGTGCGATAACACCGCGAATGGCGTGTCGTCACCCATCGAGCCGGTGGTTTCCTGCTCGGTTTCGGCCAACACGCGCAATACGTTTTCGATTTCTTCGCGACTTAGGTGAAACAGTTTCTGGAATTGCAGCAAGGTTTCCGCATCAAACGGTTTTGCCGCCAATGATGGATCGAACAAGGCGGCATCTAGATACTGCACCCCGGCTTTTAGCCACTGCTTGTAAGGTGCGCGCGCGGAATTGATGCGATCAATCGTGGCGCTGTCGAGTAGATGCCCTGTTTTGAGATTCACCGCCATCATTTCGCCGGGCCCCAGTTTGCCCTTCGCGACGATATTTTCATCCGGGCAATCCCACACGCCGGTTTCCGAGGCAATCGTCAGATGCCGGTCATGCGTGAGAAACCAGCGCGCCGGTCTCAGGCCGTTTCTATCGAGTGTGCAAGCGGCGTAATCGCTATCGCACAAAACAATACCGGCCGGGCCGTCCCAGGGATCAATCGACAGATTGTGGTATTCGTAAAACGCCGACAGATCCGGATCGCGGTGTTCGAGTGAGGATGTCGCCGGCGGCACCAGAATCCGCATGGCCTGCAATAAATCCATGCCGCCTGCGAGCAAAGCTTCGAGCATATTGTCGAGGCTTTGCGAATCCGAACCATGCAAACTCACCAAGGGGTTCAATTCGGAAAAATCGATCAGCGGCGACTTCCAGGTCGCGCCGCGTGCGACCGACCACAGCCGGTTGCCTTCAATCGTGTTGATCTCACCGTTGTGTGCAAGAAAACGAAATGGCTGCGCGCGTTCCCAGGCCGGTGCGGTATTGGTCGAAAATCGTTGGTGAAACAAAACGACTCGCGACGCCAAATCTTGGCGCGCCAAATCAGGGAAAAACGCCGGCATGTTTTCAGGCAATACCATCGCCTTGTAACCAATCGTGTGATTGGAAAGGCTGACGACGTACGCCGTATCGGGAAAATCCTTTTCGGCACGACGGCGCGCCAGAAACAGGGCGCGCTCGAATTCGTTTTCGGGCAATGGCTTTTCAGCCGCGACAAATAGTTGTTCGATACGCGGCATCGCCGCGAGTGCCTGTTCGCCGCAAACGGAATTTTCAGTGGGTACCACGCGCCAGCCAAGTGTATCGATACCGCAACGCTTTAATTCACGCTGAAGACAGTCCCGGGTGAGTGCAGCGGTGTCGGCATTTTGCGGCAGGAAAACCATGCCGACCGCAAATTGATGGTGCGGCAAGGCGATATCGGTTTCGGCAGCAATGGCACGCAAGAAATTTCCGGGGCGATGAATCAACACTCCGCAACCGTCGCCGGTTTTGCCATCGGCACCGACGGCACCGCGATGACTTAAACGGGCAAGCGCACTCAGGGCGGTTTCAACCAACCAATGGCTGGGACGTGCATCCAGGCAGGCAATCAGGCCGAAGCCGCAGCTGTCGTGTTCGAAGCCCGGCGCATACAGGCCCGGGCCGGTAGCGCTCGTCGCCATAGTCCTGACCCTTCGTTGGTGAATATAAGCAGGCTTTCATTGGCCCTGCCCCAAAAGTCACATAGACCGATAGAGCAGTTGCTCCATATTCCATGGCGAGTGCTTCCTTCATGGCCCTTGGCCGTTGTACAGTGGGCCTCCTGTTCCTAGCGTTGGAGTTCGGGTATGCGGACGATTTTGGTAGCAAGTTCTAAGGGCGGAGCCGGTAAATCGACACTTTCCACCAGCCTGGCCGCTCATTTCGCCGTTGATGGCAAACGTACCGTTCTGGTCGATGCCGACAAGCAACACTCCTCAACCCGCTGGTGCGAAAAGCGGGCACATCTGGATACTGCCGTTTTGCCGATCGACGGTACCGTCAAGAATTGGCAGAAACAGATCCCCGAAAATACCCAGGTCGTCATTATCGATTCGCCAGCCGGCGCGATGGGTGATGATCTTGATCCTTATATCGAACTGGCCGATGCCGTGCTGGTGCCGGTGCTGCCTTCGATGATCGATATTGAAGCGACCGTACCCTTCCTGAATTCGATGGCAAAAAACGCCCGCGTCAAAAAGAAAAAACTGCCGATCGGCCTGGTCAGCAATCGCCTGAAACCCTGGACGAATGCCTCGCAGCAAGCGGTCGAACAATTGAAAAGCTGGCCCTATTCGGTGGTCGGCGA
>Ga0209277_10000484_pt1 | contig 20031 bp, 19 predicted proteins | sample JI81AbrownDNA_FD_187503 | JGI IMG/M metagenome (GOLD analysis project Ga0209277, IMG submission 187503) | Wastewater effluent complex algal communities from Wisconsin, to seasonally profile nutrient transformation and Carbon sequestration -... | ecosystem: Engineered > WWTP > Effluent > Algae... | reverse complement strand
ACCAGGGATCTCGTCGTCACCGTTGTCAACCTGCTGCTGATCTTTGTCTATGGCGCCGCCCTCGTTCTGCAGGATGCGGTGCTCGGGGCACTGGCGATCGGTGTCGCCTTGGTCAACCTCGCCGTCCTGCGCGGGGTGATGCGCCGGCGGATCGACAATGCGACCGCCCTCGAAGCCGAGGAGGGCCGCCTGGCGGTGGCCACCCTGCATACGATCTCGGCGATCGAGACCGTCAAGTCCTCCGGCACCGAGCACGCGTCGTTCTCCCGGTGGTCCGGCTCGCTGGCCAAGGCGATGACCGAATCCCAGCGCCTCGGCGTGCCGACCGCCTTGATGACCGTCGTCCCGCCGATGCTCGCGACCGTCAATTCGGGTCTCGTCATGCTCGTCGGCGGCTTGCGGGTGACCGATGGCGCGATCACGGTCGGGGTGCTCTTCGCCTTCCAGGCGCTCTTGGCCACCTTCACCCGCCCGCTGACGCAGCTGACCAACCAGGCCGGCACCCTCCAGGAGATGACCGCCCAGTTGCACCGGCTGCGCGATGCGGAGAAGTACGAACTCGACCCCGCCTTCGCCACCGAACCCGAAGACAGCGACGGGCACGTGCTCTCCGGCAGCCTGCGCTTCACGCAGGTCGAGTTCACCTTTGGACCCCTACTGCCGCCCCTGGTCAAGGACCTCGACCTGTCGATGGAGCCAGGTATGCGGGTCGCCCTGGTCGGTGCCTCCGGGTCCGGCAAGAGCACGATCGCCAAGCTCGCGGCCGGGCTGTTGGAACCGACCGCGGGTCAGATCCTTTTCGACGGCTCGGCCCGGCACGAGTGGAGCCGGCAATCGATGGCCCGGTCGGTGGCCTATGTCGACCAGACCACGACCCTCTTCGACGGGACCGTTCGCGAGAATATCTGCTTCTGGGACAACGGGGTTCGCGACGAGTCGGTCTTGCGGGCGCTGCGCGACGCGGAGATCTTCGACGCGATCTCACGGCGAGCCGGTGGCGTCAATGCGGCGGTCTCCGAGGGCGGCAGCAACTTCTCCGGCGGGCAGCGGCAGCGGCTGGAACTGGCCCGTGCTCTCGTCTGCGATCCCACCCTCGTGGTGCTGGACGAGGCCACGAGCGCGCTCGACACCGCGACCGAGCGGCGGGTCATGGACAACCTGCGGCGGCGCGGCTGCGCGCTGATGATCATCGCGCACCGCCTCTCGACCGTCCGCGACGCGGACGTGATCATGGTTGTCGAGAACGGCAGCGTCGTTGAGCAGGGGCGTCATGAGGACCTGATGGCCCGCCGTGGCGTCTATTACGACCTGGTGCAAAGCGAATCGGCCGCAAAGACGGAGCAGACCCCATGACCTTTGACGAAACGGGGACCGAGGCCCCCGAGTCCCTGGCCTTTCCGCTGCCGACCCAGGGCGTCCCCTGGGACGAGCGGGATATGTTCGTCATCCACGATGCCGAGGATCTGCTCTTCGTCGAGTCCGGCGCGGTGGACCTCTTCGCCGTCTTGATCCGTGACGGCCGGCCCGCAGGCCCATGGCACTCCCTGGCCCGGCTCACCACCGGTGATGTCGTGGTCGGTCCCGTCTTTGGCCCGCGCCACCGCGTCCTGTGCCGCCGCGTCGGTCACGCGAGCATGCGCTCGGTCAATCTCGCCGGGCTACGTCAGAGCATTGGCGGGATGGAGGCTTCCGGAACTGCGGATGAGTTGATCGCCATCCTCGCCGAGGGCATCGACTCCAGTTTGCGCAAGATCGACCGCAGCCTTGGCCGGCCGCTCGCGCCGCGAGACTTCTCCGTCCTGCAAGCGGATGCCTCCTGCGAGTTCGGCCGGGGCGACATCCTGCGACCGACCGAGGCGCTGCTGTGGGTCGAGATCGTCAGTGGGCACGTCTTCCAAGGCCATGAGCGCGCGGAGTTTCAAGACGGCGAGCACTTGTGCCTGACCCGTCAGGACTGGCTCAGCCTGGACGCGCCGAGTGTGCTGCGCACTCGGCATACCCACGACCTGCTGCGCCAAGACCACCTGTGGCACCGACTCGTCGGGCACTGGTCGCGCTTCCTCTATCAGGTCGACCGGACGGTCGAACGCGAGGCATCGGTGGCCGAGGCCGCCGTGCGGATCGCCCAAGATCGGGACCGCAGCGCGCAAGTGCGAGTACGCAACGAAAACGACGCGCTCTTGCTCGAAGGCACCACGGCGCCCGTGACCTCCACCGCCGAAGGCGTGACCCCCGGGCTGGTCGACGCAGCCGTGCGGGTGCTCACGGCAATGAAGGAGAACTCAAGCATTCCGCCGCATATCTCGCATGCGCGCGATATCAGCGACTACGACGACCTCGGCTCCAGCGGCTGGGTCCGCACCCGGGCCATCCGGCTCGAAGGTCGTTGGTGGACAACGGATATGGGACCGGTCGCCGGCTTCTGGGGGCCCGATCACCTGCCGGTCTCCTTCCAGTTCCACGAGGGCGGCTATGTCGTCTTCGCCCGCTGGTTGGACCGGCCCGTGCGGGTCACCAGGGACAACCAGTTCAGTGCCGGCCGACACGTCTGGGCGGTCTATCCGCGCCTTCCCGCCGATGTCACGACGGTCGGTGGCCTGATCCGCTACGGCTTCGTGGGTCTGCGCTCGGAGCTGTGGCTCTTCGGTGCGATGGCGGCGCTGATCGGTCTCATCGGCCTGCTCACCCCGATCCTCAATGGCAAGATCCTCGGCGAGTTCGTGGCCTCCGCGAATCGCCCGATGATCATCCAGGGCGGCATCGCCGTCATCGCGAGCGCTCTGGTGGCTGCCGCCTTCTCGATCGTGCAGAATCTCGCCGTCTTGCGCTTGCAAGGAGCGTTGATCGCCAAGACCCAGGTGGGCGTCTGGAGTCGCTTGCTCGACCTGCCGGTGACCTTCTTCCAGCGCTATTCCACGGGCCGGCTCGGCACCATCGTGCTCAGTATGAAGTCCGCCCAGGAGGTGCTCTCCGGCGTCGTCGTCGCCGGCGCCCTCGGCCTTGTGGTCGTCATCGCCAACCTCGCGGTCGTCTTCTTCTTCAATGTGCAACTGGCCCTCGCGGGAGTCGCGCTGGCGGCCGTGGCCTGTGCCGTCTGCTGGCTCGCCGGGCGTCGCGTGCTGCGCCTGGAACGCGCGCGATATGACGCCGAACAGAAGCTGACCGGCATGAGCTTCGAAGTGCTCTCGGCGATGACGAAGATCCGGGCGGCGGCGGCCGAGGAGCGGGCCTTCGTGCGGTGGTCCGATCAGCAGCGGGTGGTGCAGGCGCACGTCTTGGCCAGCCGCCGCGCGCAGGATCAGGTGACGGTCTTCAACGGCCTGTATCCCCTCATCGCGCTCGGGCTCGTCTTCACGCTCGCCAACTTCATGGAACCGCCGATGCCGCTCCCGGCGCTGCTGTCCTTCCTCACGGCCTTCACGTTGATGATCAATGCGCTCCTGCAGTTCACCGGGAGCGTCCTGACCGCCGGGGCCATCGTGCCCATGGTGGAGTCCTTGGCCCCGATCCTCAGCGCCGAGCCCGAAGCCGGGGTCGGCAAGGCTCATCCGGGGGAGTTGTCGGGCAATATCAACTTGCGCGGCATTTCCTTCCGGTATGGCGAGGACGGCCCCCTCGTCCTCGACGATGTCTCCCTCGATGTCCAGCCCGGCGAGTTCGTGGCGATCGTCGGGCCCTCCGGCAGCGGCAAGTCCACCATCATCCGCCTCATGCTCGGCTTCAGCCGGCCGATCCAGGGGGCGGTCTTGTATGACGGGCAGGATCTCGGCGAACTCGACCTGCCCTCGGTGCGAGCCCAGTGTGGGGTCGTCCTGCAGGCCGGAAATCTGATGCCCGGCGACATTCGAGACAATATCTCCGGCGGCGGACGCTTCAGCGAGGACGAGATCTGGGAAGCCGCCGATATGGCCGGCCTTACCCCGGTCATCAAGTCGATGCCCATGGGTTTGGCGACCGTCGTCAACGAGGCGGCAGCGGGCCTTTCCGGTGGGCAGATTCAGCGTCTGATGATCGCCCGGGCGCTGGTCAATCGCCCCCGGTTCGTCATCTTCGATGAGGCCACCTCCGCCCTGGACAACCCGACGCAACAGATCGTCGCGGAGGCGACCCGGCAATTGAATGCGACGCGAATCGTGGTTGCGCACCGCCTCTCGACGGTGCGTGATGCCGACCGGATCGTCGTGATGGACAAGGGCACGATCGTCCAGGTCGGCAGCTATGACGAGCTCATGGCCGAGCCCGACGGGCTCTTCGCCGAGCTTGCTCGCCGCCAAGAAGCCGACTGATTCCGCACGGCCTACGCACGGCCTACGCACGGCTGCGCAAGGGTGGCGAAAAGCGTTGAGGCCAAACCGTATTCGGTAGGCGCGCGATCGGCCACCGGGGCCATTCCGCGGCCGTGTGCGCGCCGCCAGGATTGGGGTGTCCCCGGGTGAGCGAGCCGATCCGGACCGGCCCGGCGGACACCTTCCCTAACCCTGCACAGAAGGAGATCGAGATGGCCATCAGCGAGGCTCAGAAGAACGAATTCGTCGACGCCTACACCAAGGCATTGCTGTCGAGCTGGTCGAGCGATGAGTATGCCGCTCGCCTCGAGTCCGACCCCCGCGCCGCCCTCGCCGAGGTCGGTCTGGAACTGCCGGCGGACGCGAAGATCGAGATCACCCGCGGTGCCGCCGGCGCCGACGCCGGCCCCCAGGAGGGTCGCCTCGACCGTCAGGTCGGCCTCTACGAAGCCGGTCTGGAGTCCGGGACCTTCGAATTCCACATCCCCGCGACCCCGCAGATCGACACCTCCGAGCTCGACATGGACGAGCTGGCCGAGGTCGCCGGCGGCGGGATCTACTGCTGCTGCTGCCCCTGCTGCTGCTGCGGCTGAACGGCACGGGGGTGGCCGGCGCCCCACCTCACGACATATCGGCCAGGTCGCCATGGGGCGCGACCTGGCCGATATTCGTGCGCTGGGGGGAGCGGCATACGCATGCCTCGGTGCGGTCTGCGCACGGCTGCGCATGCGTGGCAAAAGACCCTGTGCCGCACCGCATTCGATACGCGCTCGGCAGGCTTCCGGACCGTAGTGGACGTGGCACACGATCAGTGGTGTCCCCGAGGGACGAAGGCGTCCGAGCCGGCCGGCTTGGGCGAGACCCACGAAAGCAGGAGGAACCATCATGGCTATCAGTGAGGCTCAGAAGAACGAGTTCGTTGACGCCTACACCAAGGCATTGCTGTCGAGCTGGTCCGACGACGAGTATGCCGCTCGCCTCGAGTCCGACCCCCGCGCCGCCCTCGCCGAGGTCGGCCTGGAGCTGCCGGCGGACGCCAAGATCGAGATCACCCGCGGTGCCGCAGGCGCCGACGCCGGCCCCCAGGAGGGTCGCCTCGACCGTCAGGTCGGCCTCTACGAAGCCGGTCTGGAGTCCGGGACCTTCGAGTTCCACATCCCCGCGACCCCGCAGATCGACACCTCCGAGCTCGACATGGACGAGCTGGCCGAGGTCGCCGGCGGCGGGATCTACTGCTGCTGCTGCCCCTGCTGCTGCTGCGGCTGAGCGTCGCGACAACGGACACGTCATGGCGATGGCCCTGAACCAGAGCGAACGACGCCAGTTCGTCGATGCCTACTCCAACATGCTTCTGACCAGTTGGGGCGACGAGAGCTATGCCCAGCGGCTCGCGCGCGACCCGAAGGCGGCGGCGATGGAGGCCGGATTGCAGTTGCCGGCCGGCGCGAACGTGACGATTGTGCGGCACCCGGCCGACCAGGTCGGCTCCGACGAGGCGGCTGCGGCCGACCTCGAAGCACAGGTCGGGCTCTATGCAGAGGGTCTGCGCACAGGTGAATTCGTCTTCCACGTCCCCGAGACCCCGGTCCTGGACGTCGGCGAACTCAGCCTGGACGAGCTGGGAGCCGTTGCCGCGGGCACGACCTATTGCTGCTGCTGCTGCCCTGCCTGCAGTAGCTGCACGGTGTGACCGATAAGACCCGGCCACACCACCTGCCCACCGATCCCATCCCATTTCAACGCTTTTAAGGAGATAACCGACATGGCGAATAGTGACTTCCGCGACCAATACCTACAGTTCCTCATCAAGGACTGGACCGACGACACCTTCTCGCGCCAGATCGATGCGGACCCCAAGGCCGCGCTGGCCGAGGTCGGCGTGCACATTCCCGACAATGTTGCGGTTCAGGTCATCCGGCACGCCGCCGGTGAGGTGAACCCCTACGAGGGCCAGAGCAACGAGGGCGCCCTCGATGTCCAGGCCGCGCTCTTCGAGCAGGGCTTGCAGACCGGAACGGTGCAGATCCACCTTCCGGCTGCGCCCGCCACGGACAGCGAGGAGTTGTCCGGGGCCGACCTCAGTGAGGTCGCTGCCGGCCAGGTTCCGTGCTGCTGCTGCTGCTGCTGAGCCTGCGCGACACACCAACCGACGACGGCCCCGGGAGACCCCCGGGGCCGTCGTCTACGTCCGGGGTTTACGTATGCGAGCACCGGCCCTTGCGTAGCCCTTGGGGGCTGTGCGGCCAGGGCGGTCGATCAAGACTGGAGCCCACAGCGAAAAGGAGCTGAGAAATGACGATCATCGAGGATGACCTGCACATCAGCGTGCAGGGCCTGCGCAAGATGTATGGCGATTTCGCTGCCGTCGACTCGGTTGACATGCAGGTGCGCAAGGGCGAGGTCTTTGCGCTGCTCGGCCCCAATGGTGCCGGGAAGACCACCACGGTCGAGATCCTCGTCGGGGTCCGCACGCGCACCGCCGGCGAGGTCGCGGTCCTGGGTGAGGATCCGCGGGCCGACCGGCGCTCCTGGCGCAACCGGATCGGCGTGGTCCCACAAAACACAGGCGACTATCAGGACCTGACCGTCGGCGAGGTCGTCGACCACTTTGCGGCCTTCTATTCCGACCCGATCCCCACCGCCGAGCTGATCTCCATGGTTGGGTTGACGAGCAAGACGAAGGCCAAGACCGGCTCCTTGTCCGGCGGGCAGAAGCGTCGCCTGGATGTCGCCGTCGGGGTCGTCGGCCGACCCGAGCTGGTTTTCCTCGACGAGCCGACCACCGGGCTGGACCCGGAAGCGCGTCGCGAAGCGTGGGACCTCGTCAATTATTTCCGCGAACTCGGGGCGACCACCGTGCTGACCACCCACTACCTCGACGAGGCCGAGGCGCTCGCGGACCGCGCCGGGATCATCGCGGCCGGGAAGATGCTCACCGTCGGCACGATCGAGGAGCTGGGCCGCACCGCCGGGGCGGGGACGATCATCACCTTTTCCGACCTGCCGGACGCCGGTCGCGTCATACCGGCGCAGCTCGGGGTCATCGAGGCGGCCGGGCACGAGGACCGCCGGTATGCCGCAACCATCGGCACCGATCACCCCACCGAGGTGCTCAGCCGGCTCATCGACTATGCACGCGAGCTCGGCATGGCCGAGATCCCGGCGCTCTCGGTCTCGCGGCCGACCCTGGAAGACACCTATCTGCGACTGATCCAGCGTGAGGATGCCAAGCGATGACCACGACCGCCCGCACCCCTGATGTCGCCGAACCGGTGACGGCGCCGACGTCCCCGACATTGCGACCAGCAGCCACGCGCACGCAACGGCCGCTGCCGGGACTGCTCAAGGCGTCATACATCCGCTCCAAGGCGGAGTTGCGCGGCTTTTTCCGCAACGTGCAATCGGTCGTCTTCACCTTGATGCTGCCGGTGATCCTGCTGGTGATCTTCGGATCGATCTTCACCGGAACCATCGAGGGCACGGATACCGACTTCAAGCAGTACTTCGTCGCCGGCATCGTCGCCGCCGGCGTCATGAGCACCGCCTTCACGGGCCTGGCCATCAATGTCACGCTCGAACGCGAGCTCGGGTTGATCCGGCGGCTAGCCAGTTCACCGATGCCCAAGGGCGCCTATTTCATCGGCAAGGTCGTGCTCGTCGCGGTGACCTCGCTGCTGGAGACGATCATCCTCGTCGCGATCGGCACCGCCTTCTTCGGGCTGACCCTGCCGACCGACGCGACGCATTGGATCGCGTTCGCGTGGATCCTTATGCTCGGCACCGCGGCCATGGCGCTGTGCGGCCTGGCCTACACCGCGATCATCCCGTCCGCGGCGACGGCACCGGCGATCGTGACGCCGCCTTTCCTTGTGCTGCAGTTCATTTCGGGCGTGTTCTTCCCGTTCAACCAACTGCCCGACTGGATGCAGATGGTTGCCGGGGCCTTCCCGCTGAAGTGGTTGACCCAGGGCTTCCGCTATGTCTTCTTGCCCGAGGACTTCCAGGTCGTCGAGGCCGGTGGTGTGTGGAATCTGCCGGGGATCGCCTTGATGCTCGGCCTCTGGGTCTTCCTCGCCGGCTTCTTGACCCTGGTCACCTTCAAGTGGCACGGCCCGAAGGTGAAATGAGATGGCCTCGGCCGGTGCCGGTGTCCGCGCCCCCGTGGCGCCCCTCTTCTCCTTCCCATTCGTCCTCAACCCGGAGCCGACACTGGCCTGGCTGCGTGCGCAGGACCCGGTGCACACCCTGCCGGGGACCGAACTGGTGGTCCTGACCCGGTATGCCGATTGCGCCGCCGCGCTGAACCATCCCGACCTCTCGGCGGCGGGTGGGCAAGAGGAGCGGTCTCGCGCCTCCGGGGCGCCACCGTCGATGCTGAACCGCGATGGTGGCGACCATGCCCGATTGCGACGTCCCGGTTCGGCCCTGCTCGGTCCGGCCGCGGTGCGCCGCACCGATCCGGCGCGACGGGCCGCGATCGGAGCCATTCTCGACGGGCTCGGTGAGCGGGCCGATCTCGGCACCGAGATCGCGCGGCCGATCGCCACCGCGGCTCTCGCCGGCGTGCTCGGCATCCTCGATGTGACGCGTTTTGGGGAACTCGCCGCCGGTGTCGAGCCGGCTCTGGATCCCACGCCCTCGCCCCAGGTCGCCCAGCGCGGTCAAGAGGGCGTGGCTCGCCTGCACGCCTTCGCCGAACCGCTTCTCCTCGCGGCCGAACCAGGCAGCCCGCTGCACGCCTTGGCGAATGATCCCGAGATCACCCGAGCCGACGCGCTCGGCATCATCTCTCTCGCCACGATCGGCGGGTGGGGTCCCTTGGCCGAGCTGACCACCGTCGTCGTGCATCACCTGTTGACGCTGCCGAACTGGTCGACCACGGCAGGGGACCCACAGTGGCGCGAGGCCTTCGTTGAGGACGCGACCCGCTGGCATACGCCCATCCCCTTCGTGGCGCGGCGGGCTCTCGTGGATGTGCAGGTGCCCTCCGGTGTCGTGCCGGCCGGGCGCCAGGTGCTGATCCACATCGGTTCCGCCGACCGCGATCCAGAGCGCTTCGAGGAGCCGACTGCTGTCCTCCCGCAGCGGGAGCGGCTCCGGGAGCACCTGGCATATGGCGGTGGGCCGCACTTCTGCCTCGGTGCTGCCCTCATTCGGGCCACCGTGCCCGCGGTGATCGAGCTGCTGGCCGAGCGCTTCCCGGCGGCCCGGCTGCGAGCGGCCACCTTGGTGTGGCAGCCGCAGGTCTTCCCGAGGCGTCCGTTCTCCAGCACGGTCGAGTTGGCCGGATGAGTTCCTCGGTCGTCGTCATCGGCGCCGGGGTCTCCGGGCTCGCCGCGGCGCGCGCCTTGGCCCAGCGGGGTGCTGAGGTCCTGGTGCTGGAAGCCCGGGACCGGATCGGCGGCCGGGTCGTGACCCATCGCCCGCCGGGAGGTGCGCCGGTCGAGCTTGGCGCTCAGGTGCTGCACGGTGGCGATCACCCCGCATTCACCGTGCTCGATCAGGCGGGGGAGGCGAGCCTTCTCGGTGGCCCGTCGATGCGCAGCCAGGTCGTGACCGGCGGGCGCGGCTACGACCTTGGCCATCGAGACACCGAGTTCACCGGCCCGCTGGCCCTGCAGCACCGGCTGCGCAATCTCGCGCGCAAACTCGGGCCGGCCTTTGCCGCAGGTCTGCCGGGCGCCGCGGCCTTGCGGATGGCGCACGCCGATGCCGTCAGCGCTCAGGCGCTCATCGCCTTCGTCGAGCAGGTCAGCGGTGTCGCCATCGAGAAGGTGCCGCTTGCCCGCCTCGTCAGCGACCCGGCTTTGCAGCCGCCGTCAGGCGCGAAATATGTTGTGCGACAAGGACTTGACCTGCTTCCCCAGCGGCTCGCCGCCGGGCTCACCGTGCGGACCAGCAGCCCGGTGCGGGCGGTCCGGGTGGTGGGGGAGGGCGTGCATACCCGCTTGGCGGACGGGACCTTGCTGCGCAGTCGCGCCGTCGTTGTGGCGCTCCCGCCGCCGCTGCTCGTCTCTGGCGTCGTGGAGGTCGAGGACCTGCCCGAGCGGCAGGTGGCGGCGGGGGGTGAGCTGCACGGCATACCGGCCGTGGTCGTCGCGGTGCCCTTGGCGAGACCTGCGACCGAGGACCACTTCGTCTTCGACGTCGAGTTGGGCTTCTTCACCGTCCACGCCGGTGACGCCCATGTCGTGCTCGTCGCGAAGGGCCGCGGCGCGCTCGCCACCCGGGAGTGGGTCAACGACCCCATGCGGGTCGATGCCGTGCTGAAGGAACATCTGGGACTGGCGCGCGAGCGCACCGCAACCATCGTCGTCAAGGACTGGGGCGCCGACCCCTGGGCGCTGGGTGGCTTCACCCTCGCCCCGGCGAATCCCGAGACCGCCCGCCGGTGGCGGGCTCCGATCGCCGAGCGGATCGCGATCGCGGGCGAGGCAGCACTGGCCGATCAAGGCCATCCCTATCTGGATCGAGCTATCCATAGCGGCATCCGGGCCGCTGCGGACCTGAGCGACGTCATCGCGAAAGAGGCAGTTGCATGAGTGTGCACGCAGGGTGGTACCTGCTGGGATTCACGACGGACTGGACCGAGGCGACGACGCCAGTGGTCATCGGGGATCGCCGGCTGATGGTGGTGCGCAGCGAGGGCGCGGACGGCGTGCTTTATCGGGTCGCCGACTCCACCTGCCCGCACCGCGGCGCGAATCTCGCGGTCGGCGGGGAGGTGCGCGGCAATTGCGTTGTCTGTCCCTTCCACGGCCGACTGATCCGGGTGGGTGAACACCCGACGCGCCTCAGCGTGCGCAGCTACGAGACCGCGCAGATCGGCCCCCTGCTCTTCGTCCGGCTCGAGGACGGACCGGAGGGAGAGACCGGGCTGCCGCAGCAGCTGGCCCACCTGACCGCCGGCAAGCAGATCCTCACCGCCGTCGACCTGCTCGTCGACGTGCCGGCGGAGTATGTCGTGGAGAACGCCTTCGACACCGAGCACTTCCCGACGGTGCACGGGGTGCCGAGCCTGACCGGCATGGTGACCGAACGCCGACCCGATGGCACCTTGAGCATCGGCGGCGACTTCCTGACCGCAGACGACCCCTGGCACGACCTGCGCCTCGCCGCCGCGTTGAGTCAATATCTCGGCTCCGCGCGGCAGCCCGCGACCTATCGGTCGGCCTTCCGGGCGGTGGCGTTCAGCCCGACCGTCGTTGCGACGTCCTTCGGGACGGGCGTGGACAATCCGATCATCCTCACCGGTGCGTTGCCGACGCCTCAGGGAACCCAGGTGCGCGTCGCGGTCATCGGCAAGGCCGAGGACCCGCTCGATCACATCGTCGAAGGCTCGCGCCTCGCGATCCACCAGGACCGCAAGGTCTGGGCGCATATCGACCCGGGCGCGCACTGGACGCTCGATGAGCAGGACGTCAACGTCATTGCCTTCCGCGACTATGTCGCCGACTTCCCGCTCGCGAGGGATCGACGCGCGGCGACGGTCTCGCGATGAGTGCTCCGGTGGCATGGCTGCACGGCTACACGATGAGTTCGGCCATCTGGCCCGAATTGTGGGAGCTGCTGGCGGAGCGTGAACATGTCGGCATCGATTTGCCCGGTCATGGCGGGCGCAGCGGGGATCCGGCGCCTCGCACGCTCGACGGCTGGGCGGAGATCGTGGCGCAGGATCTGCGCCGAAGCGGCGCCCGAGATCTCGTCGGGCTCTCCTTCGGTTCTTCCATCGCCGTGCAGGTCGCGGTGAACCATCCCGACCTCGTGGACCGGCTGATCCTCGGGGCGCCCACCCTCTCGGGAGTGCCCGATGACCGGGAGGCCCGGGCAAAGTATTTCCTGCTGATGATGCGCATGGGCGAACTCGGGCCCGGCCCCGACCTCGCCAAGGTGTGGATGAACGACCCGCCGCCCATTTTCCGGGGGTTGCGGGCCCACCCGCAGCGGTATGCCCGGATGCACGAGGTGATCGCGCGGCATACGTTCTCGGAGTTGCGGACCGGGTCGATGAGCGCGCTGTCGAAGACCGCCCAGGACGCAGAGCTCCTGGCTGGACTGCGCTGCCCCGTGCTCGTGATCGTCGGCGATGGCGACCTCCCGCAGTTCGTGACGAACGCCGCAACCATTGCCGCGAGCGTCCCCACGGCCCGCGTCGTCACCCTGCCGGGCACGGGGCACCTGCCGCTGCTTGAGGAGCCGGAGACCTGCGCGCCAATTCTCAGCGACTTCCTCACCGCCCCCGTGCCGGCGGCTCTAGTCCGTTAGCTTGCGCGGAGGGGGCGCGGACGGGGACCCGTCCGCGCCCGTCCTGATCCCGGCGCGCGCGCCGATCAGCCGAAGCAGGTGACCGCGCGGCCGCCGCGGGCGGGGGCAAGCCGGTGCATGATCTCGACCAGTTCTTCGCGGCAGCCCAGCCCGAGCTTGCGATAGACATTGCCGAGGTGGGTGTCGACAGTGCGCTTGCTCAAGAAGAGCTCCTTCGCGGCATCGCGATTGCTCCGCCCTTGCACCACCAGTTCGACGACGCGCAATTCGGCGGGGGAGAGCGTGGCCAAGGTCAACTCGGTGTCGAGGTCGTCGGCGTCGGGATGGATCTCGGTCGAGCGCGCGCCGAGGACCTCGGAACGGCGCTGCGCGGCAGCGGGTTCAACGGCGGCCCAGGCCTTCCAGCCCGCCACCAGTTCATCCTCGATATGCCGCATGAAATCGACCTGGCCGCTGGCGCGGAAGATCGCCACCAGGTGCGCGGCCCAGTTCACGAGGGAGGGGTTGAGCACGCCCCATCGCTTCAGCAGCCGTCCGCACTCGAAGAATTGGCGCACGGCAGCGTCCGCGCGTCCCGCCTCGAGGTCGGCCCGCGCCGCGACATAGGTGCGGTAGGCCCGCAGGCCCGGGTGGGTTCGCCCCGGCGGGAGGGGCGCGACCGGACCCGCCGGCTGACCGGACTCGAGGGCGATGTGGATGCGGGTCAGCTCCGCGAGTTGGCCAAGATTGCCGGCGCTGAAACGGGCGAACAAGTTGATCGCGTTGACGGCATGCTCGTCGGCTCGGGCGAACTCGCCCATCCGCAGTTGAGCGTGCGCGGCGACGAGATGACCCATGGCGCAGTCGGCTGATTCGTCCTCGGCGGCGGTGAAAGTCGCCACGCAGGCCCAGCGATTTGCCGCATCGAAGTCCGCCAGGGCCAGCCAGGCCAGTGCGAGCCGGCTGGCGACCGGGGCGCTGACGCTGAAGATCCCGCTCTCGGTCAGGTCCGCGTCCAAGGCACTGAGGTCGGCCTCGGCGGGGCTGCCCATCCAGGCGCGCAGGACCAGCCTGGCCGCCTCTTCGCTGTTGTCGGTGCGCTGATCGAAGGCCAGCCACTTCGAGACCGATGGTGCCTCGACCGCAAGCCAGTGCGAGGCATCGAGCATCGGGAGTTCGGCCGCGACGGCCGGCTCGTCACACCACGGAGCCCGGTTGGCGAATTGTGTCCAGTCGCTGATCGCCCAACATCGCAATTGCGCAGCCCGCGCCCACGCGACCTCCGCCGGGTCCTCGGTGCGGGTCATCAGCGTCGCCGCGATCTCGGCTGCCGAGGTGACGTCCCCATCGGCCATCGCCTCGTCAAAGGCGGCTTGCGCCAGCGTCAGGGCACCGGTCAACGGGTCGCCGACGGTCGCACGCAGCGCGAACAGCCGGCCCTGGTCGGCGTCCAGGCCGGCGAGCAGGTCGTGCGCATGACCGCAGGCCTGCCGCCGGATGTGCACCGGCATGTGGTGGCGGAGCACCTCGAAGGCCGTTGCCGCCGCGAGGGGGTGAGCGGGCGTCATACCAACCTCGCGCAGGAGGCGCTGGAGGCGCGCCGACTTGGCCGCGGGCAGGCCGAGCAGTTCGGCGCCTTGATGCGGATCGACCTCGGGGGAGGTCAGGCCGACCACCCCTGCCAGAGCGAGGGCGTCGGGCCCTTGGTCACACACCATCCGGATCGAGCTGGCTTCCAGCGCGATCGTCTGGCAGGTCGCCACGGTGTCGGCGTCGAGGATGGCCTCGGCGCTCAGCGCGCGCCGCAGATGCTTGAGCAGGCTCGCGTTGCCGGCCACGGCGGCGACGGCGATGTCGATGACCTCGGGACTGCTCCAGCCCGGCAGGGCCTGCAGATCCGTTCGCACGACCTCATCGCGCAGGCCGTGCAGGTCAAGCCAGTGTGTGCCCGTGGGCACATTGAGCAGGGTGCCCACGCCATAGCCATCCAGGGCCGGGTGGTAGCCGAAAAGGACGCGGACCCCGCGTTGCCGTGCCGCCTGGCTCCAGACGATCAGGGCGCTCGCGGACCCAGGATTGAGCGCGTGGAAGGCGTCCATGACCAGGATCGAGTTCGGCGGCAGGTGCTCGGCCAGTTGGTCGAGGACCTCGGCGACGCTCGCGGCCGCGGTCGTCGACTGCTGACCGGTGCCGTCCTCGTGCGCCCAATGCGCCAGGCATCGCTGGGACCCGTCGGCGCGCGCAGGCAAGACGTGCAGCCAGGCGGTCGGCATACCGGTCGCGCCGCTGGCGCGCCGCAGTACCCCACCGAGGCCGCTGCCCACCGGACCCGAGAGGACCGCGATGACCGATTCGCTCGACTGGGCGTCGTGGAGCACCGCGCTCAGGCGCGCCGCCATGGTGAGTTCGGCACTGACTTCTGCTGCCGGGCGGGCCGGTTCGGGCCGCCCGGCCGGATGGGAACCGGGCGGCTCCGGTGCCTCGGGCGCCGGGTGATCCCCACCCGCGCGAGAGGTCGCGGACACCCCCGGTCGGCGTGTGCCGGCCGGCAGACGCGCCGTGGTCTGAGTCATGTCTCCCCCAAGGTTGACCGGCTCCTTGACGATCCCAGCGTCAAGCAGTCGAGCTTCGCCCTACGAAGTGCAACAAGTTGCCCTGCGTGGCGAAGGTAACAGGGCGTGCGAACTGACGGTCTCGGAGCTTTCCTAAGAAAAGGTAAAAGAAATGCAGCAAGGGGGCGTAGGCCCGCTGGCCCGCGTGCTGTCTCACCTGTCGGGCCGCCCCTGCCTCCCCGTCGAACGGACACTCTGGTGAAACTGGGCACTGGCCCCCCCCTCGGCGCGGGGGTGAGCCCGCGGCGCTGCGGACGCCAGCCCGGGCGCGGTCGAGTGGGGGTTTACGTCACGTTTTTGGGGCGAAAGCGGGGCATAAGCCCCCACTCGACGCGGGGGCGAGCGTCAAACGGGGTGTCGTGTTCTTCGCGGGTCGCTTGAGCCTTGCGCCGGCCTCGACTGCGGGGCCAGAGTGTCCTTTCGGCGGGGAGGGAGGGGGCCAGGAGCAGCGCTGGCGTCCTACAGTGCACAAGCACCTGTCCGTTGACACTTCCGGAGTCGCTCATGCTCTTCGACGCCACATTCGCTGCCGGCCCCGCCGAAATCACCGAGGCGGTGCGCTCGGCCGACGCTGCCGGCTTCGACGGGCTCAGCATCGCCGAGTTGCAGCACGACCCGTTCATCGTCGCGACCCTCGCGTGCGCGGCGCCGACGTCGCTGCGCGTCGGCACGAGCGTCGCGATCGCCTTCGCGCGCTCACCGATGACGGTGGCCTATCAAGCCTGGGACCTGCAACGCCTCTCCGGCGGCCGGTTCGCCCTCGGGATCGGCAGTCAGATCGAGCCGCACATCACCAGGAGATTCGGTATGCCGTGGGGCAAGCCGGCCGCGCGCATGCGGGAGTATGTCGCGGCGCTGCGGGCGATCTGGGCCTCCTGGCAGGAGGGCACCCGGCTCAACTTCCGCGGCGACTTCTATACGCACACGCTGATGACGCCGATGTTCAACCCCGGACCGCTGCGCGTGGCACGCCCGCGCATCCAGCTCGCGGCAGTCGGCCCGCTCATGCTCACGGTCGCGGCGCAGGTCAGCGACGGCTTGATCGTGCACCCCTTCACCACCGACGGCTATCTCGCGGCTGTCATCGAACCCTTGGTCGCGCAGCACGTGCCCGTGCGCTCGGAGTTTGAGCTCATTGGCCAGGTCATGGTGGCGGCCGGCCGGGACGAGCGCGAACTGCTGGGCGCGGTCGGCGCGGTGAAGTCCCAGCTCGCCTTCTATGGCTCCACCCCGGCATACCGGGCGGTCTTCGACCACCACGGCCTCGGCGCGCTGGGGGAGGAGTTGCACGGCCTGTCGCGCCGCGGGGAGTGGGCAGCGATGGCTGGCCTGATCGACGATGCGACCTTCGACCTGTTCGCCGTGCGCGGCACTCCCGAGGAAGCCGGAGCCGAACTCGTGCGCCGGTATGCCGGTCGCTTCGACCGGCTCTCGCCCACCCTGCTCGGCAGCGCCGATCCCCAGGTTGCGGCCCGGGTGCTGGCGGCAGCCCGGAATGCCGGCGCCTGACCGGGCGTTGACCGGCGCAGACAACAGCACCCCAGCCAAGGAGTTAATAGACATGGCCACCCGCGATCTGAGCGCCACCGACATCCAGTCCACCGTGCTCGACAATGACATCGTCCTGGTCGACTTCTGGGCCTCATGGTGTGGCCCGTGCCGCCAGTTCGCGCCGGTCTTCGAGAAGGCATCGGAGGAGCACCCGGATGTGGTCTTCGGCAAGGTCGACACCGAGGCCGAGCAGATGCTCGCCGCCCAACTCAGCATCACCTCCATCCCCACTCTGATGGCCTTCCGCGAGGGGATCCTCGTCTTCAACCAGGCCGGCGCGCTGCCTGCTGCCGGGCTGAAGCAGGTCATCGACGGCGTCAAGGGCCTCGACATGGAGCAGGTGCGCAGCCAGTTGGAGCCAGCGACCGAAAGCTGAACTCAGACCTCGGTCGAGTGGGGGCTAACGACACGGTTTCACGCGGAAAGTGGGTCGTTAGCCCCCACTCGACGGCGATTCGGCGGTGTCCGATGGCGAGCAGATGGTCGGCAGTCCGTGAAGCCGCCGAGCCGACTGGTGGTTCCTGCTTCCGCTAACGGCACGTATCAGGCATCGCGGGTCCCCATCGCCAACCCTCTCCCACATTGGGCGAACCAGGGATCCAGCAACCGCCTTCGCGAACCGTCCACATCTGAGGCGAGGTTCCAGTTCGTGTCGCTGCATGCGCGGCAAGCCGACCGGCAGCGCTGCCTCTTCGGTGTCGCAGGTGGGCATCAGCGCCCGGACGCCGGCACGCGATTTCGTGACTGGTCGTGGCCTCGCGTAGCATGGAGTGTCGGTCACGTGTGCGCATGCGCTCCGCGTCTGCTCCCACGGGGCCGATTTCGTATGGCCGGTCCCACGTCAGGGGTCGGTCGCCAACATGGATTGACGGAGGATATGGCCAAGAAGGACGGTGTCATCGAGGTCGAGGGCACGATCGTCGAAGCGCTCCCCAACGCGATGTTTCGCGTGGAGCTCAGCAACGGTCACAAGGTTCTCGCCCACATCTCGGGCAAGATGCGTCAGCACTACATCCGGATCCTCCCCGAGGACCGGGTCGTCGTTGAACTGAGCCCGTATGACCTGACCCGCGGGCGAATCGTCTTCCGTTACCGGTAGTGCACCACCCCGGGATCGAGCCGATTTCCGGGAAACCCGCCGACCTTAGAAAAGACGAAGGCAATGAAGGTTCAGCCGAGCGTCAAGAAGATCTGCGACAAGTGCAAGGTCATCCGCCGCCACGGGCGCGTCATGGTGATCTGCGACAACCAGCGCCACAAGCAGCGCCAGGGCTGACGCACGCACGAGCCGCAGGTTCGAGCGACGACAACTGAAGAACGCAATTCGCAGCACCCGACCCCCGCATACGGCGGGACGTCACCCTTGGCCCGGAGGCCGAGGACGGGATGGCACGGCATACGAGCCCGTGATCAACCACCCGACCGGTGCTGCTTCCATACCTCCGGGAAAACAGAAAAGGATGCCATTCATGGCACGTCTTGTTGGAGTCGATCTCCCGCGCGACAAGCGCGTCGAGGTCGCCTTGACCTACATCTTCGGTGTGGGTCGCACCACCTCGCAGAAGGCGCTGGAAGCCACCGGCGTCGACCCGTCGGTCCGCGTCAAGGACCTCGTCGACGACCAGTTGGTCGCGCTGCGTGACTACCTCGAAGCGAACGTGAAGATCGAAGGTGACCTCCGCCGCGAGGTCGCCGCTGACATCCGTCGCAAGATCGAGATCGGCTCGTATGAGGGCCTGCGTCACCGCAAGGGTCTGCCGGTTCGCGGTCAGCGGACAAAGACCAACGCCCGCACGCGCAAGGGCCCCAAGCGCACCGTCGCTGGTAAGAAGAAGGCTGGTAAGTAATGCCCCCCAAGGCACGTGCGACGAAGGTCCGTCGCAAGGTCAAGAAGAACGTCGCCGTGGGCCAGGCCCACATCAAGAGCACGTTCAACAACACCATCATCTCCATCACCGACCCGACCGGTGCGGTGATCTCGTGGGCCTCTGCCGGCCAGGTCGGCTTCAAGGGCTCGCGCAAGTCCACCCCGTATGCCGCACAGATGGCCGCCGAGGCATGCGCCCGCCGCGCCATGGAGCACGGCATGCGCAAGGTCGACGTCTTCGTCAAGGGTCCGGGCTCGGGCCGCGAGACCGCCATCCGTTCCCTCACCGCCGCCGGTCTGGAGGTCGGTGCCATCTCCGATGTCACCCCCAGCCCGCACAACGGTGTCCGCCCGCCCAAGCGCCGTCGCGTCTGAGCCTGCACCGAAAACGGAGAAATAGCTAAGTCATGGCTCGTTATACCGGCCCCATCACCAAGAAGTCCCGTCGCTACAAGCTCGACCTCGTCGGCGGCGACAAGAACTTCGACCTGCGTCCCTTCCCGCCCGGCCAGCACGGCCGCCGCCGCATCCAGGAGAAGGAGTACCTCACTCAGCTCCAGGAGAAGCAGCGCGCCCGCTTCACCTATGGCGTCATGGAGAAGCAGTTCCGTCGCTACTACGAGGAGGCAGCCACCCGCCCCGGCAAGACCGGTAGCAACCTGCTGACCATCCTCGAGTCCCGCCTGGACAACGTCATCTACCGCGCCGGCCTGGCCCGCACGCGTCGCCACGCCCGCCAGCTGGTCACGCACGGCCACTTCGAGGTCAACGGCGTCCGCGTCGATGTTCCGTCGTACCGCGTCGAGCAGTTCGACATCATCACGATCCGCAAGCAGTCCGTCGAGACCTTCCCGTTCCAGCTGGCGCGGGAGACCTTCGGCGAGCGCACCGCCCCGGCCTGGATGCAGGTCGTCGCGGGCAGCCTGCAGATCCTGATCCACCAACTGCCCGTCCGCGAGCAGATCGACACCCAGCTCACCGAGCAGCTGATCGTCGAGTTGTACTCCAAGAACTAGCCCGGAAGGCGCTGTCTCGCTTCGCGAGTCGGTGTTTTCTGTTCCGAGAATCCAAGGGCTCGCAAGCTCACCCGGATTCTCGGACAGCGGTCGGGTATGCCGCCCTGGGGGCGGCATACCCGTCCGCTGTGGTCTGTGGTTCCGTTCGGGGTCATGGGCCACAAAGCAAGCAAGCGGGAGATGTCGCCTTAGGGGCGGCAAACTCACCCGCTGTGGTCTGTGGTTCCTCTCGCGGGGCCACGGGAACGTAGTGCCGCGCTCAGACAGACGGGCGGGGTGCGCGCGTGAGAGTCGCGCACGCGACGGGCATCAAATAGTGGGTGTCCCTCGAGGAAGAAGAAGATCGTGCTGATCGCACAGCGTCCCGTCCTCACCGAAGAGGTCGTCGCCGAGAACCGCTCGCGGTTCGTCATCGAGCCGCTGGAGCCGGGCTTCGGCTACACGCTCGGCAACTC
>Ga0209277_10000480_pt1 | contig 20078 bp, 17 predicted proteins | sample JI81AbrownDNA_FD_187503 | JGI IMG/M metagenome (GOLD analysis project Ga0209277, IMG submission 187503) | Wastewater effluent complex algal communities from Wisconsin, to seasonally profile nutrient transformation and Carbon sequestration -... | ecosystem: Engineered > WWTP > Effluent > Algae... | reverse complement strand
TGTAGGGCAGGCGCTTGATTTGAAAGTCGGGCATGGCGGCGGTGGCGGGGGCAAGGCCGTCATTATCTCAAATGCTCGCCGACTTCACCCGCCGGGTGAGCAGAAAAACGCCGGAAACTCGTGCCAGTAAAGGGTTTTGGCGGTTCGGGTCACGGATTCAGGTTCACGTCCAACGTGGATGGCCAGTTTCAAAAGGCAGGCTTTTCCGATACAGGCCTGTGTGAAGTGCACGGTTCCATTCATCACCTGCAGTGCATGGCCGGTTGTGGCGAAGCGATTGTTCCGGCCGACGGTTTTCAGCCCGACGTGGACGAGGCCGCGTGCCTGCTGCGCTCACCCCTGCCCCGTTGCGCCAGCTGCAATGATCTGCTGCGTCCCAATGTGCTGATGTTTGGCGACTGGGGCTGGCTTGGTCAGCGCACTGGTTCCCAGCGTCGACGCCTGGATGTCTGGCTGCGCGGTGCAGCCAGGCCGGTGATTGTCGAGATCGGTGCTGGCAGCCATGTGCCAACGGTGCGCTGGTTCAGCGAAAGCCTCGGCGAGCCGCTGATTCGCATCAACCCGACCGAGCCGGAGAGCCCTGTTCGCGGAGTCAGCCTGCCCTGTGGCGGGCTGGAAGCGCTCACCGGAATTCACGCCGCACTTACGGAAACGGGGTTTTTCAGGGCCTGATCCGGTTGTTCCACGTGAAACATTATCGGTGGATTACCCCCTCCTGTTTCTTGGCCGGGGGCTGGATATTCTGCGCACGTCGGTCTCCACCTGGGCCGACAATGTGGCTGGCAATCTGACGCATCTCGCGTTTTTGTGCCGCCACATTCTTTGTCGAGTGGAGTGTTCCACGTGAAACAAACAGACCATTTCCTCGCACCCCTGGCCAAGGACATCGGCCTCCGGATCGAGTGCAGCAACGCCGCTCGTGAATACGTCAGCCCGTGGCAGCGCATCAGCGTCGAAACCACGCGCAGCTTTGGGCGCCTGTACCATCTCGACGGTCATGCGATGGCGGCCGAGGCCGACGAGTTCATCATCCACGAAAGCCTCGCCCACATCGCGGCCTTCGCCCACCCTGCTCCGGCGTCGGCGCTGATTCTAGGCGGCGGCGACGGCGCCAGTGCCCGCGAGCTGCTCAAGCATCCCAGCCTCACCCGCATCGTCGTGGCAGAACTCGACCCCGACGTGGTGCGCGTTGTGTCGGCAGAAATCGTGACTCTGCCCGCTGGCGCTTTCGACAATCCCCGCGTGGCTTTGCACATCGGCGATGCAGCCGAAACCCTGCGCACACTCCACGCCCGGGGCGAGCGCTTCGACCTGATCCTGTTCGATCTGACCGAGCCCGATGACCCCGCATGCGCTCACCTGCACGGTGATGCCTTTCTGCACCTGTGCGCCGCCAGCCTGACGCCGAACGGGCTGATTCACACACAACTTGGTTCGCCCTTCTACCAGCCTGATAAAGTACGGACACTCATGCTTCGCTTGCGAAGCGTCTTTCCCGCCGTGGGCTCCAGCCTGATCAATGTTCCCCTTTACGGTGGTCCGTGGCTGCTGGCTCACGCCAGCCTCACAGACCTGCCCGTGCCCGACGAAGCCTGCCTCGCCGCCCGTCTTGCCGCGCGTGGTATTGAAGCCCTGCGCTACTACAATCCAGCCCTGCACCTTGCAAGCAGCGTCCTGCCCAACTACGTGCGCGATCTCCTCGCCTGAAACCCAATGCAAAACAGTCACCACCGCCCCGCCCAGCCGCCCAGCCTGCCCGAAGACAGTCTCGGCTACGCGCTCCTCGCCGCGGCTGAACTTGTCGCCGAAGTTGGCGCCGGCAGAACCCTGACCGACGCCCTCGCCGCGCTGTGGGATGCCCGCCCGGCCACACCGTCGGGCGTGCGGGGTGCCATTCTCGACCTTGCCTATAGCACCCTGCGTGACTTCGGCCGGCAGGATTTCATCCTCGGCAAGCTGCTCGCCAAGCCGCTCCAGGAGCCCGCCCGTTCCCTGCTGCGGGTCGCCCTGTACCGTCTCGGCAGCCGTCCGGAGGCGGCCCACACCACCGTCGACCAAGCGGTCAGCGCGGCGGCCACGGTGCTTGGCGGCAATTTCAAGGGCGTCGTGAACGGCGTGCTGCGCAACGCGCTGCGCCAGCACGACGAGCTTGCCAAGGCCGCCGACGCCGACATGGTGGCCGAGCACCGCCATCCGCCCTGGTGGATCCGTCGTCTCAAAAGCCAGTACCCGCAACACTGGCGCGCGATCCTGGCGGCCGGCAATATGCACCCGCCGATGGCCCTGCGCATCAATCCCCTGCGGGCCACGCTGAGCGAAACCCTGGAAAGCTTTGCCGAGGCCGGGCTGGCAGTGCGCGAGCTGCCCAACGGCGCCCTGCTGCTCGAGCGCCCGGTGGCGGTCAGCCGCGTGCCGGGCTTTGCCGAAGGCTGCGTCAGCGTGCAGGATGCCGGCGCCCAGTACGCTGCCGACTACCTCGATCTCGATGACGGCCTGCGTGTGCTCGACGCCTGCGCAGCGCCGGGTGGCAAGACCGCGCACATCCTCGAAACCGCCGATGTGATCCTCACCGCCCTAGATTCCGACGCGGGCCGCGCCCGCCGGGTTACCGAAAACCTGGATCGCCTGGGCCTCAGCGCCAAGGTTCACACCGCGGATTGCCGTGACCTGGAGCGCTGGTGGAACGGTCGCCCCTTCGACCGTATCCTGGCCGATGTGCCTTGCTCCGCCTCTGGTGTGGTGCGCCGCAACCCGGACATCAAGTGGCTGCGCCGCTCCGACGACATCGCCCGCTTTGCCGCACAACAGGCCGACATTCTCGAAGCCCTGTGGCGAGTCCTCGCGCCGGGTGGCAAAATGCTCTATGCCACATGCTCGGTATTCGCCGAAGAAAATGGTGATCAGGTTGCTGCCTTCGCCGCCCGCCATCCCGATTGCCGCCGTATCCCCATCGGCGGACAACTCGACTGCCAGCATCTCCCCTGCCCCGAACATGATGGATTCTTCTACGCCCTGCTCGAGAAAGTTGCCTGACCACCGGCGTCGCTTCCTGCGGCGAGCGCTGGCTCTCGGTCTTGCGGTCCGGGTCGGCTGCGAGGCCGGCCCGGCGCAGGCGGCTGAGGCAGAGATCCGCAACGTCGCCCTGACCCAGGGTGAAGAGCAGTACGTTCTCAGCGCCGATATTCTTGCCGAACTCACCCCGCTGCTGGCCGACGTGGTCAGCCGCGGGGTGGCGCTCTACTTCGTCACCGAGTTCGAACTTTCCGCCTCGCGCTGGTACTGGCTCGACGAGGAAATCTCGACCCGAACCCTCACTTACCGGCTCTCCTACCAATCGCTGACGCGTCAGTTCCGCCTCACCACCGGCGCGCTGCACCAGAACTTCGGCAGCCTCGACGAAGCCCTGCGCACCATGCTGCGCATCCGCAACTGGGGCGTGGCCGAACGCAACGCCCTGCGCGTTGGGCGCAGCTACAACGCCGCGCTGCGCTTCCGGCTCGATGTGGGCGAGCTGCCCAAGCCGCTGCAGGTCAGCGCCTTCGGTCACAAGGACTGGAACCTCTCCAGCGATTGGTACCGGTGGACTTTCGTCGCGGCCGCCCGCGAATCCAGATGAGATCCACCGTCCTCGTCGTCGTTGCCGCCATCGTCGGCATCCTGCTGTTCCTGCTCGCCACCGCCAGCGCCAACACCTCGCTGTTCGCCCGCAACTACACCTTGCTGCTGGTGCTCAACGGCGTGATCACACTGGGCCTGGCCAGCCTGGTTTTCGTGCAGCTGCGCAGCCTGTGGCTGGAATACCGGCAACGCCGCTTCGGCTCGCGCCTCAAGCTGCGCCTGATGGCCATTTTTGCCGCCATGGCGGTGGTGCCGGGCGTGCTGGTGTATGCCGTGTCGCTCCAGTTCGCGGTCAAAAGCATCGACTCCTGGTTCAACGTGCGGGTGGATGCGGCCCTCGAAAGCGGCCTGCAACTGGGCCGCACCACCCTCGACATCCTTCTCGACCAGCTCGCCGCCAAGGCTGACCAGATGGCGCTCGAGCTTGAGGTGACGCCTCAGCTCCGCTCGCCGCAGCTCAACCGCCTGCGCGAACGGGCGACCGTCGAATCCGCCACCGTGTTCTCGCCTGCTGGCCAGATCATCGCCACCGCCGACACCCAGCTCGACACCCTGATGCCCGAGCAGCCCAGCTCGGCCCAGCTGCGCCAGGCCCGCCAGGCCCACGGCTACCGCGCCGCCGAAGGCCATGCCGCCGACGGGCTGGTCCTGCGCGTGATCGTCCCGATACCGTCCCGGCGCTTCGGTGAGCCCCTGCTGCTGCAGATCACCCAGCAAGTGCCGCGCTCCTTCGCGATGCACGCCGAGAGCGTCGAAACCGTGCACCGGGACTACCAGGAACTCTCCCTCGCCCGCGACGGCCTCAAGCGCATCTACACCCTCACCCTCACGCTCACCCTGCTGCTGGCGCTGTTTGCCGCGGTGGCCGTGGCCTTCGTGCTGACCCGGCGCCTGGCCGCCCCGCTGTTCATCCTTGCCGAAGGCACCCAGGCCGTTGCCGCCGGCGACTTCAGCCCCCGCCAGGCCCTGCCCGCCCGGGACGAGCTCGGTGTGCTGACCCAGTCCTTCAACCAGATGACCCGCCAGCTGGAGGACGCCCGCGCCCAGGCCGACAACAACCGCGCCGCCGTCGAGCGCAACCGCGCCTACCTTGAAAGCGTGCTCGCCAACCTTTCCGCCGGCGTGCTCGCCTTCTCGCCGGATGGTCACCTGCGCGCCGCCAACCACGGCGCCATGACCATTCTCAACGACGAGCTGCACGACTACGAGCGCACCCGCCTTGAAGACTGGCACGCCCATGCGGCCTTTCGCGATGCGGTGCTCGAAGGCTTCCAGGCCCCCGAGGCCGACTGGAACCGGCAGATCGAATTCTCCAACCCGGACGGCAGTGCCCAGACCCTGCTGTTGCATGGTGCCCGCCTGCCCGACAGCAGCGGCGGCGGCTGGGTGGTGGTGTTCGACGACATCACCCACCTCATTGCCGCCCAGCGCACCGCCGCCTGGGCCGAAGTGGCGCGGCGCCTCGCCCATGAGATCAAGAACCCGCTCACGCCCATCCAGCTCTCTGCCGAGCGCCTGATGTTCAAGCTGGCCGACCGCCTCGACCCCGAAGGCCGGGCCATGCTCGAGCGCTCCACCACCACGATCGTGAACCAGGTGGAGGCGATGAAAAACCTCGTCAACGCCTTCCGCGACTACGCCCGCCTGCCCAGCCCCGTGATGACGCCGCTCGATCTCAACGGGCTGGTTCGCGAAGTGCTGGTGCTCTATGAAGGTTCGCGGGTCATGATCCATGCCGAACTCGCCGCCGAAACGCCCGCCGTGCTCGGTGACGCCACCCAGGTCCGCCAGGTCATCCACAACCTGCTGCAGAACGCGGAAGATGCGCTGGTGGATGTGGATGCGCCGGAAATCTGGCTGTTGACCCGCACCGACGCCCGCCGGGTAGACTTGATCCTGCGCGACAACGGGCCAGGCTTTCCGCCCGAAATACTGAACCGCGCCTTCGAGCCCTACGTAACGACCAAGGCGCGCGGCACTGGCCTCGGCCTGGCCATCGTAAAAAAAATAATCGACGAACACGATGGCGAGATCCGTCTCGCCAACCGTGAAACCGGCGGAGCGGAAGTCCGTATCCGCCTGCGCAGCGCTCCACACCCAGAGTCCCGAGCCCATGGCTAAAATTCTCATCGTTGACGACGAAATCGGTATCCGCGAACTTCTGTCTGAAATTCTGCGCGACGAGGGGCACGACATAATCCTCGCCGAGAATGCCGGGGCCGCCCGCGCCGCCCGCAATGCGGCCCGGCCCGACCTTGTGCTGCTCGACATCTGGATGCCCGACACCGACGGTGTCAGCCTGCTCAAGGAATGGTCGGCCAATGGCCAGCTCACCATGCCGGTGGTGATGATGTCCGGCCACGGCACCATCGACACCGCCGTCGAGGCCACCCGCATCGGCGCGATGGAGTTTCTCGAAAAGCCCATCGCACTGCAAAAGCTGCTCGCCGCCGTCAAGCGCGGCCTCGCCCGCATCAAGCCGGCCCATGCGCCCAGCCCCCTCGGCCTGGGTGCGTTTGCCCGCTCGGTGCCGCTGCGCGATCTGAAAAAACGCCTTGAGCAGATGGCCGAGAAATCCCGCGTGATCCTGTTGCGCGTCGGCCCCGGCAGCCTCGCCGAACTGTGCGCGCGCACCCTCCAGCGGGTCGGCTCGCCGTGGCTCGATCTTTCCCTGTCGTCGCTGCCCCTCGAACTCTCCACCCTCGAAGGCGCCCGCAACGGCCTGCTCTACGTGCCCGAGCTGTTCTACCTGTCGCGGCCCCAGCAAAAGAACCTGGTCTTCGCGATGGACCGCCTGGAGCGCCACGGCCAGACCCTGGTGGTGGCCTCCGAGCACCAGCCCGAAGAGCTCATCGAACACGGCTGGGACGAGCGTGCGCTGTCGCGCCTGTTCGAAGTGTCCCTGGCTCCACCGGCGCTGGGCGAGATCCGCGACGAGATTCCCGAGATCGCCAGCCAGGTTCTGCTGCACAACGTCGAAGCCGGCGAAGTGCCCGCCCGCCGCCTCTCCTCCGCAGCCCTCAATGCCCTGCGCAACCGCGCCTGGCCCGGCGGCTACGTCGAACTGAAAGCCGCCATCAAGTCGCTGGCCCTTGGCACCCTCGAAGAGGAAATCGGCATGGAAGAAGTGGCGCACCTGCTCGGCAAGAACTCTCCCACTGCGCTGCTCGGCCTGCCCCTCGACCTGCCGCTGCGCGAGGCGCGCGAAATCTTCGAGCGCACCTACTTCGAGCACCACCTGCAGATCGATGGCGGCAACATGACCCGCCTTGCCGAAAAAACCGGCCTGGAACGCACCCACCTTTACCGCAAGCTCAAGCAGCTGGGCATCAGCGTCGGCAAGCGGCACGACGAGTCCGGCAACTGACCAGACGGCCTGGCAAGCGCAGTGTTCACACAAAAATATACCAGTGGCCCGCGGCCCCGCCCGGGCGGGAGGACGCAATGAAGATCATCATTCTCGGCGCTGGCCAGGTCGGCAGCTCGGTGGCTGAAAGCCTTGTTTCGGAAGCCAACGACATCACCGTCGTCGACAGCAACGTCGAGCGCCTCAATGCCCTCCAGGAGCGTCTCGACTTGCGCGTCGTGTCCGGCAATGCCGCTTCGCCCTCCATCCTCGAGATGGCCGGGGCACCGGACGCCGACCTGCTGATCGCGGTGACCCAATCGGACCAGACCAATCTCTGCGCCTGCCGCGTCGCCAAAACGCTCTTCAACATCCCGACCCGCATCGCCCGCCTGCGTGCCGCCGACTACGAGGCCTACCCGCAACTACTCGACGACGACAACTTTGCCGTCGATCACTCCATCTGCCCCGAGCAGATCGTGACCGACTACATCCGCAAGCTGATCGAATTTCCCGAGGCGCTGCAGGTGCTGGAGTTTGCCGACGGGATGGTCACGATGATCGCCGTGAGAGCCTTCGAAGGTGGCATGCTGGTGGGCAAGCCCCTCAAGACCATTCCCCTGCGCCTGCCCGACATCGACGCCCGGGTGGCGGCGATCTTCCGTCGTGACCAGCCCATCGCGCCCACCGGCGACACTCTCATCGAGAGCGGCGACGAAGTCTTCATCCTTGCCGCCACCACCCATATCCGCAAGGCGATGACCGAACTGCGCCGGATGGACAAACCAATCCGGCGGGTCATCATCGCCGGCGGCGGCAACATCGGTTTTCGCCTCGCCAGGGCCATCGAGAGCAGCGTCAACGTCAAGCTCATCGAACGCGATCGCCAGCGTGCCGAGTACCTCGCCAGCGCGCTCACCCGGGCGCTCGTGTTGCACGGCGATTCCACCGATGAAGACTTGCTCGACTCGGAGAGCATCGAGGAAACCGACATGTTCCTCTCCCTCACCAATGACGACGAAGACAACATCATGTCCTCGTCGCTGGCCAAGCAGATGGGAGCCCGCCGCACCCTGGCCCTGATCAACCGCAAGTCCTACGTCGATCTCGTGCAGGGTGGCCGGATCGACATTGCCATTTCGCCCGCCCAGACCTCCATCGGCCAGTTGCTGGCCCGCGTGCGTCGCGGCGACGTGGCCGCCGTGCACAGCCTGCGCCGCGGCGCCGCCGAAGCCCTCGAAGTGGTCGCCCACGGCGACGCCAAGCACTGCAAGGTGATCGGCCGCAAGATCGAGGAGATCGACCTGCCCGACGGCGCCACCATCGCCACCATCGTCCGCAACACCGGCCAGAGCCGCACCGAGTACAAGGACCTGGTGCCCTACGAGGTGCCGATCTTTGAAGTCATCATGGCCCACCACGACACTGTGATCCGCGCCAACGACCACGTGATCGTTTTCTGCACCAGCAAAAAGCTGGTCGGAAAAGTGGAAAAACTGTTCCAGGTGGGCTGGGGGTTCTTCTGATGGATGCCCTGCTTCCCGTTGCCAACGTGCTCGGCCGGCTGCTGTCGATCTTCAGCCTGGCCTACCTGATGCCCATCGTGGCGGCCATCATCTACGACGACGGCACCGCCGCGGATTTCGTTGCGGCGATGGCCATATCGCTGGGCGGCGGCCTCACCCTTTACGCGGTGACCCGCTCCAGCTACCGCGAGCTCAAGCCCCGCGACGGCTTCCTGCTGGTGTCCACGGTGTGGGCGCTGATGGCCGCCATCGCCACGATTCCGCTGTTGCTGGTCTACGACAGCATGAGCTTCACCGACGCCTTCTTCGAAACCATGTCGGGCCTCACCACCACCGGCTCGACGATCATGACCGACCTGGACCACGCGCCCCCGGCCATCAACCTGTGGCGCCACGAACTCAACTGGCTCGGCGGCATGGGCATCATCGTGCTGGCGGTGGCCGTGCTGCCGCTGCTGGGGGTTGGCGGCATGCAGCTCTACAAGGCCGAAACCCCCGGCCCCATGAAAGATTCCAAGCTCACCGCGCGTATCGCCGATACCGCCAAGGCCTTGTGGCTGGTGTACTTCCTGATCACCGTGGCCTGCATCCTGCTGCTCAACCAGGCCGGGCTGTCGTGGCTGGATTCCATCTGCCACGCCTTTGCTGCGATGGGCCTTGGCGGTTTTTCGACCCGCGACGCCAGCGTCGGAGCTTTCGACAACCCGGTGGTCGAATTCATCCTGATCGTCTTCATGGTCATTGCCGCGATGAACTTCGCCACCCACTTCATGGCCATGCGCGGGCGCAACCTGCGCGTGTACTGGCAGGACGTGGAGGCCCGCGGCGTGGTCGGGCTGATCGTCAGCTCATGCTTCGGCGTCGCGCTTTACGTGTGGCTGGAGGGCACCTACGAGGACTACCCGACCGCGCTCCGCCACGTCAGTTTCAATCTCGTCTCGATGGCCACCGACTGCGGCTTCGCCAGCCAGGATTTCGACAAGTGGCCGATCTTTGCGCCGCTGTGGATGCTCTTCCTGTCTTGCATCACCGCCAGCTCCGGCTCCACCGGCGGCGGCATCAAGATGATTCGCACCCTGATCCTCGCCAAGCAGGCCAACCGCGAACTCACCCGCCTGGTTCACCCGGCGGTGGTCAATCCGGTCAAGGTCGGTGGCAGCGCGATTCCCAGCAGCGTAGTCATCGCGGTGCTGGGTTTCATCTTCCTGTACTTCATGAGCATCGTGATGCTCATCTTCCTGATGATCCTGTCGGGGCTCGATTTCATGACGGCCCTGGGCGCCATTGTCGCCAGCATCAACAACGCCGGCCCCGGCCTCAACAAGGTCGGTCCCGCCACCAACTACGCCGTGCTCACCGACTTCCAGACCTGGGTGTGCAGCTTCACCATGCTCCTCGGGCGCCTGGAGGTGCTGTCCCTCGCCGTAGTGTTCACGCCCCAGTTCTGGCGCAAGTAAGTCGTCCTTGATCTGCTTCACCCACGCCCCGGCGGCAAATGGCGGATAATCCCGCCTTTGCCGCCCTGAGCGGCCCTGCCCGTCGAGGAATCCCGTGAGCCGTCCGAAGAACGACACCTTCCTGCGCGCCCTGCTGCGCCAGCCCACCGACTACACCCCCGTCTGGCTGATGCGCCAGGCCGGGCGCTATCTGCCCGAGTACCGCGAGACCCGCAAGCGTGCGGGCAGCTTCCTCGACCTGTGCAAGAGCCCGGGCCTTGCCTGTGAAGTCACGCTGCAACCGCTGGCCCGCTACAACCTCGATGCCGCCATCCTGTTCTCCGACATCCTCACCGTGCCGGACGCGATGGGCCTCGGCCTGTATTTCGCCGAAGGCGAAGGTCCGAAGTTCGAGCGCCCGCTGAAGGAAGAATGGGAGATTCGCAACCTGGCGGTGCCCGATCCCAACCTCGAACTCGGCTACGTGATGGACGCCGTCGCCGAGATCCGCCGTGCGCTGGATAACTCCGTGCCGCTGATCGGCTTCTCCGGCAGCCCCTGGACCCTCGCCTGCTACATGGTCGAAGGCGGCGGCTCGGACGACTACCGCAAGGTCAAGGGCCTGCTCTACAGCCGCCCCGACCTGATGCACCACATCCTCGACGTCACCGCCCTATCGGTCATTGCCTACCTCAACGCCCAGATCGAAGCCGGCGCCCAGGCCGTGATGATCTTCGACTCCTGGGGTGGCGTGCTGGCCCACGACGCCTATCGCGAGTTTTCGCTGGCCTACATCCGCAAGGTGGTGGCCGGCCTGACCCGCGAGAAAGACGGCGAGAAAATCCCCGTCATCGTCTTCACCAAGGGCGGCGGGCTGTGGCTGGCCGACATCGCCGACTGTGGCACCGACGCCGTCGGCCTCGACTGGACGATCGATATCGGCGCCGCCCGTCGTCTGGTGGGCGACAAGGTTGCGCTGCAGGGTAACCTTGATCCGTCGGTGCTCTTCGGCAGCCCCGAAGCGGTTGCCGCCGAAACGAAAAAAGTGCTCGATTCCTACGGCCCCCACGCCGGCCACGTTTTCAACCTGGGCCACGGCATTTCCCAGTTCACGCCCCCTGAAAACGTCACCGTGCTCGTGAACACCGTTCATGAGTACAGTCGCAGCCTGCGCCAGCGGTCGGCCTGATGCTTTTTCCAGTAATACCGGAGGGGCCGGCCTGCGCCGGCCTTTTTGTTTCCGCGGCGAGGCGAAAGCGGGGGTGAAAACGCCTCCGTCAAGCTCTAAATTTTTACTTTTGGGCTTGACTTGTGCACAGCGTCACTCGCGCATGTCAGTTTTGTTGCAAAAACAGGGGCTTAGCCCAGCTCAATTAATAAGTAGTTGTTTTTAAATGAAATATTTTTTGACCTCGATTTAGGCAAAGCAGGGGCAAGGCTTGCGGGCCGCGGGTTTTGCGGGACTTTACCCAGGTTTCCCACAAAGTTATCCACAGATTTTGTGGACAAGAGCGAATAGCCCCGCTTACCCAAGGGATTCAAGCGTGTTTCCCATGCACCCCTTCAGAAAAGCCCTGTAACTCGCTGATTTAAATAGACTTCAGGAAAATAGCCCGAAAATCCGGCCATGAGCCCCGCCATCGTCCGCGTCGCCCTTCCCATTCCGCTTCCGCAATGCTTTGATTACACGGCAGAAAATGTTTCCGCCGGAGATCTCGGGCGCTGCGTGCGGGTGCCTTTCGGGCGGGGCGAGAAGACCGGCTTGATCGTCGGGCTGCCCGATGCGGCCGATCTGCCGCTCGAACGGCTCAAGCCCGTCATCGCCATCCAGCGCGAAGCGCCCGCCCTGCCCGCCGACTGGCTGGAGCTGGTCGAATTTGCCGCCCGCTACTATCAGCACCCCCTCGGCGAAGTCGTCGCGATGGCCCTGCCGCCCCGCCTGCGCAGGGCCGATGCGGTAGCCGGCGCCGAAGCCGACCCGCTGCTCGACCTGACCGCCGCCGGGCGAGAAGCCCTCCTTGCCGGCAAGCGCGAAAGCCGCGCCCTGGCCCTGCTGCGCGACATCGAAAGCCGCGGCCCGCGTCGTCGCTCGGTGCTGCGCGAGGGCGAGGCCGGCACGCCTGCCGTGGCCGATGCCCTCAAGCGCGGCTGGATTGCGGCTTCGGCGGCCGCCGACCCTGCCGTGATGGCCGGTGCGCCGGTGCTCACGGCTGAGCAGCAGGCTGCCGTCGAGGCCATGTCGGCGAGCCTCGGCCAGTTCCAGCCCTTCTTGCTGGCCGGCGTCACCGGCAGCGGCAAGACCGAGGTGTACCTGCGCCTCGTCCAGCAAGTCATTGCCCAGGGCGGGCAAGCGCTGATCCTCGTCCCCGAGATCGCCCTCACGCCCCAGCTGGAAGGCCGCGTTGCCGGCCGTTTTCCGGCGGCGCGGGTGGTCAGCCTGCACTCGGCGCTGGCCGAGGGGGCGCGCTCCCAGGGTTTCGTGCAGGCGATGGAAGGGCGCGCCGAGATCGTGCTGGGCACCCGCCTGTCGGTGTTCACGCCGTTGCCGCGCCTTGGCCTGATCGTCGTCGACGAAGAGCACGATGCCAGCTACAAACAGCATGAAGGCGTGCGTTATTCGGCCCGCGATCTGGCCATCTGGCGCGCCCGCCAGCGCAGCGTGCCCATCGTGCTGGGCTCGGCCACGCCTTCGCTCGAAAGCTGGCACGCCGCCGACACCGGCCGCTACCGTCGGGTCGAACTCGCCAACCGTGCCGTCGCCGCCAGCCTGCCCAAGGTGCGCCCGGTGGACATCCGCCGCGAGCGGCTCCAGAACGGTGTCTCCGAACACCTGCTGCGCGCCATCGAGGCCCGCCTGCAGCGGGGCGAGCAGAGCCTTGTCTTTCTCAACCGCCGTGGCTACGCACCGGTGCTGTCGTGCCCGGCCTGCGGGTGGGTCAGCAAATGCCCCCACTGCACCGCCAACATGGTGCTGCACCTGGCCGACAAGCGCCTGCGCTGCCACCACTGCAGCTTCGAGTCCGGCATTCCCGTTGCCTGCCCCGACTGCGGCAACCAGGACATCCAGCCCTTCGGGCGCGGCACCCAGCGGCTCGAAGAAACGCTCGGCGAGCGTTTTCCCGATGCCCGCGTGTTGCGCGTCGACCGCGACGCCGCACGCACCCGCAGCCAGTGGGACGCCCTTCTCGAGCAGATCGGCCGCGGCGACGCCGACATCCTCGTCGGCACCCAGATGATGGCCAAGGGCCACGATTTCCCTAAGCTCACCTTCGTCGGCGTGCTCAATGCCGATTCGTCCCTGTTCGCCGCGGATTTCCGCGCGCCCGAGCGACTCTTCCAGCAGCTCATGCAGGTGGGCGGCCGGGCGGGGCGCGGCGAATTGCCCGGCGAAGTGATGGTCCAGACCCAGTACCCCGAGCATCCCCTCTACCAGTGCCTCGCCCGCCACGACTTCGCCCGCTACGCCGCGTTGCAGCTTGAAGAACGCAAGACCGCCCGCTTTCCACCCTTTGCCGCCAATGCCCTGCTCTGCGCCAACGCCCCGGAGCTGGCCCTGGCCCTCGACTGGCTCAGACAGGCCCGCGAGGCTGCCCTGCCTTTTGCTCAAGCCTTTGGCGTGCAGGTTTTCGACGCCGTGCCGATGCGCATGGTCCGCCTGGCGCGCCGCGAACGCGCCCAGCTTCTCGTCGAAGCCCCGGGGCGCCCTGCCCTGCAGGCCTTCCTGACCGCCTGGAGCCGCCTGCTGTGGGCCCTCAAGCCCGCGCGGGAGCTGCGCTGGCACCTGGACGTGGACCCGGCAGAGGTTTGAGCGCACCCTTTAGATGCGGCACGCGGTGCCGTTAATCGCTCATACCCGTTTCGGGCAGTTTCATGTCTACCTGGGATGCAGAGCTGGAGCGCAGTGAATTGTCCGAATCATTCCCTACCGATTTCGTCGGGCTCGACAGTGGCCGGGTGAATTCCATCCTGCGCACCATCGAGGAGGGCATTCTGCTGTGGAACACCGACGGCAAACTGATGTATGCCAACCCGGCAGCACTCGCCCATTTCAACGACAGCGAAGGACGCAGCACGGGCTGCCACTGGGCCTGGCTGGCCCAGCGTTGCGCCTCCGCCGAAGGCCTGCCCTGCGACGGTGAATGTTTTCCGCTTGACCGGGTGCTGGCCGGCGACGCGGATGCCCGGCCGGTACTGCTGCAGGTGCGCTGTGCTGAAGACAAGGTGCGCTGGCTGCGCGTCCATACCCAGCCTCTCACCGACACCCATGGTGCGGTGACCGGAGCGGTGTGCTCCTCGGTGGACGTGACCCGCCAGGTCGAGCAGGAGAACAGCCTCAAGCTTCAGGCCCACTTCGACACCCTCACCGGGCTGCCCAACCGGGTGCTGTTCTCCGACCGCCTCGACCAGGCGCTCGCCCACGCCCGGCGTCACCGCGAGAACCTCGCCGTGTGCATGCTCGACCTGGATGGTTTCAAGATCGTTAACGACAGCTTCGGCCACTCCTCCGGTGACCAGTTGCTGCGGGAGGTCGCCAGCCGCCTGCACGACAGCCTGCGCGGTGACGACACCGCGGCCCGCCTTGGCGGCGACGAGTTCGCGCTGCTGATCGGCGATCTCAAGACCTCGGGCCAGTGCGAGCAGGTCGTCAAGCGCGTCCTCGATGCCGTCGGCGCACCCTACTTCATCGACGGTGCCGAAGTGCGCGTCACCGCCAGCATCGGCGTGACCCTCTTTCCCGGCGACACGATGGACCCGGACCAGCTCCTGCGCCACGCCGATCAGGCCATGTACAAGGCCAAGCAGGCCGGCAAGAACCGTTTCAGCATCTTCGACCCGATCCTCGAATCCCGCGCCCGTGCCAATCTCGGGCTGGTCCGCAAGATCGAGCAAGCCCTCGAGCGGCAGGAGTTCGTCCTCCACTACCAACCGAAAGTCGATTGCCGCGCCGGTCGCGTGGTGGGCCTGGAGGCGCTGATCCGCTGGAATCATCCGGTGCTGGGCCAGCGCATGCCGGGCGAGTTCCTGCCCCTGATCGAGCGCGAGGATATGATCGTGAGCATTGGCGACTGGGTCATCGACGAAGCCCTGCGTGAGCAGGCCCGCCTGCGCGCCGCCGGCCATGAGCTGACGATCAGCGTGAATATTGCCGCCCGCCAGCTGGTGTGCCGCCAGTTTGCCGAGCGACTTGAGGCCATCGTCGGCGAAGGCTGCGCCGGCTCGGTGGACCCGCTGGAGATTGAGATCCTCGAAAGCGCCGCGCTCGAGGACATCGGCACGGTCAGCAGCCTGATTGCCAGCTTCCAGACGCGCGGCATCCGCTTTGCGCTGGACGACTTCGGCACGGGCTATTCGTCACTGATGCACCTCAAGCGCCTGGCCGCCGGTGTGCTCAAGATCGACCAGGCCTTCGTGCGCGACATGCTTGACGATCCGGGCGATCTGGCCATCGTGCAGGGCGTGATCGGCCTTGCCGCAGCTTTCCGGCGCGACGTGGTGGCCGAGGGCGTCGAAGACATGGAGCACGTGCGCATGCTGCTTTCAATCGGCTGCGACGTGATGCAAGGCCATGGCATTTCCCGCCCCTTGCCGGTCGAGGCCGTAGAGGCCTGGCTCAGGAACTTCAAACCCGATCCCCGCTGGCGGGCCCCGCTCGCCGAAGCCGCCCGCAGCGGCGCCGCGCTGGTGCCGCGCACGGGCAGGCTCAGCTGAAGCGGCCCCAACACGACATTCCACCATGCAAAACCCTGCGCCCCTGATCTGGAACGACAGCCTGATGACCGGCGTTCCGGAGATCGACGAACAGCACCGGATCCTCGTCCACACCTTCAACGAAGCCGCGGAGAGCCTGTGCGGGGAGACCCGCCGCGAAGTGCTCGAAGCCATCACCCAGGATCTGCTCAGCTACGCCCTCTACCATTTCGAAACCGAGGAGCTACTGATGCGCGACGCAGGCTATGAATCGGAAGACGGCGCCGACGCCCGGCGCCACCGTGCCGAGCACCGGGATTTTTCGACGCAGGTGCTGGGGCTACGGGACCGGATCAAGGCCGACATTTCGGTCCCGCCGCACGAATTGCTGGTTTTTCTGAACAACTGGCTGGTGACGCACATCATGCACACCGACATGCGGCTCGCCGCCTTCATCCTGGCAAAGCGCTCCAGCCCGACCTGACTACCTCTTCCGCCGGGCCACGGTGAGGCCCATCCCGCCAAGGCCCAGCGCGAGCAGCGCCAGCCCTTCCGGTTCGGGAACGGAGCGCACCAGGAAGCCGCGAATCTCGCCGGCCCCGATGGCCGAGGTGTGGATGTTCAGGTAAGCCTGGGAGGCGTCCAGCCCGCTCAGCAGTACCGCTTCGGCGCCCGCGGGCGTTCCGCCATTGTTGGTGATGAATACCGGGTTCCAGCTGGCCGGGTCGGTGAGGTCGAAAACGTGGTGATAGACCCCGGCCTGTACGCCGAGCGGAAAGCCCTGGAAGGTCGGCGTCTGGGTTGCCACCCCGGCCGTGCCGGCAGCCGGAAGTGCCGTGCAGCAGTGAATGTGCGCGGCAGTGGTGGTGCCGATGAGCCCGCTGAAATTCACATCCAGGGTCATCGTGTTGGCGAGGGTGTCGATCAGCAGCGTCGCCGTGCCGGTGCCGGGGGAGGCGTTTGCCGGGGCCTCCGCGGCCCCGCTCAGCGTGGTCGAATAGGAAATCACGGAGGCGCTGGCCAGCGGGGCCGACAAGGCCAGCATGCTGGCTACGATGCAGCGGAACGGGGTGTTCATGAACGACATGGCAATCTCCCAGGGGCAGAGCAGGTTTGACGGCGGCAGAACCTTTTTTGTAGCACATGAAGTGCTGCTTCCAAAGGCCGCCTCCAAAGACGGCTCATGCGCCGGGCCCCGCTGTTACAACTCAACATGGCCTTACATCTGCACTGACAACCTCCGGACGGGAGGTGGCGTTAATCGCTGCAAGGGCCGGCAATCACGCCGCCCGGTATGAACAAACTGTCCTTTCCGGAGAATGCAAATGCTGAAAAAGATCATCGCCCTCGCCATCGCCGCAGGTTTCGCTTCCGCCTCCTTCGCTCAGGCCACCCCGGCTGTTCCGGCTACTCCGGCTGTTCCGGCGGTTGCCGCCAAGCCTGCCGCCGCCGCTTCGGCCGCGGTCGAGAAGAAGGTCGAGGCCGTGAAGGCCGAAGCGGCCAAGCCCGCCGAGCCGGCCAAGGCTGAAGCTGCCACGGTCGAGAAGAAGGCCAAGCATGTGAAGAAAGCGAAAAAGGCGGTCAAGCCGGCCGTGAAGGCCGAAGCCGCTCCGGCTGCTGTCAAGTAAGCAGAACGCCCCAGGGCTCCATGCGGAGCGTGTTCCGGAAATCCGGAACACGCTCCGCTGGCCGTTTACGTGGCCTGCGGCTGATCAGTCCTCCCACTGCCGGTAGCTCCCGGCGCGAGACAGCGGGATGAAGCTCAGCACCTGCGCCACCAGCAGGATCACGAAGGCAATGCGCAGCGAATCGGCGGCGTCGATGCCGCCGGCACGCAGGGTGTCGAGCAGCCCACCGAGCCCCCACTGCACGGCAAAGGCTCCGACGAAGGCCATCAGGTTGATGCTGGTCGTGACCCGGCCGGTGAGATGGGGGGCGAACAGCCCGCTCATGATTCCGTACATTTGCGCCCCGGTGGCCGAAACAGCGCCCAGCACGCACCACAGGGCCAGGGTCGAGCCGGTTTCGGCAATGATCAGAACCTCCACCAGCATGCTGATGAAGAGACCGATCTGCATGATGCGCAGCGGTGTGATCCCGCGCGTGGCCAGCGGCATGGCCCAGGCGCCGATCGCCAGCTGGCCGGCCAGCATGCCGATGTTGAGCCAGAACAGGTGATCCGCCGCCAGCGCTCGGCTGTAGCCATTGACCTCCATCAGCCAGGGCACCGCCCACAGGCCCTGCAGCGCCATGAAGCCGCCGGTAAAAAAGGCTGACTGGGCTGCAAAGCCCCAGAAAGTCCGTGCCGTCAGAACCTCACCCACGCCGCGCAGCGCGTGCTGGAGATCGCCGGTTTCATGACTCTCGTCCTTCTCCGGCATCGAGAAGAAGATCAGCGCCGCCACCCCGGCCGCCAGTGCCGCCACCAGCCAGAATGCGCCGCGCCAGCCCAGAAAGGGCAAGGCGGCCTCCAGCGGTGCCGACGCGGTGACGGCGCCCAGCGCGCCGCTGGACATGATGTAGCCGGTCATGGAGGCGAGCTTTTCCCGTGGGTACCACTGGGTAAAGCCTTTCAGCCCAGCCATCAGGCAGGCCGATACGCCCATGCCGATCAGGCCGCGGCCGCTGGCCAGCGTGGGCAGGCTCTCGCCGGTGGCGAAGAGCACCCCGCCGATGGCGGTGAGCAGCAGCAGCGCAGCCTCGACGCGGCGCGGGCCGTAGCGGTCGAGGGCGATGCCGACCGGAATCTGGGCCAGCCCGAAGGCGAAAAAATACATGCTGGTCAACAGGCCCAGGTCGGCGGCACTGAGCCCCAGCTCGCGGGTCAGGTCGGGCGAGATCACCGCATTGACGGTGCGCAGCAGGTAGGAGAGGTAATAGCCCAGCGCAAAGGGCAGAAAGATGCGGCCGGCGAGAAAGGCCGGTGACGGAGCGGGGCGGGAAGACATGGGCGGGCCGTAGCGGTTTTAAGGGCGGAGGAGCGAGCGTGCAGCTTACCTGCCGGTGTGCCGGGCGTGTCGGGGTATCAGGGAAAGTCCGCATGCACTGCCCGTTTTCTGGCTCGATGTAAATGCGTTTGGCATGAATTGACTAAAGTTTGCAAATTGCCCGCCGTAAAGCGTTCGAGGAAGTTAATGGAGTCTTTTCATGTCCACCACGATTTTGCTCGTCGACGATAGCCGTGCCTCACGGATGCTGTGCAGCTCGGTCATCAAGAGCCTGCGTCCCGGCCTTGTCATCCTCGAAGCCGGCGACGCCGAAGCGGCCTTGGCCGTCCTCGAGGCCCACACGCCGGATCTCGCCGTGCTCGACATGAACATGCCCGGCATGTCGGGCCTTGAACTGGCTGAGCGGATTCGCGTCACCCAGCCTGACATGAAGCTCGCTCTGCTGACCGCCAACGTGCAGGAGGCGATCCAGCGCCGGGCTGCCGCTCTCGGGGTGCGTTTCTTCCGCAAGCCGATCAGCGAAACCGTGATTGCCGACGTTCTGGGTTTGCTGGATTGACGCCATGCGCGTTTTTACCGCACTAGAACTGGATGCCCTCACCGAGGCCTTCAACCTGTCGCTGGGCGAGGCGACGGCTGCCTTTTCGGCGATTGTTCGCGAAGAGATCGAGCTGTCTGTTCCGGTCGTCGAGTTCGTCGCCCGCGATGAACTTGCCCGCCGCCTGCAAGGCAGTCAGGCAGGCGGTGTCGACGACCGCCTGTGCCGGATCAACCAGCACTTTCATACCGGCGACGGCTTTGCCACCGATGCACTGCTGCTCTTCCCCGAACAGGGCAGCCTCGAAATCGTCCGCCGGATGCTGGGCGCGGACACCTCGGCCGAGCACATCACCGAACTGGAACAGGATGCCCTCGCCGAGATCGGCAACATCATCATCAACAGCTGCATGAGCAGTCTTGCCGATCTTTTTGGCTCCGAGATCATCGGCTCGCTGCCCCGCGTGCAAAGCAGCAGCGTTGCCCGCCTGCTGGAAGACAAAGCCCCCGACAGCCTGGTTCTCATGGCGCGCATCGGCATGAAGATGTCCGCCCACAACCTTTCCGGCTTCGTGCTGTTTCTGATGGACGTGCCCTCCATCGACCACTTCATGGGTGAGGTGAGGCGCCTGTTCGGCCTGCCGGACGCGCCCGCAGAACAGCCATGAAGTGCGACAGCCTCCTCGCCGATTGCGTCGATACCGGCCTTATCCTGCTCGATCGGGCCGGCCGGGTGCGGGTATGGAACCGCTGGATCGCGCAGCGTGCGGCCCGTCCGGCGGCAGAGGCCTTTGCGCTCACGCTGGCCGAGGCGTTTGGCGCCCACATCGATCCGCGCCTGGCCCTGGTGGTGCGCGAGGCCCTTGATTTCGGCTGGTCGGCCCGCCTGTCCCACGCCCTGCATCCGATGCCGCTGCCGCTTTTTCAGCCGGGCGGCGACCGCAGCGAGCGCATGCTGCAGTCCATCGATGTCACCCCG
>Ga0209277_10000479_pt1 | contig 20113 bp, 18 predicted proteins | sample JI81AbrownDNA_FD_187503 | JGI IMG/M metagenome (GOLD analysis project Ga0209277, IMG submission 187503) | Wastewater effluent complex algal communities from Wisconsin, to seasonally profile nutrient transformation and Carbon sequestration -... | ecosystem: Engineered > WWTP > Effluent > Algae... | reverse complement strand
ACAATAACATCTACGGCTGTTTCTAAACACACATGGGTAATATCAATAATGGCGATGTGTGATGTAGCATCGACCATATAGTTAAAAAAAGAAATGTCTTCTGCGGTACGGATTGTACGGATTAAGTTATTGAAACTTTCATCGTAAGGCGAATTAGCATGCACGATACTGTCCTCTTCAGTTGACATACCTTACCTAGCATTTGACGGCATATAGGGCAGATAAACCGCCCTATAATCAATGTCGTGTTTTACACATGTACTGTTCGTAATCGGGTGACATCAAACGTATCCTAGCCAAAATAATTTGGCTATTACGGCCACCACATGCATTTAGTTTTGTAACAATAAATCTCCCATTTCCCACGACCTCTAAAATCAAATACACAATAGATGATTCATCCTGCGCATTGGTAGCAATGTTAAACAAGAACCAGTTTCCTGCGTTATCGTTTAATTTATCTGCCAATGCTCGGACAATGTCTATTGAGTAATCCTCTAACACAACGGGATCTTTTTCCAAGATACCGCGAGCTGATTCAAAGTCAGCTATAATGTCTCGCTGCAATGTCTCTAATACACGCGGCGTATCCCACATGGTTTCTGCCACGTATTGTTTCAGATGTAACTCGCCTTGACCCGTATCAGATGCCACATATTCCAACAATGGTCGATGCACCGGGGAGTCTACTGAAAAAATGTAAGACCCCGGTTTAGGTGTTAACAACGACCCCGCTATAGTAATCATATCCAGTGCACACATCACGCCCCCGCGGATTGCATAGCTGCAAAAAAGTGACCCCACAACTTATCGGTGTATGCCTCTAACTTAGACATTCCGACAAACATACTTAGCCCTTCACTTACCTGTGTTTTGCGAATAATAATTACGACCGCACAATCCGCTACGCGATACCATCGTGCAAACCCATGCATTTCCGTAGATGCCCACGACATGCGATCACGTAAATCCGAAATGTGTTTATTAAAGTCCAGTATAATGTTTTCAGCATCGGGATTAGATAACACATCTTTAACCACACTACGTGTCATTATCCCCATCAGTTGCGCAGTAAATGCCAAATAAGGTGCTTTAGATAACTCACATGTTGCCAACATGTATTGCACATGTTTAGCTGGGTATGGGCGGAACGTACCCATCATATCAAACTTTTTGATGAACTTGCCTAGTTTCTTAGGATCATCCAAATACAAAATAGGTGCAGAATCGTATAATGGGACACCTGCAACCTCGTAAGTGCTAGTTTGCATTTATAGCTTCCTTCAAAGTAATAACGTATCGTGATGTATCTGTACACTGATGCGACAGTGTTAGCGGGGTATTCTCGCACTGAACAATCAATCGTGCTAATATTGCACGTCCCGCACGCGTGCTATTAGCATAGTAGTACGCCACGTTGCCATGGATGTTTAATGAGTGTAGATTACCAACCTCTTCCTCGTGACGTAGTGTTCGGAACACCTCAGCCACGAAGTGCGCCGCAGCGCGATCTTCGTGTGACATAATGACCTCTATGCTAATGCCTCTAATAATGCAGCAGCCGTTTCTGCATCTACAATGCCTGTAGCCGCTAACGTGTCTGCCGTACGTAATGAAATTGCCGCTATTGTACTATAGACAGAAATCAATTCTCTGGCTACATCATGACTAACACCCGGAACACACAACCCTGCTAAGTACCGCCATGGCTCATTGTCTAACACTAGGTTAGTACGCGATGCAATGATGTTAGTCATTTTAAATGCGGCACGACCTGACAGCCCCAAAGATTGCAACCCATCACCCGTCAATGACAACAAGCTGTTGGGGTTTGTGATTTTCAATATCTCTACGGCATTACGAACCATGACCTCGCCAAACCCTGCAAATGACATGCATTCCTTACCCACGAAATACATTAACCGTTTAACAATTTGCTCAGAACATTCCTTGGTGTTAACACATACGGCATAACCGCTTTCACCACGTGTCTCGGTAGGAAGACTGCAAAACGGACATTCTGTCGGTGGCTCAAACGCAGGTGGTTTTTCTTTCATAAGCTCAGGCGCTAAAAACTCCCACACTGAAGAAACTGTAGGGATGACCATACCTGCCAAACGTACGTCTATACGTGAACCCATGTGGTATCGCTGCCATTTTAACGATGCAGTGTTAGACAACGTAGCTTGCTTAACAACCACATTGTTTAATGTAACCGGCTCAAACGTCAACACAGGTACTAACATGCCTAATCGCGACATGCCATAATGCACACCTGTTACCGTTGTACGTACACACTTATCCGCGTACTTATACGCTACAGCCCATTTAGGATGATGCGCAGTAGCTCCCATGTGGGATTGTATATTTAAGCTGTTTACTTTAATCACAATGCCGTCTACAGGGTAGTCGTACTCTTTCAATTTCCCTTCCGAATCATGACACAGATTCCACAGCCGTTCAGCTGCCTGAATGGCGTTTTGAAACCCATAAGCAGATGTGGTGCCTTCACCGACACGAAACCCTATCTCCTGTAAAAAATCCATAGCCTCTAAGTGTGTTTCATATACGCCTATAGCGTCAACAAGTTCATGTGCAATAAACGTAGGGTTACGTTCGTGCACAGTAGCTTTGTTTAGTTGACGGATGGTAGCAGTTGCAGCATGTCGTGGTGTTTTGTACTGCGTAGCCTTGGGGTTGTTTTCTAGATTATAGTTGTTAATAACGTCGAGACTATACGGACTCACAACCAACTCGCCACGTACAACAAACAACTCATGGCGTCCCAACTCTACATCGTCTAATGTCTTAGGAATGGAATTAATCATTAAGGCATTATCCGTCACACACTCGCCATGTAGACCATCACCACGCAATAAGGCCTTAAATAAACGCACCGAACCGTCGGCGTGTTTACTATAGATCAACTCCAATGCCACACCGTCGTGTTTGCGTTCTATGGCATATTGCACGCGAGGGTCGTGACCTAATGCCTTGACAATAGATTTCTCTAGCGCCTCCACATCTGTCCAACCCCGTGCTTTCTTTAATGACAGCATGGGCACTGGGTGTTCTTCTACTTTAAGTGAGCCATCTGACGGCAATACCATTCCCACAGTCACAGTAGGACTTTTCGTGTTGTGATAGTTTTCAGGCAATAACAATTCTAACTCGCGAATTTCATCTACGAGTTGATCATACCCCGCATCGTCTACATCTGACTGACCATCTTCATAGTACGACTTACTACATGCCAATGCTGTAGTAACCAACTGATCGTAGCGTTTGAGTGTTTCTTGTAAGTCCATGCTAAGTACCTTTTCTAAGTGGGTGGAAGTGTGGTAGGAAATCGATAATGAGCTTATTCCACACAGACATAAACAGCTCGATTGTTTTTAATTGCGAATTCACTGTAGTGCGGAACTCGATACACCAATGCGGTTTCTTATATCGGTAATCCATAAACGTAGTCATGGATACTTGATGCGAAGATGCTTTAGCAAATCCAAGCTCATGTATAAACCGAGAGGTTATTGTTTCGAGTATATGCTGACCGTAACGTGTTGCGCTGAACAGGATGTAGAAACGTGGGTATGTTTCGCCATCATCAAAATGGCCTTGGCAACAATAACGTGTAGCCAAATCATCATGTATGTTTAGCATGTGTAAATGTGGGCGTAACAAGATATCGGTTTCTAAATATTCATCGGTACCTGTAAATTCCGTATACATTTCTTTAAAGAATTTAACAGTGTCTGCATCTGCGTACAGTGGATCTTGATAGGGCTCGTTCACAATAAAAATCCTCGTGTTATAACAAAAAAACAGAGTGGTATTACCCCACTCCGTTGTTGGTTTTTCATGATCATGTTTTAGATTGTAATAAATACGCTCGCTCGTCACGATCCCACACCAAAACACATGAGTCCTCCTGCGGCATTGTTACACGTATGCGTTTGGTGCCAAGCACAATGTAACGTTCAATGTTACTGGATGCAGCTGCACGATCGTAAACTATAACATCTTCGTGTGTTCGTAGTGCTACACCATAGTACCATGACAATAACTCAAAATCATCTGGATCAACCCACACACCACATGCACCTTCTGCATGTAACCTATCTATCTCGGCTTTAATCCCGATTACTTTGTTCTCATAGCGTTTAAATTCGTAACCCCTCAAATGGTTTCGTATAACGCGTAATGTGGCTGTACGTATGTCGCGGTCGACATCATCCTTGGGACTTGCTTTTTCTAACGTTCCCGCACGTTTCGTCAATCGATCATACTCCTTTTGCTCTTTATCAGTAAATGCATTTGTTGGCCACACCTGTAGCACAGGGAGTGTGGTTTGTTTGAGCTCATCCTCGGGCGGGCATTGCCCTATGTGATCTAACAATGGCGTGAAATCTACTCCGGTGTTATACGTGGCAACAGCCACCACCAAAGCTTGGCGATCTTTCCACGATAACTTAGTGCTATCTTCTATAATAAATTCTCTAATCATTTCAATCTCCAACCCTAATGAAAAAGATGTAGGGTGTCATCTATAGTGAATCTCCGTGTAAGTAATATATACCTGTAAAACAATGCAACGGCATATACCCACACTCCTCACAGGGTGTGGGTATATGTCAATGCTGCACTACAGGTTCAATCGTACGCATCGATTTCTGCGATATAACAATCACTGCACGGCTAGCCGACAACACAATGTTAGCCAACTGACTACAGGGATTAATAAACGCTGTGGATAGGTAAGAGTTAAAACGAATAGCAGTTCGATAGTAAGGTGTTAACGACAGTTCATTATCGTTGAGTTCTTCCATACGTTCTACTAAGTCATCTGTTACATCTACCAACCGACCACGCATCGCATCGATCTTATCTAACGTCTTTTCAAAATCTACTACTTTATCTAACATCAAATCTACCTTCTCCATCCAAAATAACATCGTGGACATGTCAGGCGTAGCAATAGCACGATCTTTCTGATCTTCCGCTGGAGACTCACGTGTAGTCTGGATAGTGGCATAATTCTGCATAATGGCTTCAGCACGTTCTAAGGGTGCGTTAGTCTGCGGAATATCTACACGACGGATAAAGACAGATTTATTGTTGGGCAAAGGCGGACAGACCAGATACTGAGGAGTAAACCGTGAGTCTATCACACGCTCAGGACGATAGAGTGGCGGATAGTTACGTTGAGCAATCGCAATAGCATCTGAAGATATCGTGTTTAAGCGTGTGTCTTCATTATCAGAATCAAACCCTTCCATGCCATCAATCACATCCTCATACGCTTGTACAGCCGTAGTAGCAAACTCACCAAAATAGAAATCCGCATGTGCTACCAATACATCTAACGTACCGCCTATTTTCTCTATCGTCTTAGGTGCACGATTGGAAGTAGACAGCGCGTAGATCTCATACCCCACTGTAACTTGGGCTGGACGACGTCTATCGTAATCCGTTTTCTCACGCATCTTGCGGCGTAATAAAAACATGGATGCGCGGAGTCTAGGAATCAACCCAAACACAGCACGGAAGAACTTAGCCATCGATTGCCATATGCGTCGTAGCGTAGCGAGCATAGTGCGCCATATACCCGCTAGAAACGATTTAAAGCCCTCCATAGACACCGACCGCCCACCGTTCTGTAAACGACGTGTTACGTCGCGTAAAGCGATGTCTGTGCCTGCTGTGGCCATATAGGCCGTGGAGTTAATCAAAAACAAATCTGTGGCAGTAGCAGATTCTAACGATGGCACTACTTGAATGACATCATTTAATGTTTCTGTGGTATCGGATAATCTGGCTAACGTATCGGATTCTTCAGCAATTCCTGCCAACGATATCATTGCGCTTTGCATTAACAACATATCGGAGTCGGCATCTCGATCTGCTGTATCTACATGTGTGGCCATAAGCACCTCATGTCATTCAAACTGTACGGCATACAGGGCAGCCCGAAGGCTGCCCTGTAGTGTCACCTAAACAGCACGACCATTAAGCGCCTTTGTATTGCGATAATGAACGTTCTACCCAAGTAATCAATGCACGGCCAACATTCAAGCAATATTGAATAAGTTGGTTTTCAAAGCGAATGCCTTGTTGGTACATCGATGACATACCTAAAGCCACGTCTTTTACAATACGTGTTTTTAAGTTACCGGCATCTTTGTCTTTTTCAGTATTGGCAATGGCTTTCTTGGCCGCATTGTCCATTTTGCTGAACTGTTTGTCACGTGCTTCCCATGCCTTTTTGTAAGTCATGATGTGGTCGCAAATGTCAGACAATTCATCCATCAAGCTACGGATGTCAGACGAAGACAATGTTTTGAATGTGCCGCTGCTGTCAATGTCTTTTGGCTTTTCTTTAAAGTCAATAAAACGAATGCCAGAGTTACGAACTAAACGAACGAGCGTTTTAGTTGTACCTTTCTTTGGAACAAAGAAAGCAACTTGTTTGCCGCCAAATAATTCATCGCCGCCAGTAACATCGAGGTCTTCACCAAAACGTTTTGCTCCGCCATCTACAGCAGTGCCTGAGCCACCAGCTTGCTTAGCATGTTTAACATAATTATCAATAATGCCAATTAACTTTTTAGCTGCCTCGGGACCTCTGCCAACATCGGCAGCTGCACCAGTAGCTTCATAGAAGTTAGCAACGTCTTTAATAAGTTTGGATTTAGCTAAACGTTCTGGGTCGATATCGGCAACCAACTCAATAATTTCTTCAAATACGTCAAAAGATTTTTCGTATTCGCCAGATGTTTCGCTACCGAGGTAGTGGTCTGTACCTTTGGAAATTGTTTTCAATGTAGAAACAGCAAGCGCTGGATCTGGAGCTTTGCCTTTAAGCTGCAACTGATGTACACCACCCATTTCAAATGATTTTTCAGTAGCTGCACCTGTGATATCAGAAGAACGCTTAGCCAACGCTTCGGCACGTTTCTTCATACGTGGAGCTGCATCCAATACTTTTAAGTACCAGTTTTTAACAGCAGCCCACATCTTTTTGACTTGACGTACGATAGCATCCCAGAAACCACGTAATGCAGCACCAATACCTTCTAAGGTAATAGTGGTGTAACGTTGACGGCTGGTAGAACCACCATTGAAGGATTCCATTGATGGGATTTTGGAAGAACGTACGAAGTAATCGTAGTCCGATGCGCCCATAGCGGCTTTCATAGCCAAGTGAGCAAACACAGCAGATTCACGTGTCAAACCGCCATTGGCTTCGGCAGAGATAACGGCATCTTCGATTTCTTCCAAGTTTTCGTGAGCATCCACAGCTTGGTCAGCGCCCATATCTTCGGCTTCGACTTCAGCAGTTTCTTCCACAGTGTCGGCTACGCCAGCACTAACTTCCTCTTCCACAGGTGTCTCACCTTCAACACCATCGATATTGGTATCTTCAGTATCACCATCTAACACACTAACATGACGACCTAGGTTACGGCGTGACATGATATTTTCTCCAGAGTTTACTTGATTGCAATCAGAATAAAGGATGATTCCGCAGAGGTACCTTCGCAGAACCGAACAACACATGAGCTGTCCATAGCATATCTTCTAGACCACCCGGATGGCTACACCAATCGCCGATGAAGTTATCGAATTCCATTGAATCCGCTAATTGGAATAACTCTAAGCGCTTGCGATTCGCCACACCGACGTGTCTATCGGGATATTCTTGTAATATTTCTTTCCAAGTTTGCACGCGTTGATCGCGTCGACCTGTACGGATATACTGGACAGTATCTTCGATAAAGGCTATATTTAACCCATAAATATTATCGTTACGTACAACGTTTAATGTTAGCCAGTCTCTAAAATCGCCGAAGACTTGTGCACAGTGGTAAATCACCATTCGGCGAAACCCCCATTTGCTAGCATTGGCTGCACGTGCTGTGTACAGATTATACAACATTTCGATGCTAGAATTGCATGGTGCATCTACAATTTCATGAGAAACTGTATCTGATTCTACAACGCCAGTATTGAAAGGTGTAGCACGATTGAGATATCCACGTGGATACTTAATGAGCTGTCCCATAATTATCTCCCATCTCTTTCAACGTATAACGCAGTTTACTTAAGCGGTTTTGGGTGTATTCAATTTGCTGTTCCAACTTAGCATCTTTCTTATCGCCCACCGCTAATTTCAATTGCATCAAACGGAACTCTAACAAACGGCGCTCTTCTTCAGCTGCTTTGAAACGACTTACCTGCCAGTCAGCAATAGCCATGCGCACATGATAAATCGGGTTTAGCACAATAGGGATTAAACCGAATGACATGGGGTCCACTTTGGAATAACCAATAGTGGCACGTGTTTGCTCAAAACTATCTTTGGTAATAATTACCTCAGGCATTTCAGCAAAACGTTTTTCTACGACTTCTTTCTTTTCTGACAAAATGTGCATTGCCACAAAGTAAGATTCACGACGCATAGCAAGCCAATCAAACTCGCCTTTGGTAGGCAATGTAGTACCTTCCAAATCGTTGTTTACTTTAGCAACTTCACACGCCATAATAGCCACTAATAAACGACGCGTATATTCAATCGTAAACGACATGGCTTCTACATATTGCAACAAGTTGATGCGCAAGATGGACATAGCGTCACGGAACAAATCATCTTTGTATTCACGCTCTACTAGCGATTCAATCAAATCCAAATTGTCTTCAATCGTTTCCATGACATGCAACATGCCGTTAAGAATGTTGCCGCTGTATTTGCTATCTACACCTTTCTTAAAGGCTTGATCAAATTCCACAACCCAATCCGATTTCCACTTATAGCTACCATAGCTGCGAGCAATGGCTTTAAGTGGCTCTAACGTGTTATCTGCTAACTCTTCACGTGCGGATTCAATATCTTCCAGAATACGCTGACGTGTAAAGCTAGGTAACAACGATCCCATGTAATCATCAAATTTCATGTCGTTACTCCCCATTAAATTGTTGGACTAGCACCCAGTTGGTATGCACGTAATACTTCACCTACATCAATACCGTTTTTACTGTTAGCCACTTTTAACTCACGCACTGATAAATGCGTAGGTGTGTCAATGCTACGATGGTAAATCACGACTTGCTCAAAGTCAGTATCGATCACAACCATTAACATGACGTATGATTTTTTAAACATACGCTCACGCATTGCAAAGCTTTTTAACTGTCCACCTACTGCGGCCTCTAACTGTGCAGCGGTGTCTTTGGTCATCACAACAATGTTAGATGCTGTAGCGACAGATGGTTGGCCGGATAACAACGCCGAAATCTTATTGCCATTAGAACGATCAATGATGGATTTAAACACGCCGGATTTATCGCCAATTAATGTTTGACGGCGAGCATCAATTAAATCTTGGCAAAGAATCAAATCGCGAATAAATGTCAACTGACCCGAACGCCATGCGTGGTAACGTTCTTTTACAGATGTATCTTTTTCTGAATAACTCAAAATGTGTTGTAATGTTTCGCGACCTGTGTTATGTGCGATCAAACGCACTGAAACAGGAATACAAGCTTTATTGCCGTCAGACTCTAGGTTGACTTCTAATAGTCTACCTACACACAAATTGGCAATGTCTTGCGCATCTTTGGTTGTCGTGCGACCCAGTGTCATGTAATGTTCTTCATCATCACAATCGATGCCTTCTTGAGAAATCACACGTGACAACTTACCGTAGTTAGGTAAACAGTCGCGATAAGACTCTTCAGACACCATGATGTCGCCAATTAACATACCTGCATTTTCTGCAGGGGAACGGTTTGGGTTAATCTTTTCTAATAATTTAATAGTGTCGATTTTACCTACGTTGACACTTAATGCAATGGCCTGCAAGTAATAACCTGCAAATATTGCCGAAAGGGATTGCATGACGTCACCCATGTACGGTAAATGAACAGCGCTGCTATCCACTAACACGATGGGTTCGGCACGTGTGACTTGTGTATATTCCACAAGTGAGTCACTGCGAACAGAACGAAAGAGTTCTGGAAACCGTCCAACAACGGTCAACGGTGTGACGATTGCATCTTTAAGCATTGTAAGCATAATCACTAATCCTACGTAATGAAGGGGAGACGCCATAATGGCAGACTTTAAGAACATACCGGGCAAGCTAAAGCAAAAGGCAACTGATGCGGTCAAAGATAAATTGAAAAATGCGTTGCCCGATCCAGCACAGGCGCTCAAAAACAAATTGACAGCCGCTGCCGCTGCAGCTGTCCCCAGTGATGGCAGACCGACCGATAAACTGTTGCTAGAAACAGGTAAGTTATTCAACAACAGTGCAGACATATTGCAAGCTACATCTATCCATACGGGTTATGGACCATTAAATGCAGGCATTACCTCTGCATTTACGGGACATAATTACAGAGGCCTCGGTAATCCCGCCCCTGTAAATAATGAACAATACGGCATGGTGTTCTTTACACGCCCTCGGCTGAACTTATCATACGATAATCTTATCCGTGACCGTACGTTCGTTGGGATGCTAAATGAAAACGAAGCATCTATACCGCGGGCTATCCGATGCATATTAGATCCTAAACTAGAAAAGTTAGGCTCCGCCGCTGGACCCATTACTTCACGGTTGAGTGATCCCCACAATGCGTTCATTTCTATTGCATCTAACTGTTTAGAAACCATGTCAGGGTGGCCTGATCCATACATTGATACATATACCTCACGGTCAGGCATCTATAAAGATGAATGGTCCATGGTAGACAGTTATTGTAAAAACTATTCTGCGTGGGATATGTCATGCAACTTCCGTAATATTGTCGGTGATCCTATTGGGTTTATGTTCCATGCATGGACACAATACGCGTCGTTAGTACGTGAAGGCACGTTTGACCCTCATATGGAAATGATAATGGAAAATGAGATAGATTACAACACCCGTATCTATCGCGTGATTTTAGACCCATCTAGGCGGTTTGTGACCCGTATATCTGCATGCGGTGCGGCATTCCCTACATCCAACAGCATTGGATCAATGTTTAACTATTCTACGGATGGCATTTACAACCGAGATGGCGATCAAATATCTGTTACGTTCCGATGCATGGGTGCTATGTACTACGACCCTATTTTAATTGATGCATTTAACAAAACAGTATGGATGTTTAATGGAGCTATGCAGTCAGAAAAGCAGACAGCTGAAGATCCACATGGCGATGCATTGCGGTTACGCACATTAGTAAAGCTACCGCCAGCTGAACGACATCTTTTCCATGGTCAGGGGTATCCACGTATTAACCCACACACGGCTGAACTCGAGTGGTGGATTCCTAAAGTGGACTATGACGCCACATTGGCCTTATTTAAATTAATGTAATTGGAGATTGACATGGGCAACGCTATCCCTTCATCTGAACTCATCCCTAAGTTCACGCAACTCATGGCAAACCCATACGCCTGTGGGCGCATGTTGTTACGCACATTAGAACAAGCCACGGATGGTAAGTTGGTATTTGTAGATCCTACCAATCCTGCCACGTTATTGTTAGAATCCGCGATTGTGTTATCTACGGCACAAATGCTACAAGCCGAAGCACTGACACGCAAGCAATACAGCTCTATGGCACAGGACATGACTGACCTGTATCGTCACATGTCAGATAAAGATTATCTGGGTCGATTCTCTACCCCCGCTAAAGGCAGCATTACATTAATGTTGTTGTTAGATGAAGTCAAGTTAAAGGCAGATTACGTGCGCAATGCACAGGGGCTGCCTGATGGAACAGGAATTCGTAAGCTGACTATTCCTAAGCACTCGGAGTTCTACGTCGCTAATGTAACGTTCTTAACTCAATATGCCGTGGATATACGCGTCATGCCACATGGCGGCATACAGGTAGTCTACGACACCACAGGTAATTCACCGTTCTATAAATTGGAGTCTAACCGTGTCGACCACGGGATATCGCGACAAGGACAATATCAGTTCTTACGTATTACATTCCCTGTGTTACAATTAGCTGCACTACAACAAATAGCGCAGCTAAACAATGCCACGGGCTTTTCTAAAAACTACAAAATACAAGATCGGTTTTATTATTGTCGTGCGTATGTGAAATCATCCACACAAGGCACATGGACAGAAATAAAGACAACACATAGCGACCAAGTGTTTGACCCTACCACACCTACTGTGTTGTTGAAAGTATTGGACGGTAGCGTAGATGTTCAGATACCACAAATCTATTTCAACACAGGTCTGGTGCGTGATTCCTTACGGCTAGACTTTTATACTACACGTGGCGAGTTAGAAATGGATTTGGGTAGTTATCAACCCAGTGCATTTACAGCTAACTGGTTAGATCGTGATGGTGGCACCGACACCACGTATGTAAAACCACTGTTGACATTTTCGGGATTAGCTATTTTATCCGATGCTCCAATTAGTGGTGGTAGCAATGGCGTAGACTTTTCTACATTACGTAATCGCGTTATTACGCAAGGTCTATCTAGTCCTACTGTACCTGTGTCAGAAAACCAACTGATATCTACTGCTGACGGCGCTGGCTATCAGTTAGTAAAAAGCATCGATAGTGTTACCAACCGTATATTTTTGGCCACACGTGCTTTACCTTCACCTGAACAAACGCTGGTGTCTAACACTACGGTAGAAGCGGCACGTACTACATTGACATCCGCTGGCTGTACGATGTTAATGTTACAAAGCAGTTTAGATAAGTTAGCACAAGAACCTACTATCACAGACAGTGGTTCACGGTTAACCATTAAACCCAATACGTTGTTTCAACAAGTCAATGGGGTTCTGTCCGTAACGCCACGTGCTACCGTATTAGATTTACTCAATGAAAACATTACACCTGTCAACGCATTGGCATATGCAGTTAACACCAGTAAATACTTCTACACGCCATTCTTTTACGTGTTAGATACAGATGAAGATACATTCAGCACACGGGCATATCAACTCAGCACGCCAGCGATTACTTCAAAATCTTACTTTGCAGAAAACGTAGAGTTAGCCATTGAAGTGTCTACCCAGAACTACTCGGTGATATGCGATTTAGACAACAGTGAATATACGCTGGTGTTGCGTTTAGCAGTAGGTGATACGTTCACAGAAATCGAACTGGAAGAGTTTGCTGTGCAGCTAAGTTATTTGCCACCTAACTCCAGCACCCGTGTTTTCTTTACAGGTGAATTAAAGGAGGCTGAAGACGAAGACAATGTGACGCAGTATTACGCATTGTTTAGTTTGAAAACAAAGTTCGATGTAAACCCATTGCACGAATTAGTTTTAGAGCCATTGCGAACCACAGCTGCTTTAACAACAGACTTTGACTTAACGTACATTTTACGCAACCCACCGATTGATGTTGCACGCACAGACATTGATGATTTAACTGATCCTACGTTGTTAGTGGACTATGATGAAGCTGATGTATATCGTGGCATTCTACATGAACGCCTCACGATACGTTTTGGACGTAGTTTAGAGCGCCTATGGACGCGTTCACGCAGCGTTGCATCCACACGGGTAGTATCTACGTATGACGCAGACATCATGGGTTATTACGCGGCTGATGTATTGCTACGTGATGAACTAGGTAATCTGGTATTGGATTGGGATTCTAACACCAATACGTTATCGCAGACAGTGTTGCATCATGCAGGTGACCCAATGCTAGAACCCGATGGTTCACAAGTTGTGTTACATCGTAAAGGAACACCGATTTTAAATGTAGATGGAGAAATTCAATATCTGCGTAACGATCGGGTTATGGAACGGCAAACAGAGCTATTGTTGTTAGATGGCAGATATTACTTTGCTACTGACGATACAGTTCTAGGGTATCGTGACAGTTTGGTTCGATTGATGGCCGAATGGATTACTACGGATATCGCTACACTAGCTGTGGGTTTGTTTGAAAATACTGAATTGTATTTTTATCCTAAAATCACAGCAGGTGCTATTGATGTGTACGTAGGTAGCGGTCAATCTGTGCGTGTGGATGCAGATCAATCATTCCAAGTAGAGTTCTACATGTCTGAAGATAAATACAAGAATGAGGCTATCCGTGCATCTATTGCACAAAGCACACCGCAAATCATCTCGGATGTGATGGCTGGTGCAACAGTGTCCATCAGTAGCATGTTAAGTGCATTGAAATTGGCATTGGGGGATGACATCATCTCCGTAAAAGTAACCAGTGAGATATTGGGTGAATCGGATGCCACTACGAAGCGCTACCAAGCCTTTACAGTAAAAGACCAATCCTTGCGTCCTAACATTGGTAAACAGCTATTGGCTTTAAGTAACTTAAAGTTGACAGTTGTTGACTCTGTGAATGTTTCATTTATTAAACATCTGTAACTACGGCATATACCCCACCGCAAGGTGGGGTATATGTTGTTTATGCTTTAGGTGGTGTAGCGCCCGCAGCAGGAGGTGTAGAGTTATCACCATCCTTCTTCTTCTTTTTCTTAAATGGATTGGACATCCATCCAGCAATTTTAGAACCAACCTTAGAAAACAATCCTTTAATTTCTTCAGCTTCTTTCTTATCTGCATCATTATCGCCTTTGTTAATGACGATATCGCATTGCCCTGATACAAACTTGACTTGGCTGTCGTATGCTGCACTAATGGCATCTGCAAACTTGGTAGATGCAGCTTGACATTGATTGAAAATACGATATCCAGCGATGGCGCCATCGTAGCCGTATTTCAAATTACGCCATGCTTGCGTAAGCGCAGCCTGACGTTCTTTTTCAATATTAGCTTTCTTAATGGACTCGGTGTACTGACCCATTTCCTTTTTCACATTCTCCCATGTCACGCGGTGGCTGTCATCAATCTGGTCAAACAAATGACCTAGATAGTCTGCTGTCCCAATAGCACGACCCGTTTTTAGTTTAACATCCTTATACCACTGGTCATCACCTTTAGTACAGATTTTCTTGTAATACCCTAACTTTTCTTCCAGTAAGGATTTTACCATGTCACCTGTTTTGCCCGCAAGTTTAATCTCAACAAAGTATTTCTCTGGCTTGATCTCATCCTTGTTACCTTCTTTGGTCAACTCCAAAAGTGCGTGTTGCTTCTCTTGTAATTGTTTCATCCAGTCCGGTAAGATTTTGATTAACTCAGATAAAAACTTGATGTGTTCAGATGACTTGCCGTCAACCATTTCGTGTATGTAAACACAATACGATTCACGCAGTTTTTGTTTGTACAGATGCTCATTGAGATAGATTTCATAGGCGTCGGATTTAGCTTCAAGTTCTTTACGCGATGCTTCAGGTATGCCAGCTAACATAGCCTTTTTCAAATCGCCTTGTGCACGTTTAGCTAACTGAACAAACTTTTTAAACGATTCCTCGCTTTCTGCTTGTGCTTCACCAATTTCGCGCATGCGCTCATCTGTCCGTTTACCTTTCTTTTCTTTACCACCACCACCACCTGAATCATCATCAAAGAATGTGCTTAATAGCCAGCCAATAAATGCGGCTAACAGCACACCCACACCTACCGCAATAGCAGCTACTGCAGCTACGTGCAATACCTCTAACGAGATACGTGTTTCACGATAGTTGGTGCGGCTGTAGTCTTCCGTGTAGCTTTGGAGTGAACGGTAACGCGTCACAATACCCGGCTCTAAATTCTCCATCTCCATAGCGATGGCGCGGTTTACACCACCTACCTCATCCATGTGATCGAGTAATTCAGAAATACGCGCTTCACGTTCTTTGAGAATATCATTGATTTCATCTTGGTTTTGGAACACGGTGTCGCCTGTGTAATCCTCATCCGTATAAATGGCGGTTAAATCCAAATCGCCCGTGTCATCTAAATCATCGCCATTGATGTTTTCCATGCTATTTCCCCAAGTCATCTTCAGAAATTTTTAACTGCGACATAATCGAATCCGCAATGGCAGACGCCTCTTGGTTGATTTTGTAGCCCTTTGAATACACGCCATAAACCATTCTGGCTAACGACGCACCTGTAGCCATAGCGGACATAAATGTATTTGTCGTGATGGTGTACGAATGGATAAACTGACTGGCCTTTTCTAGCTCGCGCACGATTTGCACATGCTGATACATCTGCGTAGTGGGGTTGCCTTCATTGGTTTCACTATAGCCATCTGCTTTTCGAAACTCATCCATCTCGTTTAAAAGTTCAACACGCATGGCATTGATTTTAGACTCTAACGACACCAATTCATCACACAGATGCTTCCCGTGTTTGACCATGTATTGTTGATAGGATTCAAACGTATCAATCAATGTAAACAGTTCAGGCAAACAACGAGACTCAAAGTCTTTGCGGGATTTGAATTTGTAGTTGTGTTGTGCATCAGCAGCAGGCTGCATCCACGCAACAAACATATTTTTCATTTCCATGGAGATAGTGCGGGCTGTTTTTGTATCGGGCCATGTAAACAATTTACGGAATTTTAGAATATCGTCCGGGTCATTTGTCGGATGTTCAACGTACCGTAGTTCATCACCTTGAGACGTTAACGTGCGCATATCAAACTGATTGGTCAATATACGCAAATCTTCTTCCATGGACTTACATGTACGTTCTAGCATTTGTACACGCTGTTCACGTCCATCATTGATTACACCTGCAATTACTATTGCATTCTTTTGGAACTCGGCATAATCGGCATGGGTAATGATCATGCACATGCGACGATTCACTTCATACACAAAAACATCATGCATGAATTGACTGCGGTCATCGATGTTCATATCCAAAAAATAACTTTTGGCTTTTGTAGGCGTATTGCGAATAGCGTCTACAATGGTTTTGTCTACACCGATGCGCTCTAAAAAAGCATACGCTCTATCATCCAGTGCTTTGTGAATTGCCAAACCTGTGAGATCCGTGTTCTCTTTAATTTTGTGCAATTTCTTGGCTAGCTTGGCTTCAGCGTCATCTAAGCTTTTTACAGCTTTGCGTTTACGCTTATCGAAGTTTGTGCCACCTCCGCCACCTGAGTCACCACCGGCGCTACCACCCGAACCAAATATACCTGAGTCTCCCACCATCTTAACAAAGAAATATAAAATGGCAGCAAAGGTTGCGCTAAATAAAAGATGCCGTAACACTGACGCTTGTTCTAGAGACACGGCGTAATGACGATTACTAACTTCCTGCGTAAACCCACCGGGAAGTTTTAAATCTAACAATACGCCGGGCTGAATAGATTCAAGTGAAATTGCAAGCTGACGATTCACACCACCAGCTCGCAATAAATCATTGTACGCAACATCTGCTCGCACAAACGACATTAGTTTGTCATCAATGCGGGATAGTTCACGTTCAACGTTCATTGTTATCCCCTAAGCCATAGTAGCCAAATTAATGCCTGCTGTGTAAGTAGCCGTGCTTTCTTCTTCGGACTGACCTACCGCATTTACCAACGTACGCACAATGTTTTGCCATGTACTGAAGTACCACTGTTCAGCATCATCTTTCATTAACTCTTTGCACATGACATCACAAACGTTACGTGAAAAGTATTCTGTAGAACCTGCAGCCAGTTTAGGTAACAGGCTGGTCAGTACCATGGGATCGTGCACCAAGTCATAACGGAATTTATAAAACTGATAGGTCAGCTCTAATGACAAGCGCACATCAATAACAAATTCTTCATTTAACTTAGACAACAAGTTCTCTACTTGTGGTTCATGTGCAGTGGCATAATGGCCATGCATGTTTTCCACAGGTGAGGACGGGATCATCAACGTCAACGATAAGGCACGACCTACGCCGATAGCAACGGCGGCACTGCGTTCTTTATCATTAATGTCTGGACTAATACGGCCCAGAATTTGGCGTATGCCGCGTGCGGCTTCTAAAAATGCTGCTGACATGGCTATGCTGCTCCTAGTTTGTGTAATTTAGCGGACTGAATGAAGAGCTGATTGTTTAACAACTCTTCTAAATGTTTCATTGCTTTTTCCTGCGTGTTGGCTGTAACACCACTAGGAATGATTTCAGTCCAGAACAATTCTAACAACCCGCGCTTATCATCTAAGCCGTCTTCAATGACATCTACTAACTCTAAGTCAGCTAGGATTTCATCACGACGTTTATCACTTAAGCCCTTGTCTTTGAGTTCATTGGTCATTTGTTGACGGATGAATTTGACACGTGCTTCGGGGTCATCATAATACTTGATAGTGGGGTTAAAGAAAATTATCCACATGGCTACGGGGACGGTAAACAGAATCAAACCAGCCAACACCAATACGGTTTTGCAGATTTGTACAACGACATATTCAAAACCATTCATGGTAGATGTGTCATTGTGGTCACGATACCTTTGGTCTAATGCAAACACGAGGTCACGACCTGCACCATGGCGTGATGCGAATTGATCTGCTAACTGTTCACAAGAACGCAACTCATAAACCGAGTTACCTGTTTCTGAACGTATCTTCTTAGACATACGGGAAATCAAAATGGATTGTGTTGCCAAGCTACGAATAGCTTTAGGTTTAGCAGCTAGCTTTTCTTTATCTGGAATATCTACGCCCAACGTACGTTCAGCTTCACGAATAGCGACTAAACGTTTTTCGTAGTCTTCGGTTTCCATTACTGTTTTTGCGGTACAGTTAATCGCATGGACAGTCATTACTACAGAGCCTAAGAACTCAAAGTAAGTAAACAAATGGCCTAACTCATGCAAGATGATGGCTGCGATTTGTCCGTCACTGTAGCGGCGGTCATGGAAGAAACCTGTACCCATGAAAACATCACCTGAAATGTTCTCGTACACGCCATACACACGGCCTTCTTTTAACGATACGCCGCCAATGGCTTTACCACCCATGGCTTGAATAACCTGCACGCCTTCGTAAGCACCAAACATTTGTTGATAACCACGATTGAATGGGTGGTTAGCATCTAGTTCAGGTAAACGGATACAGGCTTGGCGGCCTTCTACGATGTGGAATACCACGGACATGTTGGTGTAAGCCTTCACGATGTCCATGATTTCGGATTTCAAAATGGATTCTGTGGTATATTTTTTATCTTCGCGTAAGAATGAAACCGCTTTGGTTACTTCGGCAAATAGCGCACCGCTTTGGTGCGCGATGGCTTCCATAGAAACGGTTGAGTCTGAAATGTTAAGCTTGCGCCGCATGGCGGTCTCCTACTATGTTTTGGATTATTCACATAGGTATTCTACGACCAAGTCCTACCTTTTGTAATTAGGAGTACATGAAAATGATATTAACGGTGAGTTGCGATGTCTGTGGCAAAGTCATGGACCCTAAAGATGCACATGGCGATTATGACGATATCCATTATTGTGAATTGGATTGGACAAAACATCAACTGCGTGCTGCTACAGAAGCATATGCTCAAAAGCTAGAATGGTTAGAAAGCACGCACTTAAAATCATTGCGTGAACAAGAAGCAAAGATTGCCGCATTGAAAACTAAACTTTCATTATTGGAAAACAATCATGTCGGACAGTGATTTAATAAAAGGCAAAGAATGTCGCTTTGCCACGTTTTGTGATAACGGTTCAGACCACGACTTGCATGTGGTGAAAGAATATATTCATCATGCTGACGGTACACGTACACCCAACATTGCTTTACATTGGAACTACCAACGTGACTTTTATGTCACGCGTAAAGGCTTCCAAGACCACGAAGACAAAAAAGAAAATGAGGCTATCGAGAAAGTACAGCGTTATGAAACGACACAATCTAAGTTAGTCAATAAACTGTCTCAAGTGTTACATGGCCGTCCAGCAGGTCCACGCACACGACTACGTGAGCTAGCACAATCTCCCTTTATATACGGATGTGATATTAGTTCTACAGCATTGCTCAAGAAAGCGTATCGTAAACAATACCCTACATGCATACATCCTACGGCCACCGTAGCGGTACTCGATATCGAGACAGATGTTATCTCAGGTACAGGGGATATCATTTTAGTCACGTTGTCATTTAAAGACCGCATTGTTACAGCGATTAACACCCGCTTCCTAAAGCGCGTACGTGACCCAATAACAAACGTAAATCGTTTACTACAGAAACACTTGTCCGAAGAATTAAAAGCGCGTA
>Ga0209277_10000477_pt1 | contig 20135 bp, 14 predicted proteins | sample JI81AbrownDNA_FD_187503 | JGI IMG/M metagenome (GOLD analysis project Ga0209277, IMG submission 187503) | Wastewater effluent complex algal communities from Wisconsin, to seasonally profile nutrient transformation and Carbon sequestration -... | ecosystem: Engineered > WWTP > Effluent > Algae... | reverse complement strand
CCATGAGTTCTGAAACAATCCATTCCTCGGAAATACTTTCCCCTTCGAAACACTAACTACCATCTGCGTCCATGCCATTATCCTTAATACTCAAAATTAAAATTTGGTTATACAAGAATCAAGGATTTTTTTCCAAATTCGAATTCCAATATAAAGCAATGTGAAGTGACCTAAAAACCAAAATGGAAAAATGATTACAGTTGCCATGATTGCCCAGGGGCTAAAAAAGATTCTGATTAAAAATTCTTCGAAAGAGCACGGATAAGCAGGAATATCCGTTGGGGCTGCGGGACAAATTCCATTGAAATTCTGAATGCTATCAAAAGAAATTGAAATGGCGTAAATTAAAAAAGTAAAAATGGAAATAAGGATGGATAAGAAAAATACTTTTAGAAATCTCATAATAACATGAATAGAATTGATTGCAATTTAATCAATGAAAACAGAATGAGAAAAGATTTAGTATTTTTAAGCCAGATTTAAATAACATCAGGCGTATGAATTGACCTTGACAATTTAGATTACAATTGAACTATATGAAACGAATCCTATGAGTGAAAAAGAAAAGCAAATCTATTATAATACATTACGCAATATGAGCTTTGAGAAAAACTATGAAAGCATTTGAACTCCAAAACAATTTCGGATTAGAAAATTTAAAACTAATCGAAAGACCTGAGCCCAAAATACAAAACTCTAATGATGTTTTAATTAAAATAAAAGCTACCTCTCTTAACTTTAGAGACTACCTGGTAGTAACCGGTAAATACAATCCTAAATTTAAACTTCCGTTCGTTCCTTTGAGTGATGGATCTGGCGAGATATTGGATGTTGGTTCTTCAGTTACTGATTTCAAAGTTGGCGATAGAGTGATATTGCAATTTGCCCCTAAATGGTTAGATGGAGATGCTACTTATGAACAATCTCGTTATACACTTGGCGGTCCTCTAGACGGAACACTAATGGAAAAAAAGGTTTATCCTGATTATGCGCTTGTGAAGATTCCTAGTTATATGAGTTATGAAGAAGCAGCGACACTCCCCTGTGCGGCTCTTACTTCTTGGTCTTCTCTTGTAACTTATGGTAGGGTTTTCCCAGGAGACACGGTTGTTGTTCTTGGAACAGGAGGTGTTTCCATTTTTGCTTTACAAATAGCTAAGTTTCACGGCGCCAAAGTGATAGTAACCTCTGGGAGTGATGAAAAATTAGAGCAGGCGAAATCTCTCGGTGCAGATTTTGCAATTAATTATAAAACAGAATTGGAATGGGGGAGAAAAGTAAAAGAAATTACTGGCTCGGGTGCAGATCATATTATCGAAGTCGGTGGGGCGGGAACTCTAGAACAATCCATCAAAGCGATTCGACCTTTTGGTCAGATTAGCCTGATTGGAATTCTAGCCGGTGGAGCCAAAGATTTAAACTTACTTCCGGTTCTTATGAATAATATCAAGCTTCAGGGAATTCTTGTCGGTAGCAAAGCAGGATTAGCTGCAATGTGCAAGGCCTTTGAATTTCATAAGACTAAACCTATTATCGATAAAGTGTTTCCTTTCGAAGAATCTGTGCAGGCAATTGAATATTTGAAATCAGGTAACCATTTCGGGAAAATCGTGATTAGCCTGTCTTGATAGACGCCAATTATTTTTTTCGGTTTTGTAAAAAAATACAAATATTTGCTCACAGGATGAATCTTTTCTTACCTAGTATAGGTATGATTGTATTTCGAAAAAATATTGAATTTAGACACAATAAAATTGATGAGGAAGAGGGGACTGTTTCTACTCTTCTTATTCCAAATCATCTGATCAAAGACTTTGTTCTTAAAAAGAAAAAGCATAAAGGAAATGTTTCTTTTTATCTTCGAAGTCTTCTTCGAAGGTTTCGGTCTATTACCCACACTGGAATTTTACCCGAGCCGAGAAAAATTAAAACCGAATACCAGGAAAAGAAATTGAAATTGTGGAAGGTGAATTTTCGTCCTAGAAATTTTCCACCCATCGCTTGGTCGCTCTCCAACGCCTTCGCATGGGTTGAACTTGGAGAGCTTGCTTTAGCTTTTGGTAAATCTCGCTGCTGGGTATTTGTTCATTTGTTGAAGTTAGATATTTTAGGTTTGTGGAAAGTTTTAGTGGAAACTAGGATGAATAAAGTAGTTCCTACTTCCCCCAGATTAGAACTGAAGATTTTTTGGAAATTGAGAAGAGTTCTTAAGCACTTTACACGGGGGTATAATGTTCGGATTTAGTGTTTCTGGCTAACAGAAATTAACCTTAAAAGTAAAAATCCTGCGTTAGCGATCAAGGCGTTGTCAATTATTTGCGTAGACTAAAAAAATTTTCTGATTAAAGAAGAGCAAATAATTGACAGTAGCCGCGAGCGCGACGAAAACTCCATTCGAAGGATAAAGACTTTGTCTAAGGATAAAGTTGGAGTTTTCGGAACGCCCGAGAAATTCTTATTGAGCGCCTTCCTATTTATGCATTGACTATGAAGGTCATTCATACATTGTAGCTTTCAAATGACTACAAAAAATGAAATCGAAGAAGAGGACTTAGTGCCGGAAGAAGAGAATCCTGAATTATGGGAGAGAGTTCTCATGATGATTGGAGTGATTGGTTTTAAGGAAGAGAAAGCTTGGGCAGAAGATGCACGGGAAGCGATCTGGAAAAAAATTGAAGCTTTGCCGGAAGACAGTCTTGAAATACCGGAATCTATTTTAGATTCCATTTCAGAGCTAATGGATAAAGTGATCAAAGAAACAAAAATTCCTGAAATCGAGCCAGTCTTAAAATTAATTCCTGCATCGAGTGAGGATTTTATTTTATTTCGAAATAGAATTTCACTAATCTTAATAGCTCATTTTGATATGTATGAAGATGACACTGAAAGTAAAAAAGGCCTTATCGAAGAATACAAAGATTTTATCAAAGAAGAATTTATTGGATTTGAGGAAGACTATGATTCTGCCTATGAAGAATTTGATTTATCTCTCAGCGAAAAAGAAGATTTCTTTTTGGCAAATTTTTATCCCGAAAGATATGAAGCCGATATCGATGACGATGAATAAATCCTAAGAATATAAAAAACTTTACTTGCTTACAAGTAGGAGTTCCTACAACTTCGTTTTTTGTGGCAGAGAGGTTTATGGAAATAATTAATTGGATTTTAACTTACCCGTTTTTTTCTTTCGGGATTGGATTTTGTATTTTTATTTTTCTTGTGTTTATTCGTGATATATCGCAAACAAAGCACACGATTATTCACAATTTCCCAGTCGTTGGTCATCTTCGTTATTTTTTAGAAATGATCGGTCCTGAACTCAGGCAGTATTGGGTGGCTAACGACAAAGAAGAACGACCATTTGACAGAACCGAGCGTCGTTGGATTTATGCAACTGCGAAAGGACAAAACAGTAATTTTGGATTTGGAACAACAGAGCTTTTATATGAGCCGGGTTATCCAATCATTAAGCACCGAGCTTTTCCATTTCCGGAATCAAAAACCCACAAGGTTTTAGGAGATCCTACAAGCATTCCCTGCTTAAAGGTTATAGGAGAATTTCATAAAAGAAAGTTTCCCTATAGACCTTATTCTATAATCAACATTTCTGCCATGTCCTTTGGCTCACTGAGTAAAAATGCAATCACAGCGCTAAACATCGGTGCAAGAGAAGCAGGCGTTTATCACAACACCGGTGAAGGGGGAATATCCCCTTATCATTTACAGGGAGCAGATGTGGTCTGGCAGATTGGAACTGGATACTTTGGAGCTCGAACCAAAGAAGGTCGCTTTGATTTACAAATCTTAAAACAAAAAGTGGACAGGTATAAATCCGTGCGGATGATAGAGATTAAACTCTCGCAGGGAGCCAAGCCGGGTAAAGGTGGAATTCTTCCGGGGATAAAGGTAAATGCAGAGATTGCGCAGGCACGTGAAGTAGAAATTGGAAAGGATTGTATATCTCCGAGTTCCCATTCTGAGTTTTCTACTGTTCCTGAACTGGTTGATTTTATTGAAATGATTGCCGGGGAAACAGGACTACCCGTCGGAATCAAATCAGCGATAGGCGAAATCGAATTCTGGGAAGAGCTTGCTGTTCTCATGAAGAAGACAAAGAGAGGACCTGATTTTATTACTGTTGATGGCGGCGAAGGAGGCACTGGAGCTGCACCACTTACCTATGCGGATCACGTGTCTTTACCTTTCAAAATAGGATTTCAAAGGGTGTATACACTTTTTCAAAAACATAGAATTTCTGATCGCATTGTTTGGATTGGAGCGGGTAAGCTTGGTTTTCCGGACAGGGCCGTTGTCGCTCTTGCGATGGGTTGTGACTTGATTAATGTTGCTAGAGAAGCAATGCTTTCTATTGGTTGTATTCAAGCCGAGCAATGTCATACAGATCATTGTCCTTCTGGCGTCGCCACACAGAACTGGTGGTTACAAAAAGGTTTAAACCCAACATTGAAATCAAAGCGAACTGAACTTTACCTAAAAGGTTTTCGAAAAGAACTTTTATCCTTAGCCCATTCCTGTGGATATGAACATCCCTCGCAGTTTAATGGTCGAGATATAGAAATTTCTTTAGGCATGAATAAATTTACAACTTTAGAAGACCAACTTGGTTATAAACGGGACGATAGGAAATTTACCCACATGGCGGATTACAGTAATTTTCCATCACGCGGGTAAATGTTTTTATAATCTTTATTTTAATTTTTCTTTTACGAATGGGTGGAAGAATTCGGGCATTGTAGCAATTTTTTCTTTTAGAATATTCGTTCGAATTCCATTCCATTCAGGGTGCGCCGAAACAAGAGTATCCGCATTATTGAAAAGTCCATTGAGGAATTCAGAAACTTTTGATGTAGGTAAATCCTTTCTTGCTAGCAATACAGTTTGCACTTGAAGAGTATTTACTTTTTCTTTTTGCCAACTGTAAGTGTTAGCCGGAATTGTTGTTCTTTGATATACTTTGTTATCTGATTTGATTTTATCTAAGATAGAATCTTCAAAGCTTAGGATTTTAACTTTATCCGCACTGTCAGCGGGTAATGAAGAAAGGAGTTTTACTGGAATCCCGGATACAACAAAGAGAGCATCGATTTCTTTTTTTAAAAGTAGGGGAAGTCCTTCTTCCGGGCTTAATTCTTTTACTTCGACTTCACTAAAATCAATTCCGCTTAAACGTAATACAGAAATAGACGTTGCTTTGATTCCTGATTCAGAGTGACCAATTGCAACTTTTTTGCCTTTAAGGTCGGCAATATTTTTGATAGAAGGATTTACAAGCAGGTGAATTTCATCCTGTAAAACAGGGAGTAAAATCGCAGTTTGTTTTGCCACTTCCGGATTTCCAAGCTTTGCACTATAATACATATCTATTTGGGTCAGGCAAAACTCTGCTTTCTTATCTAGTAGCATATTGATATTATCCAGACTTCCATTTGAGTTGATTACTTTTACGCCTAGTGATTTATTTTCTTCGAGCGATTTTGCAAGTGTGTCGTAAGTTCCGCCCGGAAATCCACCCGCGAAGATTGTTTCCGATTTACCTTTACAATGTAAAGTTATCGCAATTAGAATTATTAAAAGCGCGCTTTTTGTTTTCATAATTTTTATTTTATACCTTTTTGATTTTATTTTTCACCATAGTTAGCAATCGCATTTAGTTTACAATTAAAACAATCTTCAGGTTTAGAATCGAAATTGTAATATTTGTGTAATTTGATTGATAGAAAAATCTGAAATTAAATGATTGAGGTAAACTGAATGTAACCTCAGAATGAGATAAAATTTTTACTTTTATTTACCCATTTGTCCAGGCACTTTATAAATTCTTTGCTTGAGAAATTATTGTTTAGTTTATAGAAAAATCCTTACCAAAGAAATGAATTCACTTTCGCAGACAACTATGTAGTTGTAGTTGTCGAAATAAAAAAAGAGAAGACTGAAAAATCAATCTTCTCTTTCTAATTGTGCTTCCTTTGTAATTAGGTTTAGTTTCTAGTTACAGAAGCTGGTGAAATATTAGTAACGTTAAATGAACTAGATACATCACCGTCAGTTTTGGTTAGCTTAACGTAGGTATAATAAGAGTAACCTTCCGTTAATTTATACACTCGGTAGTTTCCTGCTATATCCACTACTTCAATTAAACCAACTTTCCACAAACCACCTTCTTGACTAGTTGCTGCGGGAAAAGTGGTAGTGCCTTCATACTTACTAGTTGAAGTATTTAATACCATCGTGACTGTTTTAGTCTGACCCAAGGTATTATCTAATAGCTTTAAGGGGCTATAGAGTGTTATATTCACAGATTTAACTCCGGAAGGCGTTGCACTGTTTAAGCTTGTTGTTGATGTAGTCCCACTTGTGGTTGTTGTGCCAGTTGTCGAAGTAGTTCCACTTGTAGTTGTTGTGCCAGTTGTCGAAGTGGTTCCGCTCGTAGACGTTGTTCCTGTTGTTGATGTAGTGCTTGTTGAAGTCGTGTTTTGATCCGCAGTAGTAGTTTCACTTGCAGTATCTGCTACATCAGTTGTAATCGTAAAGGAGTCATCAAAATTAACATCTGTCTTATCTATGCTGATAGATTTTAACTCAGGTGCATAAAAATCTGCATTTGCTGTCGTTGAGGCATTGATGATTGTAAAACTTTTATTAAGCGTAGTTTTATCAGTCCAAAGCGAATTACCAGCCTTATCCGTTACCCATATACCGCCTAACTTCCAAAGCCCGTCCGCCGAAGTAGATCCTTCCGCAAACGAGCGAATAGTTGCAGAGCCTTTAAAAGTCCCGTTGGTAGCGGATCCCTCTATTAATTCAAGTCTTACGTAGATTGCATTGCCCAAGTAGTTACTCCCTGTTTGCCACCAAGAATAGCTTTGCAGTCTTGCATCCATATAGGAAATTCCACTTGCGATTCCAGACCCGCCGGCATCGGTAGCTCCGGTAACTGTTACAGTGATTACTGCTTCTTTTACAGAAGAAGTTGAAGTGCTGATATCAATGCTTGTCGTGATCGGATTTTGCGCTGCGCCACCTGTGATTTGAGAGGAGAGTGCTACAGTTCCTAGCACTGGTGCTGCTGTATCAGGGCTTGATCCTGTAACTTCAAAAGTAGGAATAGTAATTTTACTGTCGATCTTTTGTCCGCATCCATTAAAAGAGTAGTTTTTCTCAGATTTAGCTTTATCAAAAATATATTGTCTCTCATTTCCTGCAATGTCTCTTGCTGCAATGATACCAACATTCCAAGTTCCATTGTCTACGAAGTTAGTAAGAGTCGCTTCCCCCTCATACAATCCAGAAGTAGAATTGAGTGTAAGAGTGGCATATGCAGAGTAACCGCTACCAGAAATTCTCTTCGGGCTAAAAAGTTTTGCTGTCACTGATTTGATTCCACTTGCCTTTTTAGCAGTGGCAGTTCCTTCGTTTCCTTCTGCTAATTTTGCTTTCACTTTGACTTTGCCAGAACCAGAAGAGAGATCAACTTTGTCTGATTCTAATTCTACAGAAGTCAATTCTGGTGGAGCAGTATCACCTTTTGGATTGAAACCACACACAAAGGAAATGGAGGAACTTGGAGTTACACCGCTTAAAGCTCCGCTTACTTTTATAACGGCTACTTTTACTTTTCCATCTTCACAGGTTACTGTGGCTTTACCTTCTTTGCTTAGCCCAATATCTCCATTTTCAATTTTGATTTTACAAGCCTGACTTTTATTATCAATTCCAGTGATAATTGCCTGATAATCGCCAACAGTTAAAACAAAATCAACATTTCCTTTGTCGTCTGTCTGTGCTGATGTTTCGAAAACTGGACTCGTATCTACAGTTGTTGTAGCTGTAGAGCCTGTTGTGGTAGTGGGAGTGGTCGTTGTTGTTGACGTAGTGGTCGATGTAGTTGCCCTTACGCTAGCAGAGGTTGTCGAAGTTGTAGCTTTCGAGAAATAGATCATTGAATTGGCCATTGCCGCGCCGCTATTTGAAATGTTCGCAGACACTTGATAGGTCTTTGGCTGAATAAGAAGAAGAAGTGTCGCTTCATCTTTATTTGAGTTTTTTTTGACACCAACGCACTGCGCTAATAAGAACGCAATAAGCGATGGGAGTATAATTTTCTTCATATTATTTCCTCTTTTTGAAATTAGATTCGACCAACTTTTATTGGTTCGTGTTATATGACAAATGAAGTGACCTTGTTTTTCATAAAGTTTCTTTGCAAAAAACAATGCTTTCCTATGTCACAGCTTTAGCTACTAGCCGTTCTTTTTTTTTGTCAACCAAAAATTGAATAAGATTCTGATTGATTTTTATTTGGATTTCAATTAGTTCCTATGATGATTCTAATGGTCATAATGGATAGAATGATGACAAGGAAGCTAACCCTTGGAGAATAGGACTGACTGCACAACCTGTTCTAGTAAAGTTCACGGCACGTTTAAATGCATTCGGCGAGAGACAATGGAAAGTGTTGACCGTGAAAAGATCAATACTCATTTTAAGAAAAAAGAAATTATATTTCATGAAAATGAGAAAATAAGAGGCTTTTACTGTATTAAAAGTGGTCTTGCGCGAATCTATAAAACTACAAACACCGGCAAAGAGCAGACTTTTCAAATCGCCAGTCGTGGAAAATGGTTGGGGTTTCGCGATGTTATCTCCGGTTTGGAATACAACCATACTGCCGTTTGCCTCGAAGATTCAGAACTTTGCTATATTTCAGAGGAGACTACCAAGAGATTAATCAAATCAGATGGTATGTTTCAAATTGAAGTATTAAAATACCTAGCTGAAGAATGGAAGGGAATCGAAAACCATGTGCATTCTATGGGGACAAAGCAAGTTCATAGTAGACTCGCTGAATTATTAATTTTATTTCACAATGCATCCGACAAAGACGCGGAAGTTAGTATTAACGTTACGCGCGAGGTAATGGCTAGTTGCATCGGAACTACCAAGGAAACAATCATTCGTTCTTTGTCTGATTTTAAGGATAGAAATTGGATTAAAGTAGAAAAAAATAATATCAAGATTGTAAATCCAAAGGCCTTGTATTCGCTTGCAGAGGCAATCGAAGAGTAACCGGTTGAAAAAATCTTAAAACTCCCAAACAGAGAAAAATGTTCCTAGCATCGTCGGCTAGCCAATATTTCTCTGAGAGAGAATTTTATTTTTAAGTAATCATTTCTAAATCAAAATTTCTGATGACATACATGTGAATTTTTCATTGCTCTCTCTATTATAGCGGCTACTTCGGTGTATCCGGAATTTCTCGCTAATTGAAGTGCATTGTATTCGGATTCGTCTTCTAGATACAAACTTGCCCCATTTTCAATGAGTAATCTCACCGCGTCTATTTTTCCTAAAGCTGCAACACAATGAAGCGGTGTATTTCCAAATATATTTCTGATATTTACATTGGCTCCATTGTCTATTAGCATTTTTGCGATATCTATCCAACAATAATTGACTGCATAATGGAGAGGAGTATAACCGAAATTACTCTCTGAATTTACATTTGCACCATTATCAATTAGCATTCTCACAATTTCTTTATTGCATTGGCTCGCTGCATAATGAAGTGCGGTATATCCTAAGTTGCTACTAGTGTTCAATTCTGCACCTCTTTCGATTAAAGAAGCGACTAATTCTGTTTGTCCTTTATTAGAAGCGATATGCAGTGGAGTTTCTCCTTCCTCATTCTTTCCATGAATGTTCAGAATACTCGCAAACCCAATTTTATCTAATACTCTTTCTTTTGTCAATGTTTCGTATTTCATTTTTCTAACCAATCCTTTGCTAACTTTCTCTTTGAGGTTTACTGAAGGGTTGTTCGTTTAACAACGCGTATCTGAACCAATGAGATTATCTAACAGACAGAAATTAGGAAAGTCAATTCTCTTTTTGTAAGTAAACGGCGATTTGCCGGTGATTTAAGTCACTCGTTTGATAAAGAGGATAATATACATTTGCCTCTATTTATTTTTAAAAGATTCGTATTCTCATTTGAAACAGGAATTAAGATTGATTTCTTTCACTTTAGGATGTATTTTTACAAAGAATTATCTCCTATTTGGAAGCAATGTGCTGAATAAAATGCATTTCGCTGAAAGATTGTAAAAAACGATTCCACTACGCAGTCAGAAATTTTACTCCCGATCATGTCTTTAGACCATCCTATATTTAAAAAATTTATTAAGCCAAATCCACCTTAACAAAGCCAATCTCTCTTTTCTTTATAGTTTTTCGCTCAGATACCTTGCTTATTCTTCAAATGTATTTCATTTTCTTAAATTGGTCAGTGATTTCTGCCGATAACGAAAAAAATACTTAGTTTTTAATCTCACTATAATCGCAAAAAATACTGGAAAAGTTTATCAAAAAAATCAATTTTGTATTTTTTGAATGCCGAAATTGTGGACAAGAATAGGCATTTTTATGATTGTTATTTCATAACGAATTTATGCAAATTTAAATAAAGAGAGAGAACCAAATGGACAGTAAACATATTTCCTTTGAAAATCCATTGTCAAAATTAAATGAACCGGAAGTCGTAGCTACGAAGACGGGTATTTATGAAGACGCCGTTAAGATGGGCGAAGAACTTATCAGAAAGCCTTTAGCTGGTGGAGGAACAGATCGAATTCTTGTTCAACACTCCAAAGATAGAATGACAGTTTGGGAGAGGATCAAAGTTCTAACCGACAAAGAACCCAATATTTTTTACCAAAACTGGGGAGCGAATCTAGATGGCGCTTCTCTAGTAACTGGAATACTTAACATCGACGGAAGAGATGTCGCTATCTATGGACATGACTTTACTCTTCGTGCTGGATCGATGGATGCGACTAATGGTAGTAAGTTAGCGCGCCTCATCTATATGGCAGGTGAGCATGGCATACCACTCATTGGTATGAATGATTCTGCTGGTGCATTCGTTCCTGCCGGTGTAGGTGGTCTGGATGGATATAGTGAAGCGTTCACTGCTCTTCGCAAAATTTCAGGAAAAGTTCCAAGTGTTATGCTCATGTTTGGATTTAACGCGGGGGGTGGATCATATTTACCCCGTCAGGGATCTTTCATGATTCAATGTGATCAAACCTTCTTTGGACTCACAGGTCCTGGTGTAGTTAAATCTGTATTAGGCGAAGACATATCTGCTGATGATTTGGGTGGACCAAAAGTTCATGGACAAAGTGGGGTAGTGGATTTAGTTACTCCGGATGAATACGGATCTTTAAAGACAGCACTTCGTCTTCTTTCTTATCTACCGGATAACAATGGAGTAAACGCTCCTTTCTTTCCAACATCAGATCCAATTGATCGTTTTACTTACGAAGAAGATATTCTTTTCAAGAAGACATTTAATTCCCCAACAGGAATGAATACTCCGTTTGACATTACCCTCTACTTACAACAAATCTGTGATCACGGTGCTTATTTCGAAGTGCAACCACAAAGGGCGCGTAACATCATTACTGCGTTTGGTCGAATCGGCGGACATGTTGTAGCATTTCTTGCAAATAACTCTGCTGTAAGCTCCGGACAGATTGATATTGGAGCCGCTAAAAAGGGAGCTCGCTTTGTTCGTTTCGCAAACCTTTACAATATTCCAATGATTTTCTTGGAAGATACAACTGGTTTCTTACCGGGTCGTGAGCAAGAAGCAGGCGGTATCGTGTTAGAAGGTCGTAAGCTTTTAGATTCTATCATCGATCTTCGCACACCACGGATTACACTTATTATCCGTAATGCGTTTGGTGGCGCCTATGCAACATTCAACTCTTATTTCACAGGGGCTGATGTGGTGTATACTCTTCCTACAGCTAGAATTGCAGTTATGGGTCCTGCTGGAAAAGATTATGTATTTAAAGATGAAATCGGAAAGATTAACAAGGCGTATGCGGAGTCGATCAAGAAAGGTGCATCAGAAGCAGAAGCAAAGCATACAAGAGATGCAGAGCTTGCAAAACTTTCTCATCTTTATGAGCAACAATTGATGAATCCAAAAGAAGCACTGTCTCTTGGTTCTGTTTCAAGTGTGGTAATTCCTGGAACAAGTAGAAAAGTCTTAGGAAATACTTTAAATTATTTAATGAGTCGATATAAAGCGACACCAATGAGTGGTGTGCAAAGGGAGTTTGAATAATGTTTGATATCCAAGGAAATAAAATAAAATTTCACGAATCTTCTTCCGAGTGGATTCGTTCGTTTGACCTCACAGGAATTAAATGTCTGATCGTTTGTCGTGGTCCTGTTCGTAAAGAAGCAATGGACGTATTTGATGAAATTGGTGTTAAGGAATATGGAATTTTGCTCTCGGAAAAAGATAGCGTTGTCTATCCGATGGCATTTGCCCCTGAGCTTAGAAATTTCCGTTTTATCAATAATATCCACCGGATTACCGATTATATGGGATCTGGGAAAGAAGAAAAAGATAAAATTATAAAACAAATCATCGACATAGCGGTTAAGAATAATTATACTCATATTTTTGCCGGTTATGGATTTATGGCAGAAGATGCTGAGTTCATTGAAGCAATCGAGACATCCGGTGTTCGTTTTATGGGACCTGCTTCTAGTGTTGCAAAACAAGCGGGAGCAAAAGATGCGGCAAAGATTATCGCACGTAGACTAGGCGTATCTGTAACACCCGGGATTGATAATATCACTGCCCTCACTTTAGTTCGCAAAGCTGGCGGCAAAGATGGATTAGCCAAAATTGCAAAAGAAAACAATTTAAACTTTTCTTATGATAATAATCTTTCTGAATCAGAAAACGCAGATAAGCTTTTACAACTTTCCTATGAATCTCATATTGATATTATTACAATCGAAGATTTACAAAAGGAAGCAGAAATTGAATCAGAGGAAATTTGGAAAAAATTTCCGAAAAATCGAATCCGATTCAAATACATCGGCGGTGGCGGTGGAAAGGGACAACGAATTATAAGTAATAAGTCCGAAGCCAAAGCTGCTGTTATGGAAATTTTAGCTGAGTCTAAAGTTACCGGAGTAGGCTCTAACAGAAATTTTCTTATAGAATTGAACATTGAAAACACACGTCACAATGAAATTCAGCTCATCGGGAACGGAGAATGGTCATTAGCCCTTGGTGGTCGGGATTGTTCTTTGCAAATGCACGAACAAAAACTTTTAGAAATTTCCAACACTAGAGAAATGCTAGAGCAAGAAATTGCAGCATCCAAAGATCCAAAAAGAGCAGAAACATTACGTGGAGATTTAAAAGTTCTAACAGAAATGGAAGAGCAGTCAGAAAGATTTGGAGCCGCTGTAAAATTAGATAGCGTCTCTACATTTGAATCGATTGTAGAAGGAACCAATCACTTCTTCATGGAAATGAATACTCGTATTCAAGTAGAGCATCGCGTCACTGAAATGGCTTACAAATTAAAATTTGTAAATCCTTCAAACGCAAATGAGTCTTTTATCGTAGAAAGCTTGATTGAGGCTATGGCGATGTTATCCGTTCATGGAAAACGTGTTCCAAAACCAACAAGAATTTTACGTAATGTATCAGGAGCAGAAGTTCGTATTAATGCGACAAACCAAGCTTTACAACCACACGCGGGTGGACTCATCCAAAATTGGACAAAGGTAAGCGAATTTGAAATCAGAGATGACCAGGGGATTGGTATTCGTAATCCTGATACAGGTTCCTTTATCCACTATCGTCTTGCCGGTGCTTATGACTCTAACATTGCACTTCTTGTAAGTTATGGAAACAGTAGAACTGAAAATTTGGAGAGACTTCGCCATATCATCAAGATTGCGGAAATGCGTGGTAGTGATTTACAAACCAATATGCCAGTTCACTATGGACTCATTAATTGGATTTTAGGTCATGACGTAATGTTCAAGCCTAACACAAAATTCATGTTATCCTACCTTGCAGGTGTTGGCTCTTTAGCTTCTTTCCTACGAGACATTGACATGGACATTCTCTGGCCTGAAGTTGTCAAGCGCACAACAAAAGAGGATCCTGCTCTTGGAAAAGCACTGTCCAGGAAGGTAACACTCATTACCCGCCCGATTAAGCTTTTATTTAACAGTCCTCATCTATTGGCAGGTTGTATTGGATACAATCGACATAGATCTTGGAAGATTGTTGACGGCAAAGCAGAGTTTACCCGTAATCCGCTTGAAATTTTAAAAGAGTTATACGAATACCTTGACTTAGAAAGAGCAGAAGGTAAAGTTCCATGCGAAGAAATTTGGGATCACGATGAGGCAATCATAGAAGAAGGCTTGGCTTTTTATGCTGACTTGAAGAGAATTTCAGGAAAGGATGAGCCGTTTGCATATTTCGATGATGCACTTCGTAACAATAAAAATCCTGCACCGGATAAAATTCCTGCCGATGTTTGGGAAAAATGTATGGGTTCTCATGCTGCTTTCCAAGTTGGACTCGATATTATCAAGATAATTCCGACCATTGGAAAAGCTTCTGGTTTCTTTGAAATTAGAATGAATGAAACGTTAGACGCAGTAGTTCCTGAACAATTTACGGATCCAGCGAATATAACTAAACTCATTAAATTCCTAGCACCGCCTCCAAAAGCGAAATCAGATGAGATTATTGCTCCGATGGGTGGAATGTTCTATTCCAGGGAAGCTCCGAATTTACCTCCGATGATTAAAGTGGGAGATAAGTTTAGTGTTGGTCAACCATTGTTTATCGTTGAAGTCATGAAGATGTTCAACAAAATCGTTGCCCCATTTAGTGGAACTATTGTGAAAGGCTTCATGGAAGATGCAGATGGAAAAATTATTTCAAAAGGTCAGCCTATTTTCAAAGTTCAACCGGATGAAATAATCATAGAAGAAACAGAAGAAGAAATTTTCAATAGGAAGAAAAAAGCAACACTCGCGCTTCTTGCATAGTGTAACGGAGATAAACGTCGTCGTGACGTTGTCATGGTAGAGACGTAGCGCGCTACGTCTCTACCATGACGTTACAGCACGACTCGCGATATCGCAGTAAAGAGCCAACTGTATGTAAGGACTTGATTAATTAAGTCCTTACATACAGTTGGCTCTCCTCGTAATTGACTAACAAATAGGAAAACAAAAACATGAAACATCTATTAACCGCTCTATTATTCACAATCGCCTTACAAGGTGTAACCGCACAAGAAGTAAAAAAAAATTATCTTTCATACAATTGGGCGCGTTATTCAATCAATAAATTCTGGTCTACTCGCAGTGAACAGCAGGGAACTGTTACGGCTAATGCGAATAAGTTCAATGCTGAAGGATTTAAATTATACAAAGCTAAAAAAGATGCAGATGCAATTAAGCAATATGAATTAGCAATTGATGCTTTACCAAATGGAGAGATATATTACAATTATGCGAATAGTCTATCCAATGTAAAAAGATACGAAGATGCAATCAAAGCTTATGAAATAGCACTGAAGCTTGATTCTCCTCGTCCGGAGCTTGCTCTTTATAATATCGCTTGCGCTTATAGCCTTATGAATAAGCCTGATAATGCATATAAATATTTGGCGAGTGCAGTTGAAAGAGGGTATAATGCATTTGAATTTATCAAGAAAGATTCTGATATGGCAAACCTACGGAAGCAACCGGATTGGGAAATAAAACTCAAATCAATCAAAGCAAAAGCGAATTACGATGAATTGGCACTGAATGGAATAATTACCGAAGAAGGACCCAGACAACCAGAATATTTTTATCTTTGTAAATCAGGCGTTGCTCTGACTGTAGGTGGATACCAAATCAATTGCGATGGAAAAGGATTTGATCGAGGCAAATGGAAATTAGTCAATGGTGATTTGAAAATCGATTTTACAGAAGACTGCTCACCTGAATATGTGGCAACCGCTGCCGATAAGAAAAAAGCAGAGTCAGAATCACAGTTTGAAGGGCAATGCCCTGTGGGCAAACCAAAGTTTGTCGCTTGTAAGAAGGTTAATTCGAAAGAATATTATTCCAATAGAAATTTTGCAAGAGAAGAAGTTAGAGCAATGCTTGTTCCGACAAGTGGCGGTGAGTATCCAACAATGACTTTTGAAAAATTCAAAAATGGAAAAGAGCCAAAACAATGCGATCCAAATTTTAAACTGCAAGCATTGAAGGATTATATAGTAGAGTAATTATTCTTTGCCACAGAGTCACAGAAAATTTTTTATTGTCTTTTCCGAAATTTTGCGGTGACTCTGTGGCAATGCGGTTACACATTACTAATAAGGCTTAGATCGATTTCTTCTATATAATTCCGATCCTAGAGCCTCAAACACATACTGTCTATTTTCCGCAGATACAATTGAACTACGAAAGTTTTTCTAATTTTTTTTGTTCACTCTACTCATTCAATCCGTGAATTTCAAATCAAGAATTTGAAGCACTTTTGGTTTTGCTGTCGAGAGAGTCGATGTGGGGAAATTACCGCATTCAGTATGAATCCATTGTTTAATTTTATCTTGCATAGCGAGGTGTCATCACATCCAATTCTTTTTCGGTAACGGGGGATAGGTGGCACAAATGAGTCAGAATAAACAGCAATATTAATTTGGGTTTCAGGGTATGATTTTTTTACTCCCGAAAAGGAAACAATAACGAAAATTGGACACTAATAATTGTGAGTATTGAGAATTTCTTTTCCTTGCAATTTAAAATATTAATTATTTAAGTATAACGGAAAGATTAAAAAAGGTAGGGAATTCCAATGAGCCATTCGCAACAGCTTGATATTAAAATGGTCGAGTCAATTCTTCAATCTAGTTCGATTGAAAATCTTGACATGAAAGAAATTTCAAATCTATTCCTTGCAGAAAAATCCATTTCCAATTACAGACCGGAATCCATATTTCAAATTGATCCCAGAAATGGAGAATTGATAGTCTATAATTCCTCGCGAGCGACACGTCCAAGTTCTAGTCTCGAAGAAAAATTAGAAATACAAAAAGAAAAAGAGCATTGCCATATTTGCTCTGGCAATACTACAGGGATAATGGACATTACCCATATGAGTGAAGGTTTTAGTTTCATTAATAAGAATATGTTTCCTATTTTTTTCCCTTACGAAACCGATTCACAAAATAACTTTGGGACAGTGTCTTTCGGACTTCATTTTTTACAATGGACTTCTTCTTTCCATAATAGGGATTGGCATAATATTAGTTTGAAAGATGCAAGCATAGTGTTGTCAAGATTAGCCGCTTTAGAAAAAAAACTTCTTCTAGAATCAGGAAATATTATGCCTGAGTCAGTTTCTTCTTCAATCGAAAAACAGACTTTTGGATATGTTTCAATTATAAAAAATTATGGTAAGGCTGCCGGCGGATCCTTAGCCCATGGACATCAGCAGATCGTTTCTTCCAATATAATGCCGAAGCAGTTTTTTAATAACTGGATTTTCCAGGAAAGACATGGTGCGCCTTTCTCAAAATTCTTATTGCAGGAAAATCCAGAAGAGCTCATTGTTAAGGATTACGGCAAAGCAGTATTAGTCGTTCCCTATTTTATGCGGCGTCCTTTCGATATGTTTTTAATTCTAAGAGATACATCGAAAAGCTTCTTGCATGAATTGGATCAGGAGGAATTGGATACCGTTGCGATGGCTTGGCAAGAGGCTACTCGTATTATACTTCTCATTTTGAAGAAACTTAAAAAAGAAGAAGCTTACAATATTGCAGTGAATAATGGTCCCGGTGCGGGTCTTTATATTGAATTTTTACCATTTACTCAATTGATAGGGGGTTATGAAAAAATTGGACTTTGGGTTTGTCAGGAAAGTCCATTTAAAGCAGCTGAGACTCTTCGCAGTTTTATAGCAGACTTAGAGCCTCTTTGAGATTTACGGCAAAACGCTATTATCCCTTTAAATACTCATCTACAAGCTCTTTCCATGTTTTCTTTAAGAGCGGATTTCCTTTTAAGGCTGTCTGAATCTTACCTAAACCGAGAACTGAATAGAGTGGTCTCTTTGCAGGAGTGGGATAGGCACTCGATGGAATAGGCTTTACCTCACACTTTGTATCTTTCAAAACATAGGTAGCAAGATCATACCAGGAGCAGTAGTCGGTTGGTCCAAGATGATAAATTCCGCTAAGATTTCTTTCTAAAGAGGCTACAATGAGTTGCGCCAAATATTGAGTAGACGTTGGTCTGCCGATTTGATCACTTACAACATTCAATTCTGATTTTTCGGTGGAAAGTTTAAGCATGGTGTCTACAAAATTTTTCCCATTATTTCCAAACAACCACTGTACTCTGAAAATTAGATAATCCAATCCTTCCGTTGAAAGAATATTTTTTTCTCCTTTTAATTTGCCTTCGCCATATTTATTTATGGGAGATGGATTAAAGTCCTCAGGAATTGGCTCTTTAAAATCTCCAGAGAAAATATAGTCGGTCGAGAAATGAACAAGTTTGATTTTATTATTGGCAGATGCTTCCGATAAATATTTAAGTGCTGTTCCATTTACTTCATAGGAAATTTTATCGGTTTCGCATTTATCTACTGCAGTGTATGCTGCACAGTTGATTAAAACATCAGGTTTCAGAGCTGCCAACTTTCCATGAACAGCTTTTTCATTGCAAATGTCTAGCTCATCTAAATCAATAGAAGTAATCTTACAATTTTCCTTTTCTAATTCTTTTTTTAAATCAGTGGCTAACATACCGTTGCCGCCTGTGATTAAAATATGTTGCTCTTTTAAATCCATAGATTACCTGCTTTGTATTGATTGAAACTTATAAATTGTTTGGGAAAATGAAAAACGTAATTTATCTTTGGAAGTTTAGCAATGCCTTCAATTGCATCGAGGTTCAAGCTTCCGTAAATATGCGGAAACATAGAGCCTTGCTTCAACGGAGAATTTTCTTTTCCACTCAATGGAATCGTCGATTCGAATAATACTTTTGCCATTAGTTTCTTAAGACGAATTTTTAAGACCAAAAGATCCTTCTCTTTTGAAAAAAAATCATTTGCGATGAGAATTGTCAAATCTTCTCCATTGGTGCAGTGAATAAATCCCTCTTGCAAAAAAAATAGTGGAGTATACATATTATCCCGTGTCTGACTTAGAAATTCCGATTCTAATACAAGATGATAAATGAATTCAGGATTGTTTTGCTCTTGTTCTTTCATTTTTTTAAGCAATCTAGAACTTGCAATATGACTTCTTTCGAAATATTTGCATTTACACTGATGCGAAGTCTAGATTCTTTCACAGTAGGAGGGCGGATAGCTCTAATGTCAAATCCTTTCTCTTGTAAAAAACTAGCAGTTTGCATTGCCAAAGCCTCTTCGTATAGAACGACAGGAACGATTTGAGAGTCAGAGGAAAGTGTTTCTAGTCCAATTTCTTTTAGTCCATTTCTTAAAATCCTAGCATTTTCAAGAATTCTAGTTCTTTCCTTTTCCATTTCAATTGCTAGGTCAATTGAAGTGCTAAGTGCATAGGCAATCGCAGGAATTGGTGCAGTAGAAAAAATAAAAGTTCTCATTGTATTGATTAGATATTCTTTGTAAAGGTGAGAAGTTGCGATGAAGGAACCTTCTAAGCCGAGTGATTTTCCGCCGGTATAAACCCTAAAGTCAATGTCGGATAATTCATATTTGCTGTTTAGCGTTAGGCAAGCTACCCCAGCTCCTTCTTTTCCAAATACACCTAACGCATGGGCTTCGTCTAATATCAGGCAGGCATTGAATTCTTTTTTTAACCGAATTAATTCTGTAACATCAGCCGAATCTCCATCCATACTAAATACTGTCTCTGACACAATTATCTTCCGTGAGTTTGTATCAGATTTCTCCAATAGTTCTTGGAGATGATTCATGTCTTTATGACGAAAGTATTTTTTTACGGCTCCGGAAATTCTAATTCCGTCTAGAATGGAAGCATGATTGAGTCTATCTGTAAAAATTATTGTTCGTGGATCGGAAAGTGTGTCGATGAGTCCAAGATTGGCGGCAAAACCATTCGAGAGAAATATTGAAGTTTCTGATCCGACCCAAGCGGCAAACTTTGATTCAACCCTTTCAAAAATATCTCTGTGTCCACGAATCAGTCTAGAGGCACCTGAACCAGCTCCATAGAATTCAATTCCAGCGATAAGTGCATTTTTAACTTTTGAAT
>Ga0209277_10000472_pt1 | contig 20230 bp, 11 predicted proteins | sample JI81AbrownDNA_FD_187503 | JGI IMG/M metagenome (GOLD analysis project Ga0209277, IMG submission 187503) | Wastewater effluent complex algal communities from Wisconsin, to seasonally profile nutrient transformation and Carbon sequestration -... | ecosystem: Engineered > WWTP > Effluent > Algae... | reverse complement strand
CTTCACAGGGGAAGTCATTAGCTTTGTAAACTACGCTCCCTTTGCCAAATGGAAAAACGGGGAATGGAAAAATCGCGGATCAGAATACAAAGAACTAAAGGAGAGGATAACAGAAGGTATGCTCAACTTCATGGAAGAGCGCTTCCCTGGCTACAAAGATATGGTTTCCTTTAAAGAACTTTCTACTCCCTTGACCAATGAATACTTCACCGATCACAAAGCAGGAACAATATACGGAATCCCCTGCACACCAGAGCGTTATACGAAAGACTGGATGGGAGTAAAGACCCCAATTGAGAATTTATTTATTACAGGAGCTGATGCTTGTTCACCTGGAATCTCTGGCGCTCTTATGGGTGGCTTCGCTGCGGCTACTGTAATTCTAGGATACAACAGCATGATGGGGGTAATGAAAGATTCCGCTAAGCTGTAGAGTGGAGGAAGCCTCCTGCCTTTCGATGCATCAAAGATACTATCTAAGATACTGTCTTCTATACTATCAAAGATACTCAAAGAAATCTAAGAGTATTCTTGATAGTATCTTTAATAGTATTCTAGACAGTATCATTCATACGAACACAATTGATTCGTAAATATAGAGCTAACCGGCTTTCTTAATGAATCTACTCACACGGGAAGCTTAGCAATCGTTTCCAATTGACAAGAAGGCAAGCTTTGATTTGATAGGGATAAACCTAATTTGGTCAATTCAATGATTTTGCTCCGAAGAATGAAAGGCTTTATACCGAATAACGATGGAATCGACTAAAAAACCTTTAATTCTAATCGTAGACGATACCATCAAAAACATTCAGTTATTAGGCAATATGCTTCGTAACAAAGGATACAATATTAGTGTCGCAGCTTCCGGCAAAGATGCTCTTGAATCAGTCAAAATAAAATCTCCTGATTTAATCTTACTAGATATTCAAATGCCTGAAATGGATGGATTTGAAGTTTGTAAAATTCTTAAATCAAATCCTGAAACAAAAGAAATTCCTATTATGTTTTTAACAGCAGTCACTGACCCAGAAAAAATAGTGCATGGCTTTGAACTCGGTGCAGTGGATTATATTACTAAGCCGTTTAATCCCTCCGAATTGTATGCACGAGTTGCAACACATCTAGAAATAAAAACCTCTCGTGAAAAACTCCTTGAACTTTATAATAAAATGGATAGTGATTTGAAAGTTGCAACTAAAACACAAGCTTCTTTGATTAGTGATAAATTTCCCTTATCTAAATTTTTCCGATTTAGTAGTTTTTATAAGCCGTATTTTAAAATTGGCGGTGATTTAATTGCCTATGAAAACTATCCATCTGACACTGACCAGAGAATAGATGTATTATTTGGAGATATTTCTGGACACGGAATTTCTGCTGCTCTCATGTCTGGAATAATACTACTTGCTTTTAAAATTGCTTCCGCTAGAGAAACTACACCGGCGGAGGGGCTATCTATTATTAACCGATTAATTACATCTCTTATTGCTCCCTACTTTTTCTCTGGAATCTATTTCAAATATTATGTGAATAGAGGAGAATTACATTATTCTTATGCAGGTCACCATCCAATTGTTTCTCTGGAAGGGGATGAAATTGTAAATCTATCAGGAAGAGGACCTATTCTTGCATTAAATCCAAAAACAAAGTTTAACAATTATACTTTTAAATTAAAAAAAGGAAATATACTTCTTTTATATTCTGATGGAATGTTCGAAGTTTTCGACTCGAATCGCCAACTTTATGGCTTAGACCGATTCAATGAAACTATCACCAAGTTAAAAAATAGATCCGGCAAAGAGTGCTTAGCCGAACTGTATGAAAACATTCATAAGTATTGCAATGGAAACTTGCAAGATGATATGACAATGCTTATGCTAGAAATCCTTGAAGAGGTGTCCAATGAATCCTAATCAAAAAAAACCTTAGTCTTCCCCATATACAATGCTTACAACCATGATTTTATTGAGAAATTTCCATCACAAAATAGTAATTATCCTGTTATTGTTATTTCTATCAAACATCCGTTTATTCGCTGACCAAACAACTGAATCTAGAATTTTATTTCAAAATGAATCAGACCTACTCGTAGTAGGAAAACAAACTTATTTTTTAGAAGACAAAGAAGGAAAACTCTCAATCGAAGACATTTTGAAACCAGAAATGCAAAGCCAGTTCCAACTAAATCAAAATACTGTCTTCACGAAAAGACCAACGTCCAGTGCCTACTGGTTAAAACTCTTACTCGAAAATCAATCAGGAAAAGAAGCATGGCTAGAACTAGGAAGCACCTTTTTATGGACTATTGATTATTATGCAAATCGTAACGGCAAATATGAATTAGTCACAGAAACGGGATCGATACGTCCTGATGCAAACAAAGCATATCCGAGTAATTTATTTTGGCTGCCTTTGGGAAATCAAAAAGAGCAGCAAATCGTATATATCCGCATTTATACCCAAAGACCGATTGCAGTTCCGATTCAAGTCGGAAGCATTCGAACTTTAGGACAGAATAAAACAACGCAAGATTTTTTAATTGCCAGTTTCATTGGACTCATGTTAGGCATGTTTATATACAATCTATTTCTGCTTTCTGTTACAAAGGACATTACCTATCTATGGTATGCCATTTATGTATTTTTCACTACTCCTGCCATCACCTACATCAGCAATTACCCGTTCTTGAAATTTGCATTTAATCCAGAAATATACTCCTTTCTAAACACTCATCCCTATGTTTGGGTCAATTTAAGCTTTGTATTTAGTGGTATTTTTGCGATTTATTTTTTAAACCTAACGCTAAGAAAAAAATATAAAATCTTAGTTCAAGTTATGAGCATATACTCAATGCTCATTATCAGCGTTCTAGATGGTTTTTCTATAGTGCCTCATTTCAAACTGGTAATTCCATATCAGATTCTAAGTATATTGGAAATATTTACAATTTTTTTTATGAGCCTTTATTTAGCCTTTAAAGAAAATAAAAATAATGCCCTTTTTTACATTCTTGCGTGGATATGGATTTTATTTGGATTAGCATTCTACTTCCTGACTATGAATAATATAATTGAATATGCATTCCTAACTCGAAACTCTCTACTAATTGGTGTTGCAATGGAGTCATTGATGTTCTCTCTTGCGTTAGGCGATAGAATCAATATTATGCGAGACGAAAATTTACATCTAGTAAAATCACAAAAAGAAATATTAGAAATGAAAGTAGAAGAAAAAACAAAAGAATTCATTGCAGATATTTCAAAACGGAAAGAAGTTGAGAAGATACTTTTGGATTTTAAATTTGCCTTAGACAATCATACCATAGTAGCTATTACGGATGTTTCCGGTAAAATAATATACGCTAATGAGCAGTTTTGTGCTATTACGAAATATTCAAGGGAAGAACTTATTGGAAAAGATCATAGAATTATAAATTCTGCGTATCATCCCAAAGAATTTTTTCAATCTCTCTGGGAGACAATCAAAAATAAAAAAGTATGGAAAGGAACCTTTCGTAACAAAGCAAAGGATGGGTCATTTTATTGGGTGCAAAGCACAATAGTTCCTTTTTTAAATACAGATGGAAATATCACTCAATATCTGTCTATCCGCACTGATATTACTGAGCAAAAACTAGCCGAAGAGGAAGTCGTAAAAGCAAAGGATGCAGCCGAAGCGGCTAACAAGGCGAAGTCGGAATTTCTTGCTAATATGAGTCATGAAATCAGAACTCCACTCAATGCGATAGTAGGCTTCTCAACTATATTGCAGGAGAAATTGGAAGGGAATAAGGTATTTACAGATTACTTAATTAATATTATCCAAAGTAGTAATGTGCTTCTTAATTTGATTAATGATATATTAGATATATCTAAAGTAGAAGCAGGTCGTTTAGTTGTAAATCCACAACCTATAAATTTAACTACTCTTATGAAAGAAGTTCAATCTATCTTTTTAATGAAAGCAACCGAAAAGGGAATTGATATAACTTTTACTATTTCGCAAAATACTCCTAAAAGAATTCTGATAGATGAAAAATATTTAAGGCAAATATTATTTAACCTCATTGGAAATGCTGTCAAATTTACACATAAGGGAAGTGTAGAAATAAATATTAAAACTTTTGATGATCCAGAAGACACCAGTAAAATAACCTTACACCTCTCTGTTACTGATACAGGAATTGGAATACCAAAAGAAGAATTAAATCGCATCTTCGAACCCTTTACGCAAGTGGCTAATCAAAATTATACTCTTTACGGTGGAACTGGACTTGGATTAACTATCACTCAAAGGTTAGTAGAGATACTCGGTGGAAATATTTCATTGGAAAGTGAATATCAAAAAGGAACTACTTTTATTGTATCTCTTTTTAATATCCCGGTAGGAACTTTAAACTTTGAAGAAGAAACGAAACAGAATAAGAGTTGGCTAAAAGAAATTCAATTTAAAAATCCGCTTATCATAATCGCAGAGGATATTTCTATAAATCGTAAATTATTGAAAGATTACTTGAAACCATCTAATGTTACAATTATTGAAGCAGAAAATGGAGAAGAATGTATAAGCATTGCCCGCAAAAATCGTCCTGATATAATTCTCATGGATATGCAAATGCCGATTATGGATGGTTACACGGCATCTAATATCATAAAGTTAGACAATGATTTAAAGGACATTCCAATTATAGCAATTACTGCATCGGGCAGTCAATTAAACAAAGAAAAGTTTAATAGTATAGTAAATGATTTTTTATTAAAGCCAGTTTTCAAATTTGACTTATTAGAACTTCTCATAAAATACTTGCCATATGAAAGAACAATTGAAAAAAATAAGACACCAATCGAAAGAAGTCTAATCTCTATTAGTTCCGAAGAAATCTTACCAATAGAGGATAAGACTGAATTACTTCAATCTTTTATGCCCCAAATTTTACGAATACAGAAATCATTAATCCTTGATGAATTAACCGAATTTGTTAATAGATTAGAAACATTCGCGAATAATAAGAATATTTCTAAATTAAAAGAATTCTGTTCACAATTGAACATTAGTATAGAGACATTCAACGTGGATAGTATCTATAAAATTTTAGGGCAATTAACTATTTACCTGGGCAAGGAATAAAGATGGGATCGACTAAAGAACATTCATATTTAATCTTAGATGATACTTTAAAAAATCTAACAATATCCTTTGTAGTATAGAAAACAATAACTTATCCAATTTAAATTGGCTATTAATTCGCATATGAGCCTATTTTTATAGCGAATTAATTCGTTCAGTTGCAAATGTAATCGTTTCCAATTGACAGGCAGGCAAGCTTTGAATTAATTGGGATAAACCAAAATTGGTCAATTCAATGATTTTGCTCCGAAAAATTCAAAACCTTATACCGAATATCGTATTTTTTTTATTAGTTTCAGTCGGATTTAATTTACTTGCAGATCAAACTCCTGAAAACACAATCCTATTTCAAAATGAATCCGACCTACTCCTGGTAGGAAAACAAACTTTCTTCTTAGAAGACAAAGAAGGAAAGCTCTCTATTGAAGAAATTTTGAAACCAGAAATGCAAAACAAGTTCCAATTAAATGAAAATACTGCATTTACACAAAAACCAACCAACAGTGCTTTCTGGCTAAAACAAAATATCGAAAACCAATCAGGAAAAGATGCATGGCTAGAACTAGGTAGCACTTTTCTATGGACTATAGACTATTATGCTAACCGAAACGGCAAATATGAATTAGTTACAGCAACCGGCTCTCTTCGACCTGACACGAACAAAGCATATCCGAGTAATTTATTTTGGTTGCCACTTGGAAACAGTGTAGAGAGGCAAACAATATATATCCGCATTTATACGCAAAGACCGATAGCAGTTCCGATTCAAATCGGGAGTATTTTATCATTAGGAAAGAATAAAACAAAGCAGGATTTTGTTATCGCCGCAGCCGTCGGGATAATCATTGTTATGTTTTTTTATAATTTATTTTTATTTTTTTATACGAAAGATAAATTATATTTTTGGTATATCTGCTATGTTTTTTGGGCAATTCCCTACCTAACTTTTATAAATGATTATCCGATCTTGAATTTTCTATTCAATGAATCGATAGCCACATTTCTATATAAACATCCGCTCACTTTTCTTTCTGTTATGAGTATTATTGTTACAAACTTCGGATTCCACTCTTTAAACTTATTCGAAAAACCAATTTTAAAAAGAATATTGGAAGTAATTTATATTATCCCTCATTCCGTCATTCTACTCTTAGATGGATTTAATATTCTACCCCATTATACTCTTATCCATCCAGTTCAATTATCAGGGACATTGGGAATCGTTTTCCTCTTTGGCGTCGGAATTTATAAATGGTTAATTGATAAGGAAAGAAATGCCCGATTTTACAGTATAGCCTGGTTTTGGATTCTTATTTCCGTAATCGTTTATTATTTAACAGTAAATGGAATGATTGAATATAATTATTGGGGTAGAAATATATTGTCCTTTGGCTTTGTTATGGAAGCCATTTTATTTTCTCTTGCGTTAGGCGATAGAATTAACAAGTTACAGAAAGAAAATTTTTATCTTGTAAAAAGCCTAAACCATGTATTAGAACAAACCATTCAAGAAAGGACTGCAGAATTACAACTAAGCCAAGAATTACTCCAACAATCAACAAACAATCTAAAAGCAATTCTAGACAACACGCAACAATCTTTTGTATTAATTAATCCTGATTATAGCATTCAAGCGTTCAATGAAATCGCAAGACGTAATGCAGAAATAATCTTTGGTAAAGCGATGCAAGTTGGTGAAACAATTCTAAATTATGTAATTCCAACCGATATGGAAGAGTTTCAATCTGATTTTCAGAATGCATTGAAAGGTAATACTGTTAACGCAGAAAAGGATTTCTTAGCTTTAAATGGGAAAAGAGAATGGTTTTCCTTTACCTATAATCCAGTTCGAGCGCTTAATGGTGATATTACAGGCATATGCTTGAATTCATATAATATAACTGATCGAAAACATGCAGAGCAAAGGTTTCGTCTCTTTATCGAAAAAATGCCAATCGCAATAGGACTTGCAAATTACAAAGATGAACTATATTTTATTAATGAACACTTTGAGGCTATATTTGGTTATACGCTTGAAGACATCCCAAATCTAGAAGAGTGGTTACTTCGCGCTTACCCCGATCCATATTACAGGCAATGGGTAATTGAAACATGGACTACTGCGATTGAAAAAGCAATCAAAGAAGAAAAAGATATTGAGCCCTTAGAATACCGCGTAACCTGTAAAGATGGAAGTGAGCGTATAATGGTAGTTTCAGGTATGAGTCTTCCTGATAGTAGAATCCTTACTTTTGTTGATGTGACAAAGAGTAAACAAGCAAAAGAAGCTTTAAGAACAACCTTGCAAAAATTGGAAATTCTAATTTCCAATATATCAAGCGGATTATTAGTAGTTACCGAAGATGGCCTAGTTGAATTTGCCAATCAAGCATTTTGTGATCTCTTTGATTTAACAGACACTCCAGAAAGTTTACAAGGATTAACTTCTGCTCAAATATTTACAAGAATAGAAAAGATCTATGATTCTCCAAATGCAATACCACGAATTATTGAAATTGTTAAAGAAGGTCTACCTATTAAAAATGAAGAAATTCAAATCAGTAACGATCGCTTATATATTCGAAATTTCATTCCTATCTACATTGACGGACGCAGATACGGTAGGATATGGCATCATATGGATATTTCTTTTCGCAAGCAGATAGAACAGTCTATACTAAAGGGGAAAGAAGCAGCAGAAGCGGCTAATAAGGCTAAGTCGGAGTTCCTAGCTAATATGAGTCATGAAATACGAACTCCGCTCAACGCAATTGTAGGATTCTCCAGTATACTACAGGATAAATTAGAAGGAAACTTTGCTCTGACTGATTATTTAGAAAATATTATTCAAAGTAGCAATGTATTATTAAGTCTTATCAATGATATATTAGATATTTCTAAAGTAGAAGCCGGTCGCTTAGTTGTAAATCCACAGCCTTTAAATCTAAGTAGTTTCACCAATGAAATAAAATCCATTTTTATAATGAAGGCATCTGAAAAAGGAATCAGTTTAAATTTTCATATTTCTCAGGATATTCCAGCAAGCATTCTTATGGATGAAAAATACTTGCGGCAAATACTATTTAACCTCATCGGGAATGCAGTAAAATTTACTCAAAGCGGAGGTGTAGAAGTTAACATAGAAGTTATCCCTAATTTAGATGATGCAAGTAAAATAGATTTGAGATGCTCTGTGAAGGATACAGGAATTGGAATTCCAAAAGAAGAATTAAATCGTATCTTCGAACCATTTACCCAAGTGGCTAATCAAAATCATACTCTGTATGGAGGCACTGGACTAGGATTAACGATTACACGAAGATTAGTAGAACTTCTTGGTGGAAAAATTGAAGTAGAAAGCGAATTCGGAAATGGGGCAATTTTTACCGTTTCCTTTTTTAATATTCCTATCGGGACTTTAAATTTTGAAAAGGAAACTAAAACTGATAAAAGCTGGCTTAGAGAAATTCAATTTAAAAATCCACTCATTTTGATTGCGGAAGATATTCAGACCAATCGCCAAGTATTACAAGGCTTTCTAAAACCATTTAACATTACAATCATTGAAACAGAAAATGGAGAAGAGTGTATAAACCTAGCCCGTAAACATCATCCTGACTTAATTCTAATGGATATGCAAATGCCTGTTATGGATGGCTACACAGCGGCAAATATTCTAAAGCTCGATAATGATTTAAAGGAAATCCCAATTATCGCAATTACAGCATCGGGTAGCCAAATGGCTAAGGACAAATTCAACTATATAGTAAATGATTTTCTATTAAAACCTATCTTTAAATTTGAACTACTGGAAATTCTAATTCAATACTTGCCTTATGAAAGAAAAGCAGAAACAGAAGAGAAGCCAATGGAAAAGAGTGTAATCGCTATTATCTCCGATAAATCATTACAAATAGAGGATAAGAACGAATTGCTTCAAATATTTATACCCGAAATTATAAAATTACAAAAGACCTTAGTCTTCGATGAATTGATTGATTTTGCAAAAAGATTAGATTCATATGCGGATAACAAAAATATTCCCCAATTCAAAGCATTCTGCCAGAAATTAAAGGAAAGCATTACTACATTTAATATTGATAGGATTTATGAAATATTACAAGAGCTATCAGAATATATTAGTAAGTAAGAATGTCTAAAAATATAGTGTTCCAGCATGGCATTTTTAAGCTAGGTAGCTAGAATAAAATCAAAGTATACGGACAACATATTAAAAATTGGAAACTATGAAAAAATCCTCTACTGTAATTTCTGATCTACTGATAGAAAAATGGCAAGAATTGGCTGATCTATTAGCTGAGATTGTATGTGTTCCTGCTGCTCTAATAATGAAAGTAGAAAATGAATATATGGAAGTTTTTACTTCTAGTAAGTCAGCGGATAATCCCTATAACGTCGGCGATAAAGAAAAATGGTATGGGCTATATTGCGAAACTGTTATAAAGAATCAAAAGAAGTTGCTCGTTCCGAATGCGTTACTTGATAAAAATTGGGACAAAAACCCTGATATTAAGCTGGGAATGATTAGTTATCTAGGCTTTCCTATTAATCTACCGGATAAGCAACCGTTTGGAACAATTTGCGTTTTAGACAATAAGGAAAATCATTTTTCATCGCAGAATGAAAAGCTTTTGTTACAATTCAAACAAGTAATCGAATTGGATTTATCCCTACTATATTTTAACGAAAACTTAAAACAGCGCAATCTAGAATATGAAAAAGTGAATGAGGAACTTTTTGAAGCAAAAGAAAAATACAGACTGCTTGCAGAAAATATTTCAGATGTAATCTGGGTTAAAAATCTTACGCAAAACAAAATGACTTATGTAAGTCCATCTTGTTTTAATTTATCTGGATACACTGTTGAAGAAGCAATGCAATTGGACGTTGAAAACAGTATAGAAAAAAAATCAGCTGAAGCAGCTAAACAGCTTTTGCCTGAATTGCTAGAAGATTTTTTACAAAACCCAAACCAAAAAAAATATAAAACTATTGAAGTTCAACAGAAATGTAAAGATGAAAGCTACATTTGGGTCGAAAACACCCTACACTTTCAACATACCGCGAATGGAGATATTGAAGTAATGGGAGTTTCTAGAAATATTGAAAAGCGAAAAGAACTCGAAAAAGCTCTCCTTGATTCTAATTCTGCGTTAGCTTATAGTAATATTTTTAACATCAGCATAATCGACTCTCTCTCCCAACATCTAGTCGTGCTTGATCCAAAAGGTTTTATAGTTACCGTAAATAAAGCATGGAAGAAGTTTGCTATTGAAAATGGTTGTTCTTCTGACGTCAACTTTATTGGAATGAATTATATTGATGTATGCGCTAAGGCTCCTGAATATGGAAATGAAGAAGAGGCTGATGAGGCTAATAAGGGAATCTGCTCAGTAATGAATGGGGAATTACCCGAATATAGTTTAGAATATCCCTGCCATTCCCCAAAAGAAAAGCGTTGGTTCTTAATGCGTGTACGTCCTGTATTAGGTCAAGGAAAAGGTGTGGTAATTACACATGCAAATATCACAGAGCGCAAACTGATTGAAGAGTCTCTTAAAGAAGCGATGAAAGCAGCCGAAGCGGCTAATAATGCGAAATCTGAGTTTCTTGCAAATATGAGTCATGAAATCAGAACTCCTATGAATGCAATTCTAGGATTCTCAGAATTACTCCATTCTAAACTAGAAGATAAAAACCTGGCATATTATGCCAATTCAATTTCAATCAGTGGACAAATGCTATTGCGGTTAATCAATGATTTCCTCGACTTATCCAAAATTGAATCCGGTAAGATTGATTTGAATTATTGTCCGACAATTATTAAAGGAATTTTGGAAGAAATGAAAATTCTTTTTTCTTATAATATCTCTCAGAAAAATATCAGTCTTGCAATTGAAATCGAACCTAACCTTCCCAAGACTCTACTTTTAGATGAAACAAGATTAAGACAAGTTCTATTAAACCTAATAGGAAATGCAATTAAATTTACAGATGTTGGATTTGTAAGAGTATTCATCTCGGCGGAGTCTGAGGAAATCAAGCCGGAGACCATTCACTTAATTATTAAAGTTGAGGATACTGGAATTGGAATCCCGGAAGATGAGCAAGATGAAATTTTTGAATCATTCGCACAAGTTAGAGGACAGAATTCTAAAAAATATGGCGGAACAGGACTTGGACTTTCCATTTCAAAAAAATTAATTCACTTAATGGGAGGTAACATTTCATTAACCAGTGAAATCGGAAAAGGAACAACATTTACTATCACTCTGCAAAATGTAAAAGTAGTGTATGATTTTATAAAGAGCGAAGAACCAATAAGTAATGCTGTAATTTCAAAAAAGGAATTAGGACTTTTCGAAATAGAAGATTCTATACCCTTGCTTGAACACAGAACAGTAATAATGCAAAAATTTTTACCCAGAGTTATGAAATTAAAAAAAGTATTAGTCATTGATGAACTGATTGATCTTGTAAAAGAATTGGAAGCCTTTGCGAATAATAAGAATATTCCGCAAATAAATTATATTTGCAAACAATTATTTGTTAGTATTGAAACATTTAACATTGACAATATTTATAGTATTTTGGGACAAATATCAATTTACTTAGAAAAGGAATAACAATGGAATCCAAGAAAAAGCCTTTAATTTTAATTGTTGACGATACAACAAAGAACATTCAAGTATTGGGCAATATGCTTTATAGCAAAGGCTATAATATAAGTGTTGCAACCTCTGGCAAAGAAGCACTTGAATCAGTAAAAGCAAAAACTCCCGATTTAATTTTACTTGATATACAAATGCCCGAAATGGATGGATTTGAAGTTTGTAAAAATCTAAAGTCCAATCCTTCGACAAAAGAAATTCCTGTAATATTCTTAACCGCAGTCACTGATCCAGAGAAAATAGTGCATGGTTTTGAACTAGGCGCAGTGGATTATATTACGAAACCTCTTAATCCTGCTGAACTATTTATGCGAGTAGCCACTCATATTGAAATAAAAGAATCTCGAACAAAACTCGAAGAACTCAATGCTACAAAGGATAAGTTTTTTAAAATAATAGCGCATGATCTGCGTAATCCGTTCGCCGGCATAATGGGTTTATCCGAAATCATGGAAAATGAATTAAAAGATAATGGAAAACTAAATGAGTCTACGTTCTTGCAGTATAGCCAACTGATCTTTAATTCCGCAAAATCAGCCCTATCTCTTATAGAAAATTTGGCACAATGGGCAAAATCACAAACAGGTGAAATAGTCGTTAGCCCAAGAAATCTACCTTTCAACAACCTTTTATTAAATACCCTTCCTATTGTTACTAGCAACGCATTTAATAAAAACATTATCCTAGAAAAAAACATCTCAGATCAAGATATTGTGTTTGCAGATGAAGCTTTATCCAATATGATCATTCGTAATCTACTAACAAATGCAATTAAGTTCACTCATCCAGGAGGCAAAATAATAGTATCCACTAAAATGGAAGGAGATTTTTTAGAAATTTCCATTTCAGATACAGGTATAGGAATTAGTCCCAAGAATCTAAGTAAAATTTTTAGAATAGATTCTAAATTCAGTAGTCTCGGAACGAACAAAGAAAAAGGCACAGGACTCGGACTTATTCTATGTCAAGAATTCGTAGAAAAGCAAGGCGGAACCATTCGTGTAGAAAGTGAATTAGGCAAAGGATCTAAGTTTACTTTTACTTTGCCGCTTGGTAAAGATTTCGAAAATAATGTGTTGTAGGCTTGGTAAGGCAAATCCCCCGTTACCGCTTGGGGGATTTAGTAAGGAAGGAAAATTTATTTCTTAATGCTAACTAATTCAGATTTGTTAATCTCCATGGTTTTACCGTCTTGCGCTGTAATTAAGACAGTAGTTTCTTTGATAGTTGCTTTTACATTTCTGTAAACTATTCCGTTCTTTAGAGTAACAGTATCAGAGAAACCTTCAATCGGGAGTGGACTGCTAGGATTAATAACATTAGCCGCTGGAACAACTGTATTTGTGTTTGGAGCGACAGTATTTGTGGAAGAAGGAGCAACAGCGTTTTCTTGTCCAACTGTATTAACAGGAGGAGCTGGTGTTAAGGAATTACCAGAAGCATTGACTCCACCTATAAGAGGTTTAATCACTTCAGTGTTAATTTGGAAATACTTTGGTATACTTACTAAGTTCCATTCTCTATAATTGAGTTTTGCTTTTTCGACATCTACTACAGAAGAAGCGATTTTAGTTTTTTCCCCTTCTAGAGTTGTTCCTGTCTTAACAACAGAAGATCTCATTTTGTCTTTGAAGGTTTGTATTTCAGAAGCTGTTAGAACAAATTTCTTTGGACTTTTTTTATCGACTGCTGCTTTGTCATTGTTCTTTTGATATTCCGCAATGATTGCATCTAGCTTTTTCTTGTTGGCTTCTCTTACATCTTTTCTAACAACTTCATCTACGAAACTGCAAGGCTCTTTTGTCTTGCTATTTTGATTGCAGATTTGTTGAATAAATGGTTCAACATAAACTAATTCTAAATTGATAGATATGTAGGAATTATTTTGAGGAAGCTCATTTAATTTGATAACTTGTGGGACTCTTTCTTTCTCAGTATAAATTTTACTTTGGTAACTTGTAGAAACTTCTGGCTCTAATTCCCTTTTGCTAGATTGCGGACGAACAGGAGTTTCAAAACCATCTTTGGTTCTTACAATCTCTTGTGTATTCTGATAAAGCTTTTTCTCTACAGTCGAAAAGGCTTGAAAGTTTACAACATCCGAGCCAATGATTTTTCCTGTGTTATCGCGAACGATGATATTGTTATCTAAAATCTCTCCCGCTTTAATGGCTTCAATGACTGATAGTCCAGAATTTTCATAGTTCAAGTTTAAGAATAGGTAGTTATTTCCGTCTGAGCCTTTGTAAACACCCAGCGGCTCGGTTGGCAATTCATTGATTGACTCAACTTTCACTTCACTGAGATTGATTTTTTCTGGGTAAATTCTTGGTGCTACATAAGCAGGAGGAGCAGGTGGTGGTGGACTTGCGAAAAATTTAGAGAAGGTGGAACAGCTTGAAAAAAAAGGAGCGAGTAGAATGAGTAGTAATAAAGAGTTTTTCATTATGATTTTTTCCTCGTAATTGGTGACGAATTTTAAATTAAAAATGGTTAAGCTTATTGGCAACCCTTTTTTGTCTCCTTGTTACAACAAGTTAATAAATTTACTATTTACAAAAGCACTTACTAGCTATTCATTGAACAATATACTCAAAACAACTCTCCGATTGGAGTGAATTCGACTAGCTGAACAAAAAAATTGGGTTGTCATTGGGAATGTGTAAAACATGAGTTTCTTTGTTTTTACACGATTCCAATTTAAAATTCTTAGAGCAACCACTTGCAAGCAACACCATTTGCTCGCTCTGATTTAGATCGAATTGACTGAATGATGAAAGAGATGTTTTAGAGTAAATTCCTAATAAGGTTATTGTAAATGAAACGTATACCTAAACTTTGCTTTCTCTTTTTATTCTCCTACTCCTTTTTATACGGAGACGCGAACACAGACTTATTGGAGTCTGCTAGCGCTGGAAATTTGGATGGAGTAAAAAAATCACTCTCAGAAAAAGCGAATATTAATTATAAAGACTCTCTCGGAACAAGCGCGCTAATGTTTGCGGCAAATAATGATTATTTCCCCATTGTAAAATATCTAGTTGATAACAAAGCAGATGTGCTCGCCAAGAATACAAACGGATGGACAGCGGCAATCATGGCGGCGGCAAGAGGAAATAGAATAATTAAAGAATATCTGGAATCTGAAGAGAAGGCAGTAAAGAAGAGCGGTGCAACGGCAATCGTCTTGACTGTAGTCGGAGATGTTTCATCAGAAAACAAAAAACTACATGTTGGTGATATGGTATTAGAAAACCAAACCATCTACGTGGGAAAAAAATCCAATTGTGAAATCCAAGTCAAACAATCGCAATCAGAATTCATCATTCGACTCAGAGAAGAAACTCTTGCAACTTTAAGATTTAAAGAAACATCGGAAGAGAATATTTTTTCAGGATTTGTTAAACAAGGATCCGCATTATTTAAAGTAGAAAAAGTATTTACTGGCGAGAAGATACAGGCTGTTACCCCCACAGTGACTGCCGGTGTAAGAGGAACAGCATTCGATGTAAACGTAGCACCAGATGGTGGAACTAAGCTTGAAGTCTATGAAGGAGTGGTTCAAACCAGAATAAGAGCACCCGAAATAGAAGATGATGAGGTAATAGAGAATACCCCCGAAATTCAAAAACTAGTTTCTAACTTAGATCATAATTCACAAAATGTGGGTGCGGGAAATTCCATTGAAGTAACACCTAAGCAACAAGCTGATGTTCTACAAAAAGCGGACGCAGAAGGATTAAGAAAAAGAGCGATGCGAACGGAGTATTCGACAGCACCTATTCCGACTTTAAACCTCCGATGCTCAGAAAAGCCTTCTGTTAGAAAAGTAGAGCCAACAAGCGAAGCAGATGCTATAGCTAAAAAAGTTGAAATGGATAATTTGGTAGGAGTCGAAGGAGCTAAGTTACGCAATACATGGGAAACACCTGAAATACTCACTCTCATTGAAAACAGAAAAGAAGAAAAAGCAATTTCAACTCTTCAGCCCGAAGTATTAAGACTCCCAGATTTTCCAAAGCAACCAGAAGCTGCCTTATTAAAAAACGGCACTCTGATAAGAGGTTCGATCTACCAGATGGGAAAGAAATATGTTATCTTTACTAACTCCGGCAAACAAGTAGTAAACGAAGAAGATGTGGATAGATTTATCTTTCAATAGGGCTCTGCTATGAAATTTATAAAATGTCTTTGTCTTTTTTTTCTTGGAATTAGTTTTCAAAGTATAATTGCAGAGCCTATTTCCACCGAGCCAATCCTTCGAGTCAATGCAGGAATGCATACTGCTGTCATTCGAAAGATCAGTGTTGATAAAGACAATCGGTTATTAGCCACAGCATCAACTGATAAGACTGCAAAAATTTGGGAGCTATCTACAGGAAAGCTACTCAGAACAATTCGTGTCCCCATTGCTGCGGGGCATGAAGGAAAGGTAAATGCAGTAGCTCTTTCGCCTGACGGTAAAACACTCGCCGTAGCTGGCTGGACAGGCATGGAAGAAGCAGACGGATACTTTATTTATATATTCGATACGGAAACAGGAATTCTAAAAAGAACCATACCTGCTGTAAATGAAATCATTTTTCATCTTGTCTATTCTCCCGATGGAAAATACCTCACTGCCAATTTAAGGCTTGGATTTAAACTCTATAATGCTACTAATTTTAACTTAGTAGCAGAAGATTTAGATTACAGAGATAGAAGTTATGATACAGGGTTTATTCTACACAATGGTTCTCTCAAAATTATAACAATCTGCCTAGATGGGTATATACGTTATTATGCGCTAGAAGGTGGAAAATTAAAACTATTAGATAGAAAGTCAGGACAAAATGGAAGGACTCCAATCTCCATGAGAGTATCTGGAGACGGAAGCAAGCTTGTAGTTGGCTACGAATTTGGAACCATGGTAGAAGTCTTCGATATTAATGGGGATAATATCAATTATGCATTTGCCCCTTCCACTTCTGGAGTAAGCAATGGAGATTTAAGCAAGGTCACCTGGTCAGAAGACGGACAATCGCTTTATGCCGGAGGAATGGCACAGAGAAATGGTTACTTCATTCGTAAATGGTCAAATGGTGGACGAGGGGATTATAAGGATTTACCAGCATCGTGGAATTCTGTTATGCATGTAATACCACTAAAGAGTGGAGGGATTGCCTACTCCACGCATGATCCCTCTTTTGGAATTTTAGATGAGCAAGACAGAAGAATTATTTATAAGATTCCAGACACGCCTGATTTTAGAGATGGGCAATCCAACTTTTTAGTTTCTGAAGATGGAAAGAAAGTTCAATTTGGATTTGCTCAATTTGGAAGAGAACTCGCTCAATTTTCCATTATTGACAAACGGGTTATTTTAGATGAGCTAGATACAAGTGGAATGGATGCACCCGACACAAGTTCCCTTAGAGTATCCAACTGGAAAAATAACACAGCCCCTCAAATCAAAGGCAATCGAATTGTATTGGAAGACCATGAAACATCTAGATGTCTTTCCATTCGAGATGATAATTTTATTCTAGGAACAGAATGGAATTTGCGTTATTACAATAAATCAGGACAGGAGATTTGGAAAGCGCCTGCACCCGGAATTGCATGGGAAGTAAACCTTACCCGTAACGGCAAATTTGCAGTAGCCGCATTTGGAGATGGAACAATTCGCTGGTATAAAACAGAAGACGGAACAGAGTTACTTTCTTTATTTCTCCACAAAGACAAAAAGAAGTGGGTAATCAGCACTGCTTCCGGTTACTACGATACTGCTCCTGGAACAGAAGAATTCTTAGGATGGAATGTAAATAGAGGAAAAGAACATGCTGCCGATTTTTTTCCACTCGCTAAGTTTAGGACCAAATACTACCGACCCGATATCATTGATAAAATTCTCGATACAGGTAATGAACAAGAAGCCATTTCTAAAATGAACGAGGATTCCGGTAGAAAAAATGAAGCAATTAAGTTAAATGATCATTATCCTCCAGTGGTAGAAATCATTTCTCCGAAGAGTGTTTTTAAAACTGCAAATAGACATTTAACCATTCAATACAAAGTAAGAACTCCTTCCGGAAATCCAGTTACAAGCATAAAAGTATTAATCGACGGAAGACCAATCTTAGGAACAAAGGGAATGAATTTGGTATCAATCGAAAAAGATAGTCCACCAAAAACTATCACCATTGACATTCCACCTCGGGATAGTGTTGTTAGCCTCATCGCACAGAGTAAATACAATACAAGCGAGCCAGAAAACCTCACAATTGACTGGGAAGATAAATCAGAAAAACAAATTCAAAAACCAAGGTTATTCATTCTTGCAATTGGAGTCAGTGATTATAATGAGCAAAGTATGAAGCTACAATTTGCTTCCAAAGATGCCACAGATTTTGTTAAGACGATGGAAAAACAAGAAGGCAAAATGTATAGTGATATCACAGTAAAGACCTTGCTAGACAAAGAGGCTAATACAAGTAATATCCTAGATGGATTAGAATGGATTCAAAACGCGACGAAAGTAAATGACTACGCGATGATTTTTATTTCGGGTCATGGAGTAAACGATGCGTTGGGCAATTATTATTTTCTGCCATCTAACTTTGATCCAAATAAATTTAAAAGCACGGGCGTTTCCTATTTAGAAATTAAAAATACGTTAAATGCAATTCAGGGAAAGGTAATCTTTTTTGGAGATACCTGTCACTCGGCAAATGTATTCGGAAAAGGAAATCCAGCTGATATAACCATTTTAATCAATGAACTATCCGACGCAGAGAACGGCATAGTAGTATTTACCTCTTCTACTAAAAACCAACTCTCTCTAGAAGATAAAAGTTGGGGCAACGGTGCATTTACCAAAGCTCTTGTAGAAGGATTAAACGGGAAAGCCGATTACTCGAAGAAAGGTCGGATAACGATAAATATGTTGGATTTGTATTTATCAGAAAGAGTAAAAGAACTTACAAAAGATCAACAGACTCCGGCTACATCTAAGCCTGATACGATTGCGGATTTTCAAATTGTAGATTTAAAATAAAAAAGGAGAACAAATATGTTTCAATTAATTGGGATGATTATAATAGGGGCAATCGCTGGTTATGTTGCAGGACTTCTATATAAAGGAAAAGGCTTTGGATTTTTAAAGAATATGCTTCTCGGCATTGCAGGCTCTGTTGTAGGTGGATTTCTCTTGCGGCTAATAGGCTTTGCCTCCTTCGGCATCATTGGCAGTCTAATCTCAGCCCTACTCGGCGCACTTGCACTTCTATGGGTATTCAATACATTTCTGAATAAAAAATGAGAAATGAATGGATTTATTTACACAAAAAGGGGCTTACAATGTTTTGCCGTATGATGGGATTGCGGAATACTATGGAGTTATATTCGATAAGATAGAGGCAAATAAGTATTTAACCAAACTTCTAAAAACTATCGAGTGGAAAAACGACGAAGTCATTATTTTCGGAAAGCATATCGTTACAAAAAGAAAAGTAGCCTGGTATGGAGATACCGGCTTTAACTACTCCTATTCAAACACGGAAAAGCAAGCATTGGAATGGACAGAGGAGCTAATCGTTCTTAAACGAGTAGTCGAGAACTTATCCGGTATCAAATTTAATTCCTGTCTTCTAAATCTATACCATGACGGAGAAGAAGGAATGTCCTGGCATAGTGATGATGAGAAATCGCTTGGAGAAAATACCTGTATTGCTTCTCTAAGTTTTGGAGCAGAGCGCAAATTTTATTTGAAACATAAAAAAACAAACCAATCTTTATTTGTAACACTTGAGCACGGAAGCCTGCTGGTAATGAAAGGAACAACCCAAACAAATTGGCTACACGCTCTTCCCAAGTCCAAAAGAATTCATAAACCTAGAATTAATCTAACCTTTCGAACCTTTTTCCATGTTTAAAATTACCATTGACATTTGGGAATTGGTAATTAGATTGGAACCATTATGACAGTAGTAATAGACAAAGTTGGAAGACTCGTAGTCCCTAAAGAATTTAGAGAACAGCTAGGAATTGGTCCTGATACGGAACTAGAAATCGTTGTGGATGGGTTTGAAATTCGTGTCCGAAAAATAGAAGAAAAATCCACCCTTAAAAAGAAAGGCAAATTCACAGTAGTCGCAACAGACTGGATAGGCGAATCAGATCCAGTCAAGCTAATCCAAAAAGCACGTAAGGAGAGGGATAATTTCGTATGACAAAGAAAATCTTCTTTGATACTTCGGTTTTGATTCCTGCATTTGCAGAGAGTCATCCCAATCACAAAGAATGTTTTTCTCTTTTAGAAAAAACTTTGACTAAGAAAATAGATCTAATTACATCCGCTCATGCTCTTCTCGAATTTTATTCTGTATACTCAAAGCTTCCCCTAAAGACTAGAATCTCCCCTTTGGAAA
>Ga0209277_10000471_pt1 | contig 20280 bp, 14 predicted proteins | sample JI81AbrownDNA_FD_187503 | JGI IMG/M metagenome (GOLD analysis project Ga0209277, IMG submission 187503) | Wastewater effluent complex algal communities from Wisconsin, to seasonally profile nutrient transformation and Carbon sequestration -... | ecosystem: Engineered > WWTP > Effluent > Algae... | reverse complement strand
GAGCAATCCACGCAGGTGGCCGTCGAGGGCGCCCGCAACATGTTTCGCATGGTGATGCTGACCCGCAACTGGAACGCCAGTCATGGCGGCGTCTATGTGCCGGTCACCCCGGAGACCCAGCCCAACCCTTACCTGGATCACCCCCGGCGGGACTTGAAAACCAGCGACGGGGTGGCCATGACCATGGTCAACCCGGCCTACATGACCCGTCTTATCGCCGGCATGGCGGTGTCGGACGGGGGCGTGGTGTTTCGCCTCACCAGCCTCAAGCCGATCCGTCCGGCCAATCTGGCGGACGCGTGGGAGAGCCGCTCGCTGGAAGCCTTTGAACGTGGCGCCACCGAAACGGTGGGCACCGAAAGCAGCCCGCAGGGCGAGCTGCTGCGCTACATGGCGCCGCTGAAGGTGCAGGAAAGCTGCATGAGCTGCCACGCCAGGCAGGGTTACAAGGTGGGCGACATCCGGGGTGGCCTCAGTGTTTCTCAGCGCCTCGCACCCATCGAGGCGGCCACCCGCGCCGGAGTGCGGCAGACCGTCCTGGCCCACGCGGCGGCCTTTGTGCTGGTGCTCGGGCTGGGCTGGGCGCTGCTGGAAATATTGCGCCGCCGCTGGCTGGAGCTGGCTGAAAAGATCGGCGAGCTGGAAGAGGCTCACGGCCAGTTGCTGCAGTCCGAAAAGATGGCCTCGATTGGTGTGCTGGCGGCCGGCGTGGCCCACGAAATCAACAACCCGGTGGGCTTCGTGAGTTCAAACATGGGCGCGCTGAAGGATTACAGCAAGACGATGGTGGCCTTGCTGGACGCCTGCCGGGCAGGCAAGGCGACCGAAGCCGATTTCGTGGCGGCGGATTTCGACTACCTCAAGACGGATATTTCCGACCTGATCCGGGAATCCCGCGACGGCCTGGAGCGGGTGAGCAAGATCGTTGCCGACCTCAAGGATTTTTCGCGGCTTGATCAGGCCGAGTGGCAGGAGGCCGACCTCAACGCCGGCATCGAATGCACCCTCAACGTGGTGCGCAACGAGATCAAGTACAAGGCCGAGGTGGTGCGCGAATACGACGCCGAACTGCCGCGGGTGCCGTGCCTGCCGGCCCAGATCAACCAGGTGGTGATGAACCTGCTGGTCAATGCCGCCCAAGCCATCGACGAGCGCGGGATCATCACCGTGCGCAGCGGCCACGATGCGGACTGGGCCTGGATCGAGGTGGCGGATACCGGCCGCGGCATGTCGCCCGAAGTTAAAAAGCGCATCTTCGACCCCTTCTACACCACCAAGCCGGCCGGCCAGGGCACCGGGCTGGGGCTGTCGATCTCCTACGACATCGTCAGCAAGCACGGCGGTCACATCGACGTGACCAGCGAGCCGGGCCGCGGCACGACGTTCCGGCTGTGGTTGCCGCTGAAGGGGGAGGGGCCGGTGGTGGCGTAATCCGCACGCTGCCCGGGCGCCTCTGCACCCGGGACGGCCCGTTGTGTTTACCTGAACGCGATGTTCGCCTTGAGCCACACGGTGCGGCCGGGCTCGTTCACGCGGGTGGTTTGCGTGAAGCCGCCGATGGTGGCGCCGCCGCGGCTGATGAATTCGGCGTAGGTCTTGTCGAAGAGGTTATCCACGCCGACGCTGATCAGGCTGCCTTTGGCGGGCTTGTAGGCGGCGTTGAGCGACACGATGGCGAAGCCGCTGGATGCGCCGATGTCCTGGCCGACGATGTTGCCGTAGCCCGTGTCGAAGCGTTTCTGGCCCTGCACGAGGCGCAGGAGCGCGCCGGCGCTCCAGGTCTTGTCGTCGTAGCCGGCGCCGAGGCGGGCTTCCAGCGGGGCGATCTGCGACAGGGGCTTGCCCGTGCTGTCGTTCTCGCCGTGGGTCCAGGCCAGGGTGGCGAAGGTCTTCCAGAAATTGCCCAGCGCGTAGCTCACGTCGCCTTCCACGCCGTAGGTGGTGGCGTCCACGTTGAGGGCGTCGCTGGCGAGCAGGCTGATCTGGCGGATCTGGATGAAATCCGTGTGCTTGGCGTAGAACAGCGAGGCCGAGGCGCGCAGCGGGCCGGCGGCGTAGATGGCGCCGGTGTCGAGCTGGGTGGTTTTCTCGGGTTTGACGAAGAAGGTGCTGGCGGTGCCGCCGGGCGACTTGCTGCGCTCCCAGTAATCGGGCGCGCGTTCGCTGTGGCCGAGGCCGGCGTAGAGCGTGGTGGTGGGCGCGAAGGCGTTTTCCCAGCGCAGGAAGCCGGCCTTGAGGGTCGTGTCGTCGGCCTTTCCGCCGCTGTCCCGGGCGCTCGGGGCGCGCAGGTCTTCGGCCTTGCTGGCATCCACGCGCAGGCCGCCGATCAGGCGGTTGGCGGCGTTCAGGTCGTGGGTGAGTTCGCCGAACCCGCCCCAGCTGGAAAAGCGCATGTCGGGCGTGCGCGGCTTGGTGGTGAAGTCGGTGCCGCTGCGCAGGCTGTGGTCGTTGGTCTGGAAGTCGATGCCGGTTTCGAGGCTGGTGCGTGGCGACAGATCGAAGGTGGCGGCGATGCGACCGCCCTGGGTTTCGCGGTCGGGGTTGCTGAGCATGCGCATGCCGGTCTGGTTGCGCAGGCTGTAGTTGTCCATCACGTGGTCCACGTAGTTGTAATAGACCTGCGCCTCGACTTTGGCGACGAGCGGGCTGATGCGGGATTTTTCAAACTTCAGGCCCACATTGCTGCGGTCGAACTTTGCGCCGTCCATGCTGCGGTCGGCGTAGGCCGCCTTGCCGTCGCTCTTGGCAAAGGTAAGCTCGATGCGGGTGTCGGCGTCGGGCGTCCAGCCGAGGGCGCCGCTGGTGCTCCAGCGGTCGTAGGCGGAGTGCACCTTGCGGCCCGAGCCGTCCTTGTAGTCCTGGGCGTGGGAGTGGGTGCCGGTGATTTCGCCATAAAAACCGGCGTTGCCGACGCCGGCTTCGAGCACCTGGTCGTTGCGCCCGAAATTGCCCGCCAGCAGGCTGGCGTCGGCGTAGGCCGAAAAGCCGGTGCGATGCTTGGGCTGACGTTCGAAGAGCACCACGCCGGCGCTGTTGCCGGGGCCGTACTTCACGGTTTGCGGGCCCTTGAGCACGGTGATCCGGTCGAAGGCTTCGGGGAAGACGTAGGCGGTGGGCGGGTCCATGCGCATGCCGCAGCCGCCCAGGATCATCTCGCCGTCGAGCAGGATGCCCAGGCGCGAGGCGGCCATGCCGCGGAACACCGGGTCGCCGTCGGTGCCGCCCTTCCGGATCACCGAAAAACCGGTGATGTTCTTGAGGTAGTCGGCGCCGTCGTGGGCGGGCACCGGCTGGCGCGGCGCGCGCGGGTCGGTGGTGACGGTGAGCGGGGCTTCCATGGCCGGGGCGGTAACAACGACCTGGCCCAGGGTGGTGCGGTCTTCGGCGGCGGCCGGAAAGGCGCAGGCGATGGCGAGGGGCAGCAGGGCGTAGCGCAGCGGGGTAGGGCGATTCATGGTGGTGCTCTCGGTTTTGCAAGAGCGCGCACCTTAAAACGCGGGAATCGCTGCGGGAATGACGTGAGGCAATGTTCTGCACCAAAATGGTGCGACATAGTGTCGCAGGGCGCGGGCGCCGCCCCCGCACCCTGCGCTTCGGGCTTACACGCGGAAGCGCGAAACGCTGGCCTTGAGCTCGTCGGAGACGCTCACCAGGCGGTGCGCGGTGTCGGCCACCGAGCTGACGGCGGCGGAGTTTTCTTCGGACATCTGGGCAATCGCCTCGACGTTGCGGGCCAGTTCGGTGGAGGCGCTGCGCTGCTCCCGAAGGGCGTCACTGATGTTCTCGATGGCGTCCTGCACGGTGCTGGCCGAGTGGCGGATGTCGCCCATCGAATTGCTGGCCTTGCTCGCCGCCTCGACCACTTCGTTCACCAGGTTGCGGCTGGACTGCATGCTCGTCACGGCGCCGGCTGCACCCTGCTGGATCACGTTGATGACGTTGCTGATCTCCCGCACCGAGCTGGTGGTGCGTTCGGCCAGCTTGCGCACTTCGTCGGCCACCACCGCGAAGCCGCGGCCCTGCTCGCCGGCACGGGCCGCCTCGATGGCGGCGTTGAGGGCCAGCAGGTTGGTCTGGTCGGCCACTTCGCGGATCACCACGGTGATCTTGTCGATCTGCTGGACTTGCTCGGAGAGTGTCTGGATCTGGCCGGCGGTGTTCTCGACCTGCTGGGAAACCTGGCCGATCTTCTCGGTGGCGGCCTCGACGCCCGTGCCGCTGGCAATGGCCTGGCGGCCAGCCTCGACGGCCCGGTGGCTGGCGTCCTCGGCGCTGGAGCCGACGTGGTCGATGCTCACCGTCAACTCCTCGACCGCTGCGGCGGCCGAGGCGGTTGAACTGGATTGCTGGGAAGTGCTCACCGAAACCTGCTGGGCGGTGCTGGAGAGCTGGGCGGCCGAGTAGGCAACGCTGTCGGAGCTGGCGATGATGCCGCTGATGGTGCTGGCAAGGTCGGCACGCATTGCTTCGAGGGAGCCGAGCAACTGGCCGATTTCGTCGTGACTGGCGCTTTGACTGGCGTTCCGGCTCAGGTCGCCGGACGCGATGCGGGTGGCGACCGCATTGGCCTCGGCGATACGCGCAGTGATGCCGCGAATGATGGCGAAGCTCAGCAGCACCACGACGATGCAGGCGGCCACAAGGATCGCCACGGCGGTCCACGTGGCCGTCGCTTTGGCTGCGGCGCCTTCTATGGCGGATTGTTTGCCCAGCTCTTCGTTGAAGCGAACGTGCTTTTCCAGCTGGTTGTTGAAGCTCAGGGCGAGCGGCATGACATCTTTGTTGAGGGCCACGCGTACTTCGTCCAGGCGGTTGGCGCGGGAGAGTTCCAGCGCGCTATCGGCGGCCTTGCTGTATTCGAGCAGCGCCTTGCGCTCGGCCTCGAGCATGCTTCTGTCTTCGGCATTGGCAATCAGCGGCTCGTAATCCCGAAAAGCCTTATCGATCTTTGCCCGGGCTGCGAGGATGGTTTTTTCGGCATCTTCCTTCTCTTTGGCATCAAGGGCCAGGGCATGGCGGGAAACCCGGATTCGCTCGTGCCCGAAATCCATGGCGGCATCGTTGAGCAAGGAAATACTCGGCACCACATTCACGTTGGCGTAGTTGGCCGCATCAAAGACCCGGTTCATCTGCTGGTAATTGATGCCGGTGAGCGCCAGCAGGCTCGCGATGGCGGCCCCGACGAGGAGCTTTAGGCGTTGGGAGATTGTCATTGTCGTTTCCTGGGGGTGACTTCCTGCGGTTTCAACCTGGTAACCAGGCCGTTCCGGTTGAGGCGGTGAAGAGGTGGGCCGCGGCAAGGGATGATGTGCGAGAGAAACGGCAGGCAGCAGGGAAACTTTAGCCGGCAGCTGCGGGCGATCTGCACGGGCTGCGGCTTGCCAGGGCGCTGTTGCCGGGTGACGAGCCGGCCGGGCCTCGCCGTACAATGCACGCCTGTCGTCTGCCTACCGAAAGCCGAGCCGATTCCCGTGTCCCGATCCGAAGTTCCGTCCATCCTCGTCCTGCCGAGCCCCTTCTTTACCGAAACCGACACCATCCGCCTCATCGAGCCGGAGGATTGCGACACCCAGTGGGTGCTGCGCCAGGTGCTGTCGGGCGCCTACGACAAGCCCTTTGTCATCGACGACGGCACGACGCGCACGCTGCATTTCTCGCTGTCGCTGATCCAGAGCAGCATGAGCCTCAAGGATCCCTTCGCGCTGGAGCTGGACTACACCCAGGCGATGATGAGCTTCCAGCTCTTTTTGCAGCGCCCGCAGCACATCCTGATGCTGGGCCTCGGCGGCGGCTCGCTGGCCAAGTTCTGCTATCGCCACGTAGGCTCGGCGCGCATCACGGTGGTGGAGATCGACCCCCGCGTGATCGCCTTTCGCGACGAATTCGAAGTGCCGCAGGACGACGCCCGCTTCAGCGTGATCGAGGGCGATGGCGCCGACTGGGTCATCAAGAGCGGCGAATGGGACGAGAAGCCCGACGTGATCATGATGGACGCCTTCGACCGCCACGGCCTGTCGGGCTCGGTGAGTTCGACCGCCTTTTACCAGAGCGTGTACGGCGCCCTGGCGGGCCGCGGTGTCATGGTCGCCAACCTGGCCGGCGAGAAGGACGACCGCGCCGAACACCTGGCGATGATCTCGGAAGTCTTCGACGACCGGGTGCTCAGCATCATGCTGTCCGACGGCAACGATATCGTGCTGGCCTTCAGGAACCCGTCCTTCAACCCCCGCTGGCGCGAGATCGGCAACACCGCCAAGGCCCTGCGCACCCGCACCGGGCTGGACTATCCGAAATACGTGCAGCGCCTGGAGCGGAGCCGGCGCCTGCGCTATCTGTGATCGGCCCGGGCGATCCAGGGGTGCTGCAAGGGGCGACTTGTAGGGGCGACTTCAGTCGCCCGCGGAAGGCTGAAATCGCCCCACCAAAGACACAACAACGCAGCTGCACGCGACACAAAAAAACGGCGACCGGTTTCCCGGCCGCCGCTCAAGCTCCCGGCAAAAAACGCCGCTCCGCTTACGGGATCATCCAGGGGAATACATAGGCCTGCAGCGTGGTGATGATGCCGACCATGCTTGCAAACATCAGGCTGTGCTTGACCGTGAAGCGGAACAGGTCCGATTCCTTGCCGACCAGCCCGACCGCGGCGCAGGCCACGGCGATGGATTGCGGCGAGATCATCTTGCCGGTGACGCCGCCGGTGGTGTTGGCGGCCACCAGCAGGGTGTCGGACACGCCGATCTGGTGGGCGGTGGTGGCCTGCAGCGAACAGAACAGCGCGTTCGACGAGGTGTCGGAGCCGGTGAGGAACACGCCCAGCCAGCCCAGGAAGGGCGAGAAGAACGGGAACAGCGCGCCGGTGCCGGCCAGCAGCAGGGCCAGCGTGGCCGACAGGCCCGAGTAGTTGGCCACGAAGGCGAAGGCCAGCACCATGCCGATGGAGTAGATCGGGCGCTTGAGCTCGATCACGGTTTCCTTCAGGGTTTTGGCGGCTTCGCCGGGTTTCATGCCCAGCACGAGCATGCTGATGATGGCGGCGATGAAGATCGCGGTGCCGGTGGCCGAGAGGATGTCGAGCTTGTACACCGCGGCGTAGGGCGTGGCCTTGGCGACGATGGGCTCCATCTTGATGACCAGCTTGTCGAGCATGGGCACCGGGAACTGGAACACCAGCGCATACAGCGGGCCGTCCTTGGCGAACAGGGCCTTGAAGGGCTTGAGGCTCCAGAGGGTGACCATGATGGTCAGGATCACGAAGGGCGACCAGGCTTTGGCGATCTGGCCGAAGTTGTACACCTTGCTGTGGTCGATGGCGGCGCTGGCGGCGGTCGTGTGCTGTTCGTCAAAGCGGAAGATGCGCTTCGGCTTCCAGTTCTTCAGGAAGACCGTCAGGCAGATCAGGCTGACCAGCGCGGAGGTGATGTCCGGCAGTTCCGGTCCGATGTAGTTGGCGGTGAAGAACTGGGTGACGGCGAAGCTGACGCCGGCAACGAGGATCGCCGGCCAGGTTTCCTTGATGCCACGCCAGCCGTCCATCATGGCCACCAGCCAGAAGGGCACGATCACCGACAGCAGCGGCAGTTGCCGGCCGGCCATCTGGCCGATCTTGAACGGGTCGATGCCGGTAACCTGGCCGCCGACGATGATGGGGATGCCCATCGCGCCGAAGGCCACCGGGGCGGTGTTGGCGATCAGGCACAGGCCGGCCGCGTACAGCGGGTTGAAGCCGAGGCCCACCAGCAGGGCGGCGGTGATCGCCACCGGCGCGCCAAAGCCGGCCGCACCTTCGAGGAAGGCCCCGAAGGCAAAGCCGACCAGCAGCATCTGCAGGCGCTGGTCATCGGTGATCGACACCACCGAGGCGCGGATGACGTCGAACTGGCCGGTCTTGACGGTGATCTTGTAGAGGAACACCGCGCCGATGATGATCCACGCGATGGGCCACAAACCGTACAAGAAGCCGTATCCGGCCGAAGCCAGGGCCATTTGCACCGGCATCTTGTAGAAGAAGATGGCCACCGCCAGCGCGATGACGACGGTGATGGTGCCGGCCACATGCCCCTTCATGCGCAGTACGGCGAGCGCGATGAAGAAGAAAAAGATCGGCAGGGCGGCGATGAGTGACGACAGCCACAGGTTGCCCAGTGGGTCGTATATCTGCATCCAGGCTTGCATGGGTAAATCCTCCTTTGGTGAATGCGGTGAGTCGTTGTGTGTTGCGGTAAAAGATCAGGGTTTCAGCAGGTGGCCAGGCGGGCGGCCTCGGCGCTGCATTCGTCCAGCAGATGGACGATGGATTTGTAGGGAATGCCGGTGGCGGCGGTGAGGCCGATCTCGCAGGTCTGGTTGCTGGAGTAGCCGCCGCAGCAGCTGGCGGGCACGTCGGCGTGCAGCTTGCGCAGCGCGTGGGCGTTGAGTTCGGGCACCACGAAACCGCGATCGCCGCCGAAGCCGCAGCACTTGACTCCGGCCGGCTGGGTGACCTGCGTGGCGCAGGCGTCGGCCAGCTTTTTGAGCTTGGTGGCAAAGCCCATGCGGCTGGCGCTGCAGTTGAGGTGGAGCAGCACCGGCTCGGCTTTTTTCTGCAGCATCAGGCGCGGCAACAGCGCGTCGTGGGCGAATTCCACGATGTCGAACACCGGCAGACGTTCGGCGAGGAAGCTTTTCATGCGCAGCGTGCAGGCGCTGGCGTCGAGCACGATGGGGTAGCGCCCGTTGTCGCTGGCGCGGCGCAGTACCGCTTCGAGTTCGGCGGATCTTTTGTCGGCTTCATCGGCCATGCCCTTGCTGGCGAAGGACTGGCCGCAGCACAGGGCATCGACGCCGTCGGGCACGATGGGCGCGTAGCCGGCCCGCTCCAGCACCCGGATCACCGTGGCGGACAGCGCGGCTTCAGGGGTGTCGGCGCCAAACATGCGGCCGGAGCAGGTGGGGAAGTACACCACCTTGTCGCCCGAGAGGGCGGTGGCACGCCCGGCCGGCTGCGGGTGCGGCATGCCGGCCTTCCAGGCGCCGCCCGAGAGACGGCCCAGCATGCGCGGGCCGACGATGGCGGCGGCCAGATGGCCGGCCTTGATGGCGCTGCGGGCCAGCGCCTGGGTGGCGCCGAAGTGGTTGGCGGCCACCCGGCCAAGCTGGCGGGCCACGCCGGAGAGCTTCTCGCCGCGCACCGCACGCACCAGGGTGCCGGTGTCGATGCCCACCGGGCACGCCGTGGCGCACAGGCCACAGCCGGCGCAGGTGTCGAGGCCCATGTAGAGGTAATCCTTGCCCAGCTCGCCGGACTCCTCGCCAGCGGCCTCGCGGCGCGACAGCTCGCGCCAGCCGACGATGCGCTGGCGCGGCGACAGGGTCAGCCCGTGGGACGGGCACTGGGGTTCGCAAAAGCCGCATTCGATGCAGCGGTCCACCGGCGCGTAAAGCTGGCCGGCGGCGGGCATGGGCTTGAGATTCCTGAGGTGGGCCGACGGATCGTCGTTGATGATCACGCCGGGGTTGAGCAGGCTTTCGGGGTCGAAGAGCTGCTTGATGTCCTTCATCAGCCGGTAGGCCGTGGCGCCCCATTCGAGCTCGACGAAGGGCGCCATGTTGCGGCCGGTGCCGTGCTCGGCCTTCAGCGAACCGTCGTACTTTGCAACCAGCATGCCGCACACCTCGTCCATGAAGGCGGCGTAGCGGGCGATTTCGGATTCGATGCTGAAATCCTGGGTGAACACGAAATGGACGTTCCCCTCCAGCGCGTGGCCGAAGATGATCGCCTCGTGATAGCCGTGCCTGGCGAAGAGCTTTTGCAGGTCGAGGCAGCAGGCCGCCAGCATGGGCACGGCCACTGCCACGTCCTCGATGATCACCGTGGTGCCCGGCTTGCGTACCGCGCCCACGGCCGGGAAGGTGCCCTTGCGCACCTGCCACAGGCGCTCGATCTCGAGGGCCTGGGTGGTGAAGGTGGCGGCTTCGACGAGCGGGTAGGGCTGCAGTTCTTCGAGCACGCTGGCCACGCGGGCGTCGAGCTCGACGGCCGAGGGGGCGCGGGTTTCGATCAGCAGCGCGGTGACTCCGTCGGCCAGGGTCTTGAGCAGCGGCGGCATGCCGGCCATGTCGGCCACGGCGTGCAGTGAGGCGCGGTCGAGCAGCTCGACCGCATCCACCGGCCGGGATTTGAGGCCGGCCACCGCGCGGCAGGCGGTTTCCATGTCGTGGAAGAACACCAGTGCGCTGGCCTTGTGGGCGTATTCGGGCACCGTTTTGTAGGTGATCTGCGCGATGAAGCCGAGGGTGCCCTCCGAGCCGATCATCAGGTGGGCGAGGATGTCGACCGGATCGTCGAAATCGATGAGCGCGTTGAGGCTGTAGCCGGTGGTGTTCTTGATCTTGTACTTGGCGCGGATGCGGGCGGCGAGTGCGGCATCGCGGCGCACGCTGGCCGCCAGCCCGGCGAGGCCGTCGAGCAGGCTGGCGTGGCTGCTGCGAAAGGCGGCCACGCTGGCGGCATCGCCGGTATCGAGCACGCAGCCGTCGGCCAGCAGCACGCGGATGCTGGCCAGCGTGTTGTAGCTGTTCTGGGCGGTGCCGCAGCACATGCCGCTGCTGTTGTTGGCCGCCATGCCGCCGATCTTGGCCGCGTTGATCGAGGCCGGGTCGGGGCCGATCTTGCGGCCCAGCGGGGCGAGGCGACGGTTCACCTCGGCGCCGATAATCGCCGGGCCTACGCTCACGCTGGCGCCGTCGGCGGCGATGGTGCAGGTGGCGAGGCCGTCGCCCAGCAGCACCAGCACCCCGTCGGTCACGGCCTGGCCGCACAGGCTGGTGCCGGCGGCGCGAAAGGTGACCGGGCGCTGGTGGCGGCGGGCCAGCTCGACCACGTCGCGCACTTCGGTTTCGTTTTCAACCACGGCCACCACCTCGGGAATCAGGCGGTAGAAACTGCCGTCAGTGCCATAGGCAAGGCGGCGCAGTTCGTCGGTAATCACGCGCTCGGCGGGCAGCCGTTGGCACAGGGCATCGATCAGTGCGGACATGGTCGGTACTCCCGGAGGCAGGGATGGGTGTTGAAATGGGGGTGTGCTGGGGCGGGTAGGGGCGTGTAGGGGCGACTTCAGTCGCCCATCTCCGCGTAAATCAAGCGCCATCCGTCGACCGGAGTCCGAGGGCGACTGAAGTCGCCCCTACGCGTCCCCTGCATGGGCCCGGGGCGCTAGCGGCGGTCTTTGACCATGTCCCTGAGCCTTCGCGGGGCGGGGGTGAGCGGCGTTCGGGCCGCCGTCCAGCCGCCCTGTTTCGACGGTGAGAGCATGCGAAAGCGGGTGGCCAGCCAGCTGAAGGCGCGGTAGCTGCCGGGGCGGCCGTAAACCCGCGCCCACATGCGCCAGCCAAAACTGGCCAGCCGGTTGTAGCCGGCGCCCTGGCCCACCATGGCGGGGTTGGCGTGGGGTTCGCTTTGCGCCTCTTCGCGCAGGCGGATCAGCAGCTCGGGGATGGGAATCTTCACCGGGCAGACTTCACCGCAGGCGCCGCACAGGCTTGAAACCGTGGGCAGCAGGTGGGTTTCTTCAAGGCCCATCATGTGCGGCGAGACGATCTTGCCGATGGGGCCGGGGTAGGTGGTGCCGTAGGCGTGGCCGCCGATGCGGGTGTACACCGGGCAGTGGTTCATGCAGGCGCCGCAGCGGATGCATTGCAAGGTCTTGCGTAGCTGCTCGTCGGCGTAGGCCTGGGTGCGACCGTTGTCGAGCAGAACCAGGTGCACCTCTTCCGGGCCGTCCTTCTCGCCGGGCTTTCGCGGGCCCGAGATCATGTTGAAGTAGGTGGACACCGCCTGGCCGGTGGCCGAGCGGGTGAGGATGGAGAACAGCGGGGCCACGTGCTCCAGCTTCTCGACCACCTTTTCGATGCCGGTGACGGCGATGTGCACCTTGGGCACCGTGGTGCACATGCGCCCGTTGCCTTCGTTTTCGACCAGGCACAGGGTGCCCGTTTCGGCCACGGCAAAATTGACGCCCGACAGGCCGATGTCGGCGATCTCGAACTTCTCGCGCAGCACGCGGCGGCCGATCTGGATCAGCGCGTCCACGTTGTCGGTGTATTCCACGCCGGGGATGTGCTCGGCGAAGAGTTTGGCGATCTGCTGCTTGGTCTGGTGGATCGCCGGCATGATGATGTGGGAGGGCTTTTCGCCGGCCAGCTGGACGATGTATTCGCCCATGTCGGATTCCAGCGCGCCCACGCCGGCGGCTTCCATCGCGTGGTTGAACTCGATCTCCTCGCTCACCATCGACTTGCCCTTGACGATCAGCTTGGCCTGGTGGCGCTGGGCGATGCCGAGCATGATCGCGTTGGCCTCGGCGGGCGTTTCGGCCCAGTGCACCTGCACGCCGTTCTTGGTGAGGCGGGCTTCGAGCTGTTCGAGCAGGTCGGGCAGTTTGGCCAGGCTGTACTGGCGGATGCCCTCCGACAGGCTGCGCAGCGAGGCCAGTTCGGATTCGTCCGGAAACTGGGCGGCGCGCTTGGCCATCAGAAAATCCATCGCGCCGCGGAAGCTGGTGCGCAGGTGGGGGTCATTCACCGCCGTGTGCATGCGCTCGCGCAGGGCTTGGGCCGAGACGAAGGCGATCGGCTTTTCGGTGCTGCTGCCGTGTGAGGTGTGGGCGCTCATTGCGGCTCTCCTTCGGCGTTGATGACCAGCACGATGAGCTCTTTCGGGCCGTGGGCGCCGTAGGCCAGGGTTTGCTGGATGTCGGCGGTTTTGGACGGCCCGGAAATCAGCAGCGCGTTGGTGGGCATGCCGGCGGGCCAGTTCTCCGCGTGGATCGCATCGAAAAAGCTGGGGTGGATGTGGCGGGCGTCGAGCAGCGCGAAGTGGATCGGCGGGACCAGCGACAGGGTGCGCGGCTCGGCTTCGGACGGCCACACGATCAGCGTGCCGGTTTCGGCGATGGCGCCGCGGGTTTGGGTGAAGCCGGCGTCGATGCGGTGAAATAAATCGGCCTTGAGGCCCTCGACCGGGCCGGCCCAGGCGCGCGGCGTGGTGCCGGCAAAGGGTGCCTCGGCAATCCGCCTGCCGGCGGGGGTGTCGGCGCCATACAGCAGCGTGGCGACTTTTTTATCCGCGCACAGGCTGGCCAGCAGGGCCGGCCAGCCGGCTTCGCTGGTGATATGGACTTCGGCGTGAAAGCTTTCGATGCCGGCGCGAAAGCGCGCCAGGCGCTGGGCCGGGGAATCCGTGCTGGCGCGGGGGCCGAAGTGCTCGTCCAGCACCGGGGCGGGCAGCGGCTGGGCCGGCTGGCCGGCGCGCAGCTTGGCGAGAATGCGGTCGCGGGCGCTCATTTCCGGCCTCCTGTGCGCTTGAGCAGGAAAGTGGCGAGATGTTCGCCGGGCAGCGAGGCGGTGGCGCGGCCGGCGTCGATGTCTTCCTTGGCGGCGCGCTTGGTGATGTTGAGCATGCAGCCGCAGTCGGCGGTAACCACCTGCCTGGCGCCGGTGGCCTTGAGCGAGGCCACCTTGTCGCTGACCATCGCGGTTGAAATATCCGGGTGCTTCAGCGAAAAGCTGCCGCCAAAACCGCAGCATTCGGATTCGTGGTCGTGAATGGCGAGCTTGACGTTGCCGAGGCGGGCCAGCAGCTCGCGCCCTACCAGCAAAGTGCCCATTTCGCGGCGGGCCGAGCAGGAGGTGTGCAGCGCCACGGTGACGGGCGCGCCTTCGTCCTTGCGCTGGAAACCCACCACGTGAAGCAGAAATTCGGCGAACTCGAAGGTGCGCGCGGCGATGGCGGCGGCGCGGGCCTTCCTAGCCGGATCGTCGGCGAAGATCTTTTCCCAGTGCCAGCGGATCATGCCGGCGCAGGAGCCGGAGGGCACCACGATCGGGTAGTCCTCGGGAAAGAGATCGAGCTGGGAGGCGGCCACTTCGCGGGCTTCCTCGGGGAAGCCGCTGGTGAAGGCCGGCTGGCCGCAGCAGGTCTGGTTGTCCGGAAAGATCACGCGGATGCCTTCGCGCTCAAGCAGCGTGATGGCGTCCATGCCGGCTTCGGGGACAAACATGTCCACCAGGCAGGTGGCGTAGAAGTAAACCGCTGCGGGGCGTGCGGGGTAAGCGCGCGCGGCTTGCCCGGCGCCGGGTGAGGGACTGCTCATGTCTTCTCCATTCCTGCCGGGTTGCGGGGGTGTCGCGCCCATCGCTGCGGCTATTGGCTGTTGGCCTATTGGTTTGTCCGGTTAATTGGTAAGACCAATTGATCGGCTGGTTGTAAATTTACCTGCAGCCCACCGCCAAGTCAATCGCCAGAAAGGGGTAAATGGCTGATTTGGTGTGATTCAAGGGTAAACCTCTAAGGTTTTGGGGCGGTCGTGTTGCAGGCGGGCAAATTTAGGCTTTAGTATTGTGGTCAGACCAATTTAAAGAGTTGTTCCATGAGCATCGGCAAGATTGCAGTCCAGCGCCTGTCCGACACCATCGCCCACGAACTCGAGCGGCGCATTCTTGAGGGCGCGCTCAAGCCCGGCGATCGCCTGCAGCCCGAGCGCGAGCTGGCGGTCGAGTTGGACGTGTCCCGCCCGTCCTTGCGCGAGGCGATCCAGAAACTGGTTTCCAAGGGCCTGCTGCATAGCCGCCAGGGCGGCGGCACCTGGGTGACCGACCGGCTTGACGCCGGTTTTACCGACCCGTGGGGCGAGATGCTGCGCCAGCACCCCAACCTGCAGGCCGACCTGCTGGAGTTTCGCGGCATGCTCGAGTCCGAGGCCGCCGCGCTGGCTGCCCGCCGCGCCACCGACGCCGACCTCGCACGTATCGGCGAGGCCTACGCGAAGGTTGAGGCGCTGTTTGCCGAAGGGCCGTCGGCGACGGTTTTCGAAGAGCAGGTGAAGGCCGATCTGGCCTTTCACCAGGCCATTGCCGAGGCGGCCCACAACGTGATGTTCGGCCACCTCACGGCCAGCCTGTTCCGCGTCACCCACGAGAACATCGACCTCAACCTGCGCCACTTGCGCCGACTGGACAACGACTGGCTGGAGCTGCGCGACCAGCACGCCGCCATCTGGAATGCCGTGAAGAGCCGCAACCCGCAGGCCGCCCAGGCGGCCGTGCGGCGTCACATCGCGTTTGTCGAGGAGAGCATGCTGGCGCGGGCCCAGCACGAAGAGCGCGAATCCCGCGCGCTGCGGGGCAGGAAGCCGGCCGGGGTCACTTAGATTCACGGACAAGCTCTTAGGCGCGTTTCGGGAGCGGGGCATGGCGACGGCGACTTTTCGCTTCTACGCCGGACTGAATGATTTCCTGCCGCGGAACCGCCGTCAGCAGGACTTTGAAGCCGCCTTTGCGGCGGACGCCAGCGTCAAGCACATGGTCGAGGCGCTGGGCGTGCCGCATACCGAGGTGGCGCTGGTGCTGGTGGGCGGGCAGCCGGTTGGCTTTTCCCACCGCCTGCAGGACGGCGAGCGGGTGGCCGTGTATCCGCACTTCATGGCCTTAGCGCTGGAATCGCTGCCACGCCTGGGCGAGGCGCCGCCGCTGCCGCTGCGCTTCATCGCCGATTCCCATCTCGGTGGCCTGGCCCGCCTGCTGCGCATGGCCGGCTTCGACACGCTCTACCGCAACAACTACCCCGACCGGGAGGTGGTTGAACTGGCCACCCGCGACGGCCGCGTGGTGCTGACCCGCGACCGTGATCTGCTCAAGCGCGGCGCTGTGCATCACGGCTGCTACCTGCGCGCGACGATACCGGTCGCGCAACTCCACGAAGTGGTGGCGCGCTACCGGCTCGCCGGGCAGTTCCGGCCCTTCAGCCTGTGCACGGTGTGCAACCTGCCGCTGCGCCCGGTTGCCCGGGAAGCCGTGCTGGAGCGTCTGCCCGCGTCGGTAAAAATCAAGCCGCTGCGCTTTACCACCTGCGACGCCTGCGGGCGGATCTACTGGGAGGGCTCCCACTGGCGGCGCATGCGGGCGCTGCTGGATGCCGCGGAAACCGGCGGGGGAGGGCGGTAGAATCGGCGTCTTCCGAACCCGTCCGGCTTCTGCATGCACACCCTCGAACAACTCCGCGCCGGCAAGCTGGCCGGTGCGCGGCATCTCAAGATCGCCTGCGGCCTTGAAACCTTTCCCCGCGAGATTTTCGATCTCGCCGACACCCTGGAAATTCTCGACCTGTCGGGCAACGCGCTCGCGGCGCTGCCCGACGATTTGCCGCGGCTCACCCGGCTGCGCGTGCTGTTCTGCTCGGGGAGCCCCTTCGAGGTGTTGCCCGAAGTGCTGGGCGCCTGCCCCGCTCTGGAGATGATCGGCTTCAAGGGCTGCCGGATCCGCCGCGTGCCGGAGGCCTCGCTGCCGCCGACGCTGCGCTGGCTGATCCTCACCGATAACCGGGTGGAGGCCCTCCCGGCCTCCATCGGCCAGTGCCCCGGCCTGCAAAAGCTGGCCCTCGCCGGCAATCGCCTCACCCGCCTGCCGCCCGAGATGGCCGCCTGCACGCGGCTGGAGCTGCTGCGCATTGCCGCCAACGCGCTCACCGAACTGCCCGACTGGCTGCTGCGCCTGCCGCGCCTGGCGTGGCTGGCCTATGCCGGCAACCCCTTCTGCGAAGCCGTGGACGAAGCGCTGCAGCAGGGCGCCCAGGTGGCGCCGGTTGACTGGACTGCGCTGGAACTCGCCCAGGTGCTGGGCGAAGGCGCCTCGGGCGTGATTTACCGGGCCGAATGGGCCGACTCCGGACGCCGCCGCGACGTGGCCGTGAAGCTGTTCAAAGGGGCCGTGACCAGCGACGGCCTGCCCCGGAACGAAATGGCCGCCTGCGTGGAGGCCGGCGCGCACCCTAACCTGATTCCGGTCCTGGGCCGGCTGGAAGCCCACCCGGACGCCACCGAAGGCCTGGTGATGGCGCTGATCGACAGCGGTTTTCGTAGCCTGGCCGGCCCGCCCAGCCTCGAATCCTGCACGCGCGACATCTACCCCGCCGGCACCCGCTTCACGCCGGAGGTGGCCCTGGCCATCGCCCGCGGCATCGCCTCGGCCGCCGCGCATTTGCACGGGCGCGGCATTCTCCACGGTGATCTGTACGCCCACAACATCCTGCACTGCGGGCAGGGGCGGGTGCTGCTGGGTGATTTCGGCGCGGCCTCGTGCGTGCCGCCCCACGACCCGCAGGCCGCCGATGCGCTGCAGCGCATCGAGGTGCGCGCCTTCGGCTGCTTGCTGGAAGAGCTTGTGGCCGCATGCATTGATGCCGACCGCGCCAGCCCCGCGCTCCAGCTCCTCACCGCCCTGCAGGCCCGCTGCCTGGCCGATTCGCCCGCCAGCCGCCCCCTGTTTGCCGAGGTGGTGCAGGCGCTGGCCGGCTGATCCGCGGCCTTATTGACCCGGCCACTAATTAACTTGTCGAAAGGCAGAGGCAGAGCCGGGTTGATAGCCGTCCCTTTTGCAGAGGCGGAGCGGCAGACTGTGGGAGCGAACGCGGCGTGGAGATTCAACGGCCGGCCGATCAGCTTCCCGCTGTGCTGGTTTGAACCGCGAGCGTGGCGGATTTTTCCCGCTTCGCCAGGGTCTGGCGGTAGAGCTGGGCGAGGCGTCCGGCCATGGCTTCGTCTGACCAGAGCGCGGCCGTGTTGCGGGCCTGTCCGGCCAGCTCGAGGCAGGCTGCGGGGTCGGCCAGCAGCTTGCCGACGACTTCGCCGAAGGCCTGCGGGTCGTCCGGCGGGGCGATGCAGCCGGGGGCGTGGGCCAGGATGTCGGCGGTGCCCATTGCCGACAGCGCGACCACCGGCGTGCCGGCGGCCAGGGCTTCGAGCAGGACCAGCCCCTGGGTTTCGGTGCGCGAGGCAAACACAAAAAGATCGGCGGCGGCGTAGCAATCCGGCAGCGCGCTGGCGCGATCGAGATAGCCGAGAAAGCGCACGCTGTCGGCCAGGCCGAGGCGCGTGGCCTTCTGGCGCAAGGATTCCATCGCCGGCCCTTCGCCGGTTACCAGCAGCAGGGCTTCGGGGCAGCGTTGATGGGCGCGGGCGAAGGCGTCGAGCAGGAAGCCGATGTTCTTCTCGTGGGCCACGCGTCCCACAAACAGGGCCAGCGGACGCTCCGGCGGGATGCCGTGCGAGGCCCGGAAGGCCGCGCCGTTGCCGCGGGCAAAGCGCGCCAGCGGAATGCCGGTGGGCAGGATGGCCAGCGGCGTGGCGACGCCGTAGCGGGTGAGGCGATCGGCCATGGCCGACGAGGGCACGACCACGGTGTCGACGGCGTTGCACTGGCGGCGCGAGAAGCTGCGGGCCAGGCCGCGCAGCCAGGCGGCAGGCAGGAAGGGTACGTAGTGCTGGAGGTATTCCTCGAACAGGGTGTGGTAGGTGACGAGGGCGGGCAGCCCGTGGTGGCGGGCGGCCGCCACGCCGGCGTAGTGGGCGATGAAGGGCGTCTGGACGTGGATCAGGTCGCAGCCGCTGGCGGCCGCGCGCACCGTCCGGTGCATTTCGCCCCAGGGCAGCAGCCGGTCTTCCGGGTCGTTGGGCAGGCGGCGCCCGGCAACCCGGATGATGCCCGGCTCGTCGGCCTCGTCGTCGTAGCGCGGCACCACCAGGCGAACCTCCACGCCCTGCCGGGCGAGGGCCTGCCGAAAGGTTTCCATCGAAGTGGACACCCCATTGACGCGCGGAAAATACACATCGGAAACCATCAGGACTCGAATCATCGGGCTGCTTTCATGACGATGTCGGCGACGGGGGGCGGGCACTCGGCAAGCGCCGGCGTCCTGGCGGCATCCGGCTCCAGGGCGGGCGGGGCGGAGCCCCACACGACCAGCTCCAGGCGCCCGTCGAAGTGCTCGACGATGGCGGTGCAGGAATCCACCCAGTCGCCGCAGTTGATGTACAGGAGGCCGTCGATCTCCTTGATCGCGGCCCAGTGGATGTGACCGCAGACAATGCCGTCGAGCCCGCGCTCGCGGGCGTGGCGAACGGCCGAGTCCTCGAAATCGAAGATGAAGTTGAGCGCTGTCTTGACCTTGCGCTTGGCGTAGCCGGCCAGCGACCAGTAGCCCGAGCGGCCCATCTTGCGGCGGGCCCAGGACAGCCACAGGTTGAGGCGCACCAGCCAGTTGTAGGCCGCGTCGCCGAGCACGGCCACCCAGCGGTGGTGGCGCGTCACCTGGTCGAAGATGTCGCCGTGGATCAGCAGCAGGCGGCGGCCGTCGGCGGTTTCGTGGATGGCTTCGGGATGCACCTCGATGCCGCCGAAGGACACGCCGGGGTAGTCGCGCAAGACTTCGTCGTGGTTGCCGGGGATGAACACGATGCGCTCGCCGTGGCGGGCGCGCCGCAGCAGCTTCTGGACCACCGTGTTGTGGGCCGGCATCCAGCAGATCCCGCGGTGCATCGCCCAGAAGTCGATGATGTCGCCGATCAGGTAGGTGTGCTCGGACGGGTGCTCGCGCAGGAATTCGATCAGGTGATCGGCCTGGCAGGCACGGGTGCCGAGGTGGATGTCGGAGAGAAAGAGTGAGCGCACGGGCGGCATGCCCGCACCCTATCCGGCCAATATGAACGCCCGGTTATCGTCGTGTGATGGAACGATGGCAGCGCCCGCTGCGGGCCCGGGCGCTGTGCCATGATGGCGGCCGTTGAGGCTTGTAAATGGGGACGCACGTCATGCTGAACTGGATTCGGCTACGACTTTTGAAAAGCAGGGTTCCGCCCGAGATCGCGCGCGCCCGGGCGCTGGTTGCGGCCATCGATCGCGGCGGCATTCCGCTCAACCCGGCGCGGGTCAATGCGATTGCCCGCGACCTCGGGCTGGAGGTGTCGCGCAAGGCGCCGGTTGAAGAAACGATTGACCGGATTCGTGCCTGCCTGCTCCGCCATTCGTCCTGATGGCAGCGGGTGACGGGTTGGCGTGGCGATTCGGGGCGCTGTGGTAGCCTTGCCCGCTTTTCGAGGCAGCGAGGCGCTCCCATGTCCGTGGCGGATACCCGCAGGTTTCTTGCCTGCGTCCTGATCTGGGGCACCACCTGGCTGGCGATCACCTTTCAGCTCGGCAGCGTTGCCCCGGAGGCCAGCGTGGCCTGGCGCTTCGGCCTCGCCGCGCTGATCTCGGGCGGAATTTGCCGCTGGCAGGGCCTCGGGCTGCGTTTTGCGCCGGCGGTGCATGTGCACCTGTTTGGTTTTGGCGCCTCGATGTTTGGGGTGGGCTATCTCTTCGTCTATTACGCCGAGCGCCACGTGGCGTCCGGCCTCGTGGCGGTGGGCTACAGCGTGCTGCCGCTGACCAACATGATCGGCACGCGCCTCGCCTTCGGTCACCCGCTCA
>Ga0209277_10000469_pt1 | contig 20288 bp, 26 predicted proteins | sample JI81AbrownDNA_FD_187503 | JGI IMG/M metagenome (GOLD analysis project Ga0209277, IMG submission 187503) | Wastewater effluent complex algal communities from Wisconsin, to seasonally profile nutrient transformation and Carbon sequestration -... | ecosystem: Engineered > WWTP > Effluent > Algae... | reverse complement strand
TGGCACGGAGTGTTTCTTCGTTTTTCGAAATTTTAGGTTTCTAAGGTTCCGATTTTTGAGCAGGGAGATTTACATCTTAAACAGAAAATACTTCCATACAATATTCAGATATTCTAATGTATAAATATATCTAAATACACTCAACCTAGCTCGTAAATTTTGAAAAAATCCAAAATGAGGGATTTAGATTTCAAAGTGAGCTCCGAGATCGAATGCAAGCTGCCATTGATAAAAAATGACAGAGTGTTTTGCTGTTGGAATGGATCGGATGTGTAAATTTTTGTGAAGGTGTGATCATAATGGCCAAAACAATCCATCGGGAGGTCCTTGCCAAAGGCGTAAAAACGGCAATGTACGGAGAATTCTTTCTGTAATTGGGTCGCGAATTGGGTCAGGGTTATGGAATTGCTCGTCCAAAACATCCAAATTTCCTGCTAGATTGGACTGGAACTTGGAAACCTGATCCTTCTTGGAGATAGATATGTGTGATGTACTATCTTTTACCACCTAACGACATATGATCCTATTTTTGCGTTGACTGGTAAACATTGAGCTCGAGACTCTAATTCAAAGAGAGGTCATATGTTATCAAAATTAATTCAACTACTACTCGTATTTTTGTTCTTGAATTGCGCCAGTTCTGCAACGAAAGATGGGTCTGAAAATGATGGAAAATTAATGGAATCTATTATCGAGAAAGCTAAGTCAGAAGAGGGTCAAAAAATGATTCAGACAGTGAAGGAACAAGCAACAGATAAAGAAAATCAAGAAAAGGTAAAATCCATAATTTCAAAAGATAAAAAGAAACAATAGTATATTATAAAAAACTAAAATATATTTAAATTGATAATTTGCTAGACTAATAAAAGTTATGGAACCGTTAACATTTAGTACACCAGGAATACTGTTCCCAGCAATTTCATTACTTATGCTCGCATATACGAATCGATTTTTAGGCTTAGCCTCGTTGTCACGGAATTTGCTAGAGAAATATAGAGATTCTAAGGACGAGGTCGTTTTAAAACAAATAAAAACCTTACGGCATAGAATTTCTCTGATCCAATACACACAAAGTTTGGGAATTTTGAGTCTAATTTTCTGTATATCTTCCCTCGCTTTTGTGAGCATTATCAACTTGATAGCTTGGGTCCTTTTCGGGATTTCTATTCTTCTGATGATAGTTTCCTTATTCTTTTCCTTTTGGGAAATTCATCTTTCGATACGGGCTTTGGATATCGAAATTGATGATGTAGTCGGTGAAAAAGTATAATTTCATATACGAGTAGGTATAGAAGGAAAAACCAATTCATTGTATCGATTTGATATTTTTAAATCCTATCATTTAGTAAATTCTGATCACTGGAATTCCATTATTGGAGATAATAATATTTATTTATCTCTAAAATATCTCTCTGCATTGGAAGATACACTAAAAGATCAAATCCGTTTTCATTATATTCTATTCTACAAAAATCAGAAAGAACCGATCGGAGTCGCAATCACACAGACTTTAACTTTCATTGACAAAGGATTTACAGAAAACGAACAAATATGTAAAATACGGAATAAAATAAAGAAGCGATTTGTAACCGGTGATGGTACCAAAATTCTCACATGTGGAAATCCGTTCGCGAGTGGAGAAAATGGATTCTATTTTCTCGAAAATCACAAATCAAAAACAACTTTTAAACTTTTACATAAGGCGATTCATAAAATATCAAAGGAAGATAAAACACCCGTAATTCTATTTAAAGAGTTTTGGTCAACTCAAATGAATGATCGTCATCTTTGGAATGATGCACGGTATACAGGTTTTGAAATTGATGTGAATATGGTAATGCCCATATCTGAAAAATGGAAAAACAGAGCGGATTATTATGACGCAATGAATACTAAATTTCGAAGTAAAGCTAAGAACGCCTATCATAAGTCGCACGATATTCAGGTAAAAAATTTTCAAAACGAAGACATAGAAAGATTTAAAGAAGAAATTCTGAATCTTTACCTTTCTGTTGTAGGGAAGTCCCCTTTTGATTATGGAAACTTAAATTCAGATACTTTTTATGCTCTTAAGAAAAACCTAAAAGAAGATTTTATCGTTAAAGGATATTTTTATAAAGAAAAATTAGTAGGTTTCAGCTCCGCATTCGTATTTGATTCGGTTTTAGATGCGAACTTTGTCGGTATTAATTATGAATTAAATAACGAACTCGCCATTTATCAAAGAATGCTGTATGATTTTGTGGATCACGCCATACTAAATCAATGTAAAGAGATTCGGTTCGGAAGAACTGCAGAGGAAATCAAAAGTTCTATTGGAGCTAAACCAGTGAACATGATTTTATTCATCAAACATAAAAATATTCTAACAAATTTAATTTTAAAATCGATAATCGGCAAAAATAAACCAAGTGAGTTTTCGTTAAGAAAACCGTTCAAACTAGGAGTTTAAACTAACATGGATTCACTGACACAAATTGTTCTTGGTGCCGCAGCAGGGGAAGCAGTACTCGGAAGAAAAGTTGGAAACAAAGCTATAATGTGGGGTGCGATTGCTGGCACAGTGCCAGATCTAGATGTATTTGCGAAAATATTTTTGGATGATGTGAGTATGAATGAGTTTCATCGCGGCTTTTCTCATTCGATTATATTTAGTATTCTTTTTGCGCCAATATTAGGTCGTCTTGCTTATTGGATTCATAAAAAAATGGATGTGTCATGGAGAGAGTGGACATTATTAATGTTTTGGTCATTGTTCACTCATCCTATGTTAGATGCTCATACGGCCTTCGGTACACAACTTCTTTGGCCTTTACCTTATAAAATTACATACAATAATATTTTCATCGTTGATCCACTCTATACTTTGCCGTTTTTATTCTTTTTAATTCTAGCGATGTTGAAAAAAAAAGAGGATCCAAAACGTGCCCATTATAATCGTATTGGAATCATTGTCAGTTGTATTTATATGGTTTTCACATTGGCATTTAAAGGAATTTCTCACAGCCAAATAAAAGATGCTCTTATCTCACAAAAAATTGATTTCATTCGACTCGAAACTAAACCAACGCCATTAAACGCATTGTTATGGTGTGGATATGCAGAAACAAAAGATAGCTTTAAGTTAGGTTATTACTCTCTAATGGCACCGTCTAAGCCGGTAGTCTTTTATAGTTTTCCAAAAAAACACGAGATAATTGGAAAATTTGAAGGGGAAGAGATAGTAAAACGACTCATTCGTTTGAGCCGAGGTTGGTTTAATATCGAAAAAGAAGGAGAGAATTTTTATTTCTACGATTTACGTTTTGGTCAGATCGGTTTTAATGAAGATCCGAATTCATTTGTTTTTAAGTATGAACTTTTTATGGAAAATGGAAATCTAAGAGCTAAACAGAAACAAAGAAGTATCGATGGAATAGGAAAGGCTCTTAAAATTCTATTCCATCGTATCATCTATAATGAATGATCTAAGTAAATTGGCAAATGACGCCACCCATTAAAGAAAGTGTAACTGTCCAGTAGCCGACATGAATTGCAGTGTATTTCCAGTTTTTTCTCTCGAAAAGAGCGTTAATTCCAATCACCGGCAAGGCAAAGAAAATTCCAGTGAGGGCTCCATGGAAAGCACCATGCTTAAAAGTACGAAAATTTTGGCCATACTTTGCCATAAAATCAGCAACGTAATTAAACAAGGCCGATCCCTCTTCTTTTAAACCAGGTTCGTTCATCAGTACGGAATAGAGGTGATTTTGGTGAATCACAATTCCAGTTAACGCCATGGAAAGAAACAGGCTAAACAGGTAACACAAAAGGAGAATCAAAGGAAAATTACCTTGTTTCAACGATTCCTCGGTTAAACCGCTCGATTTCATCCAAACATTTCCAAAGGTTTTTGGATGATAATAAATAAATCCGATCGTAATCGGAATCAATGCAGAAAGAGCTATTACTATTGGGTTCATGACCTAAACGATCATAAATAAAAAAAGAGGTCAATCAATTATCATATTATATCGAGTAACAAGCGAATGCTAAATCCGATCAAACAGATTCCACTGACTCTATAAATCCAATAATGCGAATCAGCCTTCAAGTAACGTCCAATTTCTTTTGCTAAAAAAACTTTTATTATATCTAAGGTTAATATTCCAGTAAGTACTCCAGATAAATAAAAAAATTCATTCGACGTCGTCAGATATTTAGATTTTGAATATGCTGTCACGCCAAACCAGACCAAAAATACAAAAGGATTTACAAAATTTACAAGAAATCCTTTTGCAAAAGCTGCCGTTATCCCTGCTATTGACTCGCTCTGATTCGAACGGCTTATCTCCTGATTTGTAAGAAATGTTTTTACACCTAAGAATAGAAGGAGAGCTGCGCCTGCAAGACCTAAGGTTAGTTTTGATTTCTCGGAGAGGAGGATCAAACTATTTCCATAACGACAAAGAATCACACATAAAATGTCACTTATGAAAATTCCGAATGCCAAAAAGATACCAGGCTTAATACCATTTCGAATAGAAACCGTGATCAATTGAATAAAAACAGGACCAACAAAGACGATCATTCCTAGACCCAATAAATAACCATTCAAAAAAGGCATTGTATAGATCAGAAATAAAACTTAACTAAATCAGACAAGCTTTCTCTTGGAGAATGGAATCTGTTTAAATTTGAATCCACCTTTGGGTAACCGATGCTAATTCCCATAACAACTTTTTGCCCATCTGGAATCGATAACACCTCTTTGACGACATTCGGAAATGCGCCTAAAGCAGCCTGCGCGCAAGTCCCTAATCCATATTCCCTGGCTAAAAGTAAAATACTCTCGACATAACAACCAAGGTCGATACCAACAAAAAAATTAAAGTCAAAAGTTGTTGTAATCAACAAGGCCGTAGGTGCGCCGAAAAAACGAAAATTATTCAGCATAAATTCATCGCGAGCTACTTTATCTTTTCGATCAATACCAGCAACGCCATAGACTTTCATTCCTAAATCAAACATACGTTTTTTGGCTGAGGATGGATAGGATTCTAGCCAGGCAGTTTCAGGATTTGGCGGTGACGTTTTAGCCGCCGCAACCAATTCATCAGAAAGTCTGTCTCGTGTTTGGCCGGAAACCACATGAATCTGCCAAGGTTGCGCATTTTTCCAACTGGGAGAACGCGTTGAAAGGGCTAACAGTTTTTCTAAAACATCAGGTGGAATTGGTTTATTTGTGAATTCCCTGACACTATGTCTAGTTAAGATAGCTTCCGAAATTGACTTTGATGCTTCCGTTATCTCAATATATTCTTCCATTATTGTTTACCTTAAATTTACATACATACCGACTGGTATGTATGTAAATAAAAAAATACAGACTGGTTGGTCTTTTTTTCTGTCTTTTATTATCAAACATGATTATCATGAAAATAAGGGAAATTCCATGATAGAAAAACAGTCCACGCGAGATCGTCTCATTCATATCAGCCAGGTTCTTTTTTTGAAACAAGGTTATGGAAATACCGGCTTAAATCAAATCGTGGCGGAAGCCAAAACAGTAAAAGCAAGTTTGTATCAACATTTTAAATCAAAAGAAGAATTGGGAAAGGTAGTTTTAAAAAAATATTCCTCCGAAAATTTAACTCTCCTCTCTGAACTGATGATAAAGTATCCTAAACCATTGGATTTTGTCGATGCATGGATGCGCATCTTAAAACGAGAAGCCAGGAGGAATCAAGTTTTTGGATGTCCGATGGCCAATGTTAGATCTCAGATTTCAGATTCGTCACCTGAGATCTTAAAATCAATCCAGGAGATTTCAAAAGAGACCATCGATCGAATGGAGAAGTACATAGTTCAGGCTCAGCAACTTGGTTATGTTAAAAAGATTTTAGATCCTAAACAGAGCGCTCGACATATGTTTTTAAGTTATGAGGGTGTACTACAACTATGGCGTCTTACTGGAGATTTGAAAAGTTTAGATGAGCTCCATGAAATTGTAACAAAAATCCTCCCAAACTAATGCCTTCTTTTTAGAGATGGATCTTTCTGCGTCACTGACAGTTATTAAAGTGCCTTAATATTTTCTGGTCGATTGAAATCACAGTTTTTCTATAAATTGATAAATTGGTTTTCCAACGAGTTTTTTTATGTCCGCATTAAAAGATATTTATTCCAGAGAATTTATCGAAAACATTTCTAATTCATTATTAGAAAGTTATCAGTTACTTAATAAGGAAAATTTTAAACGCGATATTTTTGCTAAATCTTGGAACCAGTTAGAATTAAAACAGAGAATATCTCGTATTGCTGATGTTATCATATCTCATCTTCCAGAAAAATTTTCAGAAAAAGTAAACTTGATTCGAAAATTTATAATTGTACTTCGGAAGAATGGAACTCAAGATTTTAACTTCCCTCATATTTATTTACCGGAAATCATTCAGAAATCAGGTCTGACTCATTTCAAACAAAGTATGGATGCGCTTGAAATCATTACCGTATTTACCAGCGCTGAATTTGCAATTCGTCATTTTTATTTGAACGATTTTGATTCAACGATCCGACAGATGCAAAAATGGTCACTGCATAAGGAACCAATGGTTCGGCGACTTTCTAGTGAAGGAAGTCGGCCTTTGTTGCCTTGGGGTATTGGCATTCCAAAAGTAAAATTACAACCAGAACTTCATTTAGATATTTTAGAGAATCTTTGGAATGATGAGAATGAAATTGTTAGAAGAAGTGTCGCCAATCATTTAAATGATATTTCAAAACTAAATCCTGATATTGCCTGGAGTTTTGCAAAAAATAAGCTCGGCCAATCGGAAGAAACAGATAAAAACTTGCGCCATGCACTTAGATCCCTTCTCAAAAAAGGAAACCAAGAGATACTGAGTTCCTTTTCTTACCATACAGATTGGAAACCAAAATCTGCAGAAATTTTTTTGCAGGAAACGAATATTAAGATTGGCAATCGATTAACGTTCAAAGTTAAGATTTTAAATTCCAAAACAAAACCTGCGAAACTTAGGTTAGAATATAAAATTTCATTTTTACTATCCAATGGTAAATGGTTCAAAAAGGTTTTCCAGTTAGGTGAAATTATGATTCAGTCGCAGGAGGTTTTCGAAAAATCGAAATCACATTCTTTCGCATTGATCACTACGAGAACTTATTATCCTGGTAAACATTTTATAAGTTTGGTTATCAACGGTAAGGAATATGATGAAAAAGAGTTTAAACTGAAGTGAAAATAAGACTTCGGAAGGACATTCTTTTGCGGGCGAAGGGACTCGAACCCTCGCCAGAAGCTTGGAAGGCTGCTGTGCTACCGTTACACCACACCCGCAATTGGTAAATACATAGTTTTTTGTTTAGGAACTGGGTCAATGATTTTTGGTTCCAGAATTGATTCGATTTTTAGAATGGTGATAATGGCTATTTCTACTGCAATTTCGACATATAGAGAATTTTATCGAAAGATCAAAACTTTTCAGGATATCTCGTCCGTGCTCCAATGGGACTCAGAAGTGATGATGCCAAAAAACGGTCGTGAGAATCGTTCGACCCAAATTGCGGAAATTACCCAACTGATTCATGATTGGTCAGTGAGTTCAGAGTACAAATCTAAAATCAGAAATGCTAAATTAGAATTAAGTTCATTCTCCTCGAATGAAAAAAAATTATGGGAACGCGAATTTTCAATTTTAGAAGAAGAAATGGAAAAAGCAGAGAAAATTCCCTCAGAATTTGTGGCAGAATTTTCTCAGACAACTAACTTAGCGCATGGTGTTTGGGCAGAGGCGAAAAAAAATCAGAAGTTTTCTGAGTTCCTTCCTATACTTGAGAAAATTGTAAATCTATCAAAAAGACAAGCAGATTATGTAGGTTATGCGACTGAGCCTTACGATGTTCATCTTGATGCTTATGAAAAGGGAGCGAAGGCATCTGATATTGAAATTCTTTTCAAAGATTTAAAAAAGGAACTCGTTCCTATTGTGGAGTCTGCTCCGTATTTTGAATCTCCCTTCAAAAAACTCATTTCCAAAGAAAAACAAGAGAAACTTTGTAAACGGTTACCACCACTTTTGGGTTTGTCCTATGATGATAGTCGTTTAGATACCAGTCACCATCCCTTCTCGACGAGTTTAGGAAAAAAAGACAAACGAATTACTACGCGATATTCTGAAATGGATCCACTCTCCTCGATCTTTGGTGTTCTTCATGAAACTGGACATTCTTTGTATGAATCAGGTTTATCAATGATGACTGAATGGCCAAGTCCACTTACGGAATTTTGTTCTCTAGGGATTCATGAGTCACAAAGCCGTCTCTGGGAAAACCAAGTCGGTAGATCTAGATCTTTTTGGGAATTTTTGTATCCGATTCTGTTATCGGATTTTGAGCTTTCTTCGGAGGAACTGCCTTTCAATGATTTGTATAAAAGCATTAACTCCACTCAGAAAAGTAAGATTCGTGTGGAAGCAGATCAGATTACTTACAATTTACATATCATTTTACGTTTCGAAATTGAACGAGATCTGATCAATGGAAAAATAAAGGTCAGCGAGCTACCGGAAATCTGGAATGCAAAAGTTAAAGATTATCTTGGACTAACAATCGAAAATGATAGCGAAGGCGTTTTGCAAGATGTTCACTGGTCGATGGGTGGTTTTGGATATTTTCCAACGTACACACTTGGAAATATTTTTTCGGCACAATTATTCTCTTCTTTCGAAAAGGATCATTCTAACTATAAATCGGAATTTAAAAATAACGGGAATTTTAGTGCCTTACTGAATTGGCTTAGAGACGAAGTGCATTCCAAGGGAAAAACTCTCGAAGCGAAACAACTCATTTTATCTGCAACACTGGAAGAACCAAGTTCAAAGTATCTGATTTCTTATCTAAAAAAGAAAGTTCTTCAGATACAATCCACATAGGAGCTAACATATGTCTGGTGGAAGTCAAACTTTAGAAAGAATTGAACAATTATCCTACTTCGATAATAGGGCTCTCTATTATTTATGCAATGAAACTCCGCCTAAGACACTGGCACTCGCATTCTTAATCATGAATGAGAAAATCAGTGGCTCGATGTTAGGTGTTTTGGATTTAAAGAGACGCAAATTTGTTCATGAGCTAATGGCAATTCAAAAAGATTCGAGTCAGGAAGAGAAAGAGGCAGCCGCAAATGGGCTATTATTAATTGGTGATGGTCTGATCTCGCGAAATTTAATCGAGAAAAAAGGTCAATATTTTTATGGTACTTCGCGTGATTGAACAATTGCCATTCCCAACATAATCCAACCACAGAGGAAACTGACACCACCAAAGGGAGTGATCACTCCTAGTAATCGTATGCCTGTTATGGCCAATGCATATAGGCTAACAGAGAATAAAAAAATCCCGAGCAAAAAAGAAAAATACGATAATTTCAGATATAGATTGAAACCGTATTGTTTCGCCAAAAGTAAAACGATTAAGCTAACAATCGTATGATAAAAATGATATTTATTACCAGTTTCAAAGACAGGCATTCTTTCCGGTCCAATGATTTCTTTTAGTCCATGTGCACCAAAAGCACCAATTGCAACAGCCAGAAATCCTAGAGCAGTGGAAGTTAACAAATAATATCTGATTGATTGGTTGTTGACAGGAATCATAATTCACCTTTCATTTTACTATGAGCCAAGATGTTACAGGAAATAAATCAAAATTTATTAGAGTTTGGAAACAAATGGATGGCGATGAGATTAAAAAACATCTGCTCTACATTGATGACTTGTATGGTACATGTGGAAATTGTAAAAAATTAGGTTTAAATTATCTAAAAGATAAAAAGTGCCCTGAGTGTGGTGCTAACTTTAAATATCTGGCGACTAAGTTAACGAATCCATCAGAAATTGGGAAAATTTTGGCTCGGATCCAAACAGAGAATTTAGACTTAACACTCATCGAACGAGATGATTTTGAGAAATCAAATGCGAGAGATGCGGTGAGAGATTTGTTTAAATCTTAGAATCGAAAAGACCACGAAAACTGTGCAGTTTTGTTATGAGCGGAAGTATCTTCCCAAGCATCATAGGCACGTAATCCCCGACTAATGGCGAGAGCAGCAATGACACCAGCTGCATTGGGACTCTCCATTACATTTCCAGGACCCTTAACATTGGCTAAATGATCCCAAATATTTTTTTTCGGTAAATTCTGTTCCGCATAATAGTATGCGCCACCAACCAAAATCAAATCTGACAAAAAGTATATTGCCATACTCAATATCGTGTCTCTGCCAGTATACAATGGTGAATTCCAAGAATTGTAGCCAACAGAAGCAATTGGTGAAACGAGGTTTAATCCTTGGGAGACAAAATGATTCTTTTCAGTAATAGGAACGGCAGCAGGATGAGGTGCCTTGTGCAGAAATTCTTGTTCAAAAATCTGTTTCCACATTTTTTCTTGGCCAATGCGTGGAGATTCCACACGTATGATAGAGTCTGGTGAAGTTTTACTTACCTTTCCGATATAAATATTAAAATCGTACGGGTTTTTCCATCCGTTGCGATATCGATAGACAAAACCTCTCGTTTTTTCATCTGCATAGTACTCAGGATCTAGTTTTGTTAGAAGGGCAGTTAACTTCAAATTGAGATCTTCGGGTGATCCTAGGATTTCAATTGTTTCGCCTGCCATAAGATTGGTAGAAAACATTGGAAACAAAATAAGATAAACTAAAAGATAAAAATAATTATAGGTTCTCTTCACAGGTTTTCTCCACCAGCATAAGCAACTAACAAGCCCAAAGTGTTATATGTAGCGTGACAAGCGATCGAGATCCATATGTTCTTATTTTTTATATAGAGGTAACCGAAAAACATTCCCACAATAGAGATCATAAACGGAACGGCTATAGTAGTTCCTATTCCAAAATGAAGGTAACCGAAAATAATTGAGATGATCATGAGTCCTTCATTCGCTAAACCTTTATCTATAAATGTTTTAAGCAAAAATCCACGAAAGAACAATTCTTCGATAATACCTGTTATGATTCCAACTGTATAAACTGACCAAGCAAGCAAAATTCCGTTACCCTGTAGCTCCTTGAACAACTTGGCAGGAAATAATCCGGGATTCGTATCAATATTTAGTAGTTTTAAAATAATGCCAAAAAGGATCACCACGAAAAAAATTGCGAAACCATTCATAATGCCATTCGATATTACGCCTATAGAAAGCTCTTCACTCAGATCGGTTAGGTTCAATTTAAGTAATTTTTTTAGGACCAAATAACCAAGTCCAATAAAAGAAACAAACCAGATGAGCGATTGAAAAAACAAAAGATAAGGTTTATCTTTTAACATTATATCATAAAATTTCTCAAAAACTTTCTCGGAATTGTCCTTCAATTCCTGTTGGAGATCTTTTTCCAAGATCTCAATGGCACTTCGCACCTTTTGGTACGAATCACTGAATGTGACATTCGGGTTGGAGGCATCGTCTGTTAATCCTTCTGTCAATTCAGTCGGAAGTCGATCATTGAGAACAACCGTATAAACAAATTGATGGTAAAACACCGTAAATAGGAGGTTTGCGATGAATATGATTCCAAGTGAGAAGGTAGTGAGTTTAAAAATCTCAAAAAAACGAGATGGCATGTCCTTCCCACTGTCTCTTTCAGGGGATTATCGTCATCGTTTTTTTGGGTCTTACCGACAATGAAAATGTAGGTTAAAGATGAGACCATTCTTCGCTTTTGTAATCGTTTTCCTTTGTATTCCTTTTCTCTCGGAGGGGATTTTCTCTAATCCGATTACTTTAGCAAATTTAGATTATTCCAACCCGATCCTTAAAAGCCTACGCTCGGATGTGAAGGAAAATTTAAGACTGTCAAAATCCAGACAATCTGACGATAAACTCATTCCACTTCGTTATTTCCAATATAAAGTTAAGAAGGAAGATACATTTTTTAAGATTATGGCCAGAACCGGTATGGATTTAGAAACTCTCTCTTCGGTGAATGAGCTAAGCTCCCCGCATGATTTAGCTGAAGGTATGGTTCTGGAAATTCCAAATATGCGAGGTATTTTTCACCCAGAATCGAATGAGAATACCGCACAGAATAAGCGTTTGTTAGCTGAAAAATATAATTTGGATGAAGGGAAATTGCAATATGACCAATCGAGAGAAAAATGGTTCATTCCCGGCATAGTTATGGGTAAAACAGAAAAATCATTTTTTTATGGATTTGGATTTTCGACACCACTTAAAACAATTTACCTCAGCTCGGCTTTTGGAAAAAGATTGGATCCATTTACAAAAAAGACAACCTTCCATGGAGGAATTGATTTGGCCGCCGAACGGGGATCAGATGTTCACGCATCTCAGGATGGGGTTGTTGAATGGGCGCAGTCTAGTGGTGGTTACGGAAAATTAATCATTCTAAAACATGCGATGGGTTACGAGACAAGATATGGTCATCTTGATGCGTTATTAGTCAAAGCAGGTGAAAAAGTGAGAAAAGGGCAAAAAATCGCTGAAGTGGGAATGACAGGTAGAACGACCGGTCCACATTTGCACTTCGAAGTACGTAGAAATTCAAAAAGACAAAAACCTTTTTTTCAATCCCATTTATAAAAAAGTTTTCCCAATCTTAAACTCTCTATTAAAAATTGGTTCATGGACTTTGAAATACCAGAATCAGTAGAATCAATCCGCAAGGATATCCGCGAATTTATCCAAAAAGAAATCATACCGTTAGAAAAATTCTATAGTTATGAAAATGGTAGAATGCCTGAAGAGGTAAACCAGCAAGCGCGTGCTAAAGTTAGATCTGCAGGTTTTTGGACACCACATTTACCAAAGGAAGAAGGCGGTTTAGGTTTAGATCAATTAGGAACTTGTATTATTTTTTCTGAAATTGGTCGTTCACCTATTGCTCCTTATATTTTTAATTGCGATGCTCCGGATGAAGGTAATATGCATCTGTTGTCTCTCGCTGCCAATGAAAAACAGAAGGAATTAATTTTACATCCTCTATGCAAAGGTGAGTTACGAACAGGTTTTGCAATGACCGAACCAGCTCCAGGTGCTGGATCTGATCCAACGACATTACAAACGAATGCCGAGAAGGTGGGAGATAAATATATTCTCAATGGACGAAAATGGTATTGTACCGGTGCAAAAGGAGCAAGGTATCTTATAGTAATGGCGAAGGTGAATGGCAGTTTTCGAAAAACTACTATGTTTCTCGTCCCAACTGATGCCAAAGGATATACGATGGTTCGGGAAATTGAACTTATGGGATCACATGGCCCTGGTGGTCATTGCGAATTAAATTTTGAAAATGTAGAAGTTCCAGAGGATATGATACTGGGAAGAGTTGGTGAAGGATTTAGACTTTCTCAGGAGAGATTAGGTCCAGCTAGGTTAACTCATTGTATGCGATGGACAGGTATGGCTAGAAGAGCATTGAGCATTGCTCGGGAGTATGCCAAAGAAAGACAAGTTTTTTCTGCGAAAATTGCTGAGCACCAGGGCATTCAATGGATGTTTGCTGAATGTGCAACGGCCATCGAAATGGGCTTCTTGTTGACTCTGAAGGCTGGCTGGCTACTACAAAAAGGAAAGGATGCTCGCCAGGAGACATCGATGGCAAAGTGGAAAGTCAGTGAAGCACTCTGCAACACCATCGATACAGCCATTCAAATTTGTGGTGGCAAAGGTTATTCTCGCGATTTACCTCTGGAGCTTTTTTATCGAGACGCAAGGGCAGCTCGCATTGCAGATGGTCCGTCGGAAGTACATAAAATGGTAATCGGAAGAAATTATTTATCAAATAAATGGGACATCTAAATGAATATTGAGGAAATCACACCCATACTCGAAAAACACTTAGGAGCTTTTTGGAAATCCGATGTAAAGATTCAGAATATTTTTCATTTAAGTGGAGGAGCCTGTCAAGATAACTATTCCATATCTGCAGTTTTAAATGAAAAGGGTGCGAAAAAAAATAAAGAGATAGTTCTGAGAACCGACAAGGGCGGTTCCTTGCTCACATCACTTTCTAAAAAAGATGAGTACAAGGTCGCAGAACTGGCATTTAATGCGGGTGTCAAAACACCTGAACCAATTCTCTTGGAAGAAGATACTTCTTTCATTGGTACTCCATTTTTTCTAATGGAAAAAATATCTGGACGGGCAGGTGGTCGATTTGTCGTTAAAGATCCAGAACTGAATGATTACAGAAAAAATCGAATGGTAGCGGATCTTGCGCAAAATCTTGCGCTCTTGCATACCGTTAAACCGGAGTTGGTAATCGAGGAAGAGCTTAAAGAAAAATTAAAAATGACGAACACGACAAATTATGCGTTGCGTAGCATTGCAGATTTGCGTGAAACATTGGATCACTTACCTGAAGTTCATCCAGCCATAGAAATTGTTTTGAATTGGTTAGAAAAGAATCAACCGACGATTGATTCTATTGTTCTCGTCCATGGAGATTTTAGAACCGGAAATTTTATGATCACCAAAGAAGGCCTCCAAGGGATACTGGATTATGAGTTTGCCCATTGGGGTGATCGTCATGAGGATATTGCTTGGTTGTGTATGCGTGACTGGAGATTTGGAAAATTGAATAAGGAAGTCGGAGGTTTCGGCGATAGACCTGATTTTTATAAATCTTATTCTAAGGCTTCCAATTTTGAAATCGATCCGAAAAAAGTAACATACTGGGAAATTATGGGTAACATTCGTTGGGCGATCGGTTCTGCTCAACAAACGGAAAGACATTTATCAGGCAAAGATAAAGGAATTGAATTGGCATCGATAGGAAGAAGGACAGCAGAAATGGAATGGGAAGCGATGAGACTCATTGAGGAATATCCAAGTGCAATATAGACCAGACACAAAGGCAATTTTACAGGCCATTCAAGATTTGCTTATGAAAGAAGTTTTGCCAAAAATTGAAGAGGATGAATTGCTTTCTTATAAAACATTAGTTAGTTGGAATATGCTAGGAGTAGTTGTCCGCGAGCTAGAAAAGGAAGATGAATTTACCTATGAAGAATATAAGTCATTTCAGGATAATTTTAAATTTTCAGAAATATCATTCAGACAATTTGATGATTTTGTCCGTCTCTCTCGCGTTGAAAAAATAAATGTGATGAAAATGTTGAACCAGTCTCTTGCAAAGGAAATTAGAAATTCTAAAGAAGCAGATCCGAAATCCGAAACTTGGAAACACATCAAAGCAACACTTAAAAATAATTTACAAATTTCGAATCCAAGGTTTGTCACTTAGATGTCATATTTATACTTAGTGAGGCATGGACAAGCGGATCGTTTAGGTAAAGATTATGATCGTCTAACTTCACTCGGTTGGAAACAAGCGAATTCACTTGGCAATTATTTTCTTTCCCAAAGAATAGAATTTGATTCAGTCATCACCGGTACTTTAAACCGCCAGAAAGAAACTGCAAAAGGAATTCTAGATATTTTTCAATCGGAGAAATTTTGTGTTCCTGAATCAATATCATCAGAGTTATGGAATGAATTTGATCCTCGTATGTGGTTAAGTTTAGCGGCAAAAATCAGAAATGTGGATGAAAACTTTTCGACAACTTATGAGAAATATAAAAAAGCATGGGAAGTCGGTGATTTAAAAACTAGGGATTATTTTCAGGTTTTAATCCAAAAAGTATTACAAGATTGGGTGGAAGGGATATGGGATCCTGTAGAACCTTATAGTTTCCATGAATATGTCTCAAGAGTTCATACTGCGTTAGGTGAAATCTCATCGAATTTAAAAAGTACTCTGATCGTATCGTCAAGTACTCCAGTAGCGATAGTAATGGGTCTAGCCTGCGGATTACATTACAAAATGTATCCTGTTTTTATGAAATATATTCTCAATTCCTCATTGAGTGTTTTTAAAAAAGAAGGAAATCACTGGGAACCCGTTTCCTTTAATAATACTCCACACTTGCAAGATCCCGACGATAAAACGATAGTTTGATTATTGGCCTAAAGATTGTATAAATTTTGCTCTCTCTTTTGCTTTTTGACCCCAACCGTTGCGTGGATAGTTTTTGTATAAGTGTTCAAAAGCCGCTTTTTCTTGTTCAAAGGTTTTCGAGAATTTAACTGTAATTTCCGGCTCTCCTTGAAATTTAAAATTTACACGAATGTTAAATGTTCCCATAAACACCACGTTTCCCGGCTCTAAATTAATTCGAGTTGATTCAATGTCTTTTTTTTCAAAATCAATATCGATCTTATCTGGTTGTTTAGTAGATCCTGTCGCAATGTCAGAACCGCCTCGATTTAGTAAGTGTACGGCATCATATACTTCGTACTGACCATCTTTTAAATTTTGAAAGTAGTAATAGTGATTCGAATTTTCCGAATACTCATAGGTGGAATCACCTTTTCGTAGGGTTACTTTTTGAAATCTGGGGTCTACAAACTCATCTAACATGAGTTCATCTTTCTGTAAGTTCATCTGTATGATGATGAGAGAACTCGATTCATTTCTAGGTCCGAAAGTAGAACAATCGGGCAACAGAAGAAAAACAAAAAATATGATGAGACACTTTCTCAGAATCGAATTGATTAGATTTTGGAGATTAAAATTTTTCATAGTTAGATCAACCCATTGGATACTGAATTCTCTTTGAAACTAGATTGATTTTATCTAATATTTCTTGGCTTAGAATAACGTCGGCTGCCTTTAAAGATTCTTCTAATTGTGAGACTGTATTCGCACCGATGATCGTTGATGCGACAAAGTCATGTTGTTTGCTCCAAGCAACTGACAAAACGGTTATACTCAACCCCGCCTCTTTAGCGATAAAACTTAATTCATCTGTAGATGCAAGTGTTTGGTCATTTAGAAATCGTTGAGACATTTTTTTCTGTCTCTCACCTTCTTTCATATATTTTACAAATCTCGCTCCTTCGGGAGGGGAGGGACTATTATATTTTCCAGTTAATACTCCGCCAGCTAAAGGAGAATATGGTAACAAAGAAATGTTTTCCTTGCGACAAACTTGTGCTAATTCGTCTTCGAATCGACGATTCAGAATACTGAAATTGTTTTGGATGGATTCATGACGAATGAGATTATTTTTATCACTGACCCAAAGACTTTTCATGAGTCCGAAAGAAGTTTCATTCGAGCATCCCGCATAACGAATCTTACCCTCATCTCTGAGTTCACTCAATGTTTCCATTGTTTCTTCATAACCGAAATCATGGTCAGGCCAATGAGTTTGGTATAAATCTATCGTTTCAATCCCTAGTCTCTTTAAAGAACCTTCTATAGCTTTTTTTATATGATAACGATCAAGAGATGTTTTTCCTTCTCGTAGCGGTGGACTAAACCATCCATGACCTGGTCCTGCGACTTTCGTAGCCAGGATGATTCCGTCGCGCGGTTTTGTTTTTAGCCACTTGCCGAATATTTCTTCTGTTCGATGTACCCAGGACTTTTGCGGAGGAACTGGATAAATTTCTGCCGTGTCATAAAAGTCGATGCCCGCATCATAGGCTCTGTCTAAAATTTTGAATGCTTCGTTTTCATCGCAAGAAGAACCAAATGTCATCGTGCCCATACAAATTTCGGAAACGACCATACCCGTTTTGCCTAATCTTCTTTTTTTCATACTCGATGTTTACCTTTTAATCGAAAATGTTCTGAATTGATTTTTAGGATCACCCCATTCGATTGCATGGTCAGTAACTTTCGCTTTTGTAGGCCCACGTTGCATGGCACGATAAAGATCTTCGATAAATAATTTATCACCCTCAACAACTGCTTCAACTTCCCCATTCGGTAAATTTTGAGTGAAACCTTTTAACCTCATTTCTTGGGCTTTTTGCATGATGTAGTATCTAAATCCGACACCTTGAACCGATCCCCTAACGACGATTCTAGCTTTCTTTTCTTCTGATTTACCCAAGTTGTTATGCTCCTAGTTAGAAAAAGATGAGTTCAATTTTGTCTTTCGGCAATGTAATTTTCTATTAGTTGTGAGAAAAGTGGAACAAACTTTTCATAAACAGGTTTTTTGAAATCAACGACTGATTTTACGGTATCGTTGAGCTTCATATGTCTAATGGAGAGGAATTCTATTTCGTGGTGCTCTAGGTTACAATCCGAGACGGCTCCATCCCAATAATATAGGATCCATCTCTGCAACTGTCCACGGTACTTTTGTAAATTCTTATTTAAATGAAGCGAGCTCGGAAAATCGTAAGGAATCCAATCAGGATATTCTCCAATGTAAACCGCATCTTTGATTCCTAATTCTTCATACAGTTCTCGTTTGGCGGCGTCAATGTAATCTTCATCCTCATCAATTCCACCTTGCGGAAATTGCCAAGAATCAGGAAAATGAACTCTTTCTCCAACGATCACATCGCCAAGAGAATTAAAAACCACCATGCCAACATTTTTACGGTAGGGTTTTTCACTCATAAATTAAACTTTTGCTCGGATCGAGAAAATCGCAAGAAATAACCTAATTTTTTGTTTCAGGACAAACTCGGCTTTTCACACTTGGATCAGGAGATCTTATCATGAAGATCATTTTGGTTCGGCATGGCGAAGCAGAGGATCCAGCTTCGGCGAAATCGGATCAGTCTCGAACCTTGACTGAAAAAGGGGTAAGAGATATTCATAAAATTGGAAAATTCATTCATAACTCGCCTCTCAAAGTGAGTCGGGTTTTCTATAGTCCCTATATTCGAACGCAACTGACTGCTGAAATTCTATCAGAAGAGATTGAATTTACAGGCGAGCCGAAGTCTTACCAGGAACTGGCAGCAGGCGCCCAATGCTCAGATTTTCTTTCTTGTTTAGTCTCGTTGAATAATTCCGATACGGTTTTGTTAGTTGGACATAACCCAGATATTACGACTTTTGCCGCTCAACTTCTAGGAAATTCCTCGACTGCTGAAAATCTAATTTTTTTACCAGGTTCCACCGTTGCCATCAATGTAGCCCGGGAGCGATTCGCCAATGGTCAGATTATTTGGGCATTGTCTCCTGATATGTTAGGCTAACTTCATTCGTTATCGAACCGAGAGTACTTTAGTCTCTTAAATCTCAGAATCAATATCAAAGAAAATTAAGGTGCATTGATTCTTGTTCCCAGCGATTCCTTTACTTTCAGAAAATCAGTAACGATGTTTTCATAATTTTTAGAATCAGATCTTCTTACCTTTTGTCCACTTTGTACAACGGAGATACTGTTTTTGCCCTCATTCCAACGCAGTTGAATAGAATAGGAATCATAATCATGGAGGAACCCGGATTCAAGTCGAATGCGCTGTATTTGATTTGCTTTTAAGGATTCATACAGCTCTATCCAAAGATTCGGATCCATTGTATCTGAAAAAGTTTTCACACTACTAAATTCTTTTTCCTCTAAAGTGAAGATTGATTGATTCATGATTAGGCGAAATCCTCTACCAGACATCCCTTGTGGTTTGTAAAATAAGATTTCTAAATCAGTAGGAGGGTTTTTAGGAAGGCCAACCGCAGGCAGAGAGAGAATGAAACAATTTAAGAAAAAAAACAGGAATGGTTTCATAAGTTACAGGATCTAGGTCTATTCGTCACTGCAAAATCAAAAAAATGTCGGAGTTCCTTCTCATTTCGACATTTGTGATAGGTACAATCCTATTGTCCCTATTCTTTTTTTAAAGCCTGGAAGTTTAATTCATGGGATGCATGGCCAATATCATGAATGTAGAGTTCAATCTCGAATGGTAATTCTTTGTTAGGACCGAGTGAGTCTTCCTTCAAATAATGGTCAGAAAAGTGAATGATTTTTTTCTTTTTGTCGCGAAGGATCATCGTAAGGTTTATATATTGAATCGAATATTCATTGGCATTTTTTATGCTCCCCACAATTTTTAGTCCGTTCTCTCCGGAGATGACTTTTGACTGAATTAATTCTATTTTCGGATTCTTTCTTTCGTAATATAATTTTGTGGCAATTATTTTTGATTCATATCTATCAAACTTGGGAGCATCTTTTAGTAATATATTCAACATCGATTTTTCGTTTACATCCAAGATATCCTTTGCCGCATAACCAAAAGTGGATGTAATAAGTTGATTCTTTTTATCATAAAAATATAATTCTACCTTTGGCTTTTCTGCGGGAATCGTACTGATGTTTTCAATGTACCCTACGAAATAGAGATTCCCAATGGAATCAGGTAGAGGAGTTAATTCGGTTAGGATAAAGTTTTCTGAGGGAATTTCTTTTGATTCGGAAGTCTCTACTAAG
>Ga0209277_10000467_pt1 | contig 20436 bp, 17 predicted proteins | sample JI81AbrownDNA_FD_187503 | JGI IMG/M metagenome (GOLD analysis project Ga0209277, IMG submission 187503) | Wastewater effluent complex algal communities from Wisconsin, to seasonally profile nutrient transformation and Carbon sequestration -... | ecosystem: Engineered > WWTP > Effluent > Algae... | reverse complement strand
ACGCCGATAATATTTGGGTGTCTTTCATGTTTCCCGGATTTTGACTCCATTCACTCCCCTGCAGCCCATGTCCCAAAACCAATTCGACAAAAAATCCCAGGCGTGGTCCGCGCTGTTCTCCGAGCCTATGAGCGATCTGGTCAAGCGCTACACCTCCAGCGTGTTCTTTGACAAGCGCATGTGGCAGGCCGACATCACCGGTTCCCTCGCCCACGCCGACATGCTGGCAGCGCAAGGCATCATCAACGCCGCAGACCACGCATCCATCCAAAGTGGCATGGCTACCATCTGGTCCGAGATCGAGTCCGGTGCGTTTGAATGGAAGCTCGACCTCGAAGACGTGCACCTCAACATCGAAGCGCGCCTGACCCAATTGGTGGGGGACGCGGGCAAACGCCTGCACACCGGCCGCAGCCGCAATGACCAGGTCGCCACCGATGTACGCCTGTGGCTGCGCAGCGAACTGGACCTGATTGGCGAGCTGCTGGTGGACCTGCAGAAGTCGCTGGTAGAGGTTGCCGAGAAAAATATCGACGTCATCCTGCCCGGCTTTACCCACCTGCAGGTGGCCCAGCCGGTGAGCTTTGGCCACCACATGCTGGCGTATGTAGAAATGTTTTCGCGCGACGCCGAGCGCTTCGCCGAAGTGCGCCGCCGCACCAACCGCCTGCCGCTGGGCTCTGCCGCACTGGCGGGCACCAGCTACCCACTGGACCGCGAGCGTGTGGCCCGCACACTGGGCATGGTGGACGAAGCCGGTAACCCGCAGGTCTGCCAGAACAGCCTGGATGCGGTGAGCGACCGCGACTTTGCGATTGAGTTCACTGCCGCAGCCTCACTGTGCATGGTGCACATCAGCCGCATGAGCGAGGAGTTCATTCTGTGGATGAGCCAGAACTTTGGCTTCATCAAGATTGCCGACCGCTTCACCACCGGCAGCTCCATCATGCCGCAGAAGAAAAACCCCGACGTACCCGAACTGGCGCGTGGCAAGACCGGCCGTGTGGTCGGCCATCTGATGGGCCTGATCACCCTGATGAAAGGCCAGCCCCTGGCCTACAACAAGGACAACCAGGAAGACAAGGAACCGCTGTTCGATACGGTGGACACCCTGAAGGACACGCTGCGCATCTTCAGTGAAATGGTGGGCGGCCAGGTGAACCCGGCCACGGGCCAGAAGGAAGGCGGCATCACCGTCAACCCGGCACCTATGGAGGCAGCGGCCCTCAAGGGCTACGCCACCGCCACCGATCTGGCCGACTACCTGGTCAAGAAGGGCCTTCCTTTCCGCGATGCCCACGAAACCGTGGCACATGCCGTCAAGGCTGCCACCACCCACCAGGTCGACCTGTCCGAATTACCGCTGGCGGTTTTGCAGGAGTTCAACCCCAAGATCGAGAAAGACGTGTACGAGTGCCTGAGCCTGCGTGGCTCGCTCAACGCGCGCAACACGCTGGGCGGTACTGCGCCCGCACAGGTCAAGGCACAGGTCGCGCGGCACCGAGCACGTTTGGGCTAGAAAATCGACTACGCTTCGCCTTCTGACAAGGAGGCAACGTGGTCCTGGCTCTCACAAGAATATGCTTTGCCGCGCTGATTGCGGCCGGCGCGCTCTCGGCGCACGCATTGCAGATCATCAGCCTGTCGCCCCAGGGCGAGGTAGCGCAGGTGCGCCAAGTGGTGGCCAAGTTCGGCGAGAGCGCCGTGAACTTTGGCGACCCCAAGGCCGAAGCACCGCTGACGGTGAGCTGCAGCGATGCGCAGGCCAGCAAAGGCAGCGGTCGCTGGATCAACGACCGGGCCTGGGTGTTCGACTTTGAGACCGACCTGCCCCCCGGGGTGTCGTGTACTGTGCAGGCCCGCCCCGGATTCAAATCGGCCAAAGGCGAAGGACTGACGGGCGCTACCAGCTATAAATTCAATAGCGGCGGCCCATTCGTCAAGAATATCCGCCCCTACCAGGGCAGCCGCATTGATGAGGAGCAATTCTTCACACTGCGACTGAACGGCCCGGCCACGCTGGAAAGCGTACAGGCCCATGTGTGGTGTTCCGTGCAGGGCCTGGGTGAACGCGTGGCGGTGCGTCTGCTGGACGGCAAGGAACGCGCCAGCCTGTTGCAGGCCCAGCACCTGGAAGCCGAAGCCAAAAAGGACCCGCTGGCCATCGTCACACTGGCCTGCAACCGGCGCCTGTCGCCGGATGCCAGGGTGGAACTGGTGTTTGACAAGGGCGTTGCCACGCCGGCCCGGGGTGGTGCCACTGCGGGGGTGGCCAACACCGTGGAAAAGCGCTTCGGCTTTCAGGTGCGTGAGCCCTTTTCTGCCAGCTTCAGCTGCGAGCGCGAAAACGCACAGAGCGCCTGTCTGCCCATTCGCCCGCTCACGCTGAGCTTTAACGCCCCAGTGCCGGTGAAGCTGCTGCAGGGCATCCGCCTGGTCAGTGGCAAAGACAGCTTCAAACCCACGCTGGACGAAACACCCCAGGACGAAGAGGCCGTGGTCAACGGCATCAGTTTTGCGGCCCCGCTGCCCGAGCAGACCCAGTTCACCATCGAACTGCCCAAGAATTTCAAGGACGCATCAGGCCGTGCGCTGCGCAATGCGGACAGCTTCCCGCTCAAGACCGCCACCGCTGCCATGCCGCCGCTGGCCAAGTTTGCAGCTTCACCCTTCGGTATCGTGGAGCGCTTTGCCGAACCCAATGGCGTGGCCCTGCTGCCGGTCACGCTGCGCAACGTGGAGTCCGCGCTCCACATCAAAGGCCTGAACGCCGCGCAGGCCAAGGCCGCCACCGGCAAGGTGACCACCCTGCAGCCGGGCAGCGATGCCGACATCATCGCGTGGTTCAGAAAGGTGCAGCAGTACGACAACGGTTCGGTGCAGCGCCGCATGGCCGTGCGTGATACGGGCCCGCGCGTGCCCAAACCGTTGGATACCTACCACCAAGACTATGTACAAACCCGCATGGTCTCGCTGCTGGCAAACCAGCCAGGGGCCAAGACGCTGGACCTGCCGCAGCCTCAAAGCAAGGACCCGCGCCCGTTTGAAGTGGTGGGCATACCGCTGCCCGCTGGCTTCCATGTGGTGGAGATTGCCTCGCAAAAGCTGGGCACCAGCCTGCTGGACGAGCGCCATGGTGCAGACCGCACCATGTACGTTCGCACCTCGGCGCTGGTGACCAATCTGGGGGTGCATTTCAAGCTCGGCCGTGAGAACGCTTTGGCCTGGGTCACCACGCTGGACAAAGGCACGCCAGTGGCCGGCGCCACGGTGCGGGTGTCCGACTGCCGCGGCAAAGAGGTTGCCACCGGCACCACCAACGCACACGGTATCGCCCAGCTCACCGGCATCAGCCCCCAGGCACCCTTGTGCAGCGGAGATGACACCTACAGCCGGGCCTACTTCGTGAGCGCGCGCGCCACGCAGCCCGCCGGGGATGGGCAGGGCACCGTGCAGGACCTGGCCTTTACCTGGAGCGACTGGAACCGCGGCATTGAGCCCTGGCGCTTCAACCTGCCCACCAGCAGCAGCCCGCAGCCCGACGAAGTGGCCCACACCATTTTCGACCGCACCCTGTTCCGCGCTGGAGAAACTGTGTCGATGAAGCACCTGCTACGCACCCAGACCAGCCAGGGCTTTGACCTCTCTGCCAAAGAACCCGTGACCCTGGCCATCACCCACATGGGCAGCGGCCAGCAGTACACCCAGGACCTGAGCTGGCGCAAGACGCCCACTGGCGGCACCAGCGCGGTCAGCACCTTCTCCATCCCGCCAGCCGCCAAGCTGGGCGTGTACCAGGTGGAACTGCGCGGCGGCAGCCGCGGCGCCACCTTCTTCACCGGCCAGTTCCGGGTGGAAGAGTTCCGCCTGCCGGTGCTGGAAGGCCGCGTGACGCCGGCCGAGAAAAAAGCACTGGTGAATGTGGACAAGGTGCCGGTAGACGTGCAGATCAACTACGTGTCCGGCGGCGGCGCCACCAGCCTGCCGGTGCGGGTGTCGGCCCTGGTGCGGGCCAAGTATCTGAACTTTGCAGACTTCAGCGAGTTCAACTTTACTGCGCCGCGGGGTGACCGCCAGGAAACCAGCAGCGATGGCGAAGAAGAGATGAGCGCCGGCACGGACGCCCGCGTCATTGCCGACAAACTGCCACTGACCTTGGACAAGAATGGCGCGGGTAAAGTGGCCATCGACAAGGTGCCCAAGAGCCGCCAGCCGCAGGACCTGCTGCTGGAAGCCACCTATTCCGACCCCAATGGCGAGGTGCAAACCATCCGCAGCACGCAGACCCTGTGGCCCGCCGCCGTGGTGGCCGGCATCAAGACCGAAGGCTGGGTGTCTTCCAGTCAAAAAATCAAGTTCCAGGCACTGGCCCTGGACCTGAGCGGCAAACCGCAGGAGGGTGTGGCGCTGGACGTCAAAGCCACGGCCCGCATCACCACCACCACGCGCAAGCGCATGGTGGGCGGCTTCTACACCTACGACAACAAAACCAGCGTCAAAGAGCTGGGCAGCGTGTGCAGTGGCAAGAGCGATTCGCGCGGCCTGCTGCTGTGCGAAACCTCGCTGAACGAGGCCGGCCAGGTGGAACTGGTAGTGACTGCTAAAGACGCGTCAGGCAACAGCATCCAGGCCGCCAGCAGCGTCTATGTCACCAAGCAGGGCGAGCTGTGGTTTGGTGGCGAGAACCACGACCGCATTGACCTGCTGCCCGAGAAAAAGAGCTACCAGCCCGGCGAGATCGCCAAGTTCCAGGTGCGCATGCCGTTCCGCTTCGCCACCGCGCTGGTGGCGGTGGAGCGCGAAGGCATTGTGCAGACCGAGGTGGTGCAGCTCAACGGCCAGGACCCGACGATCAACCTGAAGATTCAGGAGGGTTGGGGCCCCAATGTGTATGTGAGCGTGCTGGCCCTGCGCGGACGCCTGCGCGAGGTGCCGTGGTACAGCTTTTTCACCTGGGGCTACAAGGCGCCGCGCGAGTGGTGGACATCGTTCTGGTACGAAGGCAAGGAGTACGTGGCGCCCACGGCGCTGGTGGACCTGAGCAAACCCGCATTCCGCCTGGGCGTAGCCGAAATTCGCGTCGCTACCCGCGCCCACCAGCTCGATGTGAGCGTCAAGGCCGACAAGGACAGCTACGCGGTGCGCAGTCAGGCCAAGGTGACCATCACCGTCAAGCTGCCCAATGGCCAGCCCGCTGCCAATGCCGAAGTGGCCCTGGCCGCGGTGGACCAGGCGTTGCTGGAGCTGATGCCCAACGGCAGCTGGAACCTGCTCGATGCCATGCTGCAGCGCAGGTCGTGGGGTGTGGAAACGTCTACTGCGCAAATGGAAATCATTGGCCGCAGGCACTATGGCCGCAAGGCGGTTCCTGCCGGGGGTGGCGGGGGCAAGAGCGGTGCGCGGGAGCTGCTGGAAACCCTGCTGCTGTGGAACCCCAATGTGAAGCTGGACGCCAACGGCCAGGCCGTGGTGACCGTGCCGCTCAATGACGCACTCACCACCTTCAAGATCGTGGCGGTGGCCGATGCGTCCACCGGCCTGTTTGGCACCGGCTCAACGAGCATCCGTGCCACGCAAGACCTGCAGATCATCAGCGGCCTGCCTCCCCTGGTCCGTGAAGACGACCAGTACCGCGCGCAACTGACCCTGCGCAACACCACCAAGCAGGCCATGAAAGTGCTGGTGACACCGCGCGCCACACTGCTGGAACTGGCTCCGCAAACGGTCGACATTCCTGCCGGTGATGCACGCGAAGTGGCGTGGAACGTGACCGCGCCCGCGCAGCTGGCATTGACGCGCAACGAAGCCATCCTGTGGGAGATCGAGGCCAAGGACACCCTCAGCGGCGCGCGCGACGCGCTGAAGGCACGCCAGCGCATCATTCCCGCCGTGCCGCTCACGGTGCAGCAAGCCACGCTGGTGCAGGTGGACGGACCGTTCACGCTGGATGTGAACGCGCCCACCGACGCCCTGCCCGGCCGTGGTGGCCTCAAGATGTCGCTACAGCCCAAGCTGGCCGAAGGCATGCCCGGTGTGAAAGACTGGTTTGCCAACTACCCCTTTGCCTGCCTGGAGCAGAAGACCAGCAAGAGCGTGGGCCTGCGCGACGGCAAGCTGTGGCAGACCGTGGCTGCGCAGATACCGAGCTACCTGGACAGCGATGGCCTGGCCAACTACTTCCCGCCGCGCGATGGCGAAGCCAACCGCGGCAGCGATACGCTGACTGCCTATCTGCTGGCCGCCACCCATGAGGCATCCAACATCAACCCGACATTTGCGTTGAGTGACGAAATCCGCGCGCCCATGGAACGCGGCCTGATCGCGTTTGTGGAAGGCCGCATCCAGCGCGACTTCTGGAGCCCCCGCAAAGACCTCGAGATGCGCAAGCTGGCCGCGATTGAGGCCCTGTCGCGCTACGGCAAGGCGCAAGGCCGCATGATCAACAGCATCACCGTCGCACCCAACCAGTGGCCCACGCATGCGGTGATTGACTGGCTCAACATCCTCAAACGTGTGAACGACGTGCCCGAGCGCGACAAGCGCATCGCCGAGGCCAACCAGATCCTGCGCGCCCGCATCGGCTACCAGGGCACCAAGATGATTTTCAGCACCGAGAAGGACGACTACTGGTGGTGGCTGATGCAAAGCGGCGACGTGAACACCGCGCGCCTGATCCTCAGCGTGCTGGACGACCCGGCCTGGAAAGACGACATGGGCCGCCTTGCCAACGGCTTCATCAGCCGCCAGCAACACGGCGCCTGGCACACCACCACGGCCAACCTGTGGGGTGGCCTGGCGCTGGAGAAGTTCAGTGCCAAGTTTGAAGCCGTACCGGTGGCCGGCAGCACCAAGGCGTCCATGAGCACGGGTGCGGCCAGCGTGGACTGGAGCAAGGTCGAACGCATCAAGACCACCGATGCATCGGGCGCTGCGCACCAGACCACCTTCTTCGGCGCGCCCGCATCGCCGGGCAACCTGCGGAACAACACCATGTTCCTGCCCTGGGGCACTACAGCGGCGAAGGACACCTTGAACGTGACCCACCAGGGCGCCGGCAAGCCCTGGTTCACCCTGCAATCGGTCGCGGCGGTGCAACTGAAGGCGCCTTTCTTTGCGGGCTACCAGATCAAGAAAACCATCACCCCCGTGGAGCAGGCCAACAAGAGCCTGCCCGTTGGCAGCTACACGCGTGGTGACGTGCTGCGCATCAGCATCGAAGTGAACGCCAGCGCCGATATGACCTGGGTCGCCATCACCGACCCGGTGCCCGGCGGTGCCACCATTCTGGGCAGTGGCCTGGGCCGCGACAGCGAGATTGCCACGCAGGGCGAAAAGCGTGAAGGCTATGGCTGGGCTGCGTTCGAAGAACGAAGTTTTGAGTCATTCCGCAGCTACTACCAGTACCTGCCCAAGGGTGTGGTGAAGATGGAATACACCATCCGCCTGAACAACATCGGCGAGTTCTCGCTGCCACCGAGCCGGGTGGAGGCCATGTATGCGCCGGAGATGTTTGGCGAAGCGCCGAATGCGCGGGTGAAGGTGGAGGCGGCAAAGTGATGAGGTGGCCGGGTCGGTGCAGGTATCTAGCTACTTCCGTTTTTCCGCGTAAGGATCCGGTTGTCACGGTCAACTTAACGTCAATGCGAATGCAGGTGGTGCGTATCAGGCACATGCGGATGCATGTGCCGCAAGGGTGCATGTTGATGTACATGGCTGTGTTGTCCTGACGGCATGACTTCATGGGTGTGCAAGTGGTGCCCATCGTCATGCGAATGGGCATGCTCATGCTCCAGAGCCTCATGGTCATGTTCGTGACTGTGTGACTCAAATAAGTGAAGCACTACGCCAACCAACATCAACATGCCACCCACAACCAACATCCAGGTGCCGGTGCGACTACCCAACGCAAATGCCCCCAGCGCTCCAATGAAGGGGGCAAACGCGAACACTGAACCAGTGCGCCCTGCACCAAACTCCCGTTGCGCCAGCAGATACAAACGCAAACTCAGTCCATAGCCCGTAGCACCAATCGCAAGCAAGGCACCTGCGGTAACCAACCCAGGCATGGGTTCATCGAATAGCAGTGCAAGACCCACGGTTGCAACGACGCCCAAACTGGATTTGGCAAGAACAACCTGTCCGGGATCGCGGTCTGCGACACCCCGCGACAGTGTGTTGTCCACGCCCCATGCAGCGGTGGCCATCAAAACAGCCAGCAGTCCCGACAATTGGGCATCACCTGCCAGACCTTGCTCCAGGACCAGAGCCATACCGCCCGCCAGCAAAAACAGCATGGCTGCGCCCACCCGCTTGTCCATGGTTTCACCATAGAGTCGCCATGCCAAGACGGCCGTAAAAAGTGCTTCCAATGTCAGCATCAGCGATGCACTGGACCCACTGGTACGTTGCAATCCCCAAGCCAGAGCAACCGGCCCAATGACTGCGCCAAACAGGGCCATTGCCGCAATGCGCGAGAAGTCCGAAGGTTTCAGGGCGGCTTCACGCTCCGGTGGATGGCGCATCAGAAGCGCAACCACAGCCGCCCCTGCATACAGCAGTGCCGCGGTCGTGAAGGCGCCCAAGCCTTGCCCGAAATGCTGCACCAACGGCGTACTCAGGCCGAAGAGCGCCGCTGCCAAAAGTGCGAGCAAACCGCCACGAAGGGCCGGTGCAGATATTCGGACCATCACAGCATTACTTTCCGGTGAAGTTGGCGGCAATGAAGTTGCCTGTCAGGGTGTAGAACATGTAGAGCGTCTGCTTGGAGGCATCTTTCTCTGCGGGGTTTTTGAAGGTGAATTTCCATTCTTTCATGCTCTTGCCCTCTACGGTCTCGGCCTTGTAAAGTTTGACGGATTTCCATGAGGCGTCAATCTTCCCCTTGCTGACCAATGCGTCCTTCTGATCATTGGCGCAGCCTACAAGAATGGATTCCTTGATCGGCGCATGGCCATGGAAATGACAGCCGCCACCCGCACTGGCAAAGGCAGCAGGTGCGAAGGCAAGCGTAGTGATGAGAGATGCAATAGCAATGATTTTCTTCATGATGATTTCCTTGGTGTAAATAGTTTGATGTGAGAATGGGTCAAAGGGAGTTACGGCTGGGGTCAACCGTCTTGTCAATATCCATGTCTTCATGGATGTGCTTGTGCTCTTGCACGGGGAAACGGAAGCTGTCCGGGTTGGCATCGTGCTGGTAGCCGTGGAGTTGCATGAACAGCAAATACACACCGGCATAGACCAAGGCCAGGTTGGCCGCAAAGCTGAACCGCTTGAACGAGGGGCGATGCCGCCAGAACGCCAGCAAACCCACCATCACAGCCAATGCGGCAATCTGACCAATCTCCACGCCCACATTGAAGCTCAGGATGCGCAACAGCATGGCGGCGCTGTCATCACCCAATGGCAGTTGTTGCAGGCGCGTTGACAAACCAAAGCCATGCAACAAGCCAAAGCCAAAGACCGCTGCCAACAGGTTGGGTGACTTCATGTCAAAAACACGTTGAAACCCTCCGTTGTTGTCAAAGCCTTTGTAGATCACGCTGATGGCAATGATGGCGTCCACCAGGTAGTAGTTCCAGGTGATCTGGTAGTAGGTCGCAAAGATCAGCGTGATGCAGTGCCCCAGCGTGAAGACCGTGACGAATTTCGCCACGTCCTTGAAACTGGTCAGGAAAAACACCACACCAAACAGGAACAACAAGTGGTCGTAGCCGGTGAGCATGTGGCTGGCACCCAGTCCGATGTAACGGACATAGCCACCATCCAGCATGCTCTGCTTGTCAGCTTCAGAAATGCCGTGGGCGAAGGCCATAAGTGGCAATGCCATCAGCAATAGGGCCATGAAATGGCCTGAAAGGAGTTTTTTCATCAAATAGTGAAACCTAAATTAGTTGCGCAAATGCGCGGAGGCACCTTCGGATGAACATTCCGAAAGCATCAAAAAAGAACTGAATTGCGAAAGAAAGCGGCCCGTTAAGTCGGAGCCGTGCTCTTGCTAGACGCGTTGCATCGGTGGCCGCAAGGGGCCTTCAAGCGTGGCAGAGAGCCACGAGTCGGGCTTACTCTCAGGAGGAGACACAGACCGGACCTCCGCCAGTGTGGGGTTCAGTGAATTCAATAGTGCTGCGGTTCCGGTGCCAGAATCAGCGTGCAAGTGCTGAACCGGGCCACCATCGTCATCCATATGTAGAGCGTTGTCTGCATGGTGATGGTGATTGGCATCCTGGCAGTGCACGATCAGGTGCTCCAAATCCTCAACCTGTTGCGACACCGACCAAGCTCCGAGCATAGACACTGACTGCCAAACAAGGACAGCCATAAGCATGAGTGCACGAAAACGGAAACACATAGCGCTCGATTTTAAGGGCCTATCCGCGTGGGTGAATGGCTGGGGTTACTTACTGATACGTTGATGCGGCTGCAAAATCGAGTTCCGGTTGGTGTACTTCGGCAAGCAGTCTGAAGCGGCTATTACCTACATTCTGGCTTGCGGCTACCAAGCCTCCACCACCACCGCACCAAACCGCAGGTGGTGCAAGCACTCCCGCAAGATCACCATCGCCGCATAAAACTCTGGCGCAGTAGGCAAAGCCTCCTGCCCGCTGGGGCGGCCTTGGCTGACCATGGCAATGCGGTTGAAGAAGACTTCCACTTCATCCAGGCCCCACAGCAACGCTTCGTCTGGCTTGGCACCCACCGCTTGCAGAATCAACGCAGCGCCTGAGCCGCGCATCAGCAATTGATCCGTGCGCACCAGCTTGGAAGCCAGGGGCATCACCACATCTTCGGTCTGCTCGATGGCATGCTCCATGTCCAGCGGGGTGGGCGGCGTGTGGCGCATCCATTGGCGGGCCAACGATGCAGTGCCCAATGGCAGACTGTGTTGCAAGACCACCTGACCGTCTTCAATGCACTCCAGCGTACTGGTTTCTGCACCGAGTTCGAGAGTGGTCTGTGCGGTCACGGTTAGGCCTCGTTGCGCAGACCGTTCAACATGGCGACCAGAACACGCCGCGTGTCGGCCAACGCGGCCTCCACGTCCACGTCAGACGCAGGCAGTGAGTCCATCGCACCATACAGCGCCCCCAACACGATGCGCGCCAGGCGCTCGGCATCGTGCCCCTGGAAGATGCCGTGGGCCTGCAGCGCGCCGATGCTGGCGCGCATGGCGCCCAGGCCTTGCCGCTGGCGAATTTCACCCCACACCTGCGCACCCAGCACGGCGGGCGCTTCCACCAGCATCAGGCGGCGCAGCGGCGCGTTGGCGCCAGCTTGCAGCACGGTGTCGATGGACGCCAGAAACGCGTCCCAGGGTGTGCCGCCGCTGGCCATGGTTGCGGCCTGCGCGTTGGCGGCCTGCTGCACCAGCTGCGCGTCCACTTGCTCGGCCACGGCGGCAAACAGGCCTTTCTTGTCGCCATAGTGGTGGTACAGCGCGCCCACGGTCACACCGGCATCGGCGCAAATGGTGCCCACCGGCGCCTTCTCATAACCCTGCGCGCTGAACCAACGCAGTGCGGCCAGTTGCAGTGCGGCCTGGGTGTTGGTGGCGTTTTCCTTGCGGCCGTCGCGCTTGGTGGGGATGTCTGTCACGGTGAAAAAGGTCAGTTGATGCCAAAAAATTGTAGTGCCACGATAAAGCACTTTACAAACATAACGTGATTATGTATTCTGCGGACTTTCCAAATCCACCGGAGATTTCCCATGCCCATCCTCGCCCAAATCCTGATCGCACTGGTGTGCCTGATCCACGTGTACATCTTTTTGCTGGAGACCGTGCTGTACAAGAGCCGTGGCGTCAAGGTGTTCGGCATCCCGCCGTCGGAAGTCGAATCCCGCAAGGCCGCCATGTCCAACCAGGGTTGCTACAACGGATTTCTGGCCGTGGCCCTGCTGCTGGGCCTGGTCTACCCCGACCCGGCCATTGCCAAGGCATTCGCCACCTTTGGCCTGGCCTGCGTGGCGGTGGCTGGCATCTGGGGCGCGGTCACGGTGATGACGCGCATCCTGTACATCCAGACGGTGCCTGCGGTGCTGGGGTTGGCTGCGCTGTATTTCTTGTGAGAATGGAGGTAGCGATTAACCGCTACAACTTACCCACTAACGCCGATGGAGCTGCTAGGCCCCCGCATGCTGAAACGCAGATCAATGGAAGAGAAGACAGCACCGTCAACGATGCTTCTGGTCAAATCATTCGCTATATTTTTGATAGCTATCTGCGCAAATTCCACGGGGGCTACAGCCACATTTAATGAAGTAAAGGCGAGCTACCGCCCTTCCGACACGCTGGTGCTGGACCGCCATGGCGAGTTGCTGCAGCGCCTGCGCACCGATGCCACGGTGCGGCGCGGGCAGTGGGTGGCGCTGGCCGATGTGTCGCCTGCCCTGCGCACGGCGCTGGTGCTGTCGGAAGACAAGCGCTTTTACGAACACAGCGGGGTGGACTGGCGTGCGGTGTCAGCGGCGGCCTGGGGCAACCTGTGGAACACCCGTACGCGCGGCGCCTCCACCCTCACCATGCAGCTGGCCGGATTGCTCGATGAGGACCTCAAGCGCGGCGCGGGCGGACGCAGTGTGGCGCAAAAGCTGGGGCAAACCGTGTCGGCCACGGTACTGGAGAGCAGCTGGCGCAAGGACCAGATTCTGGAGGCCTACCTGAACCTGGTGCCCTTTCGGGGCGAGCTGGTCGGCATCAACGCGCTGAGCCACACGCTGTTTGGCAAAGCGGCACACGGCCTGGACAACCGCGAGGCCGCCGTGGCCGTGGCGCTGGTGCGCGCTCCCAATGCCAAGGCGGCGCAGGTGGTGCAGCGGGCGTGCAGCGTGCTGCAAAGCCTGGAGAAAACCACTGCGGGCGATTGCGATGCGATGGATCTGTTTGTCACCGGCGCCCTGCAGCGGCGCGACTTTGCCGCCAGCGAAGGCATTGCGCCCCATGTAGCCAGCCAGCTCGTGCGCGCGGCCCCGGCGGGCACACGGCAGATCACCACCACCCTGAGCGCTCCCTTGCAGCGTTTTGCAGTGCAGACGCTGCAGACCCACCTGCGCGAACTGGCCGGCCGCCATGTGGAAGACGCCGCGCTGCTGGTACTGGACAACGCCAGCGGCGAAGTGCTGGCCTGGGTGGGCTCCAGCGGGCCGCTGAGCGCTGCGGCTGATGTGGATGGCGTCACCGCCCTGCGCCAGCCGGGTTCGACGCTCAAACCGTTTTTGTACGCGCAGGCGATTGCCGAGCGGCGCATCACCGCGGCCTCGCTGCTGGAAGACTCTGACACGCAGATCCAGACCAGCGGCGGCCTCTACATTCCGCAGAACTACGACCGCCAGTTCAAGGGATGGGTGTCGGCCCGCACTGCACTGGGCGCGTCGCTCAACGTGCCTGCCGTGCGCACGCTGGTGATGGTGTCGCCTGACGCCTTCCACAAGCAGCTGGTGCGCCTGGGCCTGCCGATCAAAGAGAGCGGCGACTATTACGGCTACAGCCTGGCCCTGGGCAGCGCCGAGGTCCCCCTGCTCCACCTGACCAACGCCTACCGTGCGCTGGCCAATGGCGGCACCACCAGCCCCACGACGCTGACGCGCACCAACAAGCCCGCCGCCAGGGCAGCCGCACTGGACCCGGGCGCCGCGTTCATCGTGGGCGATATCTTGAGCGACCCGCTGGCCCGTGCCCGCACCTTTGGCACCGACAGCGTGCTGGCCACGCGCTACTGGACCGCCGTCAAAACCGGCACCAGCAAGGACATGCGCGACAACTGGGCACTGGGTTGGTCGCAGCGCTACACCGTGGGCGTGTGGGTGGGCAACGCCAGCGGCGCGCCGATGTGGGACGTGAGCGGCACCACGGGCGCCGCGCCGATTTGGGCTGCGGTCATGCACTACCTGCACGCCAGACAACACAGCCGCGCGCCCAAAGCACCGCCGGGCGTGGTGCAGGCACGCGTGCAGTTTGCCAACGCCGCTGGCAGCCTGGAGGCCGCGCGCAGCGAATGGTTCATTGCCGGTACTCAGCAATCGGTGTTTGCTATGAATTCAGGAGCTTTCCGCGAACAACCGACGGGGGCTAGGGGCCGAATCACCACACCAACCCACGGCACCATCATCGCGCTGGACCCCGACATTCCCCCCAACCGCCAGCGCCTGACGCTGCAGGCTGAAGGCGCCAACCTGCGCTGGCGAATGGACGGCAAGCCGCTGGCCCAGGGCAACACCGTGCTGTGGCTGCCCTGGCCCGGGCGCCATGTAGTGCAGATCACCGATGCCAAGGGCAAGGTGCTTGACGAAGTGCGGCTGGAGGTGCGCGGTGCGGGGATCAGACAGCCGCCCCGAGGCCGCCGATCACCCTGACCACTGCCATTCCGATTCTCAAGCCTTTCTGGTCACCGTGGGTCCAGGCCACGTCAGGTCCTGCAAGGCACCCTTGGGCTCATAGGCGCGCACGATCAGCCAGTACGCCTCGCCCTTCCTGACGGGCAGCCAATTGGCGTTTTTCTCGGCCCCCGGGTCATCAGCCTGCACATACAGGGTCAGGCTGCCATCGGCAGCGTAGCGCATGGAAGAGCGGTCTCCCAGCGCATAGCGGTTGAGGGGGTTGGGAATAACCTTGTAGGCCATGGTGTAGGCATGCAGCGACCAGAAGGCGTTGACCTGGGGAATCTGTTCCCTGGTGAAATGCAGCTCATAACGAGCATCCCCGTTGAGCTGTGCGCCTTCGCCATCCTTGAACAGCGTGTAGTAGGGGTTCTCACTGACCGGCAAGGCCATCGTACCCGCCAACGTAATTGCCGCACGGTACAGCCGGTCCCCATCGTTGTAATAGCCAATGCTGGGCTTGGGTGCGACCCAACCGTTCAAACTTTTGTTGCCAGGCAGGTTTTGTGCATTTGCAGTGACCAGGCGGCGCCCTTGCGCTTCCGCACGCTCCATGCCGCGGACGACTTCCGGACTCAGATGACCAAAGCCCGACTCCACTGCGCCCAGACCCAGGCGTGCATAGCGATCATTGACGGCTGGGGGGAGCGCTTCCCGCCACATCTGCTGCATGGCCTTGAAGCCTGCCAGAGGATCATCCTTGGGCGCCAATGGCTTAAACGGATTGCCGTCCACACCCGCCACATGGGTCTGCCCATGCAGGTAAGACGATAGCGGCGCAATCTTGAAACCTCTTTGAAATTCGATGGCCTTTAGCCGGTCTTCGGGGCTGGAGAAGAACAGGCGCAGCAGCGAAAGCGTCTGCGCAACGTCGGTACGCAATGGCTTGACACCTGCGGGCAGCGTGCCACTCCAGCCCGGCCCGACGATGGCGACCGCCCCGCCTTCGGGCATGCTGCGACGGCTGGGCAGGCCAAATGTGGTGCCCATGAAATCCGAGCATTGGATGCTCCAGTAGCGACCATCCATTTTCGGAATGGTCAGCACAACAGGTTCTCCGTACATGCTCAGGTCCAACCAGACGTTCGAGTACAGCGTATCTGTCTGCGGCGCGCCGGGAACGTCGGGCGTGACGACAACACTGCGATGCAGCCACTCGCCCCATTGGGCACGGACCTTCGCCACTGGGTCGGGGGCCGTCAGGCGTAAATGCCGCAGGCGCGCGAAGTATTCCAGTGGATAGGCATAGACATAGGCCTCCAGCGCCAACGCATAGGCAGAATCCTCATCGAGTGGTGCAACACCCGCCAGCTGGGCGCAACCAGTTACGCCACCAACTGCTCCCAATGCCCCCGCCGAAGCCATGACTTTGAGGAGGCTGCGCCGTTGTACGCCGAAGGCCTGGCCGGGATTTGTCTCGAATGAATTCATTGTTGTTTTCCTTAAAAATAGCAGCAAACTTGCGATGCGTACGCCAGTATCTTTGGACTGCACTAATAAGTCCAATGCGATATTTTATATATATTTAATGTTAATTACTGATTAATTTCGATGGTTGATTCACGCCAACTCCAGCATGCCCTGATCCTTGCAGAACATGGCAGTTTTGCCCGTGCGGCCCACGCCTGTCACATTACCCAACCGGCGCTGACACGCAGTATTCAGACGCTGGAACGAGCCCTGGGCGCGCGCCTGTTTGACCGCAGTACGCGGCATGTGGAATTGACCGAACTGGGCCGCATCACACTGGCTCACGCCCAGACAGTGGCTCTGGCCATGCGCGACCTCAAGCGGGACATTGAGCTGTCCAAGGGGCTGGAACTGGGCGAGCTGGGCATAGGCGCAACGATGTATGCAGGCGCAGTTCTCATTTCCCCCGTAATCGGGCAGTTGAACCTCGCACACCCACGCCTGAAGCTCAATCTGGTGGTATCCCCCTGGAAAGAACTTCCATCGCGCCTGCGCAGCCGTGAAGTGGAACTGGTGGTTGGCGAAGTTCACGATCTGGCAGCCCACGACGACATCGTTTTCACACCACTTGAGGCACACCGGATGTATTTCGTTTTCCGGCAAGGCCATGCGCTGGCGCAACACCGTGCGTTGACGTTTGCACAGGTCTTTGCCTACCCTACTGCCGGGCCAACACAACCTGAGCATTTCCGGACCGCCATACTGGCTGCCCTGCCGGACAGTCTGCGCGAAGAAGTACGCAGGCATGGGTATCCCACCATCACCTGCGAGAGCCTGACCGCACTGGAGTCCATACTGCAGCACTCGGATGCAGTGGCGCTGATGACCCCTTACATGGTTGTCGAAGCGCTGCGCAGCGGGCAACTGGTGGCCGTCGCACCGCTTGATCTGCCCATAACCCTGCGCATGGGCGTCGCACGTGTTCGCGGCCGAACTTCGTCAGCACCTGCAAAGATGTTTGAGGAACTGCTGATCGCACACGACAAGATACTGCACACCACCCAGATAGCAGCCCAGAGGAGCAATCGTTTCGAGTCCACCCGACAGGCCGCAAAAACCGCCAAGAGCCGTACCGCCTGACTGAAACATCCACTGCGGTGCGGCTAGGATTGCGCCATGGCCCGCAATATCCGTATTTCCCACGCCATTGCCATCGGCGACCTCAAGCGTCAGCTGGGGCGTGAGCTCTACTCTCGCCTGCAGATGGGTCTCGTCGTCACTCTCGGCCAGGCACTCCACTACAACGGCATCCCGCGGTAAGCCCATGACTGCCACCCAGGCCTACGCCCTGTTTGATACGCCCATTGGCCACTGCGGCATCGCGTGGGGACCACGCGGGCTGACGGGTGTGCAACTGCCTGAGGCAGACGCGGCGGCCACCCGCGCGCGCATGGCACGCCGCTTTCCCGGTTGCAGTGAAGCCACACCGCCACCGCAGGTGCAGGAAGCGATGGACGCCGTCGTGGCCCTGCTCAACGGCACGCCGCAGGACCCGACCGACCTCAGCCATCTGCAGCTCGACATGGAGGGCGTGCCGCCCTTTCACCAACGGGTGTACGCACTGGCCCGCCGCATTCCACCCGGAGAAACCGTGACCTACGGTGAACTGGCGCGCCAGTTGAATGAGCTTGGCGCCGCGCGCGCCGTGGGCCAGGCGTTGGGGGCCAATCCGTTTGCGCCGATTGTTCCCTGCCACCGGGTACTGGCGGCCAACGGGCAAGCCGGTGGCTTCTCGGCGGGCGGTGGCGTGCACACCAAGCTGCGCCTGCTGCTGATCGAGCGCGCCCGCTTCAACGGGCCGGGGCTGTTTGACGACCCTGTCGATCCGGCCGCGTAGGCCGGTGGTATGGTCACGCCATGAAAACACACATCGATCATCTGGTAGTCGTGGCGCACACGCTGGAGCAAGGCGTGCAGTGGTGCGAAGCCACGCTGGGCATCACGCCTGCCGCAGGCGGCGAGCATGCGCAGTACGGTACCCACAACCGCCTGTTCAAGATTGCCACGCCCGCACATCCGCTGGCGTATTTCGAAATCATCGCCATCAACCCGGACGCCAAACGACCCGCCAACACCACTGCCAAGCGCTGGTTTGACATGGACGACTCGGCACTGCAGGCCGCCGTGAAGCTGGAGCCACGGCTGGTGCATTTTGTGGCCAACACCGACGACATGCAGGCGGCACGCCGTGCCCTCAAGGCGCTGGAGATTGACCGCGGCCCCGCAGTCAAGGCCAGCCGCCACTCGCGCCGCGGCCTGCTGGAGTGGCAAATCACCGTGCGCGAAGACGGACAGCGCCTGTTCAATGGCACCCTGCCCAGCCTGATTCAGTGGGGCGCGGCTGACGCTTCCGAACCTTTGCGCCTGCATCCGCGCAACAGCCTGCCGCGCTCGGGCGTGAGCCTGCAGGGTCTGGCCATCAGCCACCCCACTGCCCCCAAGCTGCAGGCAGCGTTCGAGGCCATGGGCCTTTCCGGCATCCCGATTGAGACCGGCCCGGCCAACCTCACCGCCACACTCAAAACGCCCAAGGGTCTGGTGGTGCTGCAGAGCCATGGCGTCTAGCAATTATTTTCAAAGGCCCTCGGGCAGATTTCACGCACACCCGCCAGCCATTCCCCTACCATCTAGGCAAATTCTGGAGACTCGTATGCCCGTTATCACCAACATCGAAGACCTGCGCGTTCTGGCGCAAAAGCGCGTGCCGCGCATGTTCTATGACTACGCCGATTCGGGTTCCTGGACCGAAAGCACCTACCGCGCCAACGAAAGCGACTTCCAGTCCATCAAGCTGCGCCAGCGCGTCGCGGTCAACATGGAAAACCGCAGCACTGCCACCACCATGGTCGGACAGAACGTGGCCATGCCGGTGGCCATTGCCCCCACGGGCCTGACCGGCATGCAGCATGCCGATGGCGAAATCCTGGCTGCGCGCGCAGCCAAAAAGTTCGGCATCCCCTTCACCCTGTCCACCATGAGCATCTGCTCGATTGAAGACGTGGCCAAAGGCACTGACAACCACCCGTTCTGGTTCCAGCTGTATGTGATGAAAGACCGCGCGTTCATTGAAGCCCTGATCGACCGCGCCAAGGCCGCCGGCTGCTCGGCCCTGGTGCTGACGCTGGACCTGCAGATCCTCGGCCAGCGCCACAAGGACCTGAAAAACGGCCTGTCGGCCCCGCCCAAGCTCACCATTGCCAACATGATCAACATCGCGACCAAACCGCGCTGGGCGCTGGGCATGGCAGGCACTTCGCGGCGCCAGTTCGGCAACATCGTGGGCCACGTCAAGGGCGTGACCGACATGGGCAATCTGGCCGCCTGGACCGCACAGCAGTTTGACCCGGCCCTGAACTGGGGCGATGTGGAGTGGATCAAAAAGCGCTGGGGTGGCAAGCTCATTCTCAAGGGCATTCAGGATGTGGAAGACGCACAGCTGGCAGTCAACTCCGGTGCCGATGCGCTGATCGTCTCCAACCACGGCGGCCGTCAGCTCGATGGCGCCGAGTCCTCCATCCGCGCCCTGCCACAGATTGTGGATGCCGTGGGCGGCAAGATCGAGGTGCACATGGACGGTGGCATCCGCAGCGGCCAGGACGTGCTCAAGGCGCGCGCGCTGGGTGCCCAGGGCACCTACATTGGCCGCGCGTTCCTGTATGGCCTGGGCGCCATGGGCGAAGAAGGCGTGAGCAAGTGCCTGGAAATCATCCACCGCGAACTGGACCTGACCATGGCCTTCTGTGGCCACACCAAAATCGGGACGGTGGACAAGGGCGTGCTGCTGCCAGGCACCTTTCCGACCTGATGCGTTGGGGTAGGATGCGCGCATCTATGCCCCAATTCGAAAACACCTCTCCCACCCCTTCCCCGACGTCCTCTCCCTCCAGCCGCGGTGTCAGCGGCTGGTGGCGTGCGCTCAGTATCGCCTTGCTCATCGTCCTGGGCCTGGGGCTGGCGTCGGCCATGAGCATGTACGAGCAATTCAAGGCCCAGCTCGAACACATGCAGACCCAGCTGCAGACGGTGCCCCAGATCAAGACCATTTCGGTGCTGGCCGACAAGGAACACGCACCGGCCATCCTGGTAACCCAGGACCCGCAGGACACCACACTGCAGCTGCAGCGCCTCAATAGCGTGGTGGAAGGCCCGGAAGACAGCATGCAGCTCTGGGCCCTGTCTGGTGACAACCGTCCGGTGTCGCTGGGCGTGCTCAGCCCCAAGATCAAGATGCAGCGCCTCAACGCCACCGACAAGGACCTCGACACCATGGACCGCCTGGCCATCAGTGTGGAGAACCGTGGTGGTGTGTCCCCCCTGCAGGGGCCACGCCTGCCCTATCTGTACCAGGGCGCCATCGTGCGCAAGGCGCGCTAGGCGGTCGCCAGGCTTTTCCAGCGCTTGACCCACTGCGCCATCTGCTCGGCCGGCATGGGCCGGGCAATCCCGTAGCCCTGCGCCACCGGGCACCCCAAGGCGATGAGCTTTTCGCCATGGGCATCGGTTTCAACCCCTTCCGCAATCACGCTGCGGCCAAACGCCCTGGCCAGCCCGATCACGCCACTGACGATGGCCATGTCGTCGGGGTCGGACAGC
>Ga0209277_10000463_pt1 | contig 20560 bp, 19 predicted proteins | sample JI81AbrownDNA_FD_187503 | JGI IMG/M metagenome (GOLD analysis project Ga0209277, IMG submission 187503) | Wastewater effluent complex algal communities from Wisconsin, to seasonally profile nutrient transformation and Carbon sequestration -... | ecosystem: Engineered > WWTP > Effluent > Algae... | reverse complement strand
CAACTTCCCACCCATAAAGCAAGCAGTCCGACAGCTGCAAAATATATTTTTTGACCACGGGTTATAGGTGCCATAGGGCCAATTCCTTAAAGCATTTATCTTTTCTATGAGAGATGAGCAAAAAAAAATCAAACTGAATAAGCTGCGTTTTATATAAAGCCGCCAGAGTTCTTGTTGTGTGAGTTTTAAAGTTTTTTTAAAATTGCAAGTAAGTTAGGCCAACTGGTTCCTTTTTCTACAAATGCATCACAGCCAGCCAATGCACCACGTTGTTTTGAAATGACATCACTATGAATGGAAAGCAATACCACCTGCGGTGGATCTGGCATTTTTTTTAGTTGTTGAGTTACAAAAAAACCGTCCATATCGGGCAATTCGATGTCAAGAATTACTACATCGGGTTTTAGCTTTAGAGCGAGACGAATTGCATCTAACCCATTGGCAGCTTCACCAGCAACTGTCAGATTGGATTCGTCTCGTAGTAGCCAACCCAAGCTCTCCCGTACGGCTTGAGAATCGTCCACAATCAGGATGCGGCAAGCGCCTCGTGAGATGTGCATTTATATGATCCTCTGTGACAGCGTTAAGCTGTGCCAACATTCAAACACAAGTCTTGGTTGCTTATGTCGTTGGCGATCTACGGCAACAGTAAAGCGCTGAGCAGGAGATGGAACTAAAGAATCTCCTGCTCAGTATGAAAATTAAGCAAAGCTGATTATGGTTGTCCGCTCCCAATATGTAATGCGCCAATCACAACCTGGGCAGCCGTGGCGGCGGGGTCGCCTTCGGTCCAAGCCATAAAGAGCGTGTCATTGGAAGCCACGGCAGCCAGACCAAAATCTGATAGAACTGCGTCAAAGTTAAATCCGCCTGAAGGGGTGTCCAATGCCCAAGTACCCGTTTGTGGATCAGAAGCGAGATGCCGAACTTGAACTTTGAATGTTCCAGTTCCATCATCTTCCAGCCAGGCTACATACGGTACATTTCCGACGAAGACAATGATCGGTGTGCGGGCATCGTGATTTGGATCTGCGTTCAAGCTGGCACCAACTTGAAGGAAACTATTACGCGTGCTTGTATCAAGCCGGGAAACGAATATCTGCCATTTTCCATTCTGACCGATTTCCGGCCATGCGATCCAAGGGACAGTTGATTCTCCGGGAAGTAAACTACCAGCCGCCATGGAAGCATCTTTTGCATCTTTCAACGGGTTAATGTTCAACGCGCAGGCTGTCTCATCAGGCTGGCAGGATGGAACTGTGACCCAATTAAAGCCACCGGGGGCATTCACATCCGCTACACCGCGTGCTGTAAATATTCGGCTGGGGCGATCGTGATCAGCCTCATGCCAGGTCACCCAGGGAACTGAATTGGCAGTCTCGGCAAAAACTGCTGTGGGATGCAAAGAATTGCGGAAACGGTCCACGCTTAAAGTTTGTAACCCATCAGCCACCACCTTGCCTACGGTTTCCCATTTGAATCCGCCAATGATCGCGGCATCGCCGCTATCATCCTTCACACCTTTTGAGACAAATATCTGGGTGAATTTTGAATTAGGCGCAAGTTCCTCCCATGCAACCCAGGGAGTAGGTGGTGTGCCCGGATCGCTTGAACCGGAGAAAATAAATGGATGGGAAGCCGGTTGACCGGTTTGTAAATTTAAGCTGGCTTCGCCGCCGCCTCGATCCTGCCCGGCCTGCTGCCACAAGCCAGTATCTGAATTGAAGCGGCTGGCAAATATCTGAGGGACATTGTTGAACCCCGGGCTGGGTTCGGCCCAGGCAACCCAGGGGACAGAGCGATTCTCGCCTGCAATGGTGATGGATGGAAAATCGCCGACTGCATTGAGATGAATATTCAATGAAGAGCCGCGTGCTTCAAACGCTTCCCCAACCAGCTCGCTTACGAATACCTGGCGCACATTGCCAGATGAGTTCTCAGCCCAGGTAGCCCATAATCCATTGGGGCCAATCACTAAAGATGTATTTTGCGCGGCCTGACTTACGTCTCGATTGATAACTCCGATCACATTAAAACCCGTCAACTGGGTCTCGACCACAGCTGCCTCTGTTGCGACTGCGACAGGTTCAACAATGGGCGCAGCGGTTGGTGTGGCTTTGGCGCAGGAAGCCAGAATCAACCAGGTTGTAATTAAGATTATGCGGGAAGTACGAGGGGATGGTTTTGAAATATTGCTCATTACTTGCTCTCCTAATTTTTACATTACGATAAATCATTATCAGTATTTCACGAAAGACCCTAAAGATTTCCTGCATACTCAAAAGATAGACTTACGAGAAAATCTTTAGGGTCTACTTCACTACGGGCTGACCGGCGTAGTAGATGCATCAATTGAAATAAGGAATTGAATGAGCGCTGCGCGGGTGGCTGGATCATCCAGCATTCCGGTGACACCGCCTGCATCTCGATGAGACTGATTTTCCAGCACACAATCCAAAGTCTGACATGCTCCGTTGTGTAAATATGGAGCGAAGGCGTAAATACTAAGTAGGGAGGGCGGATTGAATCCAAGATTTCCCAGTGCCTGTTGATTATTGGCTGTCTTCTCCAGTAGATTTGCTGGATCAAATGTGTTTATCTGACTAAGAAAACGAGCCAGTTGACCGAGTGGCGGTTCGGGCGCTACGCCAGGGGTGACCGTCTCTTGAAATGGAGATGAGCGTGGAAAATCTACCTGGTTAGTGGCCCACTTGGAGCCGCCATGACAAGCCTGACAATTTGCCTGGGCAAAAAGTTGGCTGCCTTGTGTAATTTGCAAACCAAGTTCACTATTTGGATCAACACCGTTATATGGTGAAACAGGGGAAGGAATACGGGATTGCGTCCATGCGACGATGGCATCCCATGCAGGAATCCCATTCACGTGCAGTTGTACACGACCCGCATTGGATGGGTCAAAGGCCTTAACATTCGGGTCTTGATCGGTTGTGCCAGCCAAGACGATCAAGCCTTGTCCTCCGGATACTCCACGAATATTTAATTCAAAATCTTCAACTTCATCGAACACTGCGGAATAATTAAGTATGCGTTGATCACCTGTTTGATTGGTGAGACTAAATGTGCCATTGAGCGGTACTGTCTTTCGTGGGCCGGACGCAAAGGCCCAGACAACACCATCCGTCAGACCATCCGGGTGACAACTGGCGCAAGCCTGCCAACCTTCATTCGACAATCGCTCAGAAACGCCTTCGTCGAATTCGCCGCGTGAGGAATTAAACAGCTCATTGCCCAGTAGGAATTTGGCTCCTTCGGAACCCGCAGCGGGTAAATCTGCTGACGAGACCCGGGCAAGCTCCAGTTCGGGAGAAGCGGTTAAGTCGATTACTGAAACATCTTTTGAGATGTAATTCATCACATACGCGCGCGTATCTGCATTGTTGATGACGATGCCGCGCGGGTTTTTGCCGACATTTATCAGAGCGACTCGGGTCGTATCCCCATCGGCTGGATTCGTAACCACGGTGGGAATGCCGTTATCATCGACTGTAATCTTAACCAACACATCACTAGCCGCTGATACAACATAGCCGTCATTTGATGTATGTTTAAATGCGATAGCCCAGGGATTTGCAAGGAAAAGTTTGGGCGTGAAGGTTTGCGCTTTGACAGCTGCGTGCAGGTTTATCGTCGCGCCGGACAATTCAGATTTGGCGGCAACATCAAAAACCGATAAAAAGGCTTGCGTATCAACATTAAATTTAACGGGACCTTCCGGCGAGGCCGCAACATTCGGTAGATAACCGCGTCCATTTTTAAGTACGATAGCCTGGAGTTGATTGGGGTAGGCAAAGGTTGCATCTTTGTCGGTGCCGCCAAATTTTGTTCGGTCTGCGGCAAAACCTGTATCATGAGCCGCCAATGTAATCACTCCCTGAATTTGAGCATCGTCAGTGGTGGAGAGTACAAAAACTTTTCCCTCACTACCTTGATCGAGATTAACGCCGCCCGAAGCTGTTGGTTGAGATATGAACTGTGTAACATAGACAAATTGCTGACCCGTTCCGCCGTTATTGTTGGTAATAGCGACACCGCGCGGCTGAATACCGGGAATTTTTATAGTAGCAACTACTGTATTGCTGGCTGTATCAATCACAGAGACAGTATTCGATGCAGAATTTGCGACATAAGCACGGCTCGCATCCGGGGTAAGGGCAATGCCGTATGGCTCCACCCCTACTGGAATATCCTGCGTCTTTTGATTCGTTGCCAGGTCAATGACCGATACTGTGGCGCTGGCTTGATTGGTAACATAAGCTCGGCGCTTATCTGGCGTGATAGCCACAGTACGCGGCTCATCTCCTACGGGAATTTCTGCAACTTTGGTATTTGCATCACCTGCCACATTGATAATTGAGATGCTGTCATTTAAATTATTGACAACGACAATAAGCGCATCATCATCGCTGATGGCAATTGGACTGGAAGAGCTGGAATTTTTTGCGAGCTGCCCGCTGGCTACTGCCGGAGCCTGTGTTGCTGCTGCATCGGGCGGGGTTGTGTTCCCGCCGCCACATGCGGCTACAAGCAGCATGATCCCGAGTGTGATAATAAAACCAATAAGACGAGTTCTTTTCATAGTTTCTCCTTTGAATAAATTAATCATTGATTATTTAACGGCTTGTGGCTCTCCGAAAATGAAGTTATCCATTACAGCAACGTCAGTGCCATCCGTTCCGTCATCTGGTCCCAATGCGCCGGTCCCATAGCGGACTTCGACGCGGACGACCACCGCTTTCGGGAAGGCGATTCCAAGAAATGAGATTCCATTATCAGATAGTGGGGTTTCGTATGAACCAAGCGAGTTGCCGTCCTTGTCAAAAAATTCGAAAGCGGTGTGATTTGTGTCGACATCTGTGTAGACTGCGCCAAAACCACGAACCGCGGCGGGAGTATTTGTGCCTGGTACAAAGAATGTGATGTTCACAATATTGCTCCCAATGGGTGAGAAGAGACGTTCGTCACTAAACGTTTTGAAGACATCGGCATATTGAGGATTGATATTTCCAAAACGTGGCAGCGCGCCGTATGGGTTGTCACTGTCTGCGCTGACCATTAGCCCATCTCCCGGTGTGTTGAGGACAATCCCTCGCGCACGTGGAGCATCAGGGGCGTTGAAAAAATTGGAGATATAAAAATTGGGCGCGGCAAGGTCATCTGGTAAACTGTCCCAATTAATTTCCCTGTAACCGTTTATCCCTTTTGCGCCAGGGTCACCGCCATTGTTGACTGCACCAAGTAATTGACGATATTCTTCTACAGCGTTGGTAATATCACCTGATGCTGTGATTATGGTGGGCGCGCCGGGGGTTCCACCGCAAGCGGAGAGAAGAAAGGCGGATAAAACAAATAACAAAGAAAGAATAATTATTTTTTTCAAGTTGTTTCTCCTTTTTGCTTATATGAATTGGAACGCTGGAAAGCATTCCCAATGCCTTTGCTTTAAAAAGCGCATACTCTGGCTGCGTGAACTTCAAAACTTTACATTCCTTTGAATAATAAGGAAAAAGACCTCCCGACCTAACTCCCATACGGAAGGTATTAAAAAGAAATTGGTTAGCCAGTTGGGCTAACCAAAGTTAGGAGAAGGAACATACAAAAGTAATTTTTAGATTTGATTGTGTTTAACTGCATATAGCGCAGCTTGGGTTCGGTCAGCAACCCCTAGTTTGTCAAATATTGTACTGACATACCCCTTAACAGTTCCTTCAGTTAAGGATAATACCAATGCAATCTCTTTATTACTGCGTCCATCTGCGATTAATCGTAAAATATCGGCTTCACGTTTTGTTAGGCTGGCATGGAGTGGGGGTGTTTTGCTTTCAGTGATTTGACGCATTAGATGCTGCTGTGCCTCAGGATGAAGAGATGCACGGCCTGCCGCTGTATCTCGCAAGGCACGCAGAAGATCAGCTTTGAGTACATCTTTAAGCAAATAGCCGATGGCGCCCGCATGGATGGCATCTCGTACACGTTGATCTTCTGCAAATGTGGTCAGGATCAGAACGCGCGCGGTCGGATCAGCATTTAATATGCGCTGTGTCGCCTCTATTCCATCCACATCCGGCATTACCAAGTCCATTAGGATTACATCCGGATGCAATTGCACAGCAAGTGTCAGTGCAGTGAGCCCGTCGCCGGCTATTCCCACCACATCAAACTCTACTTCTTCTGCCAGTAAAATTTGCAACCCTTCACGAACGATCTCATGGTCGTCCACGATCATGACTCGAATGGGATTCATATTCCGGCATCCTCAAAAGGTATGGTCACCTCAACCGTTGTCCCTTTTCCTGGCGCGGAAATAATATGTATCTGTCCGCCAAGCTTTTCAGTGCGTTCGCGCATAGTATTCATTCCAAATCCTCCATCTTCAGATTTACCTTTAAGGTTATCGGTTCCAGGCATAAACCCTATGCCATCATCTTTAATTGAAAAACATAGCTTATTAAGTTTACTTCCATCAAGATGAATTACAACTTGATGAGCACGCGCATGTTTAATGGCGTTATTAAGAGCCTCCTGTGTGATGCGATAAACTCCCTCTTCAATCGCCGGCTTAAGCCGAAAGCCTTCTGTTGATTCTGAATGGATGTATATTGTCGGTGGATAATTTTGGGATTCAATATGAACATGAATATTCTCACTGGAAAAATCTTCTGCCAATAAATGCAATGCACCCAGTAAACCATGCCGATTTATCCGCTCCAATCCAGTTAACGGAGATATGCTGTCGATCTTTTTATCTTCCCCAACATTCAACTCAAAGAGCAGGGAACGCATCTCACGTAGTGCTGTCTGACTTAGTTCAAGCAAACGGTCGACGCGAAGCTGCCCTTCAAGCGGATCACGTTTCCAGGCTGGAGAAATCGATTGAGCAATAAGCGTAGTGCTGAAGATCAATTGGGTAACCGAGTCATGCAATTCGCGAGCCAGCCGTTGACGCTCCTGCAATACAGCCAGCTGCTGAACGCGCTCATATAGTAACCCTTGCTGCATACGGCTATCAATAGCAGTGGCCAATTGAGCTGCTGTGGCTTGATAAGGCCACAAACTAACCTCAGTCCAATTGTGAATACCCGGGTAACTAAGCACTACCACTCCAATACGCCGTCCACGTACCATTAATGGGCACATCGCAAGCGCCGGACGCCCCGACTCTTCCTGCATTTCACGTAAATGCGTGGTGACACGGGAATCTGTACGCACATCGCTAATGGTCACAGTCTGGCCTGCATCCAGCAGAGCGTCAAGATCATCGTGTGAATATGGAATCCGTTCTTCCAACTGCTGGGAGCCTTCCTCTGGATTCCAGCGGCCGCGAATGATTACGGCGACCCGTTGATCTTGCGCATCAAACTCATAGAGACAAACATTACAGATATAACGTCCATGCTCAGCGACTTGATCAAGATATGCTGAGATCACCTCGTCTACATTGCCAGCCAAGCTGATACGCTGACTTGTGGCATAGAGTAAACGAAGTTCACCCAGCGCTTGTTCGCTAGTCTCGAATAGATTTGCGTTATGAATGGCGATCGCCGCATACTTGCCAAAAAATTCCAGAGTCTCCGCATCCCACTCATTGAAATGATGTGATACTGCCGCACCAATGCCAAAGAAACCGATCATTTTTTCCCCCCAGCGGATAGGCACACCAAGGACGGAATGCTCTGCAAGTTCTGGCAGTGTTGGATAATCAAGATCACCATACCGATCCAGCCGAATCGTCCTGTCTTCTTTCAACACACAACCCGCCAAACCAACACCAGAGGCCATTTCGGCCCCCAGTTCCCCATCAGGCATATTGTAGGTTGCCACTGTACGAATCACCGGCCCGTCTGCCAAATCAATAACCAAACCAATCGTCCCATGCGTCGCCCGCGTAAGAACGATGGCGCCATCAAGTATCTTTGATAGTAAGGGTTCCAGCGTTGAACCACTGCTGATTGATACGATAACGCGTTGCAAGATATCCACCTGACGGGTGGCATCAGCAAAATCTGGTTTTGAAAATGGGGAAGAGGGAAAAGTTTGATCCAATTTTTTAGGTTATCAATAAATAAACGTTATCGGTAATAAGGATTGTTATGGTTTTTATCCGCAGATTGCTTAGATTTTTACAGATTTCTCTCTTGAAATTCTCTAAGCTATGCGATCTGCGAAATCTACAGATTATTTCCGATAAAGTCCAATAAATATTTACATTTTCCCAAATTATAAGCGAAATATTTTAAGAACGATCAACTTGGAGTCGGTTTTAGAAAAATCCATAAGAGTGGTTGAAAAAAAATACCATCATTCATAAGTGTCCGAATACGATACAACTTTACAACTTGATGATTGACAGGTGCTATTCACCCTTGTTTATAAAAGCTTTAATGCAAAGGATATAGGTTAGTTCAGATACGTTGTGCGGGAATAAAACTACGATGCAATCGACCAAAAATTGCCTTTGATGTAACTTGCCCTCTTGTTGGCTTTGATCTTGTCAGATCATACTGATCATGGATCTGCTGTCCAATTCCCTGATGTGGGCGTTCCTGATTGAAGTATTTCGCATATTCCTTGTCCACTCGTAGTAAATCCTTTCCATCGTGGATCAGAACATGATCCATGATGGATTCTCTGCGCAGGCTGTCCACAAATCTTTTGCAAATTCCATTGGCTTGCGGCGTTCGATACGGCGTCTTCAACTCTTTGATACCTGAGATCCATCCATCCATCGATTGGGCATTCAGCCACTCCCGTATAGGGATTTTTTTTCATATTTTATGCCAAACCTCCGAGGTCCGCTGTGCGAGACCTCGGAGGTTTGTTTTATCTTAATAATTTACGCTCAAATCCATGCCATCATAAAGCGCTGCAACCTGTTCGCCGTAGCCATTGAAAGGCAGAGTGGGTACACGGCTGAGTTCGCCGATACGACGTTCGGAAACCTGTGACCAGCGTGGATGATCCACATCGGGATTTACATTTGAATAAAAGCCATATTCATTCGGGGCAATTGCATTCCATAATGTGGCAGGCTGCTCGGCAATCAGCTCGATCTTCACAATGGATTTGATAGACTTGAAACCATATTTCCACGGCACCACCAAACGGATCGGTGCGCCATTTTGCGGCACATTGGGTTCGCCGTACAAGCCTGTGGCGAGGAATGTTAGATCGTTCATGGCTTCATCCAGACGCAATCCTTCTTGATAAGGCCAAGAATAGAATGAGCTTTTTTGCCCAGGCATTTCATCAGGACGATATACGGTTTCAAAACGTACATACTTTGCATCCGAGGTTGGTTCAACCATGTTGAGCAAACTCGCCAGCGTGAATCCTTCCCACGGGATGACCATGCTCCATGCTTCGACACAGCGCAGACGGTAGATGCGTTCCTCCTGCTGGAAGGTCTTCAACAGATCTTCGATGCCAAAGGTCTGGGGCTTGTTGACCAGTCCGCCGACTTCAATTGTCCACGGGGTTGTTTTGAAATCTTTTGCAAGCCCCGCCACCCTTTGTTTGTCTGTTGTGAACTCGTAATAGTTGTTGTAGTTGGTGATATCGTCATAGGCATTGACTGGATTTCCCAACTCGTCGGTCGCCGTGGACTTTGGAATTGGCGCGGCGTTCTCATGCATTTCTGTCACGGACGGCGCGCAGGCAGCTAAACGCGCCGCGCTCGTCGCAACCGTTGCGGCTTTCATAAAATCACGCCGCGAGAGATACACCTGCTTGGGTGTGATCTCGGACGAACGAATGGGAACGGATTTGTACAAATTGGTCATAGCTAAAATCTCCTAAGAATGACGTGGTATTAATATTCCTCAGCGAGCAAACTTTGAATTGCTGATTCGGTTTCTTTGTAATTTCCTTCGCCGATGTGGACATAGCGAAGATGTCCATTTTTATCGATCAGGTATAGGGTGGGCCAGTAACGATTTTTATAGGCTTTCCAGGTGGCACCGTCGTTATCCTGTGCAACCGCATACTTGATTCCATTTTCGGTAACGGCGGCTTGCAGGTTGGTGAGGTTTTCTTCAAAGGAAAATTCGGGGTAATGGTTGCCGATGATGACAAGTCCCTGAGTGCGGTATTTTTCGTCCCATTCCTTCAACGAAGGAATCACATGTTGGCAATTAATTCAGCCAAAGGTCCACATGTCGATGGCGATGACTTTGCCGCGCAAGTCTGCGAGGCGCAGGGGAGCGTCCACATTCAGCCAAGTCTCATTTGTCAGTTCGGGAGCAGGTCCCAGGTCAGGTAATGAGGCGCGAGATTCTGGTTCGGTCAAAGTTGCGGTTTCTGTTGTGACTGCCGCGCAGGCGGTCAATCCAAATATCAATCCAAGTAACCATAATCGTTTCATAATGCATTCTCCTTGATGCCCCCATTCTAGGAAAATTTTCTTACGAAAAGGTTACGCGAGGTTAAGAGTTTTATTAAGGCAGGCTGAACATAAATTGACTACCACGCCCCACTTCACTCAGAACTTTAATTTCGCCGCCATGTGCCTGGACAATTCCGCGTGAGATGGCAAGCCCCAATCCTGCGCCGCCCGTGGAGCGACTGCGTGATTTTTCTCCACGATAAAAACTTTCGAATAAGTGTGGAAGGTCTTCGGTGCGGATTCCCTCCCCCGAATCGGACACGCTCACTTCCACGCCTGAGCCTGTTCGCTGCGCGCGGACTTCCACCGTCCCTCCAGTGGGCGTGTGTCGCAGGGCATTCCCAATGAGATTATTCAGCACGCGCCCGATGCGCTGTGTATCCATCGTAACAGGATCAACATTCGGGTCGGCACTGCCTTCGAGTTTCACTCCCTGACGCAAGGCCAGAGCAGAGAAGGATTCAAGAGTGTCGGAGATCAGGTCAGAAAGGGAAGACTCGGCGCGGTCAAGGTGAATCCCGCCAGCATCCAATTGCGCCATTTGAAAAAGGTCGTCAATCAAAATCGAAAGCGAACGCACATCGCGCTGCGCCGTGCCCAAATAGCGTTTTACCGTTTGAGGGTCATCCACCACATCGTTTTCCAGCGCTTCGAGGATTGCGCGCATCGATGCCAGCGGAGTTTGCAAGTCATGCCCAACCCATGCGATCAAGTCTGCGCGCAGGCGTTCGAGTTCGCGTTGTCTATTATCTGCCGCTTCGAGCTGTTCAGCCATCTGGTTGAAGGTGCGAGCAAGTGCAGCAACTTCATCGCGTCCATTTACAGGCACGCGTGTTTGCAAGCTTCCTTCGGAAAGTTTTTCGGCTGCTTCCTTAAGGATATATATTCGATTTGTAATCGTGCTGGAAAGAAAATATCCCAGCACGATTGCCATGCCGCTGGCAAAAACCAGAAGAACAATGGCAAGTAAAAGGTCATGCTGACTGGCAAACATCATCTGTGCCGAAAACCAAACGTTGAAAAAAGTGAGCAGACTCGAAAGCGCATACCCGCCCAGCAATGACCAGCGCAGCGTCGGCGAAAGATTGAGCCAGCCGAGTTTGTATGCGCCATAGCCCACCAACGCCGAGACCAGCGCCGTGATACCCAAGAACATCGCCATCAGCCGCAGGTCGTTCAGCGGTGGAGCCATTAAAAGATAAAACACGCCGAGCGACAGCGCAACAATCAAGAGGATGCCAAAAAGAAAACGTACGGTTAAAGATTTCATGGTTCAAATTTATATCCAACACCCCAAACGGTTAATAAATGCTCGGGCTTCGACGAATCACTTTCTATTTTTTCGCGCAGGCGGCGCACATGCACCGTCACCGTGCCAGGGTCGATATACTCCGCTCCACCCCAGACCCGCTCCAACAACTGGTCACGTGTGAAGACCTGTTTCGGGTGACGTGCCAGCAGGTAGAGCATGTCAAACTCTTTTGCGGTCAACTCGACTTCGGACTCTTTGACGTTTACGACTCGCGTACGCGGATCGATCTGGATGGAATCAAATGCCAAAGCTCGTTCAGACTCCGCTCCAGGCTGATCCCGTCCAACACGCCTCAACACCGCCCGAACACGACTCACCAACTCCTGCGGACTGAACGGTTTGACCACATAATCGTCTGCGCCTATTTCAAGCCCTGCAATGCGATCCACTTCCTCGCGCCGCGCAGTAACCATGATGATCGGCACACCTGAACGATCCCGCAGCCAGCGTGTCAATGAGAGTCCATCCACTTCGGGCAGCATGATATCCATGATGACAAAATCAGGGATACGCTTTTCTAGGATGGACATTGCCAGCCTGCCATCACTGGCAACCTGAACTTGAAAGCCTGCACGCTTTAGGTACAGGCTGACCACTTCCGCAAGGCTGGGTTCATCTTCGACAACGAGAATAAGTTTTTCGTTCATGCTTTGAATGATACTTTATTACCACAGGGAAGATATTAATAAATTCTTACGGATTTACGCGCGAAGTTTATCCTTTTGTAATAGTCTGGCAGGTTTTTCGTAATAACCACTGATTATCCTTGCGCCACATTCAATTGGACAAAAAAGGAGAAACATGAAGACAAAACAAATTCTTTCCAGTGTAATTTTGATGGTGGCATTCTTGATCACAGCCTGCGGAGGAAGTGCCGCGCCTACTGCGGAAGCGATGATGGATAAGTCAACGCCGACCACCGATGCCATGATGGACAAGGCAACCCCAACCGCAGATGCGATGATGAGCAAGGAAACACCCTCCGCCGATGCAATGATGGAAGCCCCAGCCTGGTATTCTGCGGTGCTGACCAATGTAAGCACTGGACAGACTTTCACGATCAACGATTTCAAGGGCAAGGTGGTCCTTGTAGAGACGATGGCAATGTGGTGCCCCTCTTGTAAGAAACAGCAGGCGCAGGTCAAGGCTTTGCATGAACTGCTTGGCATGAACGACGATTTTGTCAGTATTGGCTTGGATATCGACCTGAATGAAAATGCCGCCGACCTCAAAGGATACGTGGAGGGAAACGGCTTCGACTGGCTGTATGCAGTTACAACTGCGGACATCGCGCAGGATATTTCAAAACAGTATGGCGACCAGTTCCTCAATCCGCCATCCACGCCAATTGTGATCATTGACCGCCACGGCGAGGCACATCCGCTGCCCTTTGGCATAAAGAGCGCGGATGAACTTTTACAATTCGTTCAGCCTTTCCTCGATGGGTCGATGTAATTACTCCGTCATGAGCACGTGAATCCCTGAGCAAAGCGACATTTGCGCCGCGCGCAAGTGTCGCTTTGCTCAGCATAACATATACCAAAGGGAACTTTTTATGGAAATCACCCTCACCTCTTTATCCATTGGCTTGCTTGCCACCACCAGTCCCTGCGTACTGCCTTTGTATCCTGGCTTTCTCGCCTATCTCAGCGGCGGACAGGAAGGCTTGCAGGGAAAAGCTGGACGTTATTTCCTCGGCTTCTTTGTGCTGGCAGGTGTGCTGACCATGATGCTCGCGCTCGGTGGAATCATTGCCTTGCTCTCCATTTCGGTTGGCAGAGCTCTTTCATTTATTATTCCCATAGCGGATGCGATCATCATTGTCTTTGGAATCATGTTGTTGTTCAATGTTAACCCGTTCAAGAAACTGCCGCAGATCCAGGTTCCATTTTTATCTCATCCGTTTGCAAATGCTTTTTTATATGGACTTTTGTACGGTCCGATTGCACTGCCCTGCTCTGGTCCGCTGGTAGTGAGCATCTTCGCGCTATCACTGACCGTTGTGGACGCGCTCCGAAAGTTGAACGTATTCTTCTGGTTCGGGATGGGATTTGGTATGCCGCTTCTGGCGCTGTCGTTTCTTTCAGGCGCTGCGCAGCGCTGGATTACACGCCAATTCGCCATGCGTGCGCAGTTGATCAACTTCATCAGCGGGGTACTGCTGGTCGGCGTGGGAATTTATGACATCATACTCAACTGGGAATTAATCGGGGCGTTTCTTGTTTGATAAAGTTTGTTGATAGCGAGATGCAATAATGGATCTGAAACCTATGTTGGCATCTATAGGTTCTTAATATTTGGGAGTTTTATTATTACCAATCTAATAATGATATCGCCCCTGTGCTGGCTACCTAGCTCGGTGCTAGGTTTTTGAAATTTTTGACGTGAACTTCATCAGCCTCTTTTTCTTCCCAGTTCCCTGAGGCGCTCCCAAAGATTGTATTCAATAAACAGTACGAAGACCCCATTCATTGGCAGCACCATAATGGTATCTTCAACTCTTGGACATATTTACCGTTACCGAAACAGCCAGCAAAAATCTGGATGCTCTATTAATGCTGATTTAACACTACCCATACTGCGCGCATGGGAAACGTGCATTTATTTACCAAACGATGGGGAGTTGCAGACTCAAAAATAATGCTGTCACCAGCTTTGAGCGTGTATGATTCAAACCCCAATTCAACGATCAGTTCTCCTTCAAGGATGAACCCGAACTCGCGCCCGCCATGATGCGACATGTTTGCACCAGAAGATGCTCCCGGCTCATAGGTGATCTCCAGGAATTCGGCATCTTTTTCAGCAAAGGCAGTCAATCGGGACCAATTTACTCCGCCATTCAATTTAATGGTGGGGCGCCCGCTGGCGTGGATAATAGGGGAGGATGAATTAGGAATGGTAATTTCTGTAACAGTAGGTGGGACTCCGTTCAGGCTGGCAGAACGCATTTCGCTGGCTGTCAGGTCTTCGGTAGGGAGAGCCGTAGCTTCCTCATCATGAGCTTGATTTTTTTGATCGGGGAAAAAGTAATCCACAGTTACACCAAGTGCGGTGGCAATATCATATAACGAACGCACCGAAGGGAAGACCTTGCCTGTCTCAATCTGGCTGAGCATACTGGCGCTGATAGCTGCCTTACCAGCTAAATCACGCAGGCTCATTTTTTGAGCCTGCCGCACTTCTCTAAGTTTTTCCCCGATTGCACGGGCGTGATCTGGATTTGTGTCGGCCATCTGGCTCCTACTCATTAGTAGCGAATCTTCTGAATTTCAAGGATTATATTCACTTTCTGCGTACATTACAAGGTTTTGTTCACTATATATTAAAAAAAGAATAAAACTGTTCAGTATATATTGACAAAAATCGGTATTTCAATATAATTCGTTCAGTAGGCTTAAATTCTTAAAGGTAGATTGCTCGGGAGCGTCATGGCAAACCTTGGTTTTATTGGTTTAGGATTGATGGGTAGTCGAATTACGAAACGCCTGATTGATGCTGGTCATCAAGTTTCGGGTTATAACCGAACTCGCTCCAAAGCCGAGACCTTAATTCAAGCTGGCATGGTCTGGAAGGACTCGCCCAAAGAAGTTGTGCAAGCCGCCGACATTACCTTCAGCATGGTAATGGATACGGCGGCTTTGTCGTCCATCACTGATGGACCGGATGGAATTTTGGCTGGACTTTCTGCGGGAAAAATTTTCGTGGATATGAGCACAGTCAGCCCGAAGAGCATTCGCCTCCTTTCTACCCGTGTAGCTGCTACCGGTGCTGACATGTTGGAGGCGCCTGTATCAGGGAGTATTCCTGCCGCAGAGTCAGGTAATTTGATTGTCTACGTTGGGGGAAAAGCGGAAACGCTTGAAAAAGTTCGTCCCGTTTTTGAGCAGATGAGCCAGAAGATCATTCATGTTGGGGAAAATGGTCAGGCGATTGCGATGAAGATCGCCATCAACCTTAACCTTCCCATTCAACTTGTTTCTCTTTTTGAAGGTGTTTTGCTTGCAGAGCGCAATGGTGTATCTCGTGCAGATGCGCTTGATGCATTGCTCAATAGCGTTGCTGCTTCCACTGCAATGAAGTATCGCGCACCATTCATGTTGAAGATGCCGGATGAAGTCTGGTTCAGCGCGGCGATGATGAAAAAAGACATTCAACTCGCATTAGAACTGGGCGAGGAAACAGGCGTCACATTGAAAACCGCTCAATTGGTAAATGAATTGCTCGATCAGGCAATTGCTCTTGGCTGGGGAGATCAGGACTTTGCTGTGCTGTATCGGGTGGTGGAACAGTTATCGGCTGGGAGAGATTCGTAAATGTCCCCGACAAAGAAAAAATCAAAAGAGGAAGTGTCCATGTCGAATATAGATCGTGAGCAATTATTGCACATGTACGAGCAGATGTACCGCATCCGCGCCTTTGAAGATCAGGTCAATGATCTTTATACCAGCGCAAAGATGCCTGGCTTGGCACATTTATATAACGGCGAAGAAGCCATTGCGGTGGGAGTCTGCGAAGCATTGACTCGTGAAGATTACATTACCAGCACGCATCGTGGACATGGTCACTGCCTTGCCAAAGGCGCCACGGCTGACAAGATGTTTGCAGAACTGCTTGGCAGGGATGCAGGATATTGTCATGGCAAGGGCGGCTCGATGCATATTGCCGATCAGGATACTGGCAATCTTGGTGCGAATGCCATCGTTGGCGGAAGCTCAGCGATTGCGACAGGCGCGGCATTTGCCAGCAAGCGGCTTGGCAACGGACGGGTGACCGCCTGCTTTTTCGGGGAAGGCGCGCTAGGTCAAGGACTGATCTATGAGTCTATGAACATGGCGCAGTTGTGGAAATTACCAGTGATCTATGTTTGCGAAAATAATTTATATAACGAATATACCCATCACTCCGAATCAACGGCGGGAAGTATGAAGGCACGCGCTGAAGCCTTCGGAATCTTTTCCGTTGAGGTGGATGGGCAGAACGTACGTGAAGTAAATGAAACCGCGCAAAAACTTGTGGAGCGGGCGCGCAAAGGCGAAGGTCCTGCGTTTATGTTGTGCAGCACCTATCGTTATCATGGTCACCATGTGGGTGATATTGCCCGTGAATATTACCGACCCAAGGCAGAAGAATTGGAATGGAAGAACAAGCGTGATCCGCTCAAAGTTCTTTCCAATTGGTTGACCGAAAATCAAATGGCAGATACAGGCATCTTTGAACAAATCGAATCAAGTGTCGATAAAGAAATGGAAGCGGCAGTCAATTTTGCGTTGAACGCTCCATTCCCCGCTCCTGAAGAGGTGAGCAACCATGTCTATGCCTGAGCGCGAACTTACCTACGGCGAAGCCATCAAAGAAGCGATTGCAGAAGAACTGCGCCGCGACCCAACCGTGTTCATTCTCGGCGAGGATATTGCCGAAGCAGGTACGACCTTCAAAGTGTTGACTGGTTTGGTCGAAGAATTTGGTCCCGAGCGAGTTTTGGATACACCCATCTCTGAGCCTGGTTTTACGGGTCTTGCGGTTGGCGCGGCAATGACAGGCATGCGCCCGATCGTCGATCTGATGTTCGGTGATTTCAGCGGACTCATCATGGATCAGGTTGCGAATCAAGCTGCCAAGATTCATTATATGTCTGGCGGCAAACTCAAGGTGCCCATGGTCTTGCGAACGACCATGGGTGCAGGGCGCCGTTCTGCCGCACAGCATTCGCAATCTTTGCATGTTTGGTACAGCCATATTCCGGGGCTCAAAGTGGTTGTGCCTGCCACGCCTTATGACGCCAAAGGATTAATGAAGAGCGCCATCCGCGATAATAATCCGGTTGTCATCCTTGAAGACAAGATGATGTATAAAACCACCAAAGGCATGGTGCCCGCTGAGGAGTACACGATTCCGCTCGGCGTCGCAGATGTGAAGCGCGTCGGGTCAGATATCACTCTTGTCGCCACCAGCAGCATGGTGTACGTTGCACTCGATGCTGCAAAAATGCTTTCAGAGATTGGCATCCATGCTGAAGTTGTTGACCCGCGCACATTGGTTCCACTTGATAAGAAGACCATCGTCGAATCGGTGAAGAAGACCAGCCGTGCCATTGTTATTGACGAAGGTTACGAACAATATGGCGTTACAGCAGAACTAGCATCCATCATCGCGGATGAAGCCTTTTACTATCTTGATGCTCCTGTCAAGCGCATCGGCGCGATGAACGTTCCTATTCCCTTTTCACCCGCTCTTGAAGATTTGACCATCCCGAATGCCAATGGCGTATTCGAAATGGCGAAATCTCTGTGTAACAGATCGTAAAACAACAAAACTCGGAGGAGCCATGCCAATTAAAACATTCGGAACTATGGGCGTTGACTGGGAAGAACGAGTCCGCTTCGACCGCCTGCGCCATGAACGTCTTACACGTATAAAAGTTGAACTGAAGAAATCAAACATCGGCGCTCTGTTGTGTTTCGACATGGCGAATATTCGCTACATCACCAACACTACCATTGGCACCTGGGCAAACGACAAGCTCGGACGTTTCTGCCTCCTCCCACAGGATACCGATCCCATCAACTGGGATTTCGGTATCGCCGCCAAACATCACGACCTGTATTGTTCGTGGCTTGGCCCAGGCAATTCCCGTGCAGGCATCTCTACCCTGCGCGGAGCCATGCCCCCCGGCGCACAGCGTGCAGAAGATGTTGCCCGCAAGATCCGCATTGAATTGGAAGAGCGTGGACTTTCCAAAGAACCATTAGGCGTAGATGTTATCGAACTGCCTGTTCTTTTCGCATTGCAAAAAGAAGGCATCACCGTTGTAGACGGTCAGCAGCTCATGCAGGATGCGCGCGTCATCAAAACTGAAGATGAAATCACGCTGCTTACCCAAGCTTGCTCAATGGTGGATGCTGCCTACGATGAGCTCTATCGCTTTATGAAGCCTGGCATTAAAGAGAACGAATGCGTGGCGTTGGTTAACCAGGTTTTGTACAGCCTTGGTTCCGAATACGTGGAAGGCGTCAACGCTATTTCAGGCGAACGCTGCAGCCCACATCCACACATCTTCAGCGATCGTCTGCTTCGTCCCGGCGACCTAGCCTTCTTCGATATTCTGCATAGCTTCATGGGCTATCGTACTTGTTACTATCGCACGCTTGCTGTCGGCTCGGCTTCACAATCTCAAGTAGATGCGTACAAACGCTGCCGCTATTATCTTGATGCCGCCATTGACGCCATCAAACCGGGCGTCACCACTGCGGATGTCGTCAAGTTGTGGCCCAAAGCCGAAGAGTTTGGTGTGGCAAACGAAGAGATGGCATTCGCGCTTCAATATGGGCACGGCGTAGGTCTTGCTATTTGGGAGAAGCCTGTCTTTAGCCGCCTCGTCTCTTTTGACAGCCCCGAAGAAATTAAAGAAGGCATGGTTTTCGCTCTCGAAACCTACTGGCCCGCTTCCGATGGTTGGTCTGCCGCCCGCATTGAGGAACAACTCGTCGTCACCAAAACCGGATGCGAAGTCATTACCCGTTTCCCCGCCGAACAACTCATGGTCGTCGGCAAGAAATACTACACCGCAACCGGTCCGCTTTCAGAAACGCGCGAAACTCAGTCACACAAAAACATTGATTACACCGGCGTGGATTACGGCGGCGCAGGCTTGCCCTAAGGAGTATGGACTTTGGCTAAAGATGTCATCATGCCCGCATTGGGCATGGCACAAGAAACCGGCACACTGATCCAATGGCTCAAGTCATCGGGCGATTCGGTCACCAAAGGCGAGCCGTTGATGGAGATCGAAACCGACAAGGCAACAGTCGAGATCGAAGCGACTGCCAGCGGAATCCTCTCAAGCATCACAGCACAGGCTGGGGATGTGATTCCAGTCGGGCAGCGGATCGCGCTTATCCTCGCCCCTGGAGAGACAGCGGCAACTCCGCCGCCTCCCGCCAAGCCCGCACCTGTTTCATCGCCGCAGGCAGAGTCTCAACCCAAAGTTGTGACCGCCACGCCTGTTGCCGCGCGTCTTCTTGCTGAACATCAGATCGATATCAATCAGGTAAAACCTGCCAGTGGCGGACAGATTCGTAAAGAAGATGTGCTTGCATATCTCGACCAGCAAAGCCAACCCGCAGCAACTTCACGTATTCTCGCGTCGCCCAAGGCAAAGCGAATCGCGAAGGAAAATGGGATCGATCTAGCTGATATTCAAGGGACTGGTCCTAACGGCGCGATCATCACTGCTGACCTTCAGTCACCAATTCAACGAACACCAGTTGCTCAAAAATCTTCTGCTGCGATTGAGCTTCCTACTTCGCGCATGTGGCGCGTCATGGCAGACCGTCTTACTCAGGCATGGACGACCATTCCGCACTTCTATTTGATGCGTGAAGCCAACGCTTCACAGTTATCTGTATGGCGTTTGAAAGCGCAGAAGAATTCAAAAGAGAAGATTACGTTTACAGACCTGCTCGTAAAAGTCACTGCCGTCGCGTTGAAACAAAATCCACGCCTTAACAGTTCGTGGATTAACAACAGCATTGTGCTCAATCAAGAGATCAATATTGGAATCGCTATTGCTGTTGAAGATGGTTTGCTCGTTCCAGTCATTCATAACGCAGACCAACTCAGCCTTTCACAAATCGCCGCCCGCCGCGCAGAAATCGTCAGCAGGGCGCAGGCAGGTAAACTCTCTCCCGATGACTTGAGTGGCGGAACCTTCACTATTAGCAATCTCGGTATGTATGGTGTGGATGCTTTCAATGCCATTGTCAATCCGCCGCAAGCCGCCATTCTCGCTGTCAGTCGCATCGCGGACAGAGTCGTGCCTGTCAACGGGCAGCCTGCTGTCCAACCGATGA
>Ga0209277_10000461_pt1 | contig 20659 bp, 17 predicted proteins | sample JI81AbrownDNA_FD_187503 | JGI IMG/M metagenome (GOLD analysis project Ga0209277, IMG submission 187503) | Wastewater effluent complex algal communities from Wisconsin, to seasonally profile nutrient transformation and Carbon sequestration -... | ecosystem: Engineered > WWTP > Effluent > Algae... | reverse complement strand
GTTGCGGCTGCCCATGCCGTCGGCGTAGAACGCGGTGCCGGGCACGTAGGCCACCCGGGCCGACACCGCACGAGGCAGCATCGACTGGCTGTCGAGACCCTCGGGCATCGTCACCCAGGCGAAGAAGCCGCCGGTCGGGTGCGTCCAGGTGCAGCCGGCGGGCATGTTCTCGGTGAGTCCGCGCAGCATCGCGTCGCGCCGGCCGCGGTACATGTCGCGGTAGGCGACGATCTGGCCGCGCCAGTCGAACTGCTCGAGGTAGGTCGAGATGGCGAACTGACTGAAGACCGGGGGAGCGAGTGTGGCCGACTCCTGCGCCAGGGTGAGTTTCTCGCGGACGGCGTGCGGTGCCAGCACCCAGCCGACCCGGAAGCCGGGGGCGAAGGTCTTGGAGAACGACCCGAGGTAGACCACGCGTTCGTCGTCCATCGAGCGCAGCGCCGGCAGCGGATCGCCTTCGATGGTGAGCAGGCCGTAGGGGTTGTCCTCGACGATCAGCAGGTCGAACTCGTGCGCCAGGGCGATCAGTTCACGGCGTCGCTCCAGGGTCTGGGTGACGCCGGTCGGGTTCTGGAAGTTCGGGATCGAGTACAGGAACTTGATCCGCTTGCCGGCCGCTCGGCACGCGTTGACCGCCTCACGCAACGCCTGGGGCGTGATGCCGAACTCGTCGATGGCGACGTGGATGATCTGCACCTGATAGGCGCGAAAGGTGCCGATGGCGCCGACGTACGAAGGTGCCTCGGCCAGAATCACGTCGCCCGGGTCGCAGAAGGTGCGGGTGACCAGGTCGAGCCCCTGCTGCGAGCCGCAGGTGACCACGACGTCGTCAGGATGCGCGACGATCGCTTCTTCGGCCATCACCTCGGTGATGTGCTCGCGCATGAACGGCTCGCCCTGGCCCGAGCCGTACTGCATGGCCTGGGTGCCGCGGTCGCGGATCAGGGCGGCGATGGCCTCACCGATGGCTTCGCGGGGAAGGTCGGCGATGTTCGGCATGCCGCCGGCCAGCGACACCACCTCTGGTCGGTTGGCCACCGAGAACAGGGCTCGCACGGCCGACACGGTGAGCCCGTGCGTGCGGTCGGCGTAGGTGTCGATCCACGGGTCGAAGACCGTGTCACGACGCTGTCTGGGTTCCGGCAGGCTCACCGAGCCAGCTTAGCCAGGGCGAACCTGCTCAGATGAACTCTTCGATGGCCCGGATCAGGGCGGCCTTCGTCTTGCCGCCGGTGAACGACTTGACCACCTGGCCGTTGGCGAAGATCTGAATCGTCGGCAGCCCCAGCACGCCCTGCTCGGTGGGCACCCTCGGGTTCACGTTGGTGTCGAGCTTGTAGAAGCTCATGCGGTCACCGAACTCGCCGGCCAGTTCGTCGATGATCGGCGAGATCTGGCGGCAAGGCGCGCACCAGTCGGCCCAGTAGTCGACCAGGACGGGCTTGGTTGCCCGAACGACCAGTGATTCGAAGGTGTCGTCGGTGACGGCGCTGACTTCAGCCATCGTGTTCCTCTCAGTCGGGGGTGGGGGTGTACCGCGGTGGATGGATCAGACGTTAACGCTGAGCTCGGACAGTTCCGCCAGGTCGCCGAGCTCGGCCAGGTAGCGCTCGGCGTCGAGTGCTGCGGCACACCCGGTGCCGGCGGCGGTGATCGCCTGACGGTAGGTGTGGTCGACCAGGTCACCAGCGGCGAACACGCCGGGCAGGTTGGTCTGGGTGCCGTTGCCCTGCACCAGCACGTAGCCGGCGGCGTCGGTCTCGACCTGGCCCTGAACCAACGCCGAGCGGGGGTCGTGCCCGACGGCGATGAAGCAGCCCTGCGCCTCGAGCTCGCGCTGCTCACCGGTGACGGTGTCGGCCAGGGTGATGGACGTGAGCGACGGGTTGCCGTTCAACGACACCACTCGGGAATTCCAGGCGAAGTTGATCTTCGGGTCGGCCTCGGCCCGGGCGATCATGATCTTGGACGCCCGCAACTCGTCGCGTCGGTGCACCACGGTGACCGAGCTGCCGAATCGCGAAAGGAAGGTGGCCTCTTCGAGGGCGGAGTCGCCGCCACCGACCACCACGATGGTCTTGTCGCGGAAGAAGAAACCGTCGCAGGTGGCGCACCAGCTGACGCCTCGTCCGCTCAGCTCGTCCTCACCGGGCACCCCGAGCCGGCGGTAACCGGAACCCATCGCGAGAATCACGGCCTTCGCCCGGTGCACCCCGCCTTCGGAGTCGGTGACGGACTTGATCGCGCCGGTGAGATCGACCTCGACGATGTCGTCGGTGACGATCTCGGCGCCGAACCGCTCGGCCTGGCTGCGCAGGTTCCCCATCAGGTCGGGACCCATGATGCCTTCGGGAAAGCCGGGAAAGTTCTCCACGTCGGTGGTGTTCATCAGCGCGCCGCCCGATTCGAGCATGCCCTCGAACACCAGCGGACGCAGATCGGCGCGCGCCGCGTAGATGGCGGCGGTGTACCCGGACGGACCGGATCCGATGATGATGACTTCGCGAACCTCAGACATGCATTACCTCGTGGTGATTGCGGGAATGACCGGCCCAGCCTAACGGGCGGCTCTGTTGTCTGAACCAGAGCCGCACCGTGGCTATTCCACCAGCCGGGCCGCGGCCGTCACTCCTGCTCGGCCCAGAAGCCGCCGGGCGCGAACAGTTCGTCGACCAACTCGTCGAGCAGATTGAGCTCGAGCAGCAGGTCGAGCACCGTGTAGCGCTTACGGATCATCTGGGCGCGCTGGTAGGTGACCTTGAATTCGGCCCAGGTGAGTTCGATGTCGTAGGGGTGTGCGGGAGCCCCGGCGGCCCGCAGCATGCGTTGCAGTTCAGCGGCCGGCATCAGCTGGGCCTGAAGCTTGGACTTCAGTTCGGGCCACAGCGACTTGACCAGTTCGAGCCGCTGCCGCAGCTGATCGGAGCTCAGGTGCTTGGCCATGGTCTGCACCACGACCTCCTCGACCAGGTGCGGCTGGTGCGCTGCTCGCGAGCGGGCCTCCATGGCGTCCGCGTCGGGGTAGGCGGCAACGGCTGCGTCCACGTCGAGCTGGCTCAGGTCGCGCTCGAGCAGACGTTCGTACAGCGCGGCGATCGAGACACTGCCGATGGCGACCTTGAAACCATGGCTGAGCCGGCGCGGCTTGATGTCGACACCGTGGCCCTCCATCTCCCAGAGGTGGCTGAACTGGTGCTCGGCGCCGGACGCGGGTCGCGACGACTCGTGGGCCTGCATGGCCAACCCCGACATCACGAGGCCCTCGGCGAGTTCGCCGGTGGCCGCCACGTCGCCGGCGGCCAGGGCGTCCGGCTTGCTCAGTGAGGCGCGCAGCGGGCCCTGGACGAGATCCCACACGTAGTCATCGATGGCTTCGGCACCCAGGGCGTCGGCGATGATCCAGTCGGCCCCGGCCGGCACCTTGCCCAGCAGGTCGCCATAGCCGGACGCCGTCATCACCTGGGGTGCGGCGGCCATCACGGTCCAATCGGCCAGGCAGGCCGCCGGCGCCGGGCAGTTCAGCGTCTGCTTGAACCCGCCGACCGCGATCGACGAGCCGAAGGCTGTGTAACCGTCCATCGAAGCCGCGGTGCAGACCACGAGGTAGGGCCGCTCGAGTTCGCCGGCGGCACGCTTCACGATGTCGTTGAGGGTGCCGGACGCGACCGCGACCGGCACGGCGTCGATGTCGCGCAGCACGTCGCGCAGTCCCTCGCAGTTCTCGTACTTGGCGTACAGCTCGGGGTCGCCCGGGAACACGTACGGGTCGACGAGCTCGACGCCACCCGCCCGCAATGCCAGCACGACGGCGTTGCCCGCAGCCTGCATGGTGCGCTCGTCCGCCACCACGACGGCCGGACGCTCGCCGAAGGTCGCCTTGAACACCTCGGCCACGCGATCGATGGCGTTCGCGCCGGCGATCACCGCCTTCGTGTCGGTCGAGGTCTGCAATGCGCGCTCAATCAGGTCGGACATGATTCACTCCGTATTCGTGGCGGGATCGGTTCGGGCGAGGCTTCGCCGGGGTGGCGTCGCTGGGGACGTCGAGCCGCTCGGCCGCCCAGGTGGCCGCGCGATCGACGGATCGGTCAGTTGACTTCGGTCCAGCCCAGTTCGTCCCAGGCCGACTGGGGGATCAGCCGGTCGACCCGGTCCATCACGAAGGAGGGTTGGTGCTCACCGGACAGCGCACGGACATCGTCGGACGTCGCCTCTCCGGTGAGCACCAGGCCTGAGACCATGCCGGTGTCGAGAGCCATCTGAATGTCGGTCTGCAGACGGTCGCCGACCATCACCGAGTGCTCGACCCGGGCGTCCAATCCCTCCATGGTCACCTGCAGCATGATCGGGTCGGGCTTGCCCAACGACTTGACGCAGGTGGTGCGCGTGCAGGCCTCGATCGCGGCTGTGATGGCGGCGCAATCAGGCTCGCCGCGTCCACCGGGAAAGGGGCAGAACCGGTCGGGGTTGGTTTCGATCAGGAAGGCTCGCTTGTAGAACCAGATCGCGTCGAAGGCGATCTGCAACTTGCGGTAGTCGAAGGTGCGGTCGTAGCTCGAGATGACGATGTCGATCTCTTCGGGATCATCGCTCAGGGTGAAGCCGGCCTTGACCAACGCCCGCTTGAGCGGGTCTTCACTGATCGGGAAGAGCACCGCGTCGGGGTGGTTCGCCAGCAGCCACTTGGTGGTGGTGACGATGGTGTTCGAGATGTCTTCCACGGGTGTCGGCAGACCGAGCTTGGTCAGCTTGCGGGCATACATCTCAGGATCTTTGGTGGGGTTGTTGGACAGGTACCGGATGGGGAGTTCCCGCCGGCGCAACTCGTTGATCAGACGAGCTGCGCCGGGCAGGAGGTGATCGCCCAGGTAGATGGTGCCGTCCATGTCGAACACGTAGGCGTCGTAGAACTCCTGCGGAGCACGAAGCACGTCTGTCGCCATGGCGGTCACCTTTCGCGGGTTGCGGATCAGTTGCCCGAGAAGACCAGGATCAACAGCGTGGACGACCAGATGGCCGCGGCCGGCGGGTCGATGTGGGTGTTGCCGCGCTGATGGAACAACTGGGATTGGAACTCCGCCAGGAACGCCGAGATCATGCCGAACACACAGCCGATCAGAATGGCGCCGATGGCGACCGTCCACGTTGCGGAGGTCCAGGTGCCGTTCCAGTCGAAGCCCGCCCCGGCGAGCAGCGGCATGAACTTCACCGCTGCCAGGCCACCGATGATCGTGATGTGGTGCTGTACCGGCATCTCTGCACCCAGAATCAGGAACGCGATGATGATGGCCGAGATGGCGAACGGCAGGGTGTGGGCGAAAGCCGCACCGCCCTTGACGAAGTGCGCCAGCATGACGGCTGCACCTGCGGCCATGCCGCCGGCGAAGAAGCCCAGCGGAAGGTACTGGCTCGGCTTCTCTTGGTAACGCAGCCAGAAGTCGGTGCCGTTCGGAGCGATCTTGCCCAGCAGGCCGCTCGCGCCCTTGTTGAACTTCTCGGGAACAATCACACCGTTGCCCCAGATGACGCGGGCCAGCACGTTGGAGGTGAACACGGTCAGGGCGACCGTGTCGATGTGGCTGCCGAACCAGGGCAGCAGCCCGAGGCCGATGTTCAGCAGGTACCCGAACACGCCGAAGGCGGAACCGACCAGGAGCACGTCGAGACGACCGAGGCGGGCCAGCGGTGACGTTGCGTCCCGGCCCGACTCGATCAATCCCTTCTTCATGGCATAGGCGGCGCCGGCAACACCGGCGGCGAAGGTGATGTGCGGGCCCATCACGGGACCGAACGCGATGTAGTTGAAACCGATGTCGCTACCCGTGCCCACGAAGATGCCCCAGGAGAAGAGGATCATCAGGCCCGTCAGCGCGAACGCGAAGTTGCCACCGATGGCTGCACCGAAGTAACCGCCGAAGATGGCCGCGATCAGGCCGAGCAAGAAAATAACGATGTCACTAGTGAACATTCGACGTCCTTGTCAGATGTGTTGGGTGGAAGTCGATCAGCGGCTCAGTCGCAGCTGACCTGGTCGTCCTCGGAGGGGTTCTTGCCGGTGTCGTAGGCCTCCAACGCGGCCACCTTGAGCGCCGAGTTGGAGTTGGGGTCGAAGGTGTAGCCGAGCCACTCTTTGGCGAGCCGCCGAGCCAACTCGATGCCGATCACCCGTTGGCCGAAGGTGAGCACCTGGGCGTTGTTGGACAACACGAGTCGCTCGACCGAGAAGCTGTCGTGCGCCGTGCTGGCGCGGATGCCCGGAACCTTGTTCGCGGCGATCGCCACTCCCATGCCGGTGCCGCAGACGAACAGGGCCCGATCGGCCTTGCCGTCGGCGACCAGGCGCGCGCCCGTCACCGCCACATGCGGATAGTCGACGTCTTCGCCCGAGCCGATTCCGACATCGATGACCTCGTCCACACGATCGTCGGCCTCGAAGTCCTTCTTCAGTTGCTCCTTGTAGTCGAACCCGGCGATGTCAGCCCCGACCACGATGCGAAGACCCATTGTTGTTCTCCTTCGAACAAATGTCGCGGGCCGCCGACAGGGCCTCGATGGCCAAGAACCTACCAGTGAGCAAGGGGTTAGTAACAGAGTTTGTGATGATGTGCGTGGGCTTGTGCGGTCCTCATGCGGGGTTCGTGGGGCGTCTGCACGGGCGGGCCGGTGCTTCGGACGCTGGCGTCAGGTCGTCGCCGGCTGGGCCTGGACGACGTTGACGCCCCGCTCGCGCAGGTCGCTGACGACGCTGGCAGGGGTGAACGAGTCGACGATCACCTGGTCGAAATCGGTCATCGAGGCGAAGGTGTGCAATGCACGCCGGTTTAGCTTGCTGTGATCCAGCAGCAGGATCGACTCGGCGGCCGAGGTCATCATGGCGCGCTTGACCTGCACGGAGGCCTCATAGGGATGGAAGCACTGCAGGTCGCCGATCCCGGAGGCAGAGATCAGGCAGTAGTCGGCGTGGATGCTCTCGATCACGTCGGTGGTGGTCTGGCCCAGCATCGCCTCTGCCCACGCCTGGTACTCACCTCCGGTGACGAACAGCCGGATGCCTGAGCGACGCTCGAGCTCACGGGCGACCAGCATCGAGTTGGTGACCACGGTGATCGGCACCACCTCGAGCATGCGCAGCACCCAGAGCGCGGTGGTGGAATCGTCCACCATGATCGAACTGCCGGGCCTGATGCGATCGATCAGGACCCGGGCGACCTGCTGCTTGAGTTCGGCGTTCTGATTGACCCGGATGCTGGCGGCGATCTCGTTCAGCCCGGTGGCAACGGCGGTGACGAGACCCCGATGGCGAAGTAGCACGCCGGCGTCCTCGAGGGCCTCGATGTCGCGGTAGACCGTCATGGCCGACACCCCGGTGAGTTCGACCAGTTCGTCGACGGAGGCGGAGCCGTTCTTGACGACACGCTCGGCGATGATCATGCGCCGCTCACGCAGAGCGCCAGCGGAACCTCGTCCGCGACCCTTGACAGCCACTCGACCTCGCCTTTGTTCGTACCCACACACATCATGCCGCAGATGAGGAATATCAGCACATTCTCAACCACAAAACCCCGGCATTCGGGAGTCAGCTCCTCGAGGTGGGTGGACGAGACCCCAAAGTGCTGACCGGAGGCTCACCCTGAGGCGGAGTGCGGGTGACGGCCACCCACACGGTCGTGTGGGATTGCACACCGGTTGGGCGACATGGTCACAGATCTGCGGCTAGGTTGGAGAACGATCCAGGTTCGGCAGTGGCGCCGCGGGTCGGCTGCCGGACGAACAGGCGGCTGACGCGTCCGTCGGTCGGAACCCCGGCGAGTGTTCGCCGGAAAGGAGAAGTCATGGCAACGCTCGTGGTGCTCGGCTCAGGAATCATGGCGACGGCACTGGCCACCCCGTTCACCGACAACGGCAACGAGGTCCGCCTCGTCGGCACCCATCTCGATCGCGACATCATCGAGTCCATCAAGAACACCGGCGTGCACCCGAACCTCAACCTCAAGGTGCCGGACGGCGTGACCGCCTTTCAGTTGGAGGAGGCCGCCGAGGCCTTCGACGGCGTCGAGCTGGTGATGAGCGGGGTGAACTCGTTCGGCGTCGACTGGGCAGGCGAACAGTTGGCCGGGTTGCTTCGACCGGGCATGCACGTGCTTGCGTTGGCCAAGGGCATGCAGGCCGACGCGGACGGCAACCTGACCATTCTGCCGCGCGCCCTGATGAATCAGGTGCCGAAGGAGTTGCGCGACCAACTGTCGATCTCGGCGATCGCGGGCCCGTCCATCGCCGGCGAGGTGGCCATCAGGCGTCACACGTCGGTGGTCTTCACCGGCGAGAACCAAGAGGTGCTCGACATGTGGCGAGGGTTGTACGAGACGGACTTCTACCACGTGTGGACGAGCACCGATTTCGTCGGCGTCGAGGTGTGTGCGGCAACCAAGAACTGCTACGCCTTCGGCGCCGGCTTCATGCACGGCCAGTTGACGGCCATGGCTGAGACGAATCCCCAGTATGTGAACTACAACTACGGGGCGGCGCTGTTCGGACAGGCCTCGGTGGAGATGACCCAGTTCATGGACCTGCTCGGCGGCGAGCCGTCCACGGTGCTGGGCCTACCCGGCATCGGCGACTGCTTCGTCACCTCGATGGGCGGACGAAACGTCAAGGTGGGCACCCTGGTCGGCACCGGCATGACGTTCACCCAGGCCAAGGCCCAGATGCCGGGTGTCACCCTGGAGGGTGCAGCGGCGATCCAAGTGATCGGAGATGCTTTCGAGCGGCTCACCGAGCGTGGCGTGCTGAAGCAGGCGCAGTTCCCACTGTTGCGGCACCTGCACGACGTGGTGGCGAAGGACGGGGCCGTCGACGTGCCGTGGAAGACGTTCTTCGGCGGGAACGGCTCCGGTCAGGGGTGACCGTCCTCTGACAACAGCGCCTCCCGGACTCGTCCGGGAGGCGTTGCTGTGAGTGAGGCGCGGAGTCAGCTCAGGCCGTAGGCCTGGTGCACCAGAAAGATCGGGTGCTCCACTTCGGCGCCGGAACCCTTGCGGATCTGCCAGCGGCAGGTCTCGGTGTCGCACATCGCGAAGCTCGGATTGACGTCCTTCACCTTGTCGAACAGTGGTTTGCCGACCGCCTGCGCGATCTCGTACTTCTCTTTCTTCAGACCGTACGTACCCGCGATGCCGCAGCAGGTGGCACCCGATTCGATGGCCTCGACGCCCGGGATCAACCCCAGGATCTCCATCGCCGGCTGACCCATGCCCTGGCTCTTCAGCTGGCAGGGGGCGTGGTACACCGCCGTCAACGGGACGGGCTTGAAGTCGGTAGGCAACTCGTCGGCGTCGTACAGCTCGAGCAGGAACTCCATGATGTCGCGGATCCGGGTGCCGACATCGGCCAGTCGGGAGTCGTCCACCCCCATGATCTCGTGTGCCTCGTGCTTGAGCATTCCGGTGCACGAGCCGGAGGACGAGATGATCGTCAGGTCTCGCCCGGACGCCCGCAGCTCGTCGCACAGCTTGAGCACCTTCTGGGTGGCACCGTCGAACAGACCGTTGGACTGCTGAGCCAGTCCGCAGCAGCCCTGCTTGGGCACCAGGACTTCGTAGCCAAGGTGCTCCAGCACCTCGATCGACTTCTTGGAGGTCTCGACTTCGAAGTAGCCGCCCGCGCAGCCGTGGAAGAAGATCAGGGTGCCCCGGGTGGCCTTCACGGTCGGCTTCTTGCGCTTCTTCAGCCAGCCGGTGATGGTCTGGGTGTTCGCCTTCGGCATCGGGGCGTCGCGGTGAATGCCCAGCACCCGCTCGACCACATTGCGCAGCGGCTTGATCGACAGCGCCGCGTTCGCCAGCGGTGCGACCGGGGTCATCGCCATGCCCATCAACGTGGTCTGCGAGATCAGCTGATCGCGCAGGGGCATGTGGTCGGCCTTCATCACCGCCCGCGCCTGGCTGTTCAGTTCGGCGATCTTCACCCCCTGCGGACAGGCCAGCGTGCAGGCGCCGCAGGAGCTGCAGTAGTCGAGGGAGTGGTCGACCGACTCGCCGTGCCGGAAGCGCTCGGCCTGCGGGCCGACGAACTTCGGGCCGGTGAACTTGGGGGTGACCGCCGAAACCGGGCAGTGCGTCTCGCAGATGGTGCACTTCACGCAGTGGTCGAGGCTGGCTCGGGCCACTTCGGTCTGGGCGAAGTCGAGCCCTTCGGCGGCGTTCATGAGGCTGCTCCTTGAGTGGTTGCGGTGGACGCTGCGGCCAGGATCGAGTCGGCTGCCAGTACTGCGCTGGCGACGGCGATGCCCTCACCGGATTTCTCCTGCCAGCGGGTGGCACCGGCCAGAATGCCGCCGGCCGCATACAGGTTGTCGTAGACCGGGTCGCCGCCCGGGTGACGCGCGAGCATGGTGTGATCGGTTTCGACGCCGACGGCGAACAACGGCTGTGGGTCCCCCCAGTAGTCGCCGTGCACCAGGTGCCCCTCCGGTCTGCGCAGCGGCAGGTCGAAGACCGACTCGTGCAGGTTGTGGTACGAGTCGGCGGACAGTGCGCCTGCTTCGAAACCGCCGGTGGCAAGCACGAATGCGTCTGCCGCGAAGGTGCGGTCGCCGCCGGCCGTGGCCAGTTGCACGCTGTCCACCGAGCCGCCGGACGAGCGGAAACCGGTCACCTTGCTGCCCGGCACCAGCCGTACGCCGGACGCCTTGGCCCGAGCGGTTAGGGCGCGGTTCAGTCTCAGGCCCGGCACGGACGGCGGGGGCAGCGGAATCTCGAAGACCGGTGCGCCGATCAGTTCGCTGAGTTCTGCCCAGGCGCCGTGATCGTCCACCCCCAGCACGGCGGGCAGGCCGACGCTCTCGCCCTGGCCGACCACGGCTTTGATCGCTTGGGCGAAACGACGCCGGTAGGCGGGATCGTCCAATGCCCGGGCATAGGTGAGACCGAACGAATCGACCTCGCCGGCCCGGGCCGGCAGGTCGAGCATCACGTGCCGGGCCGAGAGGCGTCCGCCGCCCGGCAGGTCGGTGCGGGCGAGGTTCTTGGCCACCAGGTCGGGGTAGAAGTCCTTGAGTTGCCGCAGCCCGACGATGACGAAGTTCGCGCCGTCCACGCAGGCTCCGGCGGTCATGCTCGGCGCGGCCAGCGCCGTCGGCCGAATGGCGCCGACCGCCGTGGGCAGCTGCAGGTTGACCGCTGGATCGCCGACCAGCAGCGCCGGCCCGACCAGTTCGCACAGGTAGTCGGCGGCCCGGCCGACCAACTCGGCGTCGAGGTTCGCGTAGGGATGCCCCGGGTTGGCGGCCGCGAATCCCGCCAGCGCGTCGAGCGGGCGCTCCACCCGCTCGGGCGCGTAACCGAGAATGTCGAGGGTGCCCTGGCTGAGCTGCAGCCCGCCGGTGCCCTTGTTCAGCAGCGCCACCCGGGCGCCCGCGTCGGCCAGCCGGATCGCTGCGACGAGACCCGCCACTCCGGCACCGATCACCACGACTCGCGCCATCACACGACCTCCTCATGCGTCGGACCGGGAAGGTGCTCGACGTCGAGCGTTCCCTGGAAGATCCAGTTGTCGAGCGCGGTCTGCCGCACCTGGTCGCCGTACAGGATCGGCCAGATGCCGATCCACCGGTTCTTCAGGAACAACCGCAGCAGGCCGGTGGCGCGCTCGATGTCGATGTGCTCCGTCTCGAGCGCCACGCCAGTGGCCCGCATCGTGCAGAAGCCGCCCTGGCAAGGGCCCATGCCGAGGCGTAGCTGGCGACGCAGATCGTCGAAGCTGCCCTTGGGTTGATCCTGCAGAGCACGGGTGAACATGCCGCGGCTCATCAGCTCGCACTCGCAGAGGATCTGATCGTCGGTGCGGTCGTGCTCGCGTTCCTCGAGACGGTGGGTGATCACGTAGTTCTTGCCGCTCTCGGAACCAGGCACCTGTTCGGTGGCGGTTCGGCACGGACGTGGGTCGTCCAGCTGGGCGCACATGGCGTCGACCACCTTCTCGGCCATCAGCCGGTAGGTGGTGAGCTTGCCGCCGGCGATGGTCAACAGACCCTTGAGGCCGTCGCGGTCGGAGTGGTCGATGATCGACATTCCGCGGCTCATGTGACGGGTGTCGCCCGAGCCGACCCGGGAGTCCTTGACCAGCGGACGGGCGCCCGCCCACGCGTGGATCGCCCGGGCCTTGCGGAAGCCGGGGATCAGCAGCTCGCCACAGTCCATCATCTGCTGCACCTCGTCCCAGTCGATCTTCAACTGGTCGGGGTCGTCGGCCTTCTGGTCGGTGGTGCCGATCACGCAGACGGTGTGCACCGGCACCAGGATGTCGCCGTCGGCGGGGTAGGTGAGCCGATTGATCACCGAGTTGGTGATCCGGTGGTTCATCGCGATCATGATGCCCGCGCCGGGCACCACCTGAACATCGGGACAGTCGGCCATCGCTGCGATCTGGCCGCCCCACGCGGCCGCGCAGTTGAGCACGAAGTTGGTGGTGATCCGCACCTCTTCGCCGGTCTTCTCGTCGGTGCAGATCACCTGCGCGACCCGGTCGCCGTCGCGGGTGATGCCGGTCACCCGGTGGTACGTGAGGATCTGGGCGCCGTACTGCTTGGCGGAGTTGGCGGCACCCCAGACCAGTTGCCACCCGTCGACCGATCCGTCCTCGACCTTGAAGGCGCGCGAGATGCGGGGGTTGATCCTGGGCTCGGCCTTGAGCAGGTCGGCGACCGACACCTCTTCGAAGGGCACCTTGGTCTCCGTGGCGCCCTTGGCCCAGTCGTCGCCCCACGCGGGGTCGTCCACGGGGGTGGCGACGAAGTAGCCCCCCGTGCGCTCCACCGCATCGGATTGGATGCGAGTGACGATCGCGTTCTCCTCGGCGCACTCGGTGGCCGAGTGCGGGTCGCTGATGACGTAGCGTCCGCCGGAATGCAGCAGGCCGTGATATCGCCCCGTCGTGCCTTGGCCGAGGTCGGCGCGATCCACCAGGATCGCCGAATAGCCGCGCATCGCGACGTCGCGCACGACGCCGGCTCCGGTGGAACCACCGCCCACCACGACGACGTCTGCTGAGAGGGTCTTCACCGCTGCCTCCGATCGATTGGCCGGACTACATCGTTCGACCGCCTGGGTGTTGCTCACACTAAATGCGAGGTTACAACCGGATTCTGTCGTGCAGCCAACAGCGGGGGCAAGAGCCCCCACCCTCTAGGGTCAACCCGCGACCAGACCGAGCTCGGCGAGGCCGAGGCGGTGCTGCATCAGCACCACCTGGTAGGGGTTCCAGGTCGACAACGTGTAGCGCAGCAGCAGGTGCCCCGGCTGTAGCTCGGCGTCGAAGAAGTACGGCGCGTAGGCGGCGCCGGTGGAGTTGGCCTGACCGCGAAACATCGCGTCGCCGACCGGGTCGCTGCCGTCGGCGGTGGCCCTGATGAACCTCTGCAGAGGGTCGCCGAAGCTCATCCCCGAGGCCACCCAGTCGAACAGCCGCAGCCGCGCTGACCACGGACCCCATGGGTGCCTGGCGGTTCGTAAGACAACCGCCGGCCCGATCGGATCGTCGGGTCCGCTCATGGCTAGCATCAGATACCTGCCGATCTCTGGCACCAGGCGCACCGACACCTCGCCGAGAGCGCCCGGGGTGAGCAACGGACGGGCGTCCGTCTCGTCCGCCGACCACCGCTGGACGCCGTCCAGGTCGGCCTTCGCCTCGGGGCCGGCCACCGCGTGATCGCCCCCCGCCCAGTACCGAACGCTCTGCCGGAAAACCCCGGCGGAGCCGAGCCGAAGGTCGTCGGCCAGCCCGGGAGTGCGCAGATCGACACGGGCCAGCCGCAGGTCGTCGGCCCGGTAGGCGCCGCTGCCCCACAGGTACAGCCAGTCGTCCACCCGCTGTGCCGACACGTTGATGAACCGGTGGGTCGAAAAGGTGCCCAGCGAGCGGAACCGCAGCGGACGCGAGCGCGCCGCCGGCCGGATCGCCAGCTGACGCGGAGCACGGGTCAGCACGCTGCGCCCCATCACCTGCGCGTCGCGGAAGTGGTTCGACGAGAAGAACACGTACAGCTCGCCGCCGAGGCTGAAGGCGTCCAGCGGCACGTCGTATTCACGCACGGTGGTGCCGGCGCCCGAGATGGCCAGTGGCGAGCCGTGGAAGCGCACCTCGGGCCGTTCCGCCGACGCCTGCCGAACTTCGGCGATCGCGTCGCGGGTGCCGAGCCACGACCGCGTCCAGTGCGTGTCGCCGAACAGCAGGAAGGTGCGGCCGCCGTGGTCGATGCGCACTCCCAGGTCGGTGCCCCGTACGCCGGAGCGCGATTCCGAGGCCGACAGCGTGCCCGGCGACCTGCCCGGCCGAGGCTGCGAGTCGTGTTCGCCGCTGACCTGGGCGGTCTTGCGCGAGGGTTCCGCCGCAGTGCGGAACGGCTCGGCGTCGGCCAGCCGCAGGCACGCGTGCCGCAGCCAGCGCACCCGTCCGGCCCGGTGCTGCCGGTGCAGGTGGTAGAGCGAGAAGTCGACCTGCACCAGCGCCTGCACCCAGCCCGAGCGCAACCCGGTGGCAGCGGTCGCGGTGGCGACCACCTGGCCCGAGCCCCATTCTGCGGCGTGCTCGGGCCCGTCCCAGCGGGGACGGTCGGCGGCCGGCGCCTCGGCGACCGGCCCGACCCGGCGCCAGCGCGAGGGTTCGGAGTCGTTGACGGCCCAGGTGTACTCGATGAGTCCCTCCGGCTGCGGAACGTGCGCCACCAGTCGATGACCGGCCGTTCCGGCGCGGCCGCGCTGGCTCAAGGCGGCAGGGGCCGTCGCGGTGCTGCTGATCAGGTCGCCGCGCAACCACGGATTGTCGGGACGTTGCTTGCCGCAGAACCAGTGCTGGATGCTCAACGTGCCGTCGGCGTTGGGGCTGCCGATCAGGGCCTCCAAGCGGTGCGGCCCGCCGGGCGGGGCCCACCAGGTGGGCCGGTCCCAGGACTGCAGCAGCGAGGCCGGTCCGATCAGCGGCGGCGCGGCGGCGGGCGTCACAACCGGGCCTGCACGGCCAGCGCGGTGCCCTCGTCGACGACCAGGTCGGTGGTCGTGCCTGCTCGGAGGGCGCCCACCACAGCGGGGGCGCGCGACGGATCGGCGGCCACGCAGAACCGGCGGGGGATGCGGGCCAACTCGGACGGGGTCAGCCCCGAGGCGCGGTCGTTGAAGGCGATGTCCTTCCAGGAGCCGTCCTCGCGCAGCAGCACCGTGGCCACGTCGCCGACCACTCCGTCGGCGGCCAGCGCGTGCTTGTCGTCGTCGTCCATGTAGCCGGCGGTGTAGGCGTGCGACGGTACGCGGGCGTTCAGGCAGCCGACGCCGAAGACGGCCACGTCGATGCGCCGCTGCAGCCCGATCACGTTCTGCACCGATCGCTCCCGCCACATGGCGTTCTTGGTCTCGGCGTAGTCGAAGAAGGCCGGAACGGGAAAGTAGACCAGCGGAGAACTGAAGGCGTCGCCCACACTCTGCAGGATCTCGCCGACGTAGGGAATGCCGGACGACCACTGGTTGGTGCCGCCGTTCATCTGGACGACGGTGGAGCCGACCAGGGCCCGGGGCTGAAGGTGCCGAACCACGGTCGACGCGGTGACTCCCCAGGCCACTCCGATCACGCAGTGATCGGCCACGGCCTCGCTGAGCAGCCGGCCGGCCAGCCTGGCCACCTGATCGAACCGGCGGTGCTCGGAGGCGCTCTCACGCACCGCCACCAAGTGCACGCGCACGCCGAACGCGCGCTGCAGACTGGCCGCCAGCGGCGAACGCGAGCCGGCGTGATCGGCCAGCGTGATGCGCACCAGACCGGTGTGCCGCGCCTCCTTGAGCAGCCGGCTGACCGTCGAGCGCGACAGCTGCAACTGCTTGGCGATGGCGTCCATCGTGTCGCCCTGTACGTAGTAGCGAGAGGCCGCCTGGTACATCTCGTCGTAGCGCTCGTTCATCGCCCCTCCAGTGACCTGCACGTTCGTGCACAGTACTAGCGCATCCGTGCAAGAACTGGCAAGAATGTCCTCCGACGGACCCGTTGGGATCCGCCCGGCACGTTCACCGTAGAGCCTGTGGTCGACGCAGCCGACACCCCCTGAAATGCCCGTCGGCCCTAGTGGGTCGGCGTAGTTTTCATGCTGGCCGGTCTCCTCCGGCCGTCGTTGGCATCGCATGATGCCTGAAGGGAGCTGAGCTCAATGACTCTCGCAACCATCTTCCTCTCCGAGACCGTAGGCACGGCCATGCTGCTGCTGCTGGGCGCCGGAGTGGTGGCCAACAACATCCTGCCCAAGAACAAGGGCAATGGAACCGGATTCCTGCACGTCAACTTCGGCTGGGGCCTCGCGGTCTTCGCCGGCGTGCTGGTGTCGTACAAGTCCGGCGGGCACCTCAACCCGGCCGTCACCCTTGGTCTCATCGCCTCAGGAGCGAAGGAGTTCGTCCCGGGTATCGCGGTGGACTTCGCCTCGGTTCTGACCTACCTCAGCGCCCAACTCCTGGGTGCATTCATCGGTGCAGTGCTCTGCTGGCTGGCCTACAAGCGCCAGTTCGACCAGGACGCACCGGACGGCATCAAGCTGGCCGTGTTCTCCACCGGCCCCGAGGTTCGGGACCCGCTGTGGAACACGGTGACCGAGATCCTCGGCACGTTCGTGCTGGTGTTCGTGGTGCTGGCCTCCGGCAAGTTCAGCGGCGCGGGCGCAACCCCGGCCGTGAACGTCGGCTGGCTGGGAGCGCTGGGCGTCGCCCTGCTCGTGGTCGGCATCGGCGCCTCGCTCGGTGGCCCCACCGGCTACGCCATCAACCCGGCCCGTGACCTCGGCCCGCGCATCGCGCACGCCGTGCTGCCGATCCCGAACAAGGGCTCGTCAGACTGGAGCTACGCCTGGGTTCCGGTCGTCGGGCCGATCATCGGCGGCGTGCTCGCCGGTCTGCTGTCGGGTGTGCTGCTGCCCTGACGATGCTCCGAGCACGTTGACAGTGCCGGGCGGTAGCTTCTGGTGTAGCCGCCCGGCACAGGGCAAAATGTAGTCAAACCTCTACAAAGATGTGGAAAGGAACGCAATGGCTGAGAAGTACGTCCTCGCGATCGACCAGGGAACCACCAGCTCCCGTGCGATCGTGTTCAATCACGAGGGCCGCATCGTCGGCAGCGGACAGAAAGAACACGAGCAGATCTTCCCGAGGGCGGGTTGGGTCGAGCACAACGCAGTGGAGATCTGGGACAACATTCGCGAGGTCGTTGGTGTCGCTCTTGCCGACGCGCAGATCAACCACGACAACCTTGCGGCCGTCGGCGTCACCAATCAGCGCGAGACCGCGATGGTGTGGGACAAGAACACCGGCGAGCCCGTGTACAACGCGATCGTCTGGCAGGACACCCGCACCAGCAAGATCGTCGAGCAACTGGGCGGTGGCGACCAGGACAAGTACAAGAGCCGGGTGGGCCTGCCACTGGCCACCTACTTCTCAGGCCCCAAGGTCAAGTGGATCCTCGACAACGTCGACGGCACCCGTGCCCGCGCCGAGGCCGGCGACCTGGTCATGGGCAACATGGACACCTGGGTGATCTGGAACCTGACCGGCGGGGTCAACGGTGGCGTGCACGTCACCGACGTGACCAACGCGTCGCGCACCATGCTGATGGACCTGAAGACGCTGTCGTGGGACGAGAGCATCGCGGCCGACATGGGCATCCCGATGTCGATGCTGCCCGAGATCAAGTCCTCGTCCGAGGTGTACGGCGTCGGTCGCGAGGCGGGTCTGCTGAGCGGCGTCCCGATCGCGGGTGACCTCGGCGACCAGCAGGCGGCCACCTTCGGCCAGGCTGCGTTCGAGGTCGGCATGGCCAAGAACACCTACGGCACCGGCTGCTTCATGATCATGAACACCGGTGAGGAACTCGTTCCGTCGAAGAACGGCCTGCTCACCACCGTCTGCTACAAGATCGGCGACAACAAGCCGATCTACGCACTCGAAGGCTCGATCGCCGTCGCCGGTTCGCTGGTGCAGTGGCTGCGCGACAACCTGCGCATGTTCGACTCGGCCCCCGAGGTCGAGGAGCTGGCCAACCAGGTCGAGGACAACGGTGGCGCCTACGTCGTGCCGGCGTTCTCGGGCCTGTTCGCGCCGTACTGGCGTGCGGACGCCCGTGGCGCGATCGTCGGCCTGACCAGGTACGTCAACCGCAACCACATCGCCCGCGCGGTGCTCGAGGCGACCGCCTACCAGACCCGCGAGGTGCTGGACGCGATGGAGGCCGACTCGGGAGTCAAGCTGGCCGAGCTCAAGGTCGACGGCGGCATGACGATGAACGAGACCCTGATGCAGTTCCAGGCCGATCAGGTCGGCGTGCCGGTGGTGCGTCCGGTGGTGGCCGAAACCACCGCGCTGGGCGCGGCCTACGCGGCGGGTATCGCGGTGGGCTACTGGAACGGCGAGCAGGACGTCATCGACAACTGGGCCGAGGCCAAGCGCTGGCAGCCCTCGATGGACGATGCCGAGCGCGAGCGTCTGTACCGGCAGTGGAAGAAGGCGGTCACCCGCACGTTCGACTGGGTGGACGACGACTCCAACGAGTGACTCCGCTCGCTCAGCGGTGACATCCAACAGCGGGCCCGCTCCGGTCGAACCGGGGCGGGCCCGCTGTTGTTGCGGTCAGTGGTCGTCGACGCTCTGGTCGGACCACAACGGCGAGTCGGCCTTGAGGTCGATCAGGCCCGGGTCGGGTTCGACCTGGCTGGCCCGTCGCAGTTCGACTTCGCTCGCGATCGTGCCGCGCAGCCGGTCCATCACGTCGTCGGGGCAGGTCAGCGGCGGCGCACCCCGGAGAAACCGGGTGACCGCCTCCTCGGGCATCATCGGTGCTCCTTCTGCAGGGGTTGACCCTGGGTTTGACGCAGCGGGCACGGAATCGGTTCCCATCACGGTCACACCTCCTTGAGGTGTCGCAGCAGCACGGCCAGCCGCGCGCGTCCGCGGGAACAACGACTCTTCACCGTGCCCGGCGCGCAGCCGAGAATACGCGCCGCCTCGTCCATCGAGTAGCCCTCGAGGTCGATCAGCACCAGGGCCGCCCGCTGGTCGGCGCCGATCCGGCCCAGAGCCTCGGTCACCTCGTCGGCGATGGTGGAGCGGACGGCGTCCGCCTCGGGGTCGTCCGGGGCCGTCAGCTCGGTGGAGCGCTCGGCGTCCTCGGGCAGCGGAACCGACGGCCGTGCGGCCAGACGGCGCAGCCGGTCGAAGCAGGCGTTCATCACGATGCGGTGCAGCCAGGTGCCCACCGCCGCCTCGCCACGAAAGCCGGACGCCCGCCGGAATGCCGAGATCATGGCGTCCTGAAGGGCGTCCGCAGCGTCCTCGGGATTGCTCATGACGCGCAGTGCGAGGCTCCACAGCCGGTCGGCGTGGCGTTCCATCAGCGCATTGAACGCCCGGTCGTCACCGGCGACGTGGGCGGCCAGCAGGTCGGCGTCGCTCAGCTCGTCGTGATCGACACTGCCCGAACGGGGTGGTGGTGCGCTCACCCGATGAACCCCCGGGCCTGGTCACCCCGGGCGCGTCGAACGACGAGGGGGGCGGGGTGGGTCACACCCGCAGGTTAGCGGCTACACCCCCCGACGGGGTACTCCCGGGCACCGGCTGGTTGAGCGTGCCGGCTGGTCGAGCTGGTCGAAACCGGTGGTCTCGACGAACTCGACCGACCGACCGACGAACTCGACCGACCGACGAGCTCGACCGACCCAGGGTCTCCGTCAGCCCCGGACGTCGATGTTGCCGATCCCGCCCTGGTAGTAGCTGCCCGATTCCGGGGGCAACGAGGTCAGGTAGACCAGCAGGTAGCGGGTCTTGATCGGCTTGTCCAACTTCAGCACGGCCGTTCCGGTGGCCTTGGGAATGCCGGCGACCACCGTCCATTCCGTCTGGGACCGCATCGGAGCGGCGGTCGCGTCGGGGTCGCGTGGGGATCGCAGTTCGACGGCGGTGCTCTGGCCGAGCAGCCCGACGCTCACCTGACCCACGGTTCTGACGCCGCCGAGGTCGATCACCAGACCGACGCCGGGCTTCATCCGACCCAGCCGAGGGTCGCCGCGGTACCGCTCGGTCAACCAGAAGGTCTCGGGATCGTCGTCGATCGCGCGGCCGGTCAGCCGCGGATTCTCCGCATTGCTGCCGCCGTCGGCCGACGGGTCGAAGTCGGTGGCGGAGGCAACCTGAATCGCCTGTGCCACGCTCGCAGTCGTCGAGGGCGCGGGGGCGGCCTGGCGGGTGTTGAGTTGGACGACCGCCACCCACACCAGGGCGACGGCCAGCAACAACCCGAACAGCCCGATGATCAGGGCGAGCACGGTGCGAGGTGGACGCCCCATGCCTCCCCGCTGCGGCGACGGCACCATCAGCTGGGCCTGCCCGGCACGCGCGGGCGGGGGGATCGGGGTGAACGGTTCACTACTCGGGTCGGCCTCGCGCAGCCCCGGGAACTGCCAGGGCTGGGTGGTCTCACCGGGCTCGTCGTCGTCGGGTGAACCGGACGCGGGCCGTGGAATCGGACGGGGCAGCGGCGCGCTGAACGGCGTGCCGCCGGCCAGCGCGCTCTCGGCGGTCTGGACCGCGCCCGAGCGGCTGGCCACGGTGCGAATGTGATCGACCGGTAGGCGCAGTCGTCGCTC
>Ga0209277_10000460_pt1 | contig 20722 bp, 19 predicted proteins | sample JI81AbrownDNA_FD_187503 | JGI IMG/M metagenome (GOLD analysis project Ga0209277, IMG submission 187503) | Wastewater effluent complex algal communities from Wisconsin, to seasonally profile nutrient transformation and Carbon sequestration -... | ecosystem: Engineered > WWTP > Effluent > Algae... | reverse complement strand
GCCACGGCTACCGCGGCGACGGTGCGTTCGGTCAGTACGCCATCGTGCTGCCGAAGCACGATGTCGTGGTCGCGATGACGTCCGAGGTCGAGAACATGCAGACCAACCTGGACGCATTGTGGACGCATCTGCTGCCCGCCATCGATACCCCCGGCGACCACGAGGCCGACGAGGCGCTGGGCCGGCGCCTTGCCGAGTTGCAGCACCGTCCGTTGTCGGGCGGTGCCCCGCCGTCCGGTGAGGTGACGGCGACGCGGCACCCGGACTCCCAACTGCCCGCCGCCTTCGCCTCGATCAGCGTGCAGACCACGCCGGGCGGGCACCATGTGCTGGGGCTGCAGCACGCCACCCAGGGCAATCTGATCACGGTGATCGGCGACGGTGAGTGGCTGGAGTCAACCTGGCCGTCCCCGTGGGGACCGCAGTTGGCGCTGGCGGCCAGCGGCGGTTGGCGCGACGACACGTTCACCGCCGAACTGCGGCTGGTCGAGACGCCGCACACGATCGATCTGTGCGTCGATCCGGCCGAGGGCACCGTGCGCCTGGACTGGCGGCTGGTGCCGCTGAGCGGACCCGATCCGTTGAACTCGGTCGGCTTTCCGTTCTAAGGGTGCCGGGCGTTTCCGACCGGGTCGGTGATGCTCAGCTGTTCACGCCCGCGTTGAACCACTCCGTCGACTCCGGAAATGCCTCGGCCAGGTAGCTGTACAGCTGGTTGGACGTGCCGATCATGCAGCGCACCTGCTGGCGCAGGAAGTCGTCGTCGACGCCGCTCTCGATGTCGATCACCAGGTCGCCGAACACGCCGAGGTGCTCCTCGCCACGGGTGACGCTGGTCTTGGGCCAGAAGTGGTCACGGTTCCAGGTGTTGACGGCTTCGACCAGGAAGTCGTAGGCCTCGACCGGGGGACGGATGTCCCACATCGACCGGATCGCCATCAGGTCGTCGTTGGCACCCTCGACCAGGAACCACAGGCGCATCACCTCCCAGTCGCCGAACCGGTCGCCGTCCTCGTCGATGTCGAAGTTGACCTCGAGGCTCTTCAGCACGCCGTCCCAGCGTTCCTTGCTGAACGGCTCGGGGCCCGTCGGTCCCGAGGGTCCGGTCGGTCCGGTCGGGCCGGTGGGACCCCAGTTGAACATGGTCATCGGCTGTTCCTTTCGTGCGGCGGACGTCAGCCCGCCGAGGTGTGGCGCGGGGTGACCGGCCAGTCCTCGGGGTACAGGTGCGCTAGTTCGTCATGCTGGCGGGTGAGGAGCCGCCTCGACCGGGTCGAGAGCCGATCGCCGAACACGGTGCCACCCAGGTGATCGGTCTCGTGCTGCAGGCACCTGGCCAACAACCCCGTGCCTTCGAACCGGACGGGGTTTCCGTCGGCGTCCTGGCCGGTGCAGATGGCGGTGTCGGGGCGGGCGAGGGTCTGGTAGGCGCCCGGGAAGGACAGGCACCCCTCCTCGGCCGAGTCGAGCGCCCGGTCACGCGTCACGGGCACGCTCACCTCGGGGTTGCAGATCACCCCGCGGTGCACGACGTCGTCGGCGTCGGGGCACTCGAAGACGAAAACGGCGAGGTCGACACCGACCTGGGTCGCGGCCAGCCCGACCCCCTGCGCAGCATGCATGGTCACGACCATGTCGCGCACCAGAGCGTGCAAGTCGTCGTCGAAGTCGGTCACCGGACGAGTGGGGGCGTGCATCACCGGCGTACCCCATCGGGTGATCGGCAGAACGCGCCCACCGCTGGTCAGTTCGTCGGTCATGGCCGCCTTTCCCTTACGGCCGCCCATGTTAGTGGTCGCCACCGAGGGTTCGCCCCTCGGGCCGCTAGGGCCGCGCGGGCAGTCCGCGCCGGCTCGTGTGCAACGGTGCGTGCGAGGGTCATGCGGGTGGCGAAGCGGCAGGGGACAGGCGCCAGGCGTCCGTCGAGCGGCGAAGCTGCACCGCCGTTGCACCCGAGTGCGGCGCTTGAGCGTGGGAATCGGTCAAATCTGCTGCAGTTTCGCCACTCGGAGCGGCAGAAGTCACCCGGGCGTGTGGCACCTCCGCCCGAGGGGCCTGCGCACGTAGGCTCGCGCGCATGGAGTCCGACCTGGTCAGCGCTTGGGGCGAGCACCTGACCGTGGCCAGGAACGCCTCCGCGCACACGGTGCGCGCCTACCTCGGCGACCTGCATCACCTGACGGACTATCTCGAGCGAACGGGCAGTGGCGCGCTCAGCGACGTGGACCTGCGCACGTTGCGGCGCTGGCTGGCGGGCATGCATGCCGCCGGCGCGGAACGCGCTTCGATACAACGGAGGGCCGCCGCGGCCCGGGTGTTCTACGCCTGGGCGGCCAGCACCGGACGACTGCCGCGCGACCCGGCTGCGGGCCTGCGGTCACCGCGGGTGGATCGCACCCTGCCGCCGACGCTCGAGCAGGATCACGCACGGCAGGCACTCGAACGGCTGGCCGCGCTCGCTGACGCGGAGGAGCAGCCCACCGCCCGCGCCGCCGCTCTTCGGGACGTGGCGATCGTCGAGGTGCTGTACGCCAGCGGAATCCGGGTGGGGGAGTTGTGTGGGCTGAACCTGGGGTCGGTGGACGGCGATCGACAGGTGCTGCGGGTGCGGGGCAAGGGCAACAAGGAGCGCACCGTGCCTCTGGGCGGACCGGCGGTGCGCGCATTGGACGCGTGGATCGGCCGGCGACACACCTTGGCCCGGGCCGAGGCGGCCGACGCCCTGTTCGTCGGCGATCGTGGCGCGCGGATCGACGCGAGGGTGGTTCGCCGAGTGGTGCACCGGGCTCTGGCGAGGGTTCCGGACGCACCGGATCTCGGCCCCCACGGACTGCGCCACGCGATGGCCACCCACCTGCTCGAGGGTGGAGCCGATCTGCGCAGCGTGCAGGAGATGCTGGGTCACTCGTCGCTCGCGACCACGCAGATCTACACCCACGTGACGACGGAACGGTTGCGTGCCGCCTATACGCAGGCCCACCCCCGCGCCTGAGCGGCCCAGGTCACCGCAGGGTCGGGCTCAGGTGTGGTGCACCCAGCCTGGGGCGCGCTGAGCCCGCGCCGGCCAACTCGGCCCGCCGATCACGCCACGATCGTTCCGGCCGCGGGAACGTAGGGCTCGAAGAACGGGTTGGCGGGCACGCCTTCGAGCGTCATCACCAGGGCGGGCACCGAGCAGCCGTCGAGTTGCTCACGGATGATGTCGGCGTGACCTGCGTGCCGCGCCATCTCTTCAACCTGATGCACCAGGTAGTAACGAGTGTGGATCGGCCGAGCGTCGTAGATGCCCTGCCAGGGCGCAGGCGGTGCGACGTTCTCGCCGGCCGGGTCGCTGGCGGCGATGGCTGCCAGATGGTCGGCACGAGCAGTGTCGAACTGGGCCAGCACGTCGAGCGTCGACTCGTCGTCGGCGAGCACGAAGCCGGCCAGGTATTGAGCGAAGTCGTGCTCGGTGAGCGGATCTGCCGCCATGCCATCTCGGAGGTTGGCCGTGACGCCGCGCATGCCCTGCGCGGTGTGCTTGATCATGCCCGCGATGGACAGGGCACTGCGGCAGGGTGTCTCACGGGCCTGCTGCTCGGTCAGTCCGTGTACGGAGGCCCGGATCGCGGACAACTGCTGGTCGACGTAACGGAGGAGCCCGACCACTTCGCTGTCTCGGCTGGGTTCGTACATGTGTTGCTCCTTCAGCTCGCCGGAGAACCCAGCTTGACGGTCGCCGCTGACACTTTTGTGTCCGCGCCGCGAAGTCCGGACGCCGAACGGTGCACACCGCCTCGGCGGGAACCTGCAGCCTCACAGGAACCTCGCCGGATTCACCAACCGACCGTTCAGCTTGGTTCCGAAGTGCAGGTGGCAGGCGGTCGACCAGCCTGTGGAGCCGACCCTGCCCACCACTTCGCCCCGACTCACCTTTTGCCCTCGATGCACCCGATAGCCCTGCGCGTGGAGGTAGTGCGTGGTCAGCCGGCCTGCGTGGGCGATCACCAGCCGGTGCCCACCCGAGGAGTCGTACGAGACTGATCGCACCGTTCCGTCGGCGGCAGCTCGGATGGCCGTTCCGCACGAGGCGTGCAGGTCGACACCCTCGTGCATGCGCCACTCATGGAAGATCGGATGGAACCGACGGCCGAAAGGCGAACCGATGGCGCCACCGACGGGATTGAGTAGCAGACCGGAGCCAGAACCCGAGAAGCCATCGTCCGCCGCCCGCTCGGCTGCCAGTTTTCGGGCCAGCGCCAACGCCGAGGACGGCAGCAGCCGCACCCGCCCCGCACTCTCGGTCAACGGGTCGAGGTACTCATCACCCCGCTTCAATCCGAAGTGCAGGCATGCCGCGGGACAGTGCCCCGCCTGCACGGTGCCGATCACGTCGCCCGCCCCAACCTGCTCACCGACCCGAACGCGGGCCTGGACCGGTTCGTAGGTGGTGCGCAACTCGCCGTGCACGATGGTGACGACCCCGCGTCCAGCGATCACCTGAGCCACGCTCACCCGCCCCGGCGCGGCTGCCCGCACCGGGGTGCCGACGGCCGCAGCCAGGTCGACGCCCCGGTGCCCCGGCAGCCAGTCCTTCGCCGGGGGGTCGTAGAACCGGACCACCGGCCCAGGCACCGGGCGAACCGAGCCGAAGGCTCGACCCGGTGCGGCGGTGATCACCAACAGCATGCCCGCGAGCAACAGCGCGCCCCACACTCGTGCCAGCCCGCGGATCATGCGCACCACCCCCTCCACCCTCAGTCAACGACCGGAGCAGGCGGAGTGTTCAAAGTTGTCCGAAATGGCGCCGGCATGAACGCAGTGGGCTGTTTCGACAACCCCGAGCCGCGGGACGTAGAATCGCGCTAGCGACCCGGCAGATCCGGGTTGACTTCGCATGCTCCTCGAACCGTCGCGCTCGACGGGTTGCGCCCGAGGTCCCCGCAAGGGGTTGGGATCGCAACGGTTGCATCAGGCGGGCTGAAAGTTTCGGCCCGAACAACCCAAGCGGGTTTGCGCGCTGCCGCGCGACCCGTGCAGAAAGGAACGGCCATGGCCGTCGTGACCACACGTCAGCTGCTCGAGAGCGGTGTCCACTTCGGGCACCAGACCCGCCGTTGGAACCCGAAGATGAAGAAGTTCATCTTCGCCGAGCGCAACGGCATCTACATCATCGACCTGCAGCTGTCGCTGTCCTACATCGACAATGCGTATTCCTTCGTTCGCGACACGGTCGCCCGCGGCGGCCAGGTGCTGTTCGTCGGCACCAAGAAGCAGGCCCAGGAGGCCATCGCCGAGCAGGCCACCCGCGTCGGCATGCCGTACGTGAACCAGCGCTGGCTTGGCGGCATGCTCACCAACTTCGCCACCATCAGCAAGCGGATCGGCAAGATGAAGGAGCTCGAAGGGCTCAACTTCGACGACGTCGCCGCGTCCGGCCTGACCAAGAAGGAGCTGCTGCAGCAGCGCCGCAAGAAGGACAAGTTGGCCAAGACCCTGTCCGGCATCCGCGACATGGGCAAGCTGCCGCAGGCGGTCTGGGTGGTCGACACCAAGAAGGAGCACCTCGCGATCGACGAGGCGCGCAAGCTGCGCATCCCGATCGTCGGCATTCTCGACACCAACTGCGACCCCGACGAGGTCGACTTCGCGATCCCGGGCAACGATGACGCGATCCGCTCGGTGGCCCTGCTGACCCGCGTGGTCGCCGACGCTGTTGCCGAGGGCCTGCTGGTCCGCAGCCGCGCCGCCGGTAGCACCGGTGAAGAGGCCGAGCCGATGGCCGACTGGGAGCGCGAGCTGCTGGGTGGCTCGGACCAGCCCGTGGCCGAGGCTGTAGCAGCGGTCGAGACCCCCGCGGTCGAGGCTTCCGCTGCCGAGCCCGAGGCCTCTGCCGTCGAGGCCGTCGAAGCGTCCGACGTCGAGGCCGACTCGTTGACCGACGAGGCCGAGTCCGCCGACGTGGCCGAGACCGTCGAAGCCGCTGAGGTTGCCGAGGTCGCCGCCGAAACCGTCGAGGCCGAGGCTGAGGTCGCTGACTCGACCGCGAGCAAGTGACTCGACCCTCCACCACCGATCTGAACCGAGAGAGCTGAAGAAGATGGCAATCACTGCCGCCGATGTGAAGAAGCTCCGCGACGCCACCGGCGCGGGCATGATGGACGCCAAGAAGGCCCTCACCGAGGCCGAGGGCGATTTCGAGGCCGCTATCGAGATCCTGCGGGTGACCGGCCAGGCCAAGATGGCGAAGCGCTCCGACCGCGAGGCCTCCAACGGCCTGGTGGCCGCAGCCGGCCGTAGCGTCATCCAACTGGGCGCCGAAACCGACTTCGTCGCCAAGAACGCCGAATTCATCGCCCTGGCCGACGAGATCGCCCAAGCCACCGACGCGGCCGGCGCGAGCGACGTGAGCGCCGCAAACGCCGTGGTGCTGGCTTCCGGCAAGACCGTGGCCGACACGGTCGCCGAACTGGCCGCCAGGATCGGCGAGAAGCTCGAGGTCGCCAACGCTGCCAGCTACCAGGGCGACGTCAGCATCTACCTGCACAAGCGGTCGTCCGACCTGCCGCCCCAGGTGGGCGTGATGGTCGAGTACGCCGGTGGCAACGAAGACTTCGTCCGTGGCATCGCGATGCAGATCGCCGCCATGTCGCCGCAGTACGTGACGCGTGAAGAAGTGCCCGCCGAGGTGCTCGACCACGAACGCCACATCGCCGAGCTCACCGCCAAGGAGGAGGGCAAGCCCGACAAGATCATCCCTCGCATCGTCGAGGGCCGTCTGGGCGGGTTCTACAAGGACGTCGTGCTGCTCGAGCAGGCGTCGGTCTCGGACGACAAGAAGACCGTCGGCCAGCTGCTGAAGGAGAACGGTGTCACCGTAAAGCGCTTCGTGCGCTTCTCGGCTGGCGCCTGACGCATCGGCAACGAACTAGAGTGACGTGCGCCACGAGTGTCGACTCGTGGCGCACGCCGCTGTCAGCCCCCAGGCGAGGAGACCCATGCCCTACCGTCGCGTCATGCTCAAGTTGTCCGGCGAAATGTTCGGCGGCGGACGCATCGGGGTCGACCCCGACGTGGTGGCCAGCCTGGCGCGCCAGATCAAGTCTGTGGTGGACGAGGGTGTGCAGGTCGCCGTCGTGATCGGCGGCGGCAACTTCTTCCGTGGCGCCGAACTTTCCGAGCGAGGCATGGCCCGCGACCGGGCCGACTACATGGGCATGCTCGGCACCGTGATGAACTGCCTTGCCCTGCAGGACTTCTGCGAGAAGGCGGGGGTGCAGACCCGGGTGCAGACCGCCATCGCCATGGGGCAGGTCGCCGAGCCCTACATTCCGCGGCGAGCCGAGCGACACCTCGAGAAGGGTCGCGTGGTGATCTTCGGAGCCGGCTCCGGCATGCCGTACTTCTCCACCGACACCGTCGGCGCCCAGCGGGCCCTCGAAATCGGTGCCGATGTGCTGCTGATGGGCAAGCAGGGCACCGACGGGGTCTACGACTCCGACCCGAAGACTAACCCGAACGCCGTTCGCTACGAGGACCTGACCTACGACGAATACCTGGCCCGCGACCTGAAGGTGGCCGACGCCACCGCGATCAGCCTGGCCCGTGACAACAACCTGCCGATGATCTTCTTCGACCTCGGGGTCGAGGGCAACATCCTGCGCGTGGTGCAGGGTGAGAAGATCGGCACCACCGTCCACGCCTGACCGAGCCTGACAACGAAGGGAGCTGGGATGATCCCCGCCATCATCTCCGACGCCGAGAGCAAGATGAAGGGCGCGGTCGAGCACGCCCGCGAGGAGTTCGCGGCGATTCGCACCGGGCGCGCGCACCCGGCCATGTTCAACAAGCTGATGGTCGACTACTACGGCGCGCCGACACCTTTGCAGCAGCTGGCCACCTTTCAGGTGCCCGAGGCGCGCACGGTGTTGATCAGCCCGTTCGACCGGCAGTCGATGGCCGGCATCGAGAAGGCGATCCGCGACTCCGACCTCGGGGTCAACCCGGCCAACGACGGCGCGGTGATCCGGGTGGTGATGCCGCAGCTGAGCGAGGAACGCCGCCGTGACTACGTGAAGCTCGCCAAGACCAAGGCCGAGGAGGCCAAGGTCGCAGTGCGCAACATCCGCCGGCACGCGAACGACTCGGTGCACAAGCTGGTCAAGGACAAGGAGATCGGCGAGGACGACGCCCGCGGCGCCGAGAAGCAGCTCGACGCCTCGACCAAGAAGTTCGTGGACGGCATCGACGACCTGCTCAAGGCCAAGGAAGCTGAGCTACTCGAAGTCTGATGTCAGCCGAGCAGGAGGTTCCAGCCGAGCCGGCCGTCAGAAAGTCGCGAGCCGGGCGGGATCTGCCTGCCGCCCTGGCGGTCGGCAGCGCTCTGGCCGCGGCCGTCGTGCTGACCCTGATCTTCTGGAACTGGGGCTTCGTGCTGCTGGTCACGGCCATGCTGACCGTCGGCACGGTGGAACTGCACGACGCGCTCAAGCGGATCGGGATGAACTCCGCCGTCTGGCCGATCGGTGCCGGCACGATCGCCGTGATGTGCGGCTCCTACGCGGCGACCACGCAGGCGGGCACCGCAACGGTGCCGTGGCCGGCGGTGTTGCTGGGCCTCTTGGGGGCCACCGTGCTGGCCGCCCTGATCGTACGGATGCGCGGCGGGTCCGCCGGGTACGTCAAGGACGCGGCCGCGAGCTTGTTCACCATCGGCTACATTCCGCTGCTCGGTTCGTTCACCGGCCTGATCCTCGCCGCGCCCAACGGCGCGGCCAAGATGGCGACGATCCTGCTGGTCGTGATGGGCACCGATACCGGTGGCTATGCCGTCGGAGCCCGTTGGGGCAAGCATCCGATGGCGCCGCAGATCAGCCCCAAGAAGACCTGGGAGGGCATGGTCGGTTCGGTCGGGCTGGCCAGCGCGGTCGCGATCCCACTGACCGTGTGGTGGCTGGGCGCGCCGTGGTGGATCGGCCTGCTGATGGCGCTGTGCATCGTGGCCGCCGCCACCTGCGGCGACCTGATCGAGTCACTGATCAAGCGCGACGTGGGCATCAAGGACATGTCGTCCATCCTTCCCGGGCACGGCGGCGCGATGGATCGGCTCGATTCGATCCTGGTCGCGGCTCCTGTGGCCTGGCTGATCCTGTTTCTGCTGATCCCGAACTGAGTGAGATGACCGACCGACAACTACCCGCCGGCGACGAGTTGCAGCCGCACGAGGTGAGCGACTACGCGGCCCTCGAAGACCGTGTGCGCGCCGGGGCGACAGTCAAACTGTCGATGGCTCCCCAGCGCCGTGCGAAGCCGCCGCTGCACTGGCTCGACCTGAGCGCCGATGAGCGCCGCGCCGCCGTCCAGGAGGCTGGCCTGCCGAAGTTCCGCGCCGACCAGATCTCGCGCCACGTGTTCGAGGGTCTGGACGTCGACCCGTCCAGCTGGACCGACCTGCCGGCGAGCGTCCGTGACCAGGTGGCCGAAGGGTTTCTACCCCGGTTGCTGACCTCGGTGCGTCCGCTCAGCTGCGACGGCGGCACCACCCTGAAGACGCTGTGGCGGCTGCACGACGGATCGCTGATCGAGTCGGTGCTGATGCGCTACGGCGTACCGGGCATCCGGGCGTCCGGGTCGGGGCGCAACCGCGCCACCCTGTGCATCTCGTCGCAGGCCGGTTGTGGCATGGCCTGCCCGTTCTGCGCGACCGGCCAGGGCGGACTGCAACGCAACCTGAGCGCCGCCGAGATCCTGGCTCAGGTGCTGGCCGGGGCCCGAGCGCTGCAGGACGGCGAGATCCCGGGCGGTCCTGGGCGGGTGAACAACATCGTGTTCATGGGCATGGGCGAGCCGATGGCGAATTACAAGGCGATCATGGCCACCATCCGCACCTTGACCGCGCCCGGCCCGCACGGCCTCGGGATCAGTGCTCGCGGCATCACCGTCTCGACCGTGGGCCTGGTGCCGCGCATCAACGCGTTGGCGAAGGAGGGCCTGCCGGTCACCCTGGCGGTCAGCCTGCACGCCCCGGACGACGCGCTGCGCGACGAACTCTGCCCGATCAACACCCGGTGGAACGTCACCGAGCTGGTGGACTCGGCCCACGCCTACTACGTCGCCACCAAACGTCGGGTGTCCATCGAGTGCGCGCTGATCCGGGACGTGAACGACCAGCCGGAGCGGGCCGCGATGCTGGCCGATGTGCTGCGCCGCGACGGCGGGCACGGCTGGGTGCACGTCAACCTGATCCCGCTCAACCCGACTCCCGGGTCGAAGTGGACGGCCTCGCGGCGCAGTGACGAGAAGGCGTTCGTGCGGGTTCTGGAGCGTCGCGGCGTTGCGGTCACGGTGCGCGACACGCGCGGACGCGAGATCGACGGGGCCTGCGGGCAGCTCGCCGCAACTGCTGCCGCGGGCTGATCCAGCGATTCGTTCGCGGCGGCGGAGGGTGCCTGGGCCTCCCTGGCGCGGGAATGCCGGTGCCTCCTTTCGGCCGTCCATCGGAGTTGTCTGCTCGCCGCAGCATTCCCCGCTTCTGTCTGGCAACTGATCTAGGAGACCCAACACGGCGAATGTAGGGTGAACCATGCATTCGATCGTCGAGCAGCAGGGTCACGTTCTCGACGCAGCTCTGGTGGCCGACCTGACGGCCGGCATCGTCACCGATCGCGACGCCGAGCTCCGGCTGGTCCACACCCCGTTGACGGGATTGTCGCTCGCCGAGATTCCCCTCTCCACCCCGTCCGATGTCGGATGTGCGGTGCAGCAGGCCCGCTCGGCCATGCGGGTCTGGAGCTCGCTGGGTGCACGTGGCCGGGCCGCCGTCGTGCTCGACTTTCACGACCGCCTGCTGGCGCAGCGCGAGGAGGTGCTCGACCTCATCCAGCTCGAGACCGGCAAGACCCGGGCCAACGCGTTCGAAGAGGTCGCCGAGGTGGCCAACGTGGCCCGCTACTACGCAAGGGTCGCCGGCGGCCTGCTGGCGCCGCGGCGGGTGCGTGGCGCCCTGCCGATGCTCGGGGTGGCCACCCAGGGGTTCCTGCCCCGCGGCGTCGTCGGCATCATCACCCCTTGGAACTATCCCTTCGCGCTGTCGCTCGGTGACGCGCTGGCCGCCCTGCTGGCCGGCAACGCGGTGGTGCTTCGGCCCGACCCGCGCGCCTGCCTGTCGGTGCTGTGGGGGCTGCGCCTGCTGCTCGCGGCAGGGCTGCCGTCCGGTGTGCTGCAGGTGGTCACCGGAGACGGTGCGACGGTCGGCGACGCCGTCGCCCGCCGCGCCGACTACGTGTGCTTCACCGGCTCGACCGAAACCGGACGAAAGGTGGGCCAGATCGCCGCCGAACGCCTGGTGCCGTGCTCGCTCGAACTCGGCGGCAAGAACGCCCTCTACGTGCGCGCGGACGCACCACTGCCGCTGGCCGTCGACGTGGCCCTGCGCGGGGCGTTCGCCGGCGCTGGGCAGGTCTGCGTGCACACCGAACGGCTGGTGGTGCACGACGACATCGCGGACGCGTTCGTGCAGCAGTTCGTGGCTGCAGCCGAGGGCATGCGGCTCGGTGTGGGGCTCGAATACGGCTACGACATGGGCTCGTTGTTCGGTGCCGAGCAGCTTCAGCGGGTCACCGACCACGTGGCGGACGCCGTGCGACACGGCGCCACCGTGCTGACCGGCGGGCGCGCCCGCCCCGACCTCGGGCCCTGGATGTACGAGCCGACCGTGCTCGACGGCGTGACCGCGGCCATGGACGTTCGTGACGCCGAGACCTTCGGGCCGGTGGTGAGCGTGTACCGGGTGCCCGACGACGAGGCGGCGATCCGACTGATCAACGACTCCGACTACGGCCTGCACGCCTCCATCGTCAGCGCCGACCGCGAGACGGCCCGCGGGCTGGCCACCCGGTTGCGCACCGGAACGGTCAGCATCAACGAGACGTTCCTCGCTTCGTGGGGCGCCATCGGGGCTTCGATGGGGGCCCGCGGACACTCCGGAACTGGCGTCCGGCACGGTGCCGAAGGGTTGCTCAAGTTCACCGTGGTGCAGAGCGTCGCCGAGCAGCGCGCCGGATCCCTGGCGGCCGGACGCCGCGCTCAGCAGCGGTTCGCCGACCTGTTCAGCCGCGGGCTGATGACGTTCAGGAAGTCCCGGTTGCCCTGAGCGCAGCGAAGGCGTCCTGCACCGAATCGACGAGGTGGATGCGCTCCGCCATCGGCCTGCCGGCGGCGAGCGCGTGCAGCAGCGGCCACGCAGGAACGGTCTCGGTCCAGAACTCGGCCCCGACCAGCACCAGCGGGACCACCGCTTCCTCCGCAGCTGCGTAGTAGTTGGGGGTGACGGCCTGGAACACCTCCTGCACGGTGCCGGCGGCTCCGGGCAGATAGACGAGTCCGCCACGGCACAGCCGCAGCAGAATGTCTTCGCGCAGGGCGTTGATGAAGTACTTGGCGATCCCGGCGGCGAACAGGTTGGGCGGCTCATGGCCGTAGAACCAGGTCGGAATGCCCAGCGACAGTCGTCGGCAGGGATAGGCGGCGCGCACCTGCTGCGCCGAGCGGGCCCAGGCGGTGAGGTCGTCCGACCAGCCCGCCGCCGACGCCAGAGCGTCGACCGCGTCGTCGAGCTCGTGCGCGGTGCCGGTGAACGAGGCTCCCAGGTTGGCGGCCTCCATGGCACCCGGCCCCCCGCCGGAGAGCACCAGTACCCCGGCCTCGGCCAGGTCGTGCGCCAGGTGGGCGCTGGCCCGGTACGGCCCGGTGCCGCGGCGTTGGGCGTGTCCGCCCATGATGCCCACGATCTGCTGCGGGTCGACGTCGGCGACGATCTGGCCCAGCGCCTCCGAGATGGCGTGATCGTGCAACGCCGCGGCCAGGTCGGCCCCCAGGTCGCCTGGTCGTAGCTGGTGCTGCGACCAGGCGAAGATCGTCGCGTCCGTGGTGGCCGAGTAGCCCCGTTCGAGCCCGTGGTAGAGCTCGTCCGGACTGTAGAGGGCCGGACGGTAGGCGTCGAACGGCAGGTCGGGCAGTCGCGGAAAGACCAGTGCGCCGGCCCTGGACAGATGCGACGCGTCGGTCGGACGCAGCTTGCAGCCCAGGAAGATCGCCCCGGCGACGTCGGCGCCCCGCAGAACCGACGAACGACGGGTCAGGTCGACGGACTGCACGAAGACCCCGGCCAACGTGCCGATGGAGCCCAGCAGCGCATCGAACTCGTCCAGTGATTCCACGTCGTTGCGCACCCGAGCAGGCTAGACCTCGGCTGGTTGAGCTTGTCGAAACCTTGAGCTTGTCGACCCGCGGCGGGTTGCGGTTCCCGAGAACCTCGATCACACGGTGAGCTGCCCCTAGGCCCGAGCACGCTTCATGCGCCGGCGGACGAGCGTCCACTAGCGTGACGAGCGGAGGAGGTCGCGATGCAGCATCAGGTTCCCCAGCCCAGTCCTCGGCACAAGACGTCCTTTCGCGGCGGAGCGATCGGCGCCGCCGTACGGCCGGGGGCGGATCCGCTGGTGGCGTTGACCGCCGCTGATCTGGCCAGGGCTGCAGCCGTGGCCGTGCTCGCCGTGCCGCTCAACGTCGTCGACTGGAAGGCGCCGACGCCGTGGGGCTGAGCGCGATGCGGGGCAGCAGGACCGCGGTGGTGTTCGTCGGTGGCGCCCTCGGTACGTCGATCAGGGCCGCCCTCGAAGCCGCTTTCCCGGCCCAGCCGGGCGGCTGGCCGTGGGCGACGTTCCTGATCAACGTGAGCGGCGCCTTCCTGCTCGGCTTGCTGCTCGAGACGCTCAGCCGACGAGGGCCGGACGTCGGCGCACGCCGGCTGGTCCGACTGGGCCTGGGCACCGGTGTGATGGGCGGCTACACCACGTACAGCACCTTCACCCTCGAGACAGTCCGGCTGATCGGTTCGGGTGCGATGCTGGCCGGCATCGGCTATGCGCTGGGCAGCGTGCTGATCGGCCTGGCGGCCGCTTTGGCGGGCAGCCGGCTGGCCATCAGGCTGAGCCAGTGATCAGCCTGCTGGTCGCGTTGGCCGGCGGCCTGGGTGCGGCGGCCCGATTTCACACCGATGCGATCGTCGCCAGAATGCACCGGGGCCGGCTGCCGCTGGGCACCCTGGTGATCAACACCGTCGGCTCTCTGCTGCTCGGCTTGTTCAGTGGGTGGGTGACCTTCCACTCCGGGGCTCCCGAGTGGGCGAGCATCGCCGGGACTGGCTTCTGCGGCGGCTTCACCACCTTCAGCACCGCGTCCGTGGAGGGGTGGCGGCTGCTACGCGCCGGGCGCCCGTGGGCAGCGGCCCTGCACGCCGGCGGCGGGCTGGTGGCGGGAATGCTCGCTGCCCTTCTGGGGCTGTGGCTGATGTGGCTCTAGGAGCCTGCTGAACAAGGGCCGTTCTGAGGGTGCGTTGTGTGTTGGTGGCGGGCGGGACGCCGCCATGGCCCGTCGAGCGGCGCGTTTGGGTCAGCACTTGAGAGGGCGACAGCGGGGTCGTCCCGCCCGTCTGAGGTCCGTGGTGGCCGCTGTTGGCTGGGGGTTCAGTGCCCCGGGGGGTCTGTCAGGCGATCGCCCAGCCGGTCGGTCCGTGGGTGAGGCCGAGGGTGAGGAGTCGGCGCAGGTTGATTGCCGCGATCCGGTTGTGGAGCCAGTTGTTGTTCCTGGTCACGCCTCGGTAGCGGAGTCGCCGGTTGCTTCGGGTCAGCCAGGCGATGGTGCGTTCGACCATGGGCCGGTGTTGTCGGTAGGTGTCCTGGAAACCTTCGTCGGCGGCCCGTTGACGGTGCTGGCGTTGCAGCAGATCATGCTCGTGGAGCTGGATGGTGCGGCCCTTCGCGGCGGTCGTGCACCGGGGCCTGAGCGGGCAGGAGCGGCAGGCGATCCCGAACACTGCCTTGCCTGTCTTGGTGATCGTCTTGGTGATCCTGCCCGGGCAAGTCAGCGTGCCTGCGGCCGGGTCGTGGGTGAAGTCGTCGATGCTGAACCCGCCCTCAACGGCGGGCCGGATCGGCCACGGCTTCAATAGCGGCGTCCACTGCTTGGCAGCAAGCACGGCGAGCATGTCACCGGTCGCGTAGGCCGAATCACCCAGCACCTCGACCGGGCCGGTGATCGTCGGGTCGGCGACAACCAGCCGGGCACCGACGGTGGCGTCGCTGTTGTCCGGGCCGGCAGCCTTGGTCAGCTCAACCATCGTGGCCAGCCCGGTTTCGGGCTCGATGACCACGTGGGCCTTGAACCCGTCCTGGCGACGCTCCACCGTCTTGTGCGCATGCCGCGCCTCCGGGTCGACGGTCGAGATCACCCGATCCGGGGCGACCTTCCGCGCGATCCGCCACTTGCCATCGGTGCCGTCAGAGTCTTCGGCCGGTTCGACATCCTGACCGGCGACCAACGCGAGTAGGGCGATCGCCTCGGCCGGCTTCCCGCCCTGCCCGGTGATTGCCTCGACATCAAGTCCGTCGAGCAGAGCGAGGGCGTCGTTCACGAGTGCGGTCACCAACTCGTCGCGGGCCTGGGCGTCGTCCCAGGCGATCCTCGGTTTCGCCGTGCTGTCATAGCCCTGCCCGGTCAACGCGGCCAGCCGGGTGCAGCGTTCGGCGATCACCTGATGGGCGCCGGGCACCTCCCGGCCGACCCGGCGGACCTGGGCGATCAACTGGGTGACCGTGTCCTGCCGGGCCACCGCATCATCCAGGATCGTCGAATCCAACACACGGCGCTGCCGTCCCTTCACCGCACCCGTGGCGGCGATCACGTCGCGGACCACCTCGAAGATCCGCTGCGGCCGCTCCGAACTGGCCAGCCGGGCACGCCATACCGTCAACGACGACGCATCAAACGCCTTCGCGTCGACCGGATAGCCACACGCCGCCTTCCACCGCAGGTCGAACGTGAGCGCGTCGACCGCCTCCCGGTCGGACAAGCCGTGCAGGGATTGCAGCACGATCACCGACGCGATCACCTCGCCCGGGATCGAGGGCCGTCCCCGGCCCGACGGGAACAAGTCCGCGAACAACGAGTCCGGGAACAACCGGCCGCGGTGCTCGGCCAAAAACCGGAACACGCTGCCCACCGGCAGCAGATGCCCTGCCAACGACTCCACGTCCAACACGTCCCGCTGCGGACTCGACTCACCCTGCACAACCCAACAATTCCAGTCGACCGACAACCAGACCGGGCGCCACGCAGACGGATTGTTCAGCAGGGTCCTAGCCGCACTGCCTTATCGTGCCTAGACTGACCTCGATCCTGGCTGCGGCCACCTTAGTAAAGGCATTCCATGCTCCGGTTCATCGCGCGGCGCTTAGCCATCGCACTAGGCCTTCTGCTGGTGCTTTCCGTTCTCGTCTATTGGCTGCTGACACTGGCCCTCGACCCGCTGGACGACCTGCGGTCCAATCCCGCGCTGAATCGGGATCAGTTGATCGAGGTTCGCACGGCCCAACTCAATCTCGATGCGCCTTGGTACGTCCGGTACTTCGACTGGTTGACCTCCTTCGTGCGTGGCGACCTGGGGGTCGCCTGGCGCAGTGGGCAGCAGGTGTCGAATCTGCTCGGCGGAGCGATCGCCACCTCGATCCAGCTCGTCTTCGCAGCCACCTGCATCGCCCTGATCGTCGGCGTCACGATCGGCCTGATCTCGGCCCTGCGGCAGTACACCACCTTCGACTACGCGATCACCTTCGCCAGCTTCGTGCTGTTCGCACTGCCGGTGTTCTGGGTCGCCGTGCTGCTCAAGCAGTTCCTGGCCATCGGAGTCAACGACTACCTGAACAGGCCATCCATGAACTGGCCGGCGGTGCTTGGCGTTTCGGTCGTGGCGGGCCTGTTCTGGGCGGGAGCCATCGCCACGGAACTGAGACGTCAGCTGATCGTTTTCGGCATCGCATTCGCAGTCACCCTGGGCGTGCTCTGCTACGCGTTGCTCAGCGGCTGGGTGCTCGACCCGCAGTTGGGCGTCGTCGGGGTCGCCCTCATCGGGTTCGGCGCGGCAGTCGCGATCACTGTGATTTTCGCCGGAATCAGCAACCGGCGAGCGTTGTACGCGGCCCTGGCCACCGCCGCGGCTGGCGTGGCGTCGTGGGTCGGCATGCAGTGGCTGTTCCTCTACGTGCCGATGAGCGAGCTCTGGTTGCTGGGCCTCATGCTCATCGCGGTCGCCGTCGCCTGCCTGATCGGCTGGTTGTTCGGTGGGCCCGACCGGGGCGTCTCGATGAGGGGCGCGGCGATCGTTGCGGTGATCATGTCGATCGCCGTCTACGTCGACCGCGTCCTGCAGGGCTGGGACATCTACATGGGTGCCAGCATCATCAACCGACGCCCGATCGCCACCATCGGCGCGCAGACGCCGAACCTCGGTGGCGACTTCTGGATCAGCCAACTCGACCGCTGGACCCACCTGCTGTTGCCGACCATCGCGCTGGTGCTGATCTCGTTCGCCGGCTACACCCGCTACCAGCGGGGCTCGATGTTGGAGGTGATGAACCAGGACTACATCAGAACGGCCCGAGCGAAAGGCCTCTCGGAGCGGGTGGTGATCACCCGTCATGCCCTGCGCAACGCGCTGTTGCCGCTGGCCTCGATCGTGCCGGTCGACTTCATCACCATGATCGGCGGCGCGGTGATCACCGAAACGATCTTCAACTGGTCCGGCATGGGCCGGCTGTTCATCACCTCACTGACAGGTAGCGAAATAGACCCGATCATGGCGTACATCATGATCACCGGGGCGCTGGCGATGATCGCCAACCTGGTGGCCGACTTCGTCTACGGACTCCTCGACCCACGGATCAGGGTGAACGCATGAGCAACGACGACAACACCCGCGAAGGCGCGCAGTGGGACGGCGATCCGAAGTCCGGTTTCGATCCCGAGCCGGCTATTGAAAGCGATCCGATCGCGCTGCTGCCAGGTGACAGTGCCAGCACTGCCGGCGCTGCCGACGCCGTTGGACGTGGCGAGGGTGTCGGCACGGCCAAAGAGGTCGAGGGCCTTTCCCAGGGCCAGATCGTCTGGAGTCGGTTCCTCCGGCACAAGGGCGCCATGTTCGGCGTGGCCGTGTTGGCGCTCATCGCCCTGCTTTCGTACACAGCGATGGGCATCGGGCCGATCCCCGGCTGGTGGAAGTATCAGAGCCACACCGCCACCAGCGACATCGTCAACGGTGCGGCGCCGACGCTGTCGTGGACAGGGCTGGGCGACCATCCGTTCGGCCAGGACAACATCGGCCGCGACAACTTCGCGATGGTGCTCTCAGGCGTGCAGACCTCGTTGCTCGTGATGACCGTACTCGGGGTGATGGCGCTGCTTCTGGGTACGTTGGTCGGCTCGGTGGCCGGCTACTACCGTGGCCGGTCCGACACCTTTCTGATGCGGTTCACCGACCTGGTGATCACCCTTCCGGTGATCGTGCTCGGTGCCGTGCTGGGCAAGCTGGTCAACACCCTGCCTCAGACGCTCAACATGACCTCGGACCAGACCGCGTCGCTGCGGGAGAACATGCCGCTGCTGCTGGCGGTCTTTCTCGGCCTGATCCTCTGGCCCGGGTTGGCCCGCCTGGTGCGCAGCGAGTTCCTCACCCTGCGCGAGCGCGAGTTCGTCGATGCGGCCAGGGTCAGCGGTGCGAGCGACTGGCGCATCATCACCAAGCACGTGCTGCCCAATGCCGTCGGCGTGATCATCGTGAACACCACACTGACCATGTCGGCCGCCGTGGTGCTCGAGGCGGCACTCAGCTTCCTGGGCTTCGGCGTCACAGATCCCAACGTGTCTCTGGGCAAGCTGATCTCCGACTATCAGGCCGCGTTCATCACCAGACCGTGGCTTTTCTGGTGGCCGGGCCTGTTCATCATCCTGATCGCGCTCAGCGTCAACTTCATCGGTGACGGACTGCGCGATGCCTTCGACCCACGCACCAAGAAGATCCCGTCCCAGCGGCAGATGGACAAAGCCGCCGCCCTGCTGGTGAAGGAGCCCGTCAAGTGAGCGCCAACAACCCCGGCCCGAAGAACGCCAAGTCGGTCAGCAAGGGCTTGGAGGGTGCTGAAAGGCTCTCCAAGAGAATCGGCGGCAAAGTCGCCATGGGCGACACCATCCTGGAAGTGCGTGATCTCGGCGTTCGGTTCTGGGTCAACGACGATTGGTTCACCGCGGCGCAGGGCCTGACTTATGACCTGAAGGCCGGAGAGGTGCTGGCGATCGTCGGTGAGTCAGGCTCGGGCAAGACCCAATCGGCGATGAGCCTGATCGGACTGCTGCCCAAGAACGGACGGGCCACCGGCTCGGCCAAGCTCAAGGGCACCGAGTTGATCGGCATGAACCTGCGCCAACTGCAGCAGGTCAGGGGCAACGAGATCTCGGTCATCTTCCAGGAGCCGATGACCGCGCTCAATCCGGTGTACACGGTCGGGTTCCAGATCGTCGAAACCCTGCGCACCCACTTCTTGATGCAGCCGACCCAGGCCCGGGCGCGCGCCATCGACCTGATGCGGCTGGTCGAGATTCCTGACCCGGAAGACAGCTTCAACAAGTTTCCGCACCAACTCTCGGGCGGCCAGCGGCAGCGCATCATGATCGCCCAGGCGTTGGCGTGCGACCCGGGCCTGCTGATCGCCGACGAGCCCACCACGGCACTCGACGTGACGGTGCAGGGCGAAATCCTGAAGCTGATGCGCGACCTGCGCGAACGGGTCACGGCCGCCATCATCCTGATCACCCACGACATGGGGGTGGTGGCCGACATGGCCGACCGCATCGTGGTGATGAAGGACGGCAAGGTCGTCGAGCACGGCACGTCCGACGACATCTTCTATCGACCGCAGCACGCCTACACCAAGCAGCTGCTCGCATCGGTACCGCACCTCGGCTCGGCCACGGCCGACGAGGATCTGACCAAGACCCGCCTGTCACTGGTCGCCGAGGGTGAACGTACCGGTGTACCGATGATGCAGAGCGACTCGTCGGTGACCCCGGCCCTGCTGATGGAGGACGTGGCGATCGAGTACCCGAAGGCCGGCCGGCGAGCCGCCTTCCGGGCCGCCAATCACATCAACCTGCGGGTGGACCCGGGCGAGGTGATCGGCCTGGTCGGTGAGTCCGGCTCGGGCAAGACCACCATCGGACGGGCCGCGGTCGCGCTGCTGCCGGTGGTCGAGGGCAAGCTGACGGTGAACGGGCGTGACATCACCAACGCCAAGCCGGGCGAGCTCAAGCCGTTCCGCAAGGAGGTCGGCATCGTCTTCCAGGATCCCGGTTCCTCGCTGAACCCGCGGCTCCCGGTCGGCGAATCGATCGGCGAGCCGATCCTGCTGCATCTGGGGCTCAAGGGCGCAGAGTTGTCCAAGCGGGTCGAGAACCTGCTCGAGAGCGTCCAGTTGCCACGTGCGATGCGAAACCGCTACCCGCATGAGCTCTCCGGCGGCCAGCGGCAGCGCATCGGCATCGCCCGGGCGTTGGCGCTGCAGCCCAAGCTGCTGATCGCCGACGAGCCCACGTCGGCGCTGGACGTGTCGGTGCAGGCCCGGGTGCTGAAGTTGTTCCAGGACCTGCAGGCCGAGTACGGCTTCGCGTGCATGTTCATCAGTCACGACCTTGCCGTGGTGGAGATGCTCAGCCAGCGCATCGCCGTGATGCGGCACGGCTACCTGGTCGAGGTCGGCCCAACAAAGGAGATCGTGTCCGACCCGCAGCACCCGTACACCAAACGGCTGCTGTCTGCGGTGCCGGTGCCGGATCCTGCCGAGCAGAAGCGCAGGCG
>Ga0209277_10000458_pt1 | contig 20732 bp, 16 predicted proteins | sample JI81AbrownDNA_FD_187503 | JGI IMG/M metagenome (GOLD analysis project Ga0209277, IMG submission 187503) | Wastewater effluent complex algal communities from Wisconsin, to seasonally profile nutrient transformation and Carbon sequestration -... | ecosystem: Engineered > WWTP > Effluent > Algae... | reverse complement strand
TGCCAACCCGCGATAGCGAACCTTGCAGTGACCGAACTGTCGCTTGATCACCCGAAAGGGGTGTTCCACTTTGGCGCGCACACTGGCCTTGAGTTTCTCAGCCTGCTCTGTGAGAGTACCCCAGGGCGTATGTTTCTGTGTCTTGCGCTTGCCGGGACGCATGGCAATGTGCCACTCCACGCCAGTGGCATCCTCTCGCTTTGGGGCACCCTGATAGCCGGCGTCAGCGAAGACAACTTGCTCCTCGCCGTGCAGCAAGGCGTGACCCTTGGTCACATCGTTGACGTTTGCCGCCGTGCCTATGACGGTGTGCACCAGGCCGGAATCAGCATCCACGCCAATATGCGCCTTCATCCCAAAGTGCCATTGGTTTCCCTTCTTAACCTGATGCATCTCGGGGTCCCGCTCACCGGTCTTGTTCTTCGTGGAGCTGGGAGCCGCGATCAGCGTGGCGTCCACCACGGTTCCGGTCTTGAGCAACAGGCCGTGGGCCGCCAGCTTGGCGTTAATGACTTCCAGAATCTTTGGACTCAGGTTGTGCTCTTCGAGCAAATGACGAAAGCGCAGGATGCTGACTCGGTCGGGAATACGCTCGGTGCCACTGATGCCTACAAAGTCACGGTAGAAACTAGTCTCGAACAAAGCTTCTTCGGCGCCCAGATCAGACAGGCCAAACCATTGCTGCAAGCAGTGAATGCGAAGCATCATTGCCAGATCAAAAGGCGGGCGTCCCGTCTTGGCCACAGGTGCATGCGGCGAAAGCAACGCCAGCAGTTCTCGCCACGGCATGACTTGCTCCATCTCGTCGAGAAGGATTTGTTTGCGCGTTCGTCGCGTGCTCAAATCAAGGCCAAGGTCTTTTTGTTTCATGCCGGAATCAACCGCAATTTGCGTGCCTCAGTCACGTACTTGACGGAATAGTTTTGAACATCATCCCTAGAGTTATGCCATCCCTTAGGAGAAGGAAATATGGCCTCTGAACTAAATAACTCAAGAAAAGCGTGGTCGGTGCTGATTGTCAGCACCCTTGCCTTCACGGTGTGCTTCATGGTCTGGATGATGTTCGGCGTCATCGGCATCCCCATCAAGAAGATGCTCAATCTGAACTCCACCCAGTTCGGACTGTTGATGGCCACACCGGTGCTGACGGGATCGCTGATCCGCGTCCCACTGGGCATCTGGACCGACCGGTTCGGTGGACGCATCGTGATGGCCATCCTCATGGCATTGACGGTGCCAGCCATCTGGATGATGAGCTACGCCACCGAGTTCTGGCACTTCCTGACGATCGGATTGTTTGTCGGCCTGGCGGGTGGCTCGTTCTCGGTCGGCACCCCCTATGTGGCGCGCTGGTTCCCCAAGAACCGCCAGGGTACCGCGATGGGCATCTACGGTGCTGGCAACTCCGGCTCAGCCGTGAACAAGTTTGTCGCCCCCGTGATCCTGGTCGCCTTCGGCTGGGCCATGGTGCCGCAGGTCTACGCAGCCATCATGCTGGGGACCCTGGTCCTGTTCTGGTTTTTCAGCTACAGCGACCCCAAGCACCTGGTGCCCAACACGGTCAGTTTTGCCGAGCAAATGAAGGCGCTGAAAGACCCCAAGGTCATCAAGTACTGCCAGTACTACAGCATTGTGTTTGGTGGTTACGTGGCATTGGCGCTCTGGATGGTGCAGTACTACGTGGGTGAGTTTGGTCTGGATATCCGTGTTGCCGCTTTGCTCGCTGCATGCTTCTCACTGCCAGGCGGTGTCTTGCGCGCTTTTGGTGGTGTGCTCTCTGACAAGTATGGCGCCCACAGCGTGACATGGTGGGTGATGTGGGTGAGCTGGATCTGCCTGTTCCTGCTCTCCTACCCCCAGACCGATTTCACCATCGCCACCGTGAATGGCCCGGTGACCTACCACGTGGGACTGAATGTGTACATGTTTACCGCTCTGATGTTCATCCTGGGCATTGCGATGGCGTTCGGCAAGGCCAGTGTCTTCAAGTACATCAGCGATGACTATTCACACAACATTGGCGCCATCAGCGGCATCGTGGGTCTTGCTGGCGGTCTGGGCGGCTTTGTGCTGCCCATCATGTTCGGCGCACTGATGGATTTGACTGGCATTCGTTCCAGCGCTTTCATGCTCCTGTATGGCGTGGTGTGGGTCTCATTGATCTGGATGTACTGGACCGAGGTTCGGGGCTCCGAGGTCATGGGCAAGAACGCCAAAAACCTCGCTCTTCAAAAAATTAATTAGCCCCAACCGGAATGCATCATGAGTGAAAAAACCTATTCCAGCGCTGACATCCAGGACTGGCGCCCAGAGGACAACAACTTCTGGGAAACCACCGGCAGCAAGGTGGCTTACCGCAACCTGTGGATTTCCATTCCCAACCTGCTGGTCGGCTTTGCCGTGTGGGGCATGTGGGGCATCATCACGGTGCAAATGCTGAATCTGGGCTTTCCGTTCAAGCCCGCTGACATGTTCGGCCTGACCGCCATCGCCGGCCTGATGGGGGCCACGCTGCGCATCCCGGCATCGTTCTTTATCAAGCTCTCGGGTGGACGCAACACCATCTTCCTGACCTCGGCACTGCTGATGATTCCAGCCATCTGGACCGGCATTGCACTGCAGGACAAGAACACGCCGCTGTGGGTGTTCCAGGCCTGCGCTTTCCTGTCCGGCATCGGCGGCGGAAATTTCGCGTGCTCCATGTCCAACATTTCCAGTTTCTTTCCCAAGCGCCTGCAGGGCACCGGTCTGGGCCTCAACGCGGGCCTGGGCAACTTTGGCGTGACCACCATGCAGGTGCTCATTCCGCTGGTGATGACCGTTGGCCTGTTCGGCGGTGCTGCCGGCGGCTCCATGGTGCTGCTCAAGGACAGTGGCTGGATTCTGGGCAAGATCGTGGCGGGTACCCCCACCTTCATCCAGAACGCGGGCTTCATCTGGGCCGCCATCCTGCTGCCGCTGGTGATTGCCGCCTGGTTCGGCATGAACAACCTGTTGACACTGTCGCCCAACTACGGCGGCACCCTGGCAGCGTTCGCAAAGATTCTGTATCTGTGGGGCATCACCTGCGTGGTCGGTGCTTTGGGACTGTACCTCTACCTGCCAGCACCTACCGGCCTGGGCCTGCTCAACATGTGGGTGGCACTGCCCCTGATCATCGTGGCCGTGCTGCTGGTCATGAAGCTGGCTGCCTTTGGCGAGATGAAGGCCAATATCGGCAACCAGTACGCCATCTTCAAGAACAAGCACACCTGGTCGCTGACGCTGCTGTACATCGTGACCTTCGGCTCGTTCATTGGCTTCTCGATGGCGCTGCCCCTGTCCATCACCGTGATCTTCGGCATCAGCCACGTGCCTGACGCCGCCGGCGTGATGCAGCACACCCTGAAGAACCCCAACGCCCCCTCGGCGCTCACCTATGCCTGGATTGGTCCCTTTGTAGGCGCACTGATCCGTCCCGTGGGTGGCTGGATCTCCGACAAGGTCGGTGGCTCCATCGTGACGCAGGTGATTTCTGGCGTGATGGTGGTGGCTTCCGGTGCCGTGGGCTACGTGATGATGCAGGCCTATGGCTCCGCCACACCCGAGCAGTATTTCTCTACCTTCATGTGGCTGTTCGTGCTGCTGTTTGCTGCCAGCGGCATTGGCAATGGCTCCACCTTCCGCACCATTGGTGTGATCTTCGACCGCCAGCAGACTGGCCCGGTGCTGGGCTGGACATCCGCGGTCGCTGCCTATGGCGCTTTTATCGCTCCGGTGGTGATCGGTGCCCAGATCAAGGCCGGCACTCCACAGTTCGCCATGTACGGTTTTGCCATCTTCTACGCCCTGTGCCTGGTGCTCAACTGGTGGTTCTACCTGCGCGCAGATTCAGAAATCAAGAATCCTTGATCACTATGAAAATAATAGCTATAAGAGCAATGTTTACGGGGGCCAAGGCCCTATTTAGTCAAAATTCGTCCACTGAGGTCATCTTATGAGCCACTTTCTCGATCGACTCACCCACTTTTCCTCTCCCAAAGAGTCTTTCTCCGATGGGCACGGAGTCACCACCGGTGAAGACCGTACCTGGGAAGACGCCTACCGCGATCGCTGGGCGCACGACAAGATCGTGCGTTCCACCCACGGCGTGAACTGCACGGGCTCCTGCTCGTGGAAGATCTACGTCAAGGGCGGCATCGTCACCTGGGAAACCCAGCAGACCGACTACCCCCGCACCCGCGACGACCTGCCCAACCACGAGCCCCGTGGCTGCGCGCGCGGTGCGTCCTACTCCTGGTACCTTTACAGCGCCAACCGCGTCAAGTACCCGATGGTGCGTGGTCGCCTGCTGCAGCACTGGCGTGCAGCGCTGGCCGTGTCCAAGAGTCCGGTTGACGCCTGGGCGAATATTGTGGAAAACACCGCAGCCCGTAGCGAATGGCAAAAGCAGCGCGGTCTGGGTGGCTTTGTACGCAGCACCTGGGAGGAAGTGAACCAGTTGATCGCCAGCGCCAACGTCTACACCGCCAAGAAATACGGTCCCGACCGCGTGATGGGCTTCTCGCCGATTCCCGCCATGTCCATGGTCAGCTATGCGGCCGGTAGCCGCTACCTCTCGCTGATCGGTGGTGTCTGCCTGAGCTTCTATGACTGGTATTGCGATCTGCCTCCGTCCAGCCCGCAAGTGTGGGGTGAGCAGACCGACGTGCCCGAGTCGGCCGACTGGTACAACTCCAACTTCATCATCGCCTGGGGCTCCAATGTGCCGCAGACGCGTACACCTGACGCCCACTTCTTCACCGAGGTGCGCTACAAGGGTGCCAAGACCGTGGCGATTACGCCCGATTACTCCGAAGTCGCCAAACTGGCCGACCTGTGGATGCACCCCAAGCAGGGTACCGATGCCGCAGTGGCCATGGCCATGGGCCACGTCATCCTCAAAGAGTTCTACTTCAACAAGCGCAGCGCCTACTTTGACGACTACGTACGACGCTACACCGACATGCCGAACCTGGTGCAGCTCGAAGAGCGCACCCTGCCAGACGGCCGCAAGGTCATGGTGCCTGGCCACTACCTGCGCGCCAGCGATTTCAACGGCAAGCTCGGCCAGGACAACAACCCCGAGTGGAAGACGGTTGCCATTGACGAGAACGACAAGATCGTGCTGCCCAACGGCTCCATCGGTTTCCGTTGGGGTGCCGAAGGCCGGTCGGACATGGGCAAGTGGAACCTGGAAAGCAAGGAAGCCCGCGGCGATGCAGAAGTCAAGCTCAAGCTGAGCCTGATGGAAGGCGCCAAAGACGGAAGTGCAGCGGACTACGAAGTCGGCGACGTTGGCTTCCCCTACTTTGGCGGTATCGATACTCCGAACTTCAACGCCAACAAGCAGGGCGAAGCAGTAGACGACGTGCTGGTACGCAAGGTGCCGGTGCGCCGCATCAAGCTCGGCAAGGCCGGCGAGGAGCGCTACGCACTGGTGGCCACCGTGTTCGATCTGACGGTCGCCAATTACGGTGTTGCTCGTGGTTTGGCCGGTGAAAACGCCGCGCTGAGCTATGACGACGACACCCCCTATACCCCCGCATGGCAGGAGAAGATCACTGGCGTCAAGCGCGACCAGGTAATCGCCGTGGCCCGCCAGTTTGCCGACAACGCCGACAAGACCAAGGGCAAGTCCATGGTCATCATCGGTGCGGCCATGAACCACTGGTACCACAGCGACATGAACTACCGCGGCATCATCAATATGCTGATGATGTGTGGCTGTATCGGCCAGAGCGGCGGCGGTTGGGCCCACTATGTGGGACAAGAGAAGCTGCGCCCACAGACCGGCTGGACCGCGCTGGCGTTTGCGTTGGACTGGGTGCGCCCACCCCGCCAGATGAATGGAACCAGCTTCTTCTACGCGCACACGGACCAGTGGCGCTACGAAAAACTGGGGGTGGAAGAGATTCTCTCGCCCTTGGCCGACAAGTCCAAATTCGGTGGCAGCCTGATTGACTACAACGTGCGTGCCGAGCGCATGGGCTGGTTGCCGAGCGCACCGCAACTGGAAACCAATTCCTTCCAGGTGGTCAAAGACGCGCAGGCGGCTGGTATGGACACCAAAGATTACGTGGTCAAGTCCTTGAAAGACGGCTCTTTGAAGATGAGCTGCGAAGATCCGGACAACCCCAAGAACTGGCCGCGCAACATGTTTGTCTGGCGCTCCAACCTGCTGGGCTCCAGCGGTAAGGGACATGAGTATTTCCTCAAGCATCTGCTGGGCACTACCAACGGCGTGCAGGGCAAAGACCTGGGTGCGGAGGAAGCCAAGCCGACCGAAGTGCAATGGCACGACAAGGCGCCCGAAGGCAAGTTGGACCTGCTGGTCACGCTGGACTTCCGCATGAGCACCACCTGCCTGTATTCGGACATCGTGTTGCCCACCGCCACCTGGTACGAGAAGAACGACCTCAACACCAGCGACATGCACCCCTTCATCCATCCGCTGTCCACGGCGGTGGATCCTGCATGGCAGAGCCGTAGCGACTGGGAAATCTACAAAGGTTTCGCCCAAGCCTACAGTGAAGTGTGTGTAGGCCACCTGGGTGTCGAGAAAGAAGTGGTGTTGACGCCGCTGATGCATGACACCCCGTCAGAACTGGCCCAGGCTTTTGACGTCAAGGAATGGAAGAAGGGTGAGTGCGATCTCATTCCCGGCAAGACTGCACCCACCATTGCAGTCATTGAGCGCGATTACCCCAACACCTTTGCGCGCTTTACGGCCCTGGGCCCGCTGATGGAGAAGGCCGGCAATGGCGGCAAGGGAATCGGTTGGGACACCAAAGTGGAGGTTCAGCAGCTTCAGAGCCTCAACGGCAAGGTCCACACCGAAGGCGTGTCCAAAGGCATGGCCAAGATCGTGACGGACATTGACGCTGCCGAAGTGATTCTGCAACTGGCACCCGAGACCAATGGCCACGTGGCGGTCAAGGCCTGGGAGGCACTGTCCAAGATCACCGGACGCGACCACACACACCTCGCCATCCACCGCGAAGACGAGAAAATCCGTTTCCGGGATGTGCAGGCCCAGCCGCGCAAGATCATCTCCAGCCCGACCTGGAGTGGTATCGAGAGCGAGACCGTGTCGTACAACGCCGGCTACACCAATGTGCATGAAATGATTCCATGGCGCACCCTGACCGGTCGCCAGCACTTCTACCTCGACCACCCCTGGATGGTGGCTTTTGGTGAAGGGTTCAGTTCGTACCGTCCGCCGGTCGACTTGAAGGCGGTCGTCGGTATCAAGGACCGCAAGCCCAATGGCAACAAGGAAATTTCCTTGAACTTCATCACGCCGCACCAAAAGTGGGGTATCCACTCCACCTACACGGACAACCTGATCATGCTGACGCTGAGTCGTGGTGGTCCTTGCGTGTGGCTCAGTGAAGACGACGCCAAAGAGGCAGGCATTGCTGACAACGACTGGATCGAGTTGTTCAACACCAACGGCGCTATTGCAGCCCGTGCGGTGGTAAGCCAGCGCGTGAACCCTGGCATGGTCATGATGTACCACGCACAGGAAAAAATTGTGAATACCCCCGGCGCCGAGATTACCGGCACCCGTGGCGGCATTCACAACTCGGTGACCCGTATCACGACCAAGCCCACGCACATGATCGGCGGCTACGCCCAGTTCAGCTACGGCTTCAACTACTACGGAACCATCGGTACCAACCGCGATGAGTTCGTGGTGGTGCGCAAGATGCGCAAGATCGACTGGCTCGATGGCGAGTCTGCAACTCCCACCATTCAGGCCTAAGAAGGAGCACACAACATGAAAGTACGCGCGCAAATCGCCATGGTGCTGAACCTGGACAAGTGCATCGGATGCCACACCTGTTCAGTCACCTGCAAAAACGTCTGGACCACCCGTCCCGGCATGGAATACGCATGGTTCAACAACGTGGAAACCAAGCCCGGTATCGGTTACCCCAAGGACTGGGAAAACCAGGACAAGTGGAACGGCGGCTGGATTCGCAAGTCCGATGGCTCCATCGAGCCCCGCCAGGGTGGAAAGTGGAAGCTGCTCATGCGCATCTTTTCCAATCCCAACATGCCGCAGATCGACGACTACTACGAGCCGTTCACCTTCGACTACGACCACCTGCAATCGGCACCTGAAGTCAAGGCGGCGCCCACCGCACGTCCGCGTAGCCTGATCACCGGCAAGCGCATGGAGAAGATTGAGTGGGGCCCCAACTGGGAAGAAATCCTGGGTGGCGAGTTCTCCAAGCGTGGCAAGGACGCCAATCTGGCCAACTTCGACAAGGTCCAGAAGGACATGGTCGGTCAGTTCGAAAACACGTTCATGATGTATCTGCCGCGTCTGTGCGAGCACTGCCTGAATCCCGCGTGCGTAGCCTCGTGCCCCTCCGGCTCGATCTACAAGCGCGAAGACGACGGGATTGTGCTGATCGACCAGGACAAGTGCCGCGGCTGGCGCATGTGTGTCTCGGGCTGTCCGTACAAGAAGATTTACTACAACTGGAAGTCCGGCAAGGCCGAGAAGTGCATCTTCTGCTACCCACGTATTGAAGCGGGCCAGCCTACGGTGTGCTCCGAGACCTGTGTGGGCCGTATCCGTTACCTGGGCGTGGTGCTGTATGACGCAGACCGCATTCAGGAAGCGGCCAGCGTACCGGATGAGAAGGACCTGTACCAGGCACAACTGGACATCTTCCTCAATCCGAACGACCCCGAGGTGATTGCCCAGGCGCGCAAGGATGGCATTCCTGATGCCTGGATGGCCGGCGCCCGTAACAGCCCGGTCTACAAAATGGCGGTCGAGTGGAAAGTGGCACTGCCGCTGCACCCCGAGTACCGCACGCTGCCCATGGTCTGGTATGTGCCGCCACTGTCGCCCATTACCTCGGCTGCGAATGCCGGGCATATTGGCGTGAATGGCGAGATCCCGGACATTGCCCAGATGCGCATTCCAGTGCAGTACCTGGCCAATCTGTTGACCGCTGGCGACACCGCTCCCGTGGTGAAAGCCCTGGAGCGCATGCTGGCCATGCGTGCCTACCAGCGCAGCAAGCATGTGGACCAGGAGCAAAACCTGGCCGTGCTGGAGCAAACGGGCCTCACGGTGGCAGAAGTCGAAGACATGTACAAAATCATGGCGCTTGCGAACTACGAAGACCGCTTCGTGATTCCTACGTCGCACCGCGAATATGCAGAGAATGCCTTCGACCTGCGCGGTGGCTGCGGATTCTCGTTTGGTAATGGATGCTCGGACGGGGCCTCGGAGACGAGCCTGTTCGGCGGCACCAAGGCCCGGACGATCCCCATCAAGTCCATGGTCTGAGCACAAGGAGAACGGCATGAAAGACAACCGCTACACCCTGCGCGCACTCGCGCAATTCCTGGGCTACCCTGACCAGGCATTGCGGAACCATCTGCCCGAACTGCTGGCCGCCATTGACAAGGAAGCTGTGGTGCCGGCTGCCCGGCGCGACGAGCTGCATGCACTGGCCGCAGACATCCTGCGACTGGACACCATGGAAGCCGAGGCGCGCTACGTCGAAACCTTCGACCGTGGCCGCGCAACATCCCTGCACATGTTCGAGCATGTGCACGGCGATTCCCGCGACCGCGGCCCAGCCATGGTCGACCTGGCGCAGACCTATGAAAAAGCGGGTTTGTTCCTGTCGCCTGAGGAGCTGCCGGATCATCTGTGCGTGGTGCTGGAGTTCGCCTCCACGCAGCCGCCCAAACTGGCCGCAGAGTTCCTGGGCGAGATGGCGCATATCCTGAACACCATTTTCAGTGCCCTGCTCAAGCGCAACAGCCCGTACGCTGCTGTGGTGGCGGCCGTGCTGGAAATCACGGGTCAGCGCGTGGAAGCGGTACCTTTTGAAGCCGACGAAGCGCTGGACGATGCCTGGCAGGAGCCAGAAGCGTTTGACGGTTGCAGCACCAAGGGTCAGGCCCGTCCAGGCGACCCCCAGCCTATCCACATTGTTCGTAAAAACACCTCCAAGCAAGGAGTAACAGCATGAGTTACCTTGATCATTTCCTTTTTGGGTACTACCCCTATATCTGCCTCAGCATCTTTTTGCTGGGCAGCCTGATGCGCTTTGACCGGGACCAATACACCTGGAAGAGCGATTCCTCGCAGCTGCTGCGCGCCGGGCAATTGCGTTGGGGTAGCAACCTGTTCCACGTGGGTGTGTTGTTCCTGTTTTTTGGCCACACCTTTGGCATGCTTACGCCCCACTTCCTGTACGAAAACTTCATCAGTGCAGGTTCAAAACAGGTCGTGGCCATGGTGTCGGGTGGTGTGTTCGGCGTGCTGGGCTTTCTCGGCGTGACCATTCTGCTGCACCGTCGCCTGAGCGATGTGCGCATTCGCACCAACTCCAAAACCAGCGACATCGTGCTGCTGGTGCTGCTGTGGCTGCAACTGGCGCTGGGTCTGGCAACCATTCCAATGTCTGCACAGCATCTGGATGGCAGCATGATGATGAAGCTGGCCGAATGGGCGCAGCGCATCGTGACCTTCCGCACGGGGGCTCCCGAGTTGTTGGCTGAAGCGGGCTTCATCTTCAAGATGCACATGTTCCTGGGCATGTCGATCTTCCTGATCTTCCCGTTCACCCGCCTGGTGCACGTTTGGAGCGGCTTCGGTGCTGCAGCCTATCTGGTGCGTCCGTACCAGGTGGTGCGTAGCCGCCGCATCGGTCTGACCGAGCAGCAGCCCATGAGCCGCACCCAGACCACATTGCGCTAAGCAAGGAGTGACCATGAGCGCAGCACCCATGTCAACCATCACTGGCTGTGGCAGCAGCACATGCCAGTGTGCCGCTTCCGCCGCGGAGCTGGACACGCCAGTAGCCAGCATCAACGGTATTACGCTGCATGCACCCGGGAAGAAACCGGATGTCGCAGAACTGCGTGAGCTGGCCTACGGCGAACTGCTTCGCCAGCAAGCCGTCAAACTGGGGCTGCTGCCGAGGCATACCGGCTTGATGGCGCCAGAGTTGGGTGACGAGCAGCGCAAGGTGATCGAGACCATGGTGGACCAGTCAGTCACCATTCCGCAAGCGACCGAAGAGGAATGCCGTCGCTACTACGACGCGCACAAGGCGCAGTTCGTCGTGGGGCAGGCGCTGCATGTGCGCCACATCCTGTTTGCCGTCACTCCGGGGGTGAACGTACATGCCCTCACGGTGCATGCCGAAAAAGCCCTGCTCAGCTTGCTGGGCAAGGATGTGCCCGAGACGCGCTTTGCACAGTTGGCCAGCGAACTCTCCAACTGTCCCACCAGTACCCAGGGTGGCGATCTCGGCTGGATCGGTCCGGATGACTGCGCGCCCGAACTGGCCAACGAGCTGTTTCACCAGAAACACTCCAGCTGGGGGATGGGCGTGCATCCCCGGCTGATTCATACTCGCTTCGGTTTTCACATCATCGAGGTACTGGGTCGTCGCAAAGGCAAGGAGTTGCCATACGATGAGGTGCGCGAACGCGTTGCGGCCCAGTTGGCCATGCAGTCCCGTGCCAAGGCACTGCACCAGTACATGACCCTGCTGGCGGGAGATGCCCTGGTGGAAGGTGTGGAGCTGGAGTCTTCTGACACCCCCCTGGTTCAATGACTGATAACCTGACGGCGCCTGACGAACTGCTATTGCGTTTGCGGCGCTTTCATTCCGATTATTTTCCGCTGCACCAGCAGCGCTTCCAGGATCTGGTGACTGACGGCCAGCATCCCAAGACGCTGTTTATCGGCTGCTCGGATTCACGGCTGGTACCCTACCTGCTGACGGGAGCGGGGCCCGGTGAACTGTTCATTGTTCGCAACGTCGGCGCATTCGTTCCGCCCTACGATGGTTCGCATGGACTGCACGGCACGATGGCCGCCATCGAATTTGCGGTCCTGAGCCTCAAGGTGGAGCGTATCATCGTGTGCGGTCACAGCCATTGTGGTGCCATTCGCGTGGCCTATGAAGGTGCACCGGAAGAGGCGGTCGCGCTCAAAGCCTGGTTGAAACTCGCTGACGAGGCGCTGCTACCCGTGCAGCCCAGTCCGGAGGCGATAAGCCGAACCGAGCAACGCGCCGTGGTACTGCAACTGGAGCGCCTCATGGCCTATCCCATGGTGCGCAGAGAGGTCGAGGCAGGAACCCTGACCCTGCACGGCTGGTACTACATCATCGAAGACGGTGAGATCCATGTGTTTGACGCGCAGAAGGGCGATTTTGTCGCCGCATCGGTGTCGGACCACAGTGGTACCGGCCCCTACCAGCCTTACGTGGAATACGACGGACAAATTTTGTCCCTGTGAAAACAGGGGGTCGATGACCTACCTCAAAGTGGTGTCACCCGAAGTACAGAAAATCAATTTTCCGGGCTGGGCGTCGCAGTTGGGTGAACCAACAGGCGGCGCGGCGTGGAACATCTAGAAGGAACACACTGGCGATGAAACGAGATCAAGGCACCATGACCCATGCAAACATGCCCCCCCAGCCCATCAGTGAAGATGTGCTGCGGGAGAAATACCTCAAGGCAGGGGAAACCTCGGCGCAGGACGTGTACCGTCGGGTCGCCCAGGCGCTGGCCAGTGCGGAAGCGCCGGCCGAGCGTGAGCGCTATGAGGCCCTGTTTCTGGACAACATGCGCGCAGGTGCCATTGGCGCCGGGCGCATCATGAGTGCCGCAGGCACTTCCATCCAGGCCACGCTGATCAACTGCTTCGTGCAGCCGGTGGGCGATTGCATCCAGGGGGTCGATGATGACGGCTATCCTGGCATCTACGAAGCACTGCGAGAGGCGGCGGAGACCATGCGGCGTGGCGGTGGCGTGGGGTATGACTTTTCCCGCATTCGCCCCAGGGGCGCAGACGTCAAGGGAACTGCCTCCATGGCCTCCGGTCCCTGCAGTTATATCAACGTCTTTGACCAGTCCTGCTCTACCGTGGAGAGTGCCGGTGCGCGCCGCGGTGCCCAGATGGGGGTGCTGCGTATGGACCATCCCGATGTGTTCGAATTCATCACGGCGAAGCGCACGCCGGGGCGCTGGAACAACTTCAATGTGTCCGTGGGTGTGCCCGATGCCTTCATGCAGGCGCTGGAAGCCGATTTGCCATGGGAGCTGGTGCACCGTGCCCGTCCGGGCGCCGTGCTGCTGGCACAGGGTGCGTTTCAGCGGGACGACGGCTTGTGGGTGTACCAGACCGTGACCGCGCGCGAGCTGTGGGACACCGTGATGAAGTCGGCCTACGACTTTGCCGAGCCGGGCATCCTGTTCCTGGACCATATCAACGAAGACAACAACCTGAGCTACTGCGAAGATATTGCGGCGACCAACCCCTGTGGCGAGCAACCGTTGCCACCCTATGGATGCTGCGATCTGGGCCCCATCATCCTGCCGCGCTTTGTGTCGCATCCGTTTGGCATGGGCGGGGAGGCTGCATTTGATTTTGACGGATTCGCACGCGCCGTGGCAACCCAGGTGCGGGCGCTGGACAATGTGCTTGATGTCACCTTCTGGCCGCTGGCGCAGCAGCGTGCCGAGGCCGCAGCCAAGCGGCGCATTGGCGTAGGTTTTACTGGCATGGGCAATGCGCTGGCCATGTTGTGTTTGCGTTATGACGCCCCGGAAGGTCGGGCTATGGCAACGCGCATTGGCACCTGCATGCGCGATGCGGCCTACACCGCGTCGGTGGCACTGGCACAGGAAAAAGGCAGCTTTCCGAAGTTTGAGGCCGAAGGCTATCTTGCCAAGGGCACCTTCGCCAGCCGTCTGCCTGAAGACATCAAAAAAGCCATCCGTACCCATGGCATCCGCAACAGCCACCTGCTGTCGATTGCGCCTACGGGAACGGTCAGCCTGGCGTTTGCGGACAACGCCTCCAACGGCATTGAGCCGTCGTTCTCCTGGGTGTACCGGCGCAAGAAGCGGGAGGCCGATGGCACAACCCGTGAATACGCCGTGGAAGACCATGCCTGGCGCGTGTACCGGGAATTGGGGGGCGACATCAACCAGCTTCCTGACTACTTTGTCTCGGCCCTGGAAATGACGGCGTCGAGCCACATTGCCATGATGGAAGCGGTGCAGCCCCTGGTGGACACCGCGATTTCCAAAACCGTGAATGTGCCCGCGGAGTGCCCGTACGACGACTTCAAGAGCCTGTACCAGCAGGCGTGGCGCGCCCGTCTCAAGGGTCTGGCCACGTACCGGCCCAATGCCATCCTCGGGGCGGTATTGGATACCGGCACGCCCAAGGTGGAGGCTGCTCCTGATTTGATAGCTGATCGCGCAGATCCCATGCGGGCTGTGATCGAAAAACGTCCCAAAGGTGCGTTGCCGGCCGTGGCGGAGAAGATCGAGTACTGGACGCAGGAAGGCCACAAGACGCTGTACCTCGTCGTGTCGTTCCTGCCGCTGGCCAATCCCAATGGCGAAGGCATGGTGCAGCGCGCCATCGAGTTTTTCATGCCCCTGGGTCAAAGCGGGGAGTCGCAGCAGTGGATCACTTCCAGCATGCGCCTGCTGTCGCTGGCCGCGCGCGGGGGCTTTCTGGAACGCGCCCTGCGTGACATGCGCAAAGTGGCCTGGGACCGTGGCCCCGTGCGCCTGGGCACCTACCAGAAGGCCGATGGTACCCGCGTGCCTCTGTGGCACGACTCGGAAGTGGCAGCAATCGCCTATGCCGTGCAGCAGATCATCGACCAGCGCAACACCAGCCAGGTGCCCTCGCATGGTGTGGTGTCTGCCCATGAAGAAGTCAAGGTCGCCATGCCTCCGGCCATGGTGGGCAAGAAATGCTCCGAGTGCGGGGCGCACGCCATGATTCGCAAGGACGGCTGCGACTATTGCACCCAGTGCGGGCATATGGGTAGCTGTGGATGACATCTCCCTGGCACGGCAGGCACCTGCTAAGTGCGCCGCACCGTCTGGCGTTCTTTCTGGCTGTCGTCGTGCTTGTGGGCACCAGCGCCTGGTGGGCGCTGGTGCAATGCGATCGCGTGTGGGGAGGGGTGGGGCTGACCTACGCCGTGTCTCCTACGCTGCTGCATTCGGTCGCCATGACCTTTGGATTTTTTCCCCTGCTGTTTGCCGGCTTTCTGTTCACTGCGGGTCCCAAGTGGCTGGGCATGCACCCGCTGCCCGCGCAACGCCTGCTGCCACCCCTGTGTCTGCAGGCGGTCGGCTGGCTGGGATGGCTCGCGGGTGGGCACACGGAGGTTGAGGTCGCACTGGCCGGAGCGGGACTGGCGTTGGCAGGTCTGCTTTGGGTCCAGGTGCTGTTCTGGGGGCTCATCCGTCGCAGCGTGGTGCCAGACCAGTTGCATGCCAGGATCATCGGTATGGCGGGTGTGCTGGGTGTGGCGGCACTGGTTGCGATGATCGCGTCAGTCACGCTGGACGCACAGGGCCTGGCACGCCAATGGGTGCTCACGGCGCTCTGGGGTTTTGTCGTGAGCACCTTTGTTGCGGTAGCCCACCGGATGATTCCCTTTTTTACCGCCAGTGCAGTACCCATGGCACGGACCTGGCGTCCCAACTGGCTCATGGGGGTGATGTTGATGGCCGTCGGGATGGAGATCCTCCTGATCTGGTTGGAGTGGTTTGGTGCGGGTGCAGGAGCGGACGTGCGCGTCTGGATGCTGTCGCGCGGCTTGCTGGAGCTGGCGGTGGGCAGCGTGATTGTGTGGCTGGCCTTCGTGTGGGGCATGGTCCAAAGTTTGAAAATCCGGCTGCTGGCCATGCTGCACATCGGGTTTGTCTGGCTGGGCTTGTCGTTCCTCCTTGCCGGTCTGTCCCAGTTGCTGGGCTTCCATGCCGGTACGCCGGTTTTGGGGTTGGGCGCACTGCATGCGCTGACCATGGGTTTTTTGGGGTCGACCATGGTGGCCATGGTGACGCGTGTTTCCAGTGGCCATAGCGGGCGCCCCCTGGCGGCTGACAATCTGGTCTGGATATCCTTCTGGGTCCTTCAGATCACCGTGGTCCTGCGGATGGGCGCTGCGCTGCCAGATGCCCCAGGCTGGGCGCTGGCGCTGGTGGCGCTGATGTGGCTTGCCGCAGTGCTTGCATGGGGCGGGCGCATGCTGGGCTGGTACGGCCGCGTGCGTGCCGATGGCCAACCGGGTTAAAGTGCGGCTGCCATGACTGATTTTTCTTCCCTTGTTGCGACTTTGATGCAATCGCGTCAAACCATCCTGCCCAAGCGCCTGCTTTCGCCGGGGCCGGATGCGCTTCAACTGTCCATGATCCTGGGCGCTGCTGCATCGGCGCCAGACCACGGGCAACTGGTGCCGTGGCGATTTATCCTCGTACCTGCTACCGCGCGCGGACTGCTGGCGGACCAGTTTGCCAGTGCCCTGGTGGAACGCGACACCGAAGCACTGGCGGAACAGGTGGAGCAGGCCCGGGAAAAGGCGTACCGCGCGCCGCTTTTGCTGCTGGTCGTGGTGGATGGTGCCCGAGGCGATGCTTCCGTCGATCTGCATGAACGTATCGTCTCTGCGGGATGTGCGGTTCAAAATATGCTGCTGATGGCAACGTCGCTCGGCTACGGTTCCGCGCTCACCAGCGGCAAGGCACTCAAATCCCAAGGGTTGCGCAGTCTGTTTGCGCTGGCTGCGCAGGAGCATGCGCTGTGCTTCGTCAGTGTGGGGACCGTCCAGTCCCGCAAGCCCCAACGTTCCCGTCCGACTCCTGCCGACTATGTGGCCCATCTGACCGTGGCTCAGGGAGTGGTGTCGGGTTTGCCATTACAGGAATTACCTACAGAATGAACATCGAAAATTTCAACGATCTATTGCAGGCGGCACGCAGCCAGCCTTTGCCCCAGCGGCTTTTGTTTGTGTTTGTCGGCGTGGAGTTGCCGGAAGACAGCACACCCGAGCAGCGCGTCCAATTCGAGGCTGGGCATGGAGGCGCCCTGGTGCCTTTGATGTGCGTCGACAAATCGCCCGATGAGCTGGCATCCTTTGATGTCCTCAAAGAGGAAGCCAGTCAATTTGGCAAGAGCTGGGCGCTGGTTTTTGCGGCCGCCATGTCGGGGTCAGTGCTGGCGCCACCGTCCAGCGCCGATGCCGACAAGCCATTGCAGGCCATGGTGGAAGCCATCAAGCGGGGAGACATTGCTGCCTACATCCCTTTTGATGCCCAGGGACAGGCAGTCCATCTGGGTTGAGTGGGGCCTGTGTCCATGTCTTCCACTCGCCCATCGACCGCAATCCCGGGTTTCCGGTCGCCCGGTGTCGGTTTCGAAGCGCCTTTTGACATGCTCGAGGCATGCCACGAGCGCGTAGAACGCACCCTGAACCTGCTGCTGCGTTTGCAGCAGCACGTGCTCACCCATGGGTGCGATACCCAGGCGGTGCAGGCAGCGCAGGACATCCTGCGCTATTTTGATTTGGCTGCCCCTTTGCATCACCAGGACGAAGAGTTGCATGTATTTCCGCTATTGCTTGCGGGGAACAATGCTGTAGCCCGCGATGCGGTACACCGACTCATGGCGCAGCATCGCCAGATGGAGGGCGCTTGGGGGGCGATGCGCCTGGTATTGCTGGACATGGCGGAACCCGCTGAAGCCCCCCCCCCACGGTCATTGTCGGACGCTGAGGTTCGCGCATTCGTGGATCTGTACCGAGACCACATGCGTCTGGAGGAAGAAGTGGCCTATCCTGCTGCGCGCACGGTGATGGATGCCGAGCAACTCCGGTCAGCGGGCGCCGAGATGCAGTCCCGTCGCAGAGTTGCTGGCCCCTGAATAATTACTACCCTGGTAGTAGGGAAATAGAAACCTGGCGGTGCGCGTGCGTCCAGAGGTAGGATTGTCGCCAGGCTTACTTTTCGGCATAGTGAGACGCATGCGAGCAGTCCAATTTAATTGAGGAGGGAACTTCCGTGGCATTCAATGACTTGAAAATCGGGGTTCGAATGGGTGCAGGCTTTGGCCTGCTGATTCTGATGATGCTGGTAATGGCGCTGGTCAGCGTCATGCGCTTTGGTGATGTGGCCGAGATCAACGACCGGATCATTGAGAAAGACTGGGTCAAGGCCGAGGCCGCCAACGTCATCAACGCCACGACCCGCGCCAATGCCCGGCGTACCATGGAACTGGTGATTGCTACGGATCCCCAGCAGATCAACAGTGTCAAGCAAAACATCGAAACCAACAAGAAAACCATTTCAGCAGCGCTGGACACGCTGGAGTCGCTCATCTACCTTCCGGAGGGCAAAGCCTTGGTAGCCAGGCTCAAGGAGGCGCGCGGAAAGTATGTGGCATCGTTTTCAAAAGCATCCAAACTGGTAGATGAGGGAAAGCGCGATGAGGCCATCACCGTGCTCAATGCAGAAACCCTTCCTGCGCTGGATGCATTGCAGGAGCCCATCAATGCGCTCAACGAACTGCAGCGGAAAATTGTGGTTGCCAGCAGTGCAGAGCTCAGGGCCAAAACCGCCAGCGCACGGACGTTGCTGCTGGTCTTGGGCATTTTGGGGCTGGTCTTGGGGGCTGGCTTTTCCTACTGGTTGACGGTATCTGTGACGCGCCCCCTCCACGAGGCTGTTCACATGGCAAAGACGGTCGCTTCGGGAGACCTCACGGTGCAATTGGGTGCGCATTCCAAGGATGAAGTCGGGCAACTGCTGACGGCGTTGCAGGACATGAATGACAGCCTGGTCAATATCGTCCATGAAGTACGCAATGGCGCGGACAGCATGGCAACCGCCACCAGTCAGATAGCCGCTGGCAATATGGACTTGTCGTCACGTACGGAGCAGCAGGCCAGTGCACTCGAACAAACCGCCGCGTCGATGGAAGAGTTGGCCGAAACGGTCAAACAGAACTTCGAAAGCGGGCGGCATGCCAACCAGTTGGCCGACTCTGCGGCGGCTGTAGCCGTCCGCGGGGGCGACGTGGTGGCCCGCGTGGTGCATACGATGGAGGCGATCAATACTTCGTCCAACAAGATTGCAGACATCATCGGGTTGATAGATGGCATTGCATTTCAGACCAATATCCTGGCACTCAACGCCGCCGTTGAGGCTGCGCGTGCGGGTGAACAGGGGCGTGGATTCGCAGTGGTCGCCAGTGAGGTGCGCAGCCTGGCCGGCCGGTCGGCGGCAGCGGCCAAGGAAATCAAGGACCTGATTGGCGCGTCCGTCAGCAATGTCAGCGAGGGCTGCAAGCTGGTGGAACAGGCCGGTAGCACCATGGACGAAATTGTGGTGGGTGTGCGCCGTGTTGCGGACCTCATGCGCGAAGTGACCGTGGCCAGCCAGGACCAGACGTCCGGTATCGAACAGGTCAACCAGGCCGTGGGTCAGATGGACCAGGTGACCCAGCAGAATGCTGCGCTGGTGGAAGAGGCGGCCGCGGCGGCGCAATCGCTGGAGCATCAGGCCCAGTCGCTGTTGCACACCGTCAGCGTCTTTCGCGTGGGAGCGGGGTCGAGCCGGATGCGTTCGCTGCCCTCGCCTGCTTGAGAAGGAAGCACGACCATGGCCTACTTTGATTGGGCGGATGATATGGTCATTGATGGCGGCGCCATCGATGCCGATCACCGCAGACTGGTTGATCTGGTCAATGCACTGCACACGGCGACGACAGAGGGCCGCGGGCGTGAAGTGGTTGAAGGCATCATGAAAGAATTGCTGGAGTACACCACTGCACATTTGCGCCGGGAAGAAGCGCAGATGGCATCGGTCGGTTTTCCGCACCTGGAGCGCCACAAGATCGGGCATGACCATTTCGTAGCGCAACTGGCTGAGCTTCAGAAAAAGTATGAAGCTGGCAGTATCACCGTTGCGGCACAGCTTTCCACCGTATTGCGTGACTGGCTGTCATTGCATATCCGGCGTTCCGACAAGGAACTGAAAAGCTACGTGGAGAAGTTGGGGCGCTAGCGCCAATGCCTGCGACCGTGGCCCGGGTGGCCACTCCGATAGCCAACGCCCAAATCGATAAAAACAGGGGCAAAGTAGGGCCTGGGGGCGTAGTACGGATAAAACTGCCGCGTCACGATGAGGGGTTCCGGCTGCACATAGACCGGAGTCTGTTGCACCACTTGCGGTGCTGGTGAAGTTGCAGGGGCACTCGCGCCAGCGGGGACAATCTGCAGTGCGATATGTGGACCTGGGTCATTGGGCATCTGCACCGAATATTGCTTTCCGGCGTATTCATACACCACGTTGTAGGCCACGGTACGCGTCTCAAAGAACGTTTGCATGGAGCAGCGTTGCACATTCTGGAACTGGGGTTCCGGCGTGCCTTCTATCCGGTCGCCCAGGACCGCTCCGCCAATGGCACCAATCACTGTGGCGGCTGCGCGTCCAGGGCCATGGCCCGAAGCGCTGCCCAGTGCGCCCCCCGCGATGGCTCCTATGGCAGCGCCAGCACCTGAGTTGGGGCGCTGTACTTCGATCTGCTCGGTGCTGCAGGCTTGCCGCGGCACGGCGACCTGTTGCATGACAGGTGTGGACGACAATACGCGGCCCATGTCCTGGGCGCAGGCCAGTGCAGCGGTACACAGTGATGCCGCTAGCAAGAATAGTTTCTTCATGGTGTGCCCAAATTCATCCATACAACCCGCAAGGGGATTCACCCCAATGCCATCTTTAAGGAAGGTCTGCACAACCCAAGCTTTCGCAGGAGTTGAGGGTTAAAAACCTATTCACGAAACAGGCAACTCGGTTTCAGAGAGTTTCGGCGCATATTGCCGCTGATTCGCAACCATTTCAGGCCG
>Ga0209277_10000457_pt1 | contig 20735 bp, 23 predicted proteins | sample JI81AbrownDNA_FD_187503 | JGI IMG/M metagenome (GOLD analysis project Ga0209277, IMG submission 187503) | Wastewater effluent complex algal communities from Wisconsin, to seasonally profile nutrient transformation and Carbon sequestration -... | ecosystem: Engineered > WWTP > Effluent > Algae... | reverse complement strand
TGTTTGATCGATTCGATGCCTTTACCGTCGTTTGGTTGAGACTCATAATTTACTTCCGCTGGCGGATCCAAATCAATCACTTTGGTGGATGAATTTTCCGACTTAACTTTCTCTTTTTTTGTCTCTTCTGCACCAATGGCCGAGAAAAGGGAAACCAGGCAGAGGCAAAGTAAGATGTATAGCTGTGAGTTGTCTTTTTTCAAAATGGCCTCCCTTTCCGTGTCTCACGTCAAAAAGGAATTAAATCCAATATAATCAACTAAAAAAACGTTATATTGGATATTTGGCTCGATATTTCACTCAAGCCAGTCTATTTTTCCCAGATTTTGGAGAGAAAGGGGAACTATAGCAGAATCTGTATCTCAGTCAGGAAATACAAAAGTAGTTCTCCTTGCCTTTTTCGCAAGGAGAGAGTTCGAGAAGATCGAGGTAGAAGGGAGGTGTAAACTTAGGTAGGTTTGTAAACGGCAAGGATCGCAGCTACAAGACCTAACAAGGGAAGGCTAATCCAAAGTGTCTGCGCCACTTTCTTTGACTTGTATGCTTGAGCGAGGACACCTGCAAATACGAGCCAGATCAAAATTTTTGGATAAACCCAGATTGGCCAACCCGCACTGTACTTTCGTGCGAGGAGTCCAAATCCACCAACAAGCACCAGTAAGGTGGCAATTCCATGAGTGATGGCTACTTTCGCTCGCCAGAGATTGGTCGATTTATTTCCTCCATTGATCGTAAATAGAGAGATTCCACCCAAGGACAGAAATAGTAAAAATATTCCTACAAGATGTAAAACTTTATAAAATTCGTATGGCATTTCAAAAACTCCGTGTGTAACTACAATTCATCGTTTGTCTTGGCAGGATGCTTTGCGAACATTTTATTGATTCTAAAACTAAAAAATGAAACAGAAATCTTTACTCTTATTACGAGGCCTTCCAGGCTCAGGAAAATCGACTCTTGCCTCTTTATTAAATAGAACGGGTGGATTTCTTACTTTTTCCTTGGATGAATTTTTTACAAACGAGAAGGGAGAATACCATTTTGATTTCCGAACCAATCACTTGGCCTACAAACATTGCCAAACTCGCGTGACGGAGGCGATGGAAAGGGAGGAAGAAAAATTGATTGTAGATCAAACCTTTGCCTTGATGTGGGAATTGCAGCCCTACCTAGATTTAGCGCAACATTACAATTATCAGGTATTTGTCTGTTCGGTGGAAAATCGACACAATGGAACCAATGTCCATGCTATATCCGATGACCAACTCTTAAAGATGTCGAAAGGTTTTAAGGTAGAACTATTGCCAGAAAGGCTGAGGGAATAAAAGCTTTTAAGTCGATGGAATTTAAATCCCAAAGAAAACAAACCACCGTTGCAAATCATTCCATTTACAACAGTGGAACTAGAGAAGGGATTATCTCCAGTTGTTCGTTTTTGGTTTCGCGATGTTTACTTTCATCTCACGGTTTAAAATATTTTTTCCGTTCAAATCTTTAATCGCGTTGTCAGCTTCCTGACCATCTTTCATTTCGATAAAGCCAAAACCTTTCGATCTTCCAGAATACTGATCAGTGATGATCTTAGCAGAAGTTACTGCGCCATGTGCACCAAAAAGCTCGCTTAGCTTGCCTTCGGTCATATCATAAGAAAGGTTTCCAACGTAAATGTTTACTGACATATTATGTCCTCTAAAGTCAAATTTGGACTCTGTATTCTGGAATTTTCAATCGACGGGATCCCCAAGGATTAGGTTGGGTTGTGGTAGGAACTCCAGGGAAATGCAGGAAAACTTAAGAAAGCTATCGGCGTGCAAGCTAGAAAGGACTACTTCGGCGGTGAAAAATCTACAATACTCTGAATCTGTTACCAGCTTAAATTGCGTTCAGAAAATAGCAAGAGGTAAAAAGATCCAGAGTAAAATTTAATGTGACGTTCCGATCATTTAGTGGTGATGGTGACCACCTGGACCATGGACATGACCATGTTGTAATTCTTCTTTGGTAGCTTCTCGGATCGTTTTGATTGTCACATCAAAATGTAACGTTTCTCCAGCTAACGGATGATTGCCGTTCAAGATGACATCGGCTTCACGAATCTCTTGGAGATAAAGAACCATTCTTCCGTCGGCAGTGTCCGTTTGAAATTCCATTCCGATTTCTAGATCCGCTTCCGGTGGAAGCTCTGCTTTGGGAACTTGGAATACGAGTGTTTCATCATATGTCCCATAGCCGTCTTCAGGCGAAACTTGGACTTGTTTCGAATCTCCGTCTGTCAGACCTTCCAATTCTTTTTCTAAACCTGGTATAATGTTCCCTTCTCCGTGAAGGTACATAAGTGGTTCTTCGGATTGGTCCAGAGTCGCACCCTGGGAGTTTTTAAGATGGTAGGAGAAACCTACAACCTTTCCTTTAGTGATCGTATTTGACATATTCTAAACAAAATCCCAACGGAAAAAAAAAGTGCAACCTAATAAAAGGTTGGTACCAAATTCAGTTCTGAGATTTTTACAATCGGTTTAACAAATAATATGAACTGGTCTTTACTTATACAAGTCCTCGGTGGTCTAGCGATATTCATCTACGGGATGAAACTTCTCAGTGAATCTTTACAACGTGTCGCAGGCGATCGATTGCGAGCATTTCTCTCTTCCATGACACGAAATAGGGTTTCCGCTGTTTTTAGTGGGATCTTTATTACCTCCACGATCCAATCTTCTTCTGCTACAACTGTCCTCGTAGTAGGATTTGTAAACGCAGGTCTCATGCAATTGACAGAGGCTGTCGGCGTGATCATGGGGGCCAATATCGGAACCACGATCACAGCTTGGATCGTGTCTTTGATTGGTTTTAAGTTCAATATCGCCTCATTCGCGTTACCTGCCATAGCTGCTGGTATGGTCCTTCATTTTTCATCGAAGGAAAGTAGATCCGGTTGGGGCAGTTTTTTGATCGGCTTCGGATTCTTATTTTTAGGACTCGACTACTTAAAGTCCTCTGTTCCAGATTCTGCAAAAAATCCAGATACCTTTCAATTTCTCCAACAGTATACGAATATGGGCTTCAACACGATCCTCTTGTTTGTTTTAATTGGAGCTCTCTTAACGATCATTATCCAATCCTCCTCAGCTTCGACAACGATCACGATCACTCTTGCCTTCTCGGGTTTTATTCCGATTGATGCGGCGTATGGAATGATCCTTGGGGAAAATATCGGGACTACGATCACCGCAAACTTAGCCGCGATTGCCGGGAATCGGAACGCAAAAAAGGCTGCATTGGCACACACTGCATTCAATATCTTTGGTGTCATATGGGCGCTCTTGTTTTTCAAAATGTTTACTGGAGTCATAGACGATCTTATTCCTGGTGATCCCTTGACGGACAAAGAATCAACAAGATTCCATATTTCCCTTTTCCATACTTTGTTTAATGTTACGAATACATTGATTCTCATCTGGTTTGTAAATAGTCTTACGAAATTTGTAAGTAGGATCGTGGATGCCCTCGCATCCAAGACAAGTCGCAAAGAGAAGGATTCGATTCGATTGCTGCAGTCTGGTGCCGTGAAAACGACTGAACTAGCGATGGTGGAGTTAACTGAATATACGAAAAAAATAATCCGTGATACGTATGATTTTTTCCGACTCACCGAACAGTTGATACTTGATCCTTACAACGCAGGGCGCGTTTTGCAAGTTTTAAAAAAAGAAGAGGAATTGGATGTAACTCGGACAGAAGTGATGGTCTATTTGAATGATATCCAAGAGATGGGGATCACAGGATCATATGGAAAGGATGTTCTTGGAATTATGGAGCGAGTGAAAGCCGTCGAAGAGATGGGTGATAACTTTGCGGCAATTGCTAGAAAATTGAGAAAGGCACATCGTCAAAAACATTCTCTTGATAAATCCTTTCAAGCAAACATCAAAGATCAGATCGATTTGTTAAAACATCATTATGAGCTTCTTCTTAGTAATTTAGAAAGAAGTACTTCATTTGATATATTAGGCAATCCTGAGATTCGAACCCAGAGTAGAGAGTTCCGAGGCCAAATGATTCAGCTTCTGAAGAAAAACGAATCAAAGATCAGAAAGAAAAAATACCAAAAGAAATCAAATTTTCTTTCCGTCTTATTATATCGTGACATTGCGAGAAACCTCGATAACATTTCGAGATTTTTGAATGCTTCGATTTACGCAGATGTTTAGATTTACAACTTATATAACTTTGTCTTTGGCCCAGAAGGCAAAGTTATATTAAATTATTTTAAAAAATAAATACGAAATATCATCTTCGGGAGGCGATTTTTGGCTTCGATTGGAAATGAATGTTTCCATCTTTTTTAGCATTTCTTCCAGTTCAAGTTCCCAGTGATCGTGCAACCACTGCAATAAATTTGCCTCTCCTGATCCATCTGGTAAAGTTTTTTCACCTAACGCATCTCTTTCCCAAATTTCCCATAATCCGTCCGTATAAAATAGCAATCGATCATTGGAAACAAGTAGGTGTTCTTCTTCTGAGTAAACAAGTTCTTTGGAATAGCCTATCAGTTTGCCTGGAGGACGAATGGCTTCAATTCTGCGTGGACTTTCGCGAAGGATGTATAAAGGAGGATGACCAGCATTGGCAACGGTTAATAATTTCGTTTCGAGATTGAGATAGAATGTAGAAGCAGTCAGCAATTGATTTTTGTAAGTTCCGACTAATGAGCGATTGATCTTTTCTAAAATGAGACCAGGGCTGCTTGCAAAACGTAATGCTTGCGTATATGCTATCTTCAGCATGGCTGCCTCAATGGCAGCTGGAACACCGTGTCCGGTTACATCTGCTATCAAACAGCTGATTTCACATTCATTCAATTTCACTATGTCATAAAAATCCCCCCCAACTACTGATGCTGGTCGATAACCAGTGAGAATTTTTAGTCCAGGGTGATGTGGAAGTTTCGATGGTAAAGTAGATTCTTGTAACTTTTGTGCAAGGAGAAGCTCCTTCTGAAAGGCATTTAATTTTTGTTTGTTGATTTCGGCTCTAAATTGAATTTTCTCTTTCTCTTTTCGCACGATGGCTATTCTATCACCCAATCCGAATGCCATAAGAAGTACTTCAATACTCATCGAGATTTGAAATGCATTTTCGGTGAAAAAATTAACGGGCAAGACTCCCATATATTTTAGTAAAGTCGAAATACCTCCAACGATTACAAATAGAAAAGCGAAGAAAAAATAGTAAGCAGGTCGATACTTTACAATAAAAGCAATGTAGAAGGAAAGAAAAAGAAAAGTTAAAGCTAAACACATGGAAAAAATATCTCCGGCCTGGTTCATAACCCGGTAAGGAAAAAAAGGCAGAAGTAAAATCGCGAGAATCGGGTAGATTACTAAAGATAATTGTAAACGATAAGCCTTTGGTGCACTCTCTTTCAAATTCATAAAAGACAGACACATCGGAAAAGTAAACAGTAGAAATAAAAAGTAAATTAAGTTATGTGCATTGACAACTAACTCTGGTGAGTTTGGAAAAAAAATTACTGGAATCAATCCGTTGAGCGATAGTTGAAAAAGAACGGCGCCAAAAAAAAGATAGATGACATAAAAAAAATATGAATTGTCTCTCACGAGAAAAAAAACAAACAAATTATATAAAGCCATAATCACAACGATGCCAAAGTATAGTCCTTGGAAAAAATAATCAAAATTTACAAAATTATAAAAATCACGTTCTTTACCAAGATAGATAGGCACGGACATTGAACTTTGTGTCGAAACACGAAGAAAAATGGTTTTGCTTGTATTTGGTGTCAAATCGAAAGTATGAGCGAAACCACGATAGTTTGTTTCTTTGTTGCTAACAGGATAAGTTCTTCCCTGCAATAGGCTAGTAATCGACTCATCAGGAAGGATCTCATGAAAAAGAATCTCATCTAACAGTGGATATTTTATGTAAGTTACAAGACGTTCTGTTTTATTTGACGAATTCGTTAATTGAAAACAGAACCAATAAACAAGTTCTGTTTTTCCAAAGTTGGGAATTTTTCCTTTGGTGTCCTTAAATGAATACTCTGGTAAATTTTTTAGGATCTGTGAGAGCGAAAGAGAGGTCTGTTCTGTGGAAAAAAACTTTAAATGAGAGGAGAGATCAGCAGTCCCCTCCAATTGAATGACGTCAAACGGAGTGGAATCCGGACAAAATGTGTTCGCTTGTAGCGAGGGGGAAAAGAGGAAAAAAATACACAGGGAAAAACATGCGAACACGAATTTCCTGTGAGTTTTTTCTGGTTTCATAGTAGAGAGTGTTGAGTTTTATACAACCTCTCCGATTTGTAAACCGAAGAATTTAGGTAACGCCTACCTCTACACCTGCTAAGATCCGAAGCGCATCGTAAGCTTTTTCCTTTTGATTCACTTTCGTTTTATTCACTGCCTTTCGAATGATCACATCCCATTGTTTTTCAGGATGCTCGGCTTTCATATTTTCGAGAACTTCTAATACATTTTCGTCATCCGATGCATTAAAAATCTCTTCCGAGTCGTAACGGAAGAGTCCAAAGAGTGCCTCAATGTAGTCTCCTACACTCATACTCTCCTTTTCTCCATTGACGATTTTTTTCTTTTCCATTTTTCGCAGATCGCGTTCTCTGCGTTCCAGTTCTGTACGTTTCATAATCCACCCGCTATTTTGGTGTCACTCATTCCATGATTTCGTGAGTGGGGTCAGGTGCACAGAAAAAAGACTAAAAAAACCTGCGAAAAATTAGGTACTTATCCTAGGCTGATTTTTCCCGTAGTACATTATTCGAAACGGGGCGAAGTACTTCCGTGTGGAGAGGGCGACCGAACTCATTGTAATTATCGGTCAGTTCCTCACCAGGATGAATGTCTCGAGTCGCAACTGAGTAATCGCCACAGAATCTTTGGTTCGCATCGTCGGAATGATTGGTGAAACGATCATCGTCGGCACAAAAAATATGTTTTTGGTAGTCTGGATGGAAAAATCCGTAGTAGCGGACCTGGTCTTGGACGACAGGCGGAAGGTTTTCCAATTCTTCCATGGTGAGCGAGACATCGATTCCTGGAATGAGTTTCCAAGTCACTGTGCCTTCTGGAATAAATTGATGAGCAATCACTCCAAAACCGTGAATTTTACTTTCCCCCACCCATGCTTTCACCAATAACATTTGCTCTCCTCAAGTTTATAAAAAAATATTTCAGGAACGTCGACTAAGATCGACTAACGGTTTTCGAATATCCAGTTTCTACTACTTGTGTATTGGTGATAAAAAGAAATACCTCGCTACAGAAATCAATCATTATAATTGAAAAAAAACAGAATGGATCTCGATTTCAAATTATCCATTTGACGAATGGAGAAAGATCGATTCTAATTTTCAGCCTACGCTCGGAGATTCCTATGCCACACTTACTCCTTTTTAGCCTTTTGCTATTTTTGATTTTTCCACTGTCTTCGGCCGATCTCGATATTTCCAAAATGCGAGATCCCAAAGTGATCATCGAAAAAGTGAATCAAGGATTCGACGTGAACACTGCAAGAGTTAGCGACGGCTATACGCTCTTACATTATGCCTCGGAGATCGGCAATGTAAATCTTGCTACTTTTCTGATCAAAAAAGGGTCAGTTTTGAATCCCGTGATGAAAAATGGGCGCACACCCCTTTCCTTGGCAATTGCATTTGATAAAAAAGATATGATCCGAACTTTACTCCAAGAAGGTGTCGACCCAAATTTTAAGCTTGGCGATACAGATTACAAAAGAAGTCATTTTCATTTTTTTATCGCGAAAGCTCGAAAAATAAATAAAGGCGTCTTCGAGCTTTTTTTGGCAAAAGGTGCGGATTTAGAAACCAAGGATTTTTACACGGAAACACCGCTGATAACAGCTACCCAACTTGACTTTACATTGAAAGACAACGCGAAATTTTTAATCGAATCTGGCGCTAATTTAAAAGCAGAAAATAGATTTGGGAAAACAGCATTAATGAGTGCTGTATTTGTCCAAAATCTAGAGATGATTGATCTGCTAATTGCTGCAGGTGCCCCAGTGGACCAAGTCGATAAGCAGGGAAACTCTGCGTTAATAGCTATGATCAATATGGGAACCGGAGTTGATTCCGATAAATTAAAACCGAAAATCATAGAAAAATTACTGAATGCCGAGGCAAAGATTGATTTGGCGAATAACGAGGGAAATACGGCACTTCATGAGGCTGTTATAGGTAATAATCTTTTACTTCTTCAATTTCTTACAGAACAAAATGCGAATACTACAATTCAGAATTATAAAAAAAAGACGGCCCTCGACCAAGCCATCATCAACGAAAAATGGGAGGCTGTAAAAATCCTTCTAAAGGTTGAGAAAGACTTAGACCGACTCGATTCCTATGGATCAACTATGTTACATAGTGCGATAATGAACGAAAAACTTGAACTCATTAAACTACTCTTAGATGCCGGTGCCAACAAAGAGACAAAAAACAAATGGGGAAAAACTTGTCTTGAGTTGGCAGAGTCCCAAGGGAATCCTAAAATTTTAGAATATTTCCAGGATTAATCCCTTGATCTAGGTCAAGGATCACTTCAAAAATTTGAGTAGATTTTTTGCACCGCAAATCACCTACTGAAAATTGATGTATTTTCGACGCAGCTTGGCTGCCACACTTCTAATCATTGTGATGAGTCAAACGATCCTTTTGGGTGGCGGTTTGCTCGGTGCATGTGCGGAAGCAGCGTCTCGAATTTGTCATTGTAATCATGGATCCAAAAAAGAAATCCATTCGCACAAAGAAGATTCACTTTTTAAAAATGAGTTGAAAACTAAGAAATTGGTTGTTTCGACTCAGGATAAAACCCAAACGAAATTGAACTGTCATACGGCCGAGGCAGGCGTAGCACATATGTGCTCTTGTAAAAAGAAAAAGTCCTCACTAGCAAGACTCTCTATCTATTACCAAACTTGGATTTCTGATTTTTCTTTTTCATCACTTCGCATTTTTATAACGGATGAATTCTTTAAGCCATCTTCCTTTGACTTGGTTCAGGATGAATGGAATTGGAAGATCATCAAACCACCTCGCACTACTTAAAACCACTTTCTCTTTTTTAAAAACTAAAGTTGGAAAACATTCCGACTAACACTAAATATATAGGTATTTTATGAAAAAATTATTTTTAACTCTACTCATGTCCCTTTCTGCATTTTCTGCTTGTGATTTGAACAAAAAAGAAACTAACGACAATACTATGTTAGCTGCATTGGCAGTTGTTGCTAATGGAAGTGCTGTGACTCAAATCCCATTCACCCTTGTTTCCGGAACAGACACGGTACCTTTCGGATGTAACAAAAAAACGGCAGGTCATACCTCAGAAAGACATATCTCCGAAAGTCTGAACTTCTATTTGAAAGACGCTAGACTTTATGTCCATGATGTAAAATTGGTGAGAGCTGATGGAACCACGGCTGACTTTACACTCTCCAATGATGGTGTATGGCAGAACGGAACCGTTGCCTTACTCGACTTTGAAGATAAAACAGGTGATTGTTCCGGTGGGACAACAGATACAAATACCACACTAAAGGGCAGTGCACCTTCCGGTTTTTATGTAGGTGTCGAGTTTAAAGTAGGCGTACCTTCTGCACAAAACAACTTAAATGCGACAACTGCTTCCGCTCCTCTAAACAATACAGCAATGTATTGGTCATGGGCTTCCGGATTCAAGTTTTTGAAGTTTGAGTGGAAAACAACAGAAGGTGCTGGAGGGACAGGCACGTTTCACTTAGGTGGAGTTACTTGTACAGGAAGTGGAGTCACCTCTAACTTGATTTGCGCTCTTCCCAATATCCCTACTGTTAGTATCAAAACTTCTGGCAATACGGTCTGGAATCCTACGACAAATCCGGTTTATCTGGATGTGAAGGCACTCGTCAATGGAACCAATACGAATGTTTCCGATGGAGGCGCTTCTCTAACTTGTATGGCTGGAAATGCTGGTGGCGTTGCAAGTGCTGGTTGTAAAAAACTTTTTGACAATGTCGGTGTGAATGAAACTGATGGAAAAACTCTTACCACACAGTCTGCATTCTATCTAAAACCTTAATATCGCTTTTAAAAGATTGGGGGAGGAGACTCCTCCAATCGGAGAAAACCTATGAAATTTTTAATTATCTCCATCTTACTTCTGTTTATCGAAAATTGCACCTTATTATTTCCAAAAAAGGAAAAGACCAACGATGACCTTTTGTTAGTCCTCGGCATCATCGCAAATTCTGGTTACAGATGGAATTTACCAGTTGGATTCCCTACACCGACTGTACCAGCCGAGAACCCCATGTCGCAGGCAAAAGTTGATTTAGGGAGAATTTTATTTTATGATAAAACACTATCACAAGATAGGACTCTTGCTTGTGCTGGCTGCCATAAACAAGAGTTAGCCTTTACAGACGGTCGAGCATTTGGCGTTGGAATCACAGGTGTAGCTCACCCAAGAGGTGCCCAAAACTTAGGAAACGTAGCATATCATCCGAGATTGACTTGGGCCAATCCACTCCTTAAAAATCTAGAGTTACAAGCACGGGCACCGATGTTTGGCGAAAACCCTATAGAATTGGGACTTTCCAATAATGAATACCTGGATCGAATCAATGCTGATTCAAGGTACCAGTCACTTTTTTCCGCTGCATTTGGCGGAGGGGGTATAAGCGAACAAAATGTTCGGTTTGCACTAGCAAGTTTTCAGCGGTCTTTATTAACAGGGAATGCTCCTGCCGATCGATATACGCTTCAGGGAGATACTTCCGCATTAAATGCGTCTCAAATTCGAGGTTTTCGCGTATTTAACGGGGAGACTGCAGAGTGTTTTCATTGTCACGGCGGATTCAATTACACAGACACAAGTTTTCATGACAAATCCACATCTCAGGATATTTTTTATCATAGCAATGGTATCAAAACAAAAGCTGAATACGATGCACTTCCTTCCAATAAACAAGGGTTATTTGATGTAACTCAGGATATTGCTGACCAAGGAAAATTCAGAGCACCTTCCCTGAGAAACATTGGCTTAACTTACCCGTATATGCACGACGGTTCGTTTATGTGTGATGATTCTGCTAATCCGAGCATTACAAGCGGGAAAACAATTCGTGATTGTGCCGTAAATGCCTTGCTTAAGGTAGTCGCACATTATGAAAGTGGCGGAAAATCTCATCCTGCAAAAGATACCACATTGATAAGGCCTTTTACTCTCACCTCACAAGAGAGGACAGATTTAGTGGAATTTCTTTTATCCTTAACTGATTCAGATTTTATAAACAATTCATCACAATCTGATCCCTTCAAATAATGAAAAAAAATAAGTCCATTGGACGAACCTCTCTTTTTTTTACCTCGTTGTTATCGCTAACTTGTACATTTGGTTCGGTTGGTGATAACAATCAGGAAAAATTGCAAACCCTTCAAAACTTGCTGATTCTAAGAAATGGCATGACGACAGGTTTGTCCACAGCCTTACAAATTTTTGATAACCAGGCCGATGATATTGTTTCGACAATAGATCTGACATCTGGAGGAAACACCTATTCGATTTCAGTATCCATTGATAGTTATGTCCAATGGGATACTGGTTTTTATAGAATCAATCCGAATGAAAAACTTTTTGGAATATTCAATGAAAAAAATATCGAAAACAGAGAAGTAATAAATGAAGGAGTTATCGGAACCAAAACACATACTCCGTATACAGTTCCGTTAGATTTACCAGCTAACGATATCTACGGTAAGAATTATATTTTTTTAAATCCAGGAACGGAAACAAACGTGACGAATTATAACTCGACCAATGAAACTGGAGCTGCGTTTACCTCTTTGTTTACGAAAAAAATTCCAGATTCGCCCTTGGGTGTAATTTCCTTAGCAACTATTAGTTGGGAGTCGATTTATTTTAATGTCAATGTTACGAGAAGTGGTGTCACAAAAACTGCAAAGATTCTAATTGGCCAAGGTTCTATCAATTTAAAACCTAAATGTAAACTCAAAGTAGATACAAATCGAACTAAGCCAATTAACATTGGTATGCAGTATTCTAATTTGTTCCGAGATTATGTTGAAAATGGAGCAACGGTTAGCTTTCTTCAGAATTTATTTTTAAAATCAGGTTCAGAGGTCATTATTGCCTCCATAACGAATTCTGATTTATTAACAAACATAACCAAAAATTTGAATACAGAGGATCTAGTTTTTAGCTTTCCAAGTTGTACTCCTGGAGTGGAAAGATGAATTCGATGAGTCGATACAAATTAGGCTTTTTACAATTACTTTTGATTGGTTATTTCTTTGTGAATCCACTTTTTTCTCATCACACGGGATCATCTGATAGCCCGGTTGCGACTGCCCGATTTGTGGATCCCTTCACAGGAAAAAGGGAAAAGCCAACTAACTATTTGGTTATGACTCAAGATTATTACCAATCAACTAGAGAAAACAGTCACTTATTTACTACTACCGCATTTGCAGAGATGAATTTCTTTGGGGGTCGTTTTTCTTTAAACGGAGCAGTTCCATGGAATTACTATGAACAACGTAACAGAGAAGATGCGGCACGGATTGGAAAAACATACTTAGGTTTCAAATACCAACCTTTTTTTGATTTGGATAAGCCGTATTTTTTTGTCATTGAAGGTTCTGTCGGATTTCCGTCGGGGCCAGATACCGATAAGATTACAGGTGGAAATTTTTATTCCGGTACCGGTTATCTAAAGTTAGGTTATATGTATGAAAAGTGGTCGTTTGTGACAAAAATTGGTGGCCTCCAGCCATTAACGCAACCACAACCAAATAATCTACAGGACAACGATGGTGTTCCGTATTATTTTCGATTGGCCTCTGCTCCTGCGCCTGCACCGACTTATCAGTATAAAAAAACAGGAATCATTTCTGCTTATATCTCCTATTTTTTAATACCTCAACTTTCTCTGTTCTCGGGTATTTTATACAGAAATCCTTACAATGGAATCGAATATTCAACAAGCAAAGATAAGGCGAATCCATCGTATTTTACTGAGGCATCTGCTGGTTTTTCTTGGAATTTTTCTGAAAAGTATAATATAAGTTTAGCATATCGGTATCCTTTGCAGCGAGATCGGGACTATCGTCTTTATCAAGCTGCCTGGACATTTGCCTTTTCTATGGAGTGGGGAAGCGATTGACAAGATGAGAAGGGATTCTAGGTTGCAAGGAAATCACTCTTATATTCTGATTTTCTAAAAAAAGGTAAATAAATGAGCAATGTTGAAATCGTACCAGTAGGCGAACTTCCACCAGTTGGGGTTGTTCCTAAAAAAATGCACGCCCAAGTCATTCGTCCAGAAAGATATGGTGAACCGACAAAATCCTTTCAAGCCGAAGTCATTGATGTCCCAGAAATCGCACCTAACGAAGTTTTAGTTGCAGTTATGGCTGCGGGAGTCAATTATAATAACGTATGGGCGGCTTTAGGATATCCTGTTGATGTCATTGCTGCACGAAATAAAAAAGGGGAACCTGAACCTTTTCATATTGGTGGTTCAGATGCATCTGGAATCGTTTACAAAGTTGGATCTGAAGTAAAGAATGTAAAAGTTGGCGATGAAGTCGTAGTTCATTGTGCTATGTGGGATCCTAAAGATCCATGGGTTGTCGCCGGAAAAGATCCTATGTATGCACCGAGTCAAATTATTTGGGGATATGAGTCAAACTGGGGATCATTTGCGCAATTTTGTAAAGTTCAAGATCACCAATGTTTGCCTCGACCAAAGCACCTAACATGGGAAGCATCCGCCGCCTATATGCTTGTTGCAGCTACCGCATATCGTATGTTACACCATTGGAAACCGAATGATGTAAAATCAGGTGACGTCGTTCTTATTTGGGGTGGAGCTGGCGGACTAGGTGCAATGGCAATCCAAATCGTGAAAGCTGCTGGTGGCATTCCCATTGCTGTTGTTTCATCTGACGATAAGATTGATTTCTGTAAAAATCTAGGTGCAGCAGGTGTCATCAATCGAAATCATTTCAAACATTGGGGTGCGATTACTTCCGATATCAACAAACCGGAGGCATTTGGTAAGTGGACGAAAGATGCGCGAGAGTTTGGGAAAGCGATTTGGGATATAGCAGGAAAAGGAAAAAATCCACAGATTGTTTTTGAACATCCAGGCGAAACGACTCTTCCGACATCAGTTTTCGTTTGTGAAACTGGAGGTATGGTAGTCATCTGTGCCGGTACATCAGGATTTAATGCTACGGCTGACTTGCGTTATTTGTGGATGAGACAAAAACGTTTGCAAGGATCCCATTTTGCAAATGATGAAAATTGTCGTGACTTAAATCAGCTGGTGATTGATAAGAAAGTCGATCCCGTTCTAGCAAAAACTTTCGAATTTAATCAAACTGGCGAGTGCCATCAGCTGATGCGTGAAAACAAACATCCTGCTGGCAACATGTCGATTCTAGTGGGTGCAAAGTCCCTTGGGTTGGGTTCGAAGTAGGAACGCGCATTAGGTGGTCTTTGGGTTGCAGTTCCCCGCCCTAATCAATGGGTGGGGTACTAGACCCGCCACCCAATGGCCTCGTATTATCACGTAATGAGTCTAAGGTCAATTTGAATCTCCTTTACTCATTTTTTAATTCCTAAATGTTCGTATTTTGACTCAAGAACGCATACTCTTATATGAAACAAAAACTAAATTTGATTACGCTTGGTGTAAAAGATTTGAAAAAATCCATTGAATTTTATGAAACAGGATTGGGATGGAAAAAATCTTCAATGAGTCAGGATTCTGTCGCATTCTTTCAGTTAAATGGACTAGTATTGTCCCTGTTTAATCGAGACTCCCTTGCAAAGGATGCTCAAGTAGAAAATTTAGATACGGGTTTTTCAGGAATCACACTCGCTTATAATGCTGAGAACGAAGAAGAGGTAAGGAGTGTGATAGAAACCGTTCGAAGTTTGGGAGCGAAAATTCTCAAAGAGCCGCAGAAAGTATTTTGGGGGGGTTACAGCGGATACTTTAGTGATTTGGATGGGCATTTATTTGAAGTTGCTTTTAACCCTTTTTTTCCTCTAAATGAAAAAGGAGAAGTTGTACTACCTTCCTAATCACGGAATGGAAAAGGATTCTGCAATTGCTTCCCGAAAATTCTTCGCATAAAAAAGTAGCGAGCCGACATGACCGCTGGGAATCCACTTGACTCTTGCCTCGGGTAAGTGTTGGTGAATTAGTTCGGTAGAATATTTTGGGATATAAGCATCTGATTTTGCACCAACGATAATGATCTTATCAGAACGATTTGGTTTTGGGAAAAAGCGAATATCTGATTGATCTAATATTTTTTTCATGTAAGTTCTCGCATTCATATCTTTTTTAAGAAAATTAGATTCTAATTTCTCCCAGGCGCATGATCGGCTCAATGCACCTTCCAAGTATACGGGAGCACCTGAATGACAGGGGACACAGGCTGCAACTGCGAGAGTAAGTCTTGATCTAGCAGCTGTTGTGAGAGAGGTATATCCTCCCATGCTTATGCCAGTGACGCCTAAATTTTGATGTCCTTGTCTCCTGAAATATTCCAAAATGGCGATTCCTTCATCGGTGGCGGCTCGTGACATTGCTAAAAAATCGGTAAATGTCCGAATGTAAACACCAGCTTGCCCTTTGGGTTTGCGAATCCCATAAAAAGGATTTTCAAGTAATAAAGACCCATATCCTTTTTTTGCTAACGGCAAAGCCATAGTTAGTCGCCTTCTTGCAAATCCTTCGTCACCCGTTGCCGCAAAGTGTATGACTAAAGGAGAACTGGGTAAAAAATCTCTAGGTAATATTAATTGTACATGTGCGATTTTTGATTCTTCTGGTAAACGTATGATTTTTTTTCTTCTCCCTATTTGGTATTCAAAATAGAAAGGGCTTTCGAAATATCCGTCTCGAATCCTATAGTCATTGATCTTGGTTTCTGTCTTCCACTGGATGGAAATATCATTCACGGGACGATCATGAACATTTTTAGGATTCTGTTGTAACAGATAAGTTAAACCTTCTTCATCTCCCCAACCTCCTCGAAAGAATGTATTTCTATTGGCGAATCGAGAATAAAATAAATCAAGGATACTAATCACGATAACAAATTCTCCTGGGCTGGATATTAGGTTAAGTAATTATTTTTTTGCTCTGATCATCGAAAGTCAAAGAATTAATTGCAAACGGTCAAACCTTACTTTTGCGATATTTTTTAGGACAGTGTGAAATCCCGTTTTCACGGTTGTTCTGGTCTGAAGTGAATCGAAAGCCCATCGGTAATAGGAAAAACAACGATATGTTCGTTTCGGATAATGTATGTTATACTGGTTGTGGATTCACAAATTATCCAAAAGTTGTACTGAAGGCGACTGATGGAAAAAAATTTTTGAATAACCTACACAAACTTTTTTTAATGTCAAAGTCTCGTCTCTAGAATTTCATTTTTGCCAAATCAGTCAAAAGTGATATAGACGGGTTCTGCGGGTTCCATCCAAATACGGACCTGGCCATAAAATTGAATATTCAATTTGTCTAGTATAGAACTTTGCCTTTCAAATCGTTTCTAATTGTCAGACTAGCCTATAATTAAAAACTAGGATTGTATGAAACAAATACAAGTTTCAAATTTCGGTTTAGAGCAGATTCGATTGGTCGAAGTTCCTGAACCGAACAAGCCAAAGTCCGAACAAGTTTTGGTGCGATTCAAAGCAGCATCTTTGAATTTCAGAGATCACCTAGTCATTACTGGAAAATACAACCCAAAGTTCCCATTGCCTCTTGTTCCCTGCAGTGATGGAGCGGGCGAAGTCATTGAAATTGGAGATGGTGTCACAGAATTCAACGTTGGAGATCGCGTGCTTGCGACCTTTGCGCCAAAGTGGATTGGGCAAGAGGCAAGTCATTTAGAGATGAGAACGACAATCGGAGGGCCGTTAGCTGGAACCTTGCGAGAATATGCTCTCTTTTCTGAAACGGGACTTGTGAAGATACCGAACCACTTGAGTTTCGAAGAAGCATCCACACTTCCTTGTGCTGCCTTGACTGCCTGGTCTAGCTTTCATATTTATAGTCGGCTGGTCGCTGGTCAAACGGTGGTAATCCAAGGTACTGGCGGTGTATCCATCTTTGCATTGCAATTTGCCGCGCTAGCAGGTGCGAATATAATACTAACCTCCTCCTCTCCGGAGAAATTGGAAAAAGGGAAATTACTCGGTGCCCATCATTTCATTAATTATAAGGAAATCGCAGATTGGGGAACGGAAGTTCGACGAATTACGAGTAAGGTTGGTGCAGATCACATTGTCGAAGTTGGTGGAGCCGGTACTCTTGAACAGTCAATTGTCGCATGTAAGCCGTTTGGTGTGATTCACTTAATTGGAATATTAGCAGGAAGGTCTGGTGAATTGAATTTACTTCCGGTCGTGATGAACAATATAAAGTTGCAAGGCATTGTTGTCGGTGGCAGAAAGGCATTTATAGAAATGAACAAAGCGATTGAAAATTCCAAACTGAAACCAGTAATTGATAAAGTTTTTCCCATAGAAGAGACTAGACAAGCCATAGAATATTTGAAGTCTGGGTCACATTTCGGAAAAATAGTAATTACTATTTGAAACGATTAACAAGGAGTAAGCGATGTCCATAGAGAATGAAAAAGATTTACAAGGGATATTAAAAGTCGGAAAATTTGTAGGTCAACTGCGGGATTTGTTAAAACAAAAAGCTCTCGTAGGTACATCTACTTTAGAGTTAGATTCTATCGCCAAAGAAATTTTTATGAAAAGCGGTGCATTCTCTGCTCCAAAACATGATTATCATTTTCCAGGTTATACATGTATCAGTGTAAATGACGAAATTGCACATGGAATTCCGTCCAAGGACAAATTATTAAGAAATGGAGACTTGCTCAACATTGATGTTTCCGCTAAATTAAACGGATATTATGCGGACACGGGTATCTCCTTTATTGTTGGCGAAAACAAACAGACTAGATTAGAGCTTCTTTGTGAGGCAGCGATTCAGGGAACAGAAGCAGCTATAAATCAAGCAACGACAGGTAATTATTTAAGAAACATAGGCCGTGCCATCCAACAGACCGCGATTCAAAATGGATTCACTGTTGTAAAAAACCTAGCTGGTCATGGAACTGGACGCAAGTTACATGAAGATCCGCAAGTTTTAGTTTACGAAGACAGGAGAGTCAAAAAGAAACTTACAAAAGGATTGGTTCTCGCTATTGAAAGTTTTATCTCAACCGAATCAGAAACAGCGATTGAGTTGGCTGACGGATGGACCTTATCCACAGAGGAAAAAAGTTTCGTAGCTCAATGTGAACACACGATCATCGTTATGGATGATCGAGCCATCGTAGCCACAAGATAAAAAAGAATCCATGTCCGAATATGAAATCATCTTCAATGGATATTTCTCGGAGCAATACAAATACAGCGATCTGAATGAAAACAAACCTAGACTAGTTATTATTATCTGGCCATCGACCGGAGGCAATGCCAGATCTTTTCGCATCAAAGAATCTGAATTAAGTGCTCAAAAAATTTTATTAATCAGATACAACCCAACCTCACATGGAAATAGTTTTGGGAATTACAATCCTTCGTCTTCCATGGAACAACTAGTCCATTTTTTAAAGTCAAAGGATTTATTGAATATTCCTGTGGTAGGAATAGGTCACAGTGGGGGTGGTGCTGCTCTCGTTATGATGGAGGGAAAAATTAACTTCTTAAAAAGATTTCTGTTATCCCCGATTCTAAATAGTCGACTTAGTTTGGAATACTTGTATGAAAATGGAAATATTCATGAATTTTTAGAATTGTTAATTTCTGATTCGAATCAGGATTTTTCGACTATAACTACGCAGCGAGAAATATTGTATTCTCGATTGGCCAACAGGACTTGGTTAAAAAACGGAAACATTGAAGGTTTAGATTTTCCTGTATCCAATCAGAGAATTCATCTGTCGAATCTTGCCACCTTTCTAAGAAATCTTTTTCTACCTGGTTTCGATATAACGGAACAGCTGTTAACAATTCAAACGCCTATCGAAATATTTTTACCTTCAGAAGATAAATGGTTTCCCAGAGAGAGGACGATTGATTTTGCAAGTCATCCAAAGATACGGATCACACAAATAGAGTCCGCTAAAGATCATTTTTTTTCGAGCTCCTGGCTCTCCGTTTGGCAAAAAATTAAGACTGAAATTTATACTTAATCTTGTAATTCTACGTTTTCCCTTTATAATCGACTCTAATTAGGTTTTCCATGAAGTACATAACACTGATTCTTATCCCGCTCCTTTCCTTTTCTGTGTTTCCAGAAGAGGCCACCACGAAATCAGGCAAAAAAGTGATTCTGAAAGATGATTTTACCTGGAAGTATGCGGATGCAAACAAGCTTGGCCAAACAAATACAAACCTTCGTAATTTGATTCGAACCTCGGATCAAACCGGAGTTCTAAAAAGTAAATATGAAAAATATGATATTTCTTATAACCCGAAAAATTGGGAAAGTGTAAAAGCTTCCAATGACTCAGCGGAGTTCGGATTTGAGAATACTCGAAAGTCTTCCTACTCGATGGTGATTTATGAAGGTATTGAGATCCCCATGGAAACGTTTCCAGATATCGTTCTTGCCAATGCGAAAGATGTAGATCCAAATGCGTATATCATCGACATCGAAGAAGTGACAGTAAATGGACTTCCTGGAAAGATTGTAAAGTACCGTGCGTCCTCAAAAGGATTGAATTTTGTATTTTATAATTTTCTTTCGAGTGGGAAATTTGGATCGATTCAGTTTATTGCCTTTACTCTCGAATCAACATTTGATCGGGAAGTGGAAAGTTTTGATGCCCTCATCGGTGGTTTAAAGGTTAAGGAGATCTAAATGAATCAATCACTATTTGCTTTACTGTTGTTTGTCGCTTGGACTATTTTTTTAATTTTACTAGTTATTTCTTATCGCTCCATCCAAGTCCTTATGGGTAAGAAAAAATCGAATGATTTTACTCCCGGTGTCAAACATGGAACCGAAAGGTATTGGCAGATGTCAAGGGCGCAATCAAACGCTATTGAAAATTTACCAATTTTTGCTTCCATAGTTTTGATAGGTAATGTGGCGGGGTATGTGGATACACAGTTCATTAATGCTTGTTACGTTGTTGTTGTTGCTAGAATCGGACAATCTGTCACTCATTTAATATCAACATCTGTCATTGCTGTGAATATTCGATTTACTTTTTATGTAACGCAATTAGCAAGCTTTGTATATCTACTTACTAAATTGATATGAGAGAGAATTTTTTTTTATTGGGATATTTTTTATAATAAAGAAGTATACCATAACTGAATTCACCAATTAGGAAACCGGAAAAGGCATTCGTCTTTTTGGATAAGGAACAAAACCCGTAGCCTCACTAAAATTCCAACCATTCCTTCGGTTCCGGAGGATCTTCATCAATGTCCATAGTATGATATTCTTTAGTATATTTGCAATTTAAGCAAGTATACGTATGCATATTAAAATATCCGATAAACATATCATGACCTAAGGACCAATCTCGTTTGATATCACTACTATTACATTTCGGGCATCTTAGATTTAAATGCATATTGTTAAACTTCATGATCAAATTTCATGAAAGCTTATTGTAG